>Ga0335069_10015663_pt1 | contig 10601 bp, 12 predicted proteins | sample Lox_Sample_11_FD_206714 | JGI IMG/M metagenome (GOLD analysis project Ga0335069, IMG submission 206714) | Soil microbial communities from Loxahatchee National Wildlife Refuge, Florida, United States - Lox_Sample_1.1 | ecosystem: Environmental > Terrestrial > Soil > Wetlands | place: USA...
GGATAGAGGCTGGTTTCGGCCAGTTCAATCCGCGCGCCGGGAATCTGCAGCGCGGCTCGCATAGCAGTCAGCACGCGGTCGCGATCGAGCGGCTCCATGGCGCGTTCGAAACAAGCGGTGGCGTCGCCGGTAATGAGCACGCCGTACTGCCGCGCGAGCGACAGTAACTCCGGCGCGTGGAAAATGTGCTGCGATCCGGGCGGTGGTGTGTTGGCCAGCAACGTCTCGGGCGGCATCTGCCGGAACGCAGGGATAAGTGCCGCCAGATCCTTTCCCAGGATGCGGTCGTCGTCGAGCGGCTTGCAGGCCGGCGTTTGCGCGGCCGCATGACAGGCGATTCCCAAAGCCAACACCAGCGCGTACGGTCTCATTGCCTTAGATTATTCACCTGTTGATACATATCATCGGCGGCCTTTACCACTTTGGAGTTCGCTTCATAGGCCCGCTGGGCGACGATCAGGTTAATGAACTCCTCAACGATGCTGACGTTGGACTGCTCGGTGTAACCCTGCTGTAAGGTCCCTAAGCCTTCTTGCCCGCCGGGATTCGCGACAGTAGGATCGCCGGAAGCGTCGGTAGGCTGATAAAGATTGTGGCCCAGGCTGTTCAAGCCGGCCGGATTCTGAAATCCGGCCAACTGGATTTGCCCAGCCTTCTGCGCAGCGGTCTGGCCGGGCAGCACGTAACTTACGGTGCCATCCGACGCGACCGTAATCGACTGCGCCGCCGCCGGGACTGTAATCTGCGGCTCCAACGTGTCACCATTGGCAGTTACTACGTTGCCGTTCTTGTCCAGTTGGAACTCGCCGTCACGCGTGTAAGCTAATTGGCCAGTAGACGCCAGGCGGATCTGGAAGAAGCCATTGCCTTGAATGACTAAGTCGAGCGGGTTGTCCGTTTCCGTGAAATTTCCCTGCGTAAACACAATTTCATTGGAAGCGGCGCGGGTGCCCAAGCCAAGTTGCAAGCCTGTCGGGACGGTGGTCTGCTGGCTGGCGGACGTGCCGGGCTGCACCATATTCTGATAGAGCAGGTCCTGGAACTGCGCACGCCTGGCTTTGTAACCGGCGGTGCTGGCGTTGGCCAGGTTATTGGCAATGTTATCGACGTTGGTCTGCTGGGCGTTCATCCCGCTGGCGGCGGTATATAAAGCGCGGATCATGGTTCGCTCCTAAATCTCTTGCGGTTTGCAGGCGGCGCGATCATGTGACGCGCGCCACCTCCTGGATGGACTTGGTGTCCATGTCGGTGCTCACTCCGATGGCTTTCTGCAGCATCTCAAACTGGCGCATCACGCCGACCAGACGCATCGCGGCTTGCGCCACAGGCACGTTGGATTGTTCGATCTTTCCCTGCTGGACTTCCACGTTGGCGGCATCCGCGGGGCGGTTCGCGGGATCCGTGCTCCGGAAACAGGCGTCACCCACTTTTTGCAGTGAATCGGTGGTGGGAAGTGTCACGACCTTAATCTGCCCGAGCGTATTTCCTTCCTGGTTCACAGTGCCGTCCGGGGATATCTGAATCGGCACGTTCGAAGTCACATGGATCGGATTGCCGGACTTATCCTGCACAGCATACTTACCGGCCACTGTGAGTTCACCAGACGGTGACACTTCCAGACTGCCGTTACGGGTATAAAGCGGGCCGTTGGGTCCGTTGACCACCAGGAATCCTTTGCCCGACAATGCCACATCGAGCGGGTTACCAGTTACCTGAAGCGTTCCTTGGGAGAAATCAGTCCATTGCCGCTCAATCACGGGCAGAGTCGCCGCCGGCCCACTATCCCCGCCGGAGGCTTCCGCGGAGCTGAAGAGACCGTAGAACTCCTGATCGCCCTTATAGCCGTTTGTCCCCGTGTTGGCGAGATTGTTCGCCAACAGGTCGAGCGCCTGCATGCGCGAGCGAAGACCACTGGCGGCGGCTATAGTTAGCGGATCCATGTGTGGCGCATTCACCCATGCAAGTCACTGGCCTAACTTATCACCGCCGGACGCTCTGCCGGGCGCGTCGCACATTCAGTCTCTTGCAACGCCAGCGGATGCCACGGTACGCGGCATTCGTCAATTCCTTGACGGCTGAGCTTGACAGTCAAACTACCAACACCGCGGACCGGAGTCTATCCTCTTGCAAGGATTGAATGCGCAGCTTGGCGGGGAATCTGCATTTGCATAAAACCGTGACCACTGCCTCTGCCATGAATGCCGCGGCCGCCTTTGCGCCGGCCAGTTATGCGCAGCGGCAGCCAGTCGCAACGAGCAACGCGTTCTCCCAGGAATTCGAGGGGTGCAGCACGGCACAGGGCCGCACGCCCTCACGCGCTACATCGGCGACACCGAAAACAAAGGACAATAACGTCGCGCAGGTGGCCGTTGCCACTCCGGTGACGGCCGCCATACCTCAGATGCTGCCGGTCAGTCTGTTCTCCGGGGGGACTGACGCGGGTGATGATACTCTTCCAGCGGCCAGCGCATTGAATAGCGATTCCCTGCCCAGCCCCGCAGCCCCGGACGAACCGGAGACGGCCCAGCCCACTGACTCAACGACTCCCGCTCCGCCGCCCACTGCGTTTATGCTGCGTATGCAGGCCGCCGCCGCGGGCAGTCAGAACGGGCTACAGCAGGCGATCGATGACGAAGGCGATGACGTGGACCCAAAGAAAGCTGACGATGGATCTGGCCAGGACAGCGCTGCATCCGCGCTGCAAAGTCAGAGCGCTTTAACGGCTCTGGTTGCGAGCCGGCCGGTTGATGTCAGCACAAACGCCAAGCAGCCTACAGTGACTGCTCCGCCGCCCGAACTTGCGGCCTCGCGGGTGGCGGAACACCCCCGCGCGCCGCAGCCGCTCAACAACCTCTTGATGCAGGTGAATCCGCCGGGCAGCGAAAAGGTATTAGTGAGGCTCGTACAGCAATCCGGTGAGTTGCGCCTCGCCGTACACACAGATGACTCCGAACTGTCGCATGGGCTGCAACAGGGGCTTTCAGAGCTGACCGGCAAGCTTCAGGAAAACGGTTACCGGACGGACACCTGGCAGCCGGCACAGTCCTCGCAATCGCCAGGCCTCGCGATGGAAAGTCACAACGCGTCCAATCACTCCCGGCAGGGAGATTCGCAGCCGCAATCCGGCTCACAACAGCATGGCGGCGAACAACGCCAGAACCAATCTAACCGCCCCAAGTGGGTGCAGGAACTGGAATCCAGCCTGACCAGCACGGGGAGAGCTTCAGGAGAATCCTATGGCTTCAGCAGTTAACGGACTTACCGGCTCATCCGGCACTTCTAACTCACAATCCAGTGCCGATCCGATGGCGTCCAGTGACAGTGAGAGCGTATTTCTACAGCTACTGGTCTCGCAACTCCAGAACCAGGATCCGCTCAATCCAACCGACAGTACGCAATTCGTTTCGGAATTGGCCCAGTTCAGTCAGTTGGAGCAAGTGATCGCGATCCGGAGCGATATCGAGACGTACGCGGCGCAGGCAGCCAGCACATCGACTACACAGACTAATTCGACGACTCAAACGCAATCTTAAAGGAGATTATTGATGTTCCCAGGATTTTCATCCGCGCTTTCCGCGCTTACCGCCGATTCGGACGCCATCGACGTTTGCGGTAATAATCTCGCCAACATGAACACGCCCGGCTTCAAGTCCGCCGAGGTGGAGTTCTCCGACCTGATGTCGGAGACGCTGGGTGGCGCGTTGAATCCGGCGCAGGTCGGCATGGGTGTGGGCCCCATCCAGACCAACACCAACTACATTCAGGGCGCCATCACGACTACCGCCGGACCCACCGACGCCGCCATTCAAGGCAACGGTTTCTTCGTCGTGCAGGACTCGAGCGGCCAGACGCTCTACACGCGCGCCGGCAGTTTTCAGATCGACTCCGCGGGGAATCTGGTAACCGCCAACGGCCAGAGTGTGCAGGGCTGGATGGCGGTAGACGGTACGGTGAATCCTACGGGCCCTACATCGAATCTTTCGGTCCCCATGGGCACCCTGATTCCGGGTAGCGCGACGACCAGCATGAGCGTGCCGGTGAATCTGGATGCCGATGCTTCCACCTCCGGCAGTGACTCCACCTACTCGGCCCCGGTTCAAGTATACGATTCACTAGGCAACAGCCATACGCTGAGCATCAACTTCACCAAGACCGGCACCAACGCATGGTCGTACACCGTCACGATTCCATCAGCCGATCTGACTTCCGGCGGCACCGCCACACTGGCTACCGGAACTCTGAGCTTTGATGGAAACGGCAATCTGACGAGCCCGGCCTCCACTGCAGGGCCGCAAACGATTGCGATCTCGGGGCTCGCCGATGGCGCCAACGACATGAGCATTAGTTGGAATCTGTTTGACTCTTCCGGCAACTCACTGGTCACCCAGTTGTCTGAAGCCTCGGCGGAGGAGAGCGTGACTCAGAATGGCACAGCCGCCGGGCAGATCACCAACGTGACGCTCCAGAATGGCGGTTTGCTGGTTGCGGACTATTCCAACGGGCAGCAAGTGACTGTGGGCCAATTGGCGATGGCCAGCATTCAGAATCCGAACACCTTGTTGTCGGTTGGTGAGAACAATTTGCAGGCGTCCGCGCAGACAGCCCCCATCGTGATCGGCGCGGCCAACACGGCGGGCCGCGGGCAGATCCTGGGCGGCTCACTCGAGCAATCCACCTCAGACATGGCGACCGAGTTTACCAACTTACTCACTTATGAGCGAAGCTACCAGGCAGCCGGACGCGTGATTACAACCGGCGATCAAATGATGCAAGACACGCTGAACCTGATTCAAGGATAACCGCCATGGACTCCGCGCAACTGGCCCGGTTCCTGGACCTGCCCTTTGAGCTGGAAGCGACGCTGCCCGGTCCCGCGCTCCGCGTCAGCCAGCTATTGAACCTGAAAGCCGGCAGTGTCATATCGACCCGGCACCCCGCGGGGGCAAGCGTCAACGTCTTTGCCGGCGACGCGTACATTGGATCGGGCGAGTTGAACGTTGTCAACGGGCGTCACGCCATCCGCATGATCAAGCTAAGCGGGAAATAGGTATGGAACCTGTACGCCAGATTCTCGCGGCCGTGGTGGTTCTAGGCTTGCTGGGCGGCACATTGTACTGGCTGCGCCGCGTGGGCGCCGCCCGGCTTACCGTGAAGGGACTTGGCCGGGCGTCGAACCGGCAGATGCGCTCGATCGAGCAATTGCGGCTGACACCTCAACATTCGCTGCACATGGTCAAAGTGGGTGACCGCATCCTGCTGGTCGTGCTGTCACCCGGCGGATGCTCTGTGCTGAGCACCAGCGGCGTCGAGATCCAGGCCGAGGGCCTGGTGGTGGGCCGTTAATGTTATTGCCCTTCGCAACTCTGGCGTTAGCCGCAGAATCTCCCGCCTCGATCCTCGGTATTCACATGGGAAAGAGCGCCGAAGCCATGAGCGTTCCGATGCAGATCGTCATCCTGATGACGCTGCTGACGCTGCTACCGGCGTTGTTGATGGCTATCTCTCCGTTTCTGCGCATTACCATCGTGCTTCATTTTCTCCGACAGGCTTTGGGAACTCAGACCACGCCTTCGAACCAGGTGTTAGTCGGCATCGCGCTCTTTCTGACGATCCTGGTTATCTCGCCTGTGGTCTCCGATATGTATCACCAGGGATGGGAGCCGCTCGAGAAGAACCAAGTCACTCCGGACCAGGCATTCGATGCGGGCGCTAAGCCGCTCAAAGCTTTCCTGATCCGTTTCGTTCGCGAGAAGGACGTGAAGCTCTTTCTAGATATCTCGCATGCTCCGGCGCCACATAACCCGTCGGATCTGGAGCTTCGTATCCTGATGCCGGCCTACATTCTCTCCGAGCTAAAGGCTGGATTCCAAATCGGGGCGGTCTTATTTCTGCCCTTTCTGATCATCGACCTGGTGGTGGCTTCGGTGACTCTCTCGATCGGTATGATCCAATTGCCGCCCGTCATGATCTCGGCGCCGTTCAAAATCCTCCTGTTTGTGCTGGCAGATGGCTGGAACCTGGTCATCGGCTCGCTGATGAAGGGTTTCTACACATGACACCGGAATTTGTCATTCAGATACTTCGCCAAGCCTTAATGACGGCGTTTTGGCTAGCCGCCCCATTACTGGCAGTTGGATTCGTGGTGGGCATTCTGGTCAGTCTCGTCCAGATTCTGACCTCCATCCAGGATTCCGCATTCAACGCCATTCCACGACTGGTCGCGTTCCTGGCGACTTTTATGTTGGCTTTGCCCTGGATCGCGCAGAAGATGACCGCCTACACGGTACAGATACTCAGTGATTTCACGCGCTATGCGCGGTGACCTGGTTGTTTCCATTCCCGTGCTACTCGGGTTCCTGTTGACGCTGGTGCGCGTGTCGGGCGTGTTCATCTTTATCCCGATACCGGGCGCCTCCAGTAGCGTGGCGCCGGCCCGCGTACTCTTGTCACTCGGCATTACGATCGCTCTGTTTTCGCATTGGCCGGTGGTGTCTGCCGCGCCCACCGCCGGATCATTCGTACTATGGATCATCACGGAGGCGGCGCTCGGCGTGGGCACGGGACTGGCCGTCGCGTTTGTGATGGAAGCTTTCAGCGTCGGTGCTCAAGTCCTCGGCTTGCAGGCCGGATACGCGTTCGCTTCCACGGTCGACCCAAACACCCAGGCTGACTCGACCGTGTTAGTCGTCTTCTCGCAGCTCGCCGGCGGACTGCTGTTCTTCGCCATGGGATTCGATCACCAGATCATTCACATACTGGCGCGGAGCATGGAGACACATCCGGCAGGCGCCTTCAGCCTATCGCGCGGCGCGGGCGAGCAGATGCTCCTGATGGGGTCCACCATCTTCAGCACCGGCTTGCGGCTCGCGATGCCCCTGATCGCCATCCTGGTGATGCTGGATATCTGCCTCGCTCTGTTGGGACGCGTCAACGCGCAACTGCAGCTTTTGCATCTGTCGTTCCCGATAAAAATGATCGTGGCGCTTGGCCTGCTCGGGCCGCTTGTCTTGATGCTTCCGGCGCTGTTCCGGTTGAGCGCCGCGGGCACCTTCGCCGCGGCCCGCGGGCTGATCGCGCGCTAGATCGAAGCCATGGCTGACAAAGACCAGCGCACAGAACAACCCACCCAGCACCGCCTGAAGAAGGCCCGCGAAGAGGGGCGCTTCCCGACCGCACGCGTATTCGTGAGCGCTCTCCAGTTCCTGGCCTTTGTCGCAATGCTGCGCGCATTTGGGCTGGCCTGGATTTTGAATCTGCGTAACGTCATTTCCGAACTCCTGCGGCACACAACGTCCGCATCGATGCCGGCTTCGGACGTGATCTACTTCGGCCTTGGACTGCTGCGGCATCTGCTCACCCCGCTACTGACCTTGGGCGGCGTGATGATCGGGATCACGATCGGCGTACAACTGGCCGTGACGCGCATGGGAATCAGCCTCAAGGGTCTGACTCCCAGCGGAGAGCGCCTGAATCCGATGAATCGCCTTCGCCAGATGCCCAAACAGAATTTCGCGGCGCTGTTGCAGGCAGCGGTCATGATTCCGGTCTTCGGAATCGTGCTGTATATTCTGGTGCGGGATAACTTCGATAGTTACTTCCTGCTGCCGCTTCGGTCCATCCCGTCCGGAGCCCTGCTGGTGGCCGGTTCCGTCCAGACCCTGTTATGGAAGGCCTCCATGCTGTTTGTCGTCTTCGGAGCGGTGGACCTCATACGCCAGAAGCAGCGCTACCAGCAGGACCTGAAGATGAGCAAGCAGGACATCCGCGACGAGTTCAAGGAAATCGAAGGCAACCCGCTGATCAAACAGCGGCTGCGGCGTCTGCGGCGTGACATGGCCCGGCGCCGCATGATGCATGAAGTCCCCAAGGCAACCGCCGTCGTCGTGAATCCGACCCACTACGCCGTAGCACTCAGTTACACCATGAACACGCCCGGCGCGCCGAAGGTGGTCGCCAAAGGCAAGAACTATCTGGCGCTGCGTATCCGGCAGAAAGCCATCGATCACCAGGTTCCTTTGATCGAGAATCCGCCGTTGGCGCAAGCGCTGTATAAGTCAGTGGAGGTCGGCCAGGAGATCCCGGCGGAGTTTTACCGCGCCGTGGCGGAGGTACTGGCTTATATCTTCAAACTCATGAATGGCAGACGGACTGCTTAGAGTTACTCAAGTCACCATGGGAGCGTCCGAATCTTGACACCGGCTCGAGTTGTTGCAGCGCCAGCGCCGAAGCAAATCTCCTGGAAGACGCTCGTCGATTGGAAAGAAATGGGCGTGCCGATGGGGGTGCTCGGCGTCGTCCTGGCGCTCATCACTCCGATCCCGCCCTTTCTGCTGGACGTACTTCTGGTGACCGACATCATGATGTCCGTCACCGTGATGATGGTGGCGTTGTACATCCGAAAACCGGTGGAATTCAGCGTGTTTCCCACCACGCTATTGCTGCTCACCCTGTTCCGGCTAGCGCTCAACATCTCCTCCACCCGCCTGATTCTGATGAACGGCAACACGGGCACGAGTGCCGCCGGCGAAGTGATTCAAGCATTCGGCAACTTCGTCGTGGGAGGCAACTACGTCATCGGTGCGGTTATCTTCCTGGTACTGATCGCGATTCAGTATGTGGTGATCAACCATGGCGCGGTCCGCATCTCCGAAGTCACTGCCCGGTTCACCCTGGATGCCCTTCCCGGCAAGCAGATGTCGATTGACTCGGATCTTAGTTCCGGCCTGATCCAGGAAGCCGAGGCCCGCAAGCGCCGCAAGGATCTGGCGCGCGAAGCCGAGTTTTACGGAGCCATGGACGGCGCTTCGCGATTCACCCAACGCGACGCCGTGGCCGCGATTCTGATCACGGCCATCAATATCGTCGCGGGCTTCCTGATCGGCGTTCTGCAGCACGGCATGGATCTCAGCCGCGCCCTGGAAACTTACACGGTGCTGACAATCGGCGACGGCCTGGTGACGGTGATTCCGGCCCTGATGATCTCGATTTCCGGCGGTCTCATCGTGACGCGGGCCAGTTCCGATGAACGGTTGGCCACGGATTTCTCAAAGCAGGTGTTCGGCAGCCCTAATCCGCTGCTACTGGCCAGCGGCGTCCTGGTGATTCTGGCCCTATTTCCGGGCTTGCCTGGCCCGCCATTTCTATTGATGGGATGCGGGCTGGGTGCCGCGGCCTGGAACATGAAAAAGCGCCAGGCACACGCGGAAAAGGCCGAAGCTACGGCCAAACCTGCCACCAAGGACAACGTGGAAACGCTGCTGCGTGTGGAGCCGCTATCGATCGAGATGGGGCTGGGTCTGGTGAAGTTTGTCAGCGGCGGGCAGGATTCCCCTCTAATTAAGCGCATCGGCGGCATCCGGCGGCAGTTAGCGAAGGAGATCGGTATCGTTTTGGGCCCAGTGCGTGTGGTAGATAATGTGGCCTTGAAAGCCAACGAGTACACCATCTTACTGAAGGGCGCCGAGATCGGCAGATACGAGTTACCGGCCGGCTGTGAGCTGGCCATTCCGGTTGGTAAGCTCGAACCCGCACCCGGAGGCAAGCAGACCAAAGAACCGGCCTTCGGCATGACGGGCTGGTGGGTTCCGGCCGAGCAGGCCGACGCTGCCCGGCGGCGCGCCTTCACGGTGGTCGATCCAGTCAGCGTGCTGGGGACCCATCTAGCCGAACTGGTCCGACGCTATGCCCATGAGTTGTTCTCGCGCCAGGACACCAAACGCTATCTTGACAGGGCCGGTGTAGATTGTCCAAAGGCGGTGGAGGATCTGGTACCCAAACTGCTGCCGCTATCGACCGTGCAGCGCGTCCTGCAGAACTTACTCCGGGAACGGGTATCTGTCCGGGACTCAGTCACGATCCTCGAAGCGCTTGGCGAGGCGGCAGTGACAACCCGTAACACGGTACTGCTTACAGAGTACGTGCGGCAAGCCTTGCGCCGCTCGGTGGTAAAACCTTTTCTAAATGCCTCAGGCGATCTGACTGCCTATCTTCTTGACCCGGCCCTGGAGCAACTGGTCGAATCCGCTATTCAGCATGGAGAGCAGACCAGCCACTTGACGCTCGCGCCGCCGGCGATTCGCGACTGCCTGCAGCGCATCGGCAAGAAGGTTGGGAATCCGGAAGCGGCGGTGGCGGCGATTGCCGGATCCGGTTCGCGGTACTTTCTCCGCCAGATGGTAGAGCCGACCATCCGGAATCTGTACTTCATCTCACATAATGAGATCCCGGCGGAAATCAAGATTGTTTCGTTAGGAGTGATTCAATAACTATGGCTGCTGCCAGCGTGCAACCTCTGCAAGTGAAGTCGTTCTTTGGAGCCAGTATCAAGGAGGCCTTGGCACAGGCGCACTTGGAACTCGGAGCGGACGCGCTCCTGCTGAACGCCCGCGAATCGGCCCCCGAGTTTCGCCATTTGGGCGTGTGCGAAGTTGTCATGGGGGCGACGTCACCCGAGCAGGACGACGAGGTCAGTCCCAGTGTGATCGAGTGGCAGCCATCTCCAGAGTTCCGCCCCGGATTGGGCCACGCGACCGCCTTGGTTGGTCCACCCGGGGCGGGAAAGACAACCACGCTTGTAAAACTCGCGATCGTGGAAGGGCTGA
>Ga0335069_10015664_pt1 | contig 10601 bp, 10 predicted proteins | sample Lox_Sample_11_FD_206714 | JGI IMG/M metagenome (GOLD analysis project Ga0335069, IMG submission 206714) | Soil microbial communities from Loxahatchee National Wildlife Refuge, Florida, United States - Lox_Sample_1.1 | ecosystem: Environmental > Terrestrial > Soil > Wetlands | place: USA...
ACGCGGGGCCGTACGGCCGCTTCGTCTCGCGCAGCGAGCTCGAGTACGATCCGGCCAGCCGGCGCTACCGGCTGGCGGATTTCGCGCTCGTCCCCCTGCTCGACGGGCCATGAAGCGCGTGCTCTTCGTTACGAACGGTCACGGCGAGGCGGCGATCGCCGAGCGCATCGCACTCGACCTGCGCGCGTTCGTGCCCGACGTTCGCATCGATCATCTCGCATTGGTAGGAAGCGGCGCGGGAGCGGTGATGCACGAGGTGGGGCCGCGGCGCGCGATGCCGAGCGGCGGATTGATCGCGATGGGAAACGCGCGCAACCTTGCGCGCGATCTGCGTTCCGGCCTGCTCTCGCTGACGTGGGCGCAGGCGCGCTTCCTGCGCCGGGCGCGCGGCGCGTACGACGCTGCCGTCGCGGTCGGCGACGTCTTCGCGTTGACGATGACGCTGATCGCGCGCGCACCCACGGTCTTCGTCGGCAGCGCGAAGAGCGTCGAGGTGGCGCCGTACGGGCCGGGCGAGGAGCGCCTGCTCCGGCGCGCCGCGGCTCGGTTCGTGCGCGACGAGGCGACCGCGCGGCGTCTGCGCGAGCGCGGCGTCGAGAGCGAAGCGGCCAACGCGATCGTGGACCTCTTCGCATCGTCCGGTGCGACCGCGGCGGAACCGGCCGTCGCGGGATTCGATCCGGTGCTCGCGCTCTTTCCCGGCAGTCGCGAGAGCGCGTACGACGATGCGTCGTTTCTGCTCGCGGTGACGCGCGAGTTGGCCGAGCGCTATCCGCGCCTCGGCGCCGCGCTCTCGATCTCGCCGAATCTCGACGCGCGGCGCTTTGCAAACGACGCGGCGGGCGCGGGCTGGGACGTGCGCGAGACCTCACACGCAGCGGTTCCGTTCTCGCTCGGGCGCGACGGACGCGAGATCGTTCGCGCCTGGAGCGGAGAGTTGGGGCCGCTGCTATCTCGAGCGGCGCTCGTGCTGGGACAGGCCGGCACGGCAAACGAGGCGGCCGCAGCGGCCGGCGTTCCGGTCGCGGCGTTCGAACGCGACCGCGACCGCAAGGCGCGCTGGTATCGTCAACGTCAGCGCGGGCTGCTCGGCGAAGCGTTGGCGGTGCTGCCCGAGAACCTCGCCGAAGCGGTTGCGGGCGTTCGCGCGATCTTGGACGATCCGTCGCGCCGCGCGCATATGGGCGAAGTAGGACGCGCGCGCATGGGATCGCCGGGCGGCGCGAGCCGCATCGCCGCGCGCGTCGCGTCGCTGCTCGCCGCGTCGTGATGCGCCGCTTCATGCCGGCGGCGCTCGGCGTCATGTTTGCGGCGGTGCCGCTGCTGCCGAGTTTTATCGCGCTGACGAAGGTAGCGTTTCCCGGCGTCTCGCTCGTTCCGAGCGTCGTAACGTATAGCGTTCTCGGCGGCTGCGCGGTGCTTGCGATCTACGCTCTGACGATGCTCGCGCGCTATCCGCTCCGCGGCTCTCAGCCGCTCTTGCTGCCGGTGCTCTCGATCTTCGGCGCGGGGCTTCTCGCGGGGCTTGCCGGTTTCGATCCGGCCGCGGGATTGCTCTTCACGCTGATCGGCGGCCTGGGCATCGTATGGCACTGCGCGATCATGCGCTTCTACGGCGACCGGTACGCCGCGCTGACGATCTACTGGGCCTACATGCTCTCGTGCGCGGTCGCATGCGCGATCGCGATCGCTATGGTCGTGACCCGCCATCCCGCCGGGCAGTACGCGCTCCAGCACGGACGCGCGACCGGCACGTTCATCCTGCCCGGCGAACTCGCCGGCTATTTGATCGCACTCCTCCCTCCGGCGTACGCGCTCGGATGCGTCGCGGCGCAGCGCGCGCTGCGCGTTCTCGGCTGGATCGTCCTCGCGATCGGGCTCGCCGCGCTCGCGCTAACCTACTCGCGCGCCGGCTGGATGGGGTTCGCGGCGGCCTTCGCCTTTCTGCTCGCGATGCGGACGCGGCGCGGCGTCGGCGCGGCGGCGATCGTTGCGGCCGCCGGCGCCGTCGCGGTGCTCGTTCTCTTCAACGCGCACCACAATCCGAGCGAAGATTACACGCGGCTCTCGATATGGCAGGCCGCGATCCAGGTCGCCGATCGCTTTCCCTTGACCGGCGTCGGCCCGTTCAATTTCTCGCGGCTCTACGCGCTCGTTCGCGCGCCCGACGGCGACCCGACCGCCTTTCACGCGCACAGCATCTACCTGACGTTTTTCGTCGAGTTCGGCATCGTCGGAATCGCGACGGTCGCGTGGACGTTCTATCGTTTCGTCGGCGAGCTGCGGCTCCGGCTCGCTTGCGCGCCGTCGCCGCAGGCGTTCCTGGCGTTGAGCGTGGCGGCGGGACTGGTCGGCGTCGCCGTGCAAGGGCTGATCGATACGGTGAGCGTGGTAATTTTCGGTTTATGGATGCCGACGATGGCTCTCGCGTTGGCCGCCGCGAAGGGCGGCGAGCCGAGCCCTACCGTCGAGCGGTGATGCGGACCGTTCGATTCGCAGCGGCGTTTCTCGTCGCGGCGACGGGCTGCAATCCGCAGCCGCCGAAAGCGACGCCCGCTCCATCGGCCTCTCCGGCTGCAAGGCCGAGCGGCTCGGCCAATCCGCTCGTTCTCGAGATCCACGGAAAGGGCACTGCTCGGCAGCCGATCCGCTTCTCTCATCAAGTCCACAACCGGGTGGACTACGATTTGCTCGCGAGCTCTTTCGAGAGCCGGGGCCCCCAAGGCGACCAGCGCGCGGTCTTCCAGGACGCGCGGGTGACGTTTCGCGATCCGCACGGCGCGGCGATCGTGGCCGTCGCTCCGCAGGCCATCGTGGATCAGACCGCAGACACCGTGACGCTGCTCGACGGCGTGCACGCGCGGACGACGACCGGGATGACGCTGACGTGCGATCAACTCGTCTACGCGCGAGCGAACGGCATGCTGCACGGCACGGGCAACGTCGTCGTGACCGACCCGAAGGGTTTCCGAGCGACCGGCTCGAGCTTCGATTCGGATATATCACTCACACACATGCGGATGCGATGAATCAACTACCAGCGATTAAACTCCGCGGACTCGTCAAACGCTACGGCGAGCGCACCGTCGTCGACGGCGTCACGGCCGAGGTCGAGACCGGCGAGATCGTCGGACTTCTCGGGCCGAACGGCGCCGGCAAGACGACGACGTTCTACATCGTCGTCGGGCTCGTGAAGCCCGACGGCGGAACGGTTTTGCTCGAGGGCGGAGAGCGAGAGATCGATCTCACGGCGGCGCCGATGTACGCGCGCGCCCGCAACGGCATCGGGTACCTCGCGCAGGAGAACTCGATCTTTCGCAAACTCTCGGTCGGCGATAACATCCGCCTGATCTGGGAGCAGAACGGCGTCCCATACGAGGAGCGCGAGCGCCGGCTTCCGGCGCTGCTCGAAGAATTCGGACTGCGCGCGTTCGTCGACGCGCGCGGCGACAGCCTCTCGGGCGGCGAGCGCCGGCGCGTCGAGATCGCCCGCGCGCTCGCGACGGAGCCGGCCTTCTTGCTGCTCGACGAGCCCTTCACCGGGATCGATCCGATCGCGGTCGCGGACATTCAAGCGATGATCCGCCAGTTGCGCGATCGCGGGCTCGGCATCCTCATCACCGACCACCAGGTTCGCGAGACGCTCGCGATCGTGGATCGCGCGTACATTCTCAACAAAGGACGCATCGAGGTCTCCGGGACCGCGCAAGAGGTGCTCGACTCGCCGATCGCACGTCAGTTCTATCTCGGCGAGGGCTTCCGGCTATAAAGCGCACGCCGATGCGATTCACGATTCTCGACCGGTACATGCTCACCGAGCTGGCCAGTCCGTTCGTCTTCGGACTCTCGGCCTTCACGCTGATCTTCGCGGCGACGGAGATCCTCAACATCGGCAAACTCGTCAGCAACGAGCACGCGCCGCTCTGGGCGGCGCTCTCGGTCTTCGTGTGGTCGCTTCCCGGCGAGATCGTCTTGGTCATCCCGATGGCGCTGCTGCTCGGAACGCTGCTCGCGGTGCAACGCCTCTCGGGAGAGAGCGAGATCACCGCGCTCAAGGCATCGGGCATCACCTTCGCGCGCATCGTCGCGCCGTTGCTTGCGGTCGGCATCGTGATGTCGTTCGTGACGCTCTTTCTTCAAGAGGGCGTCGTTCCGTACGCGAACGACCAATTAACGGAGATCGAAAACTCCGTCATCAACCACGTCAGCGCGTTCAATCGCGACCTGACCGTCTCGGCCCCGCTGCCGGGAGGCGGGCGTCAGGTGACGATCGCCACGGCCTACGAGCCGAACTCGCGGGCGCTGCTCCACGTCACGCTGATCCAATACGACAATCATAACGAACCCCGGCAGATCGTCTTCGCCGACCGGGCCGAGTTCACGGCCGACAAATGGACGCTGCAGAACTCGAGCGTCTATCGTTTCAACCCCGACGGAACGACGCTGGCCGAGCCCGCAATCGCGCAGCAGGAGGTCGAAATCGGCCAGAAGCCAACGGATTTGATGAAGCGCATGAGCAACGACGATCCCGAGAACATGAGCCGGGCGGAGATCGCCGACATCGTACGCACCGGGCAGTTGACGGAGACGGAAGTGCGCAAATACGTGACCACCTACCAAGAGAAGCTCGCGCGCCCGTTCGCCTGTTTCGTCTTTATCCTGATCGCCATACCGTTCGGCTTACGCGCGATTCGCTCGAGCGGCAGCACGAGCCTCGGCTTCGGCCTCTCGCTGGCGATCGTCTTCGTCTACTACGTCGTCATGACGATCTGCTCGTTCGCGGCGGAAGCGTTCCTCTCGATCGCCTGGCTCTGGGCCTGGGTGCCGAACCTGCTCTTCACCGCGATCGGCTTGAGCCGGTTGCGGCGCGCCGCGCTCGTATGAACGTCGTCGAGTTCGTGCGCGGCGTCGGGAACGTCATCTTCGTGATGGCGATTGCCGGCGCGGTGGCGTACGTCGGCGACCGCGTCGGTCATCAGGTGGGGCGGCGCCGCCTCACGCTCTTCGGGATCCGCCCGCGCTACACGTCGACCATCGTCGCGATCGCGACCGGAATGGTGATCGCCCTCGCCGTTACGCTGATCGCGATCTTCGCCTCGCAGCAGGTGAAGACGGCATTTTTCCGCCTCAACTCGATCAATCAGCAGATCGCCGAACTGCAGTCGCGTCAGCGCGATCTCGAGACAAAGGTCAACACCGGAAAACTCGTCTTGCCGGTCGATACGCTGATGGTGCCGTTCTATCGCATCATTCCGCAGACGGCGACGCAGTCGCAGCGCCTCTCGACGATCCGCGACTACTACTTCTTCGCGGTCAAGTACGTCAACGCGACGTATCCGCGCTTCGGCCTCAAGCCGTACGCCATTCCGACCGACGCCGACAAGAAGCTCAGCGGCTTGGCGAACGATCTGACGACGACGGCGGCGCTCGCGCAGGGCAACGTCATGCTGACGGTTACGTCCGATCAGAATCTCTTCGAGAACGACGAGATTCACTTCGCGATCAACGTGACGCTCGATTCGCGGTACTTCAGCAAGGGCCAGACGATCGCGGAGCTCGTCATCCCCGGGAAGAGCGGCGCGACGATCAACATCGCGATGATTCAGCTTCAGAACATCGTCGAGGTGACGGCGCGGCGACTCCACCTGCCGCCGTTCCTTACCGGCATCCAGCCCGTCCAATTGATCCCCGACGAGGCCCAGATGCAACAGCGGATCAGCCGGCCGGGGACCTACGTCCTGACCGCCTTCGCAGCCGCGGACTTCTACCCGCACCTCGGCGGGATTCCGATCGTCATCGTCCTCACGCAACGGTCGTGAGCGAGCCTGCGGCCGTGATCGGGGTCGATCCCGGGCGCAGCAAGGCGGGCTTCGCCCTCGTCGAGAGCAGCGGCGCGGTCGTCTTGGCCGGCATCGAGCCGATCGACCGGATCGGCGCCCGCATAGCCGAGCTGCTGGGGCGGCACAGGGTGAGCGCGATCGCGCTCGGCCGGGGGACGAACGCGCGCCCGATCCACGCGGCGCTGGAGGGCCTGGGGCTCCCGATTCACCTGGTGGACGAGCACGAGACCACCCTGCGGGCTCGCGGCCTTTACTTTGCCGATCATCCCCCTCGGGGGTGGCGGCGGCTGGTGCCGCTCGGCCTCCAGCTTCCGGCTCGCCCGATCGACGATTACGCCGCCATCCTAATAGCCCGGCGCTTCCTTGCAAGGGAAGAAAAGGCCGGACCTCCAAGCTAACTAGCCCGCGTCAGCGTTCCAACGGTCCCAATCCCATCACTCAACCACTCGCGGGCACGAGGAAGCGAAGACAGGTGCGCAGGGTTGTCCACAACGTGACGGCAGCGGCGTTAGTCGTAGCGTCCTCGTTTGCCGTAGCGGCCGCCTCAATTTCTTTGCCGCCCGGCGGATCGCCCGATCTGGGCTCCGCGCTCATGCTGCGCCTCTTCGGCGAAACCTCCGACTTCAACGCCTCGTTCGCGGCGTCGCAAGGCGACCGCTCGAGCGAATCGCCGCTGCGCGACCTCGCGCTCGGCGTCAAGCACGACCCGGGCTCGCCGATCGCCTCCGGCGTCGCGTCGGCGTTCAGTCAGGATCGGCTGACGCTCAACGATCTCGGCGCCGCGCAACCGCGGTTCTCGCCGGCGGCGCGCCTCGACGCCGCGACGTTCGTATCGCCCACGACGCTCTTTACCGCCGCATATCAACCCGTCGCACCCGCGCCGAGCATCTCGCCCGAACCGGGCACGCTTGCGTTCGGCGCGCCGGTCGCGGCGCCGTCCGGAGCGCTGACGATCGCGCCGGCGGATTCCACGCTCGTGCACCCGGCGGCGACGCAACTCGGTGCGGTCCACTTCGAGAGCCACGACGAAGGCGCGTCGCAGGCAACGACGCCGCAGCTTTCGCTGCGCGACACGTCGTACGATGCCGGTGCGAACTTCGACGTGCGAGCCGGCAAGCGCAGCCTCAACGTCAATCTTTCGAGCGAGTACGAACAACTCGCGCACGGCGACTCCGAGGGCTTCTCGTCGTTGCCGCTCAGCTCGGCCGGATCGTGGCAGATACCGGGCGGCATGCCGCTGGCGGTTTCGAACAACTCCGATCTCAATCGGTTCTCCGTCGGCGCCGGCGTGGCGGTGCCGGTCGTGCGCGGACTGACCTTGAACCTCAACTACGACGCGCAGCGGCTCTACGGCGGCTACGGCCTGCCGGGGCTGATGAATCTCGACACGATCAACAACTCGTACGGCGGGAAGCTGACGTTCAATCTTCCCGACCGGGCGAGCTCGCTCTCGATCTCCGCGTATCAAAACCGCTTTCAAGATAGCCTCCTGCAAATCAACGGTTCGACGCAGACGCGCGAGGACGTCAACTTCACAGTCAAGTTCTAGCCGGTGCTCGCGCGGCGGTACGCTCTCTTCTGGACGATCGTGGGCGCCTTGACGGCGGCCCTTATTTTTTCGTTGGCGGCGATACAACTGGCGTCCGACGCCCTCGCATCGAGTGCCGCAGCGCCCGCGACGCTGCCCGCGCGAATCCCGCTCGCTTACGGAGTCGCCGTCTATAGATTCCTCGATCGAATCGCGCCCGCGCCGTACGTCGAGACGAGCCTCGCGCGCGAGGCGCTCGCGCGCGGCGACGCCGGCGCGGCGCAACGCTATGCCCTCCGGCTGCCGTCGTCGCCCGTGCGCGACGAGCTTTTGGCGCGCGTTGCGCTGCTGCGCGGAGAGCAAGTGCTGGCAAACGAGTACTTTCTCGCCGCACCCGATCCCGATGCGGTGCAGTCGCAAGCGCAGATCCTGGCGTCGCGCGATCCGGCTGCGGGTTACGCGCTCGAATCGTTACTCCAAGTCACGCTCGCGCGCAGCGGAACGCATCCCGACGGCGTCGCCGAGGCGTACTGGCAGATGGGGCGGCTTGCCAACCGTCAGGCGTGGCGCGAGGTTCCGGGGAGCCCGCGCCAGCGCAAGTGGCTGGCGCGCGGGCTACGGAATTTCGAATCGGCGGTCGCGCTCGCGCCGCTCTCGCAGCGTTACATCATCGCGGCCGCCAATCAAGCCGATCTGCTGGGCGATCGCCGCCGCGCTGCCGCGCTCTTCGCGCAAGGCGTCGATGCGGATCCGACGAGCGCCGACGCAATCGCGGGCCTCGGGGTCGTCGCGTGGGAGAACGGCGATCGTGCCGTCGCCGCCACGTATCTCGATCGCTCGCGCGCCCTCGATCCAAACTCCTTGATGGTGCGCGCGCTGGAACGCGACCTGCGGTGAGGGTTGCGCTCGACGCGCAGCTGACGGTCGGCACGGCCACTGGAATCGGCGAGTACGTTCGCGGGCTCGCGAGCGCGCTGCGCGAGCGGGGCAGCGACGTCGTCGAGCTGCGCGATCTCGCGCTCGATCCGTGGCGCTTCGACCGGCGCGTCGTCTGGGATCAGGTGCTCTTGCCGCGTCGCGCGCGCGCAAGCGGCGCGGATTTGCTGCACTGCGCTGCGGGAACGATGCCGCGCGCGGCGATGCCGGTCGTCGTGACGGTGCACGACCTCGCGTGGCACGAGGTGCAGCAACACGCGCCCGCCTACGCGCGCTGGTACTTCGGCCCGTTCTCGCTCGCGCGCTATCGCCGCGCGGCGAACGTCGCGGTCGACTCTCAATTTACCGGAGACGAGCTGCTGAGGATCTGCGGCGATCTCGATCCGGCGCGCGTGCACGTCGTCTATCCCGGCGTCGCTTCGGACTACTGCGGCTTAGACCGCCAGAGCGGCGACCGCGCGACGATTCTCGCCGTCGGTACGGTCGAGCGCCGCAAGAACCTGGAAGTGCTCGTGCGCGCGCTCGCGCAACTCGACGGGGCGCGACTCGTCGCAATCGGGCCTGCGACGCCGTACGCGCAGGAGTGCATCGCGCTCGCGCGCGAGCTGCGCGTCGCCGACCGGTTGGAGATGCGGGGCTACGTCTCGCGCGACGAACTGCTCCTGCTCTACAAGACCGCTGCCGTGGCGGCTGTGCCGTCGCGCTACGAAGGCTTCGGCTATGCCGCGGCGCAGGCGCTCTGCGCCGGCGTGCCCTGCGTCGTCTCGGATTGCAGCTCGCTTCCCGAGATCGCGGGCGGCGACGCGCGCGTCGTTGCGGCGGGCGATGCAGCGGCGTGGAGCGCCGCACTCGCAGCGGCACTGCGTGGAGACGATGACGAGCGCGCGGCGCGCGTTCGCGCCGGTGCTATCGCTCGCTTCGCCTGGGCGTCGAGCGCATCGGCGATGGAGCGCCTCTACGCTTCGTCAGTAGATCGGTGAGCCCGGCGCGCCGGGCGAGACGCTGCCGTCGTCGGGTGCGAATATCAGCCGCAGCGGAAGGCTCGATCCCGCTTCGGGCATCGTGACGATCGTAACGCGAACGAAGCCGTGCGCCGGAACCGTATACTGCCGCACCTTATAGCGCGAGAACGGCGGCACTTGGTGCGACTGCACGAGCACGCCGTCGATGAGATACGTTCCCGTGGCGCGTCCGCCGCGCGGGTTCTCGTAGATCGCGACCTGCGCGGGAGCGCCGGTCGGGTTCTCGAGGTTGACGACGAACGATTGCAGCACGCCGTAATCGCCCGCCAGCGCCTGACCCTGCAGGTTATTCGGCAGCGGCAACTGGCCGACGGGCAACTCGAGATACTGTTCGTCGTCGACGCGCCACTGCGACGCGAAATGGAACTCCGCGATCGGATAGATCCCGCGCGCGTGCTGCTCCTGCCCTTGCAGGAGAGCGGAACCGTCGACGACGGCGTCGGGGCTCTCGTCGTCGTTCTGCGCAAAGAGCGAGAGATGCACGCTCGCGCCGGAGAGCACGCGCAGCTGCAGCAGGCCGCAGACGATGCCGCCGGCCGGGAGATCCTGCGCGACGATCTGCGTCGAACTGTTGGCTGGAAGCGTCAACAGCCGTCCCTGATTCTGCACGACGTTGACGAGAAAGCGTCGCGTGGCCTGGTGGCCGACGTCCATCTCGTTCGAGGACGGGCCGCCGCTGCCGCTGATGAACTGCACGATCGCCGGTTCGTGCGACGGATTCTCCGCGCGCAGAACGATGCGGCGGTTCGGCTGGCCGGGCGGATTGTAGTGGAAGTAGAGAAAGCGCGACGGCTGCTCGATCGTGAGGTCGGCGGTGAAGAGCATGCCGTTCGCGGTGAGCCGCTCGGGATAATCGCTGACCATGAGCGAGCCGGGTGAGATGCGCGGAACCGCTACGTTCTGCACCTCGACGTGCGTCGACCCGTCGACCTCGAAGAGGCCGTTGCCTTGCAGTAAGACGGGAACGTCGAACGACGCGACGTTATCTTGCTCGAGCGCGCGCCGAAACGGGACGTCATCGGGCCCCACGAGCACTTGCGCGCCGGCGCGCGGCTGCGCCGCGGCTTTCACGTCGCGCGCCACCTGTTCGCGAACGAACTCGCCCGACGCCGGATCGCCGGTCAGCGAGAGCGAGACGTGCGGCGCGATGACGCCGGCGTAGTAGGCGACGCGGACGGGGACGTCGCGACGAAGCCCGCGTGCGTCGCTGATCGTAACGACGGTCACGCCCGGAGCCTTTCCGGTGATCGTCACGCGCTGCGACGTTTGGTCGAC
>Ga0335069_10015665_pt1 | contig 10601 bp, 12 predicted proteins | sample Lox_Sample_11_FD_206714 | JGI IMG/M metagenome (GOLD analysis project Ga0335069, IMG submission 206714) | Soil microbial communities from Loxahatchee National Wildlife Refuge, Florida, United States - Lox_Sample_1.1 | ecosystem: Environmental > Terrestrial > Soil > Wetlands | place: USA...
CGCGTGAGCCGGTGGCGCTCGCTCACCTGGCCGGCGCGTTGCGACACGGCCACCTCGAACACCGACTTTGCCAGGTCCACTGCGATCGTCGTAGCATGCATCTCGGACTCCTCCTCTCCGAGTCACTTCGGAGCGTAAGGCGACTCTGGCACCTCGATGCCTAACGAGTCGCGGGAGGAGTCCATCCCATCACTGCACTTGACGGCCGCGGGCTTCAGCCATGACGCATCGCTTCTGCTCTCGCGCCTCGTGGTAGTCTCCCCGCGCGGCCGCAAGTGAGAGCCTGAGAAGAAATCACTCTTCGAGCTCGTCTCCATGCGAGAATGCGCTCGGGGGGTGATGGAGATGGGCGAGACGCCGCGCATGCTGCGGCCGAATCGAGCGCAGCTCGAGCTTCGGCCTTCGGATCTCGAGAGCTTGTTGTCGGAAGACCACCGAGCTCGGGCGATCTGGGAGTTCGTGGAGGGGCTGGATCTCTCGGCGCTGTACGAGGGGATCCGGGCGGTGGAGGGACACGCGGGGCGCCCGGCCATCGATCCAGCGATCCTGGTGGCGCTCTGGATCTACGCGACGAGCGAGGGCGTGGGAAGCGCACGCTCGCTCGAGCGTCTGTGCGAGGTGCACGACGCCTATCGCTGGATTTGTGGCGGCGTGGCGGTGTCGGCGCACACGCTGTCGGACTTCCGCGTGGTGCACGGCAGCGTGCTCGACGCGCTCTTGACCCAGAGCGTGGGCCGGCTGATGGCCGAGGGGCTGGTGGAGCTTTCCCACGTGACACAGGACGGGATCCGGGTGCGAGCGAGCGCGGGGGCGGGCTCGTACCGCAGGCGCCAGAAGCTGCGCACCTGCCTGCGCGAGGCGCAGCGCCAGGTGGAGCGGTTGCGGCGCGAGCTGGACGACGACCCGGGGCTGCTGTCGCGGCGCGAGTGGGCGGCGCGAGAGCGCGCTGCACGCGAGCGCTACAGCCGCGTGAAGCAGGCGCTCTCGCGCATGCGCGAGGAGGAGGCCGCGCGCGGCGAGCGGGCGAAGGTGCGCCCGCACGAGAAGAAGAAGGAGGTGCGCGTCTCGACCACCGACCCCGAGGCGCGCGTGATGCGCATGGCGGACGGCGGCTATCGACCGGCCTACAACGGGCAGTTCGCGGCGGACCCCGGCAGCCAGATCATCGTGGGAGTGGACGTCACGGCGCAGGCGACCGACCACGGGCAGATCGAGCCGATGTGCGACCAGATCGCGCGGCGCTACGGCAGCTCGCCTGCCGCCATGCTGGTGGATGGCGGCTTCGTTGCGCTCGGCGACATCGACGCGGTGGAGCGTCGAGGCTGTCGCGCCTACGCGCCCGTGATGAAGCGGCCGCGCGCCGCGCGACCCGCCGACCGGCGGCGACACCGCTTCGATACGCCGGCCACGCTGCGCTGGAAGCGGCGCATCCAGACACCGGCTGCGAAACGGCTCTACCGCCTGCGCGCAGCGACCTCGGAGTGCATCAACGCGATTGCGCGCAACCGCGGCCTCGACAAGCTCGCGGGTGCGAGGACGTGAAAAGGTGAAGGCGATCCTGCTCTGGTACGCGCTGGCGCACAATGTGCTGCGCGCACTGTCGCTGCGCGCCGCGCCGGCGTAGGCGGTGGGCGATCCATGCCTGCGACTGCGGCAAGCCGAGTGGCGGTGATCCCGACCTCTCCGCTCGCGAGACCTTGGATACTTCCTCTCGCCTCGATTGCAGGGTTGCCTGGCAATCGATTCCTGCTCAAGCTCTGAGCCGCCATCCGTCGTTCGGCCGCGCGGTTCTGGTCGCGCCATGTACGTCGTCTTCATTCATGGTCCCTTGGCTGCCGGGAAGCACACGGTTGGCGCGCAGCTGAGCGCGTTGCTGGGCATTCCTCTGTTTCACAATCACCTGGCGGTGGACACTGCTCTCACGCTGTTTCCATTTGGAACACCGGAGTTTCGGCGAGTTCGCGCCGCGATCTGGCTCGCTTGCTTCGCCGAGGCCGCAGCCGCCGGACGCTCCTTCATCTTTACATTCAATCCCGAGTCCACTGTCGAGCCGAGCCTGATCGATCAAATGCTCCACTCGGTGACCGCGCACAATGGAGATGTCTTCTTCGTCGAGCTGCGCTGCTCGCGCGACACGATTCTCCGTCGCCTGGGCAACGACAGTCGCGCCAGGTTCGGGAAGCTCACGGATCCCGCCATCTACGAGGCGCTCGAGGCACAAGATGCCTTTGCGTTCCCCACGTTGCCCGAGGCCATCGTCTCGATCGATACGGAGCAGTTCTCGCCGATGGCGGCCGCTTCTCGAATTGCCGAGGTATTGAAGGTACGAGCGGGTGCGGCCTGACCCTTCGTTGCACCCGACATGCTACGGCTGGCTTCGCCAGAGAACTCGCGTTGGACGGCGAAGAGGGCCGCCGGGCTCCTGGGCCGGGGAGGCAAGATGGCGTGCCTGGGCAGCGACCACGAGAGACACGTCGAGGAGACCTCGCATGAGGCCCGAGCTCACGGATCCGCTCGAACCCGCTAGTGACGCATGAGCGAGCGCGTGCCTCTCCTCCTCTGAGCGTGAGGGCGGCGATGCGGCTCATCTCGAACGTGGTGATCGAGATCGTTCTCGTCCAGGTCAAAGGCGGCACGGCTAGGCGCGCGTCTACAATGGATCCCCACTACTGCCCGCGAGTTGTTCGACGGCGACAGGAGACCACACGATGAACGTCTCGATCACGTATTGCGTGCGCTGAAACTATCTTCCCCGCGCCTCCAGTCTGGGGGCCAGGATCGCTCGAGAGTTGGGAGTCGAAGCCCGACTGATCAAGGGTAAGGACGGCGTCTTCGACGTCGTCGCGAACGGAAACCTCGTCTTCTCGAAGCACGAGACCGGACGGTTCCCCGAGGAGCGCGAAATCGTCGAAGCGCTCCGCTCACTCGCGTAGATGCGGCTCGCCACCGGGTCGCCGAACTGACAATCTGGTGCACTTGCCGGCCTCTGGCGCACGACTCCGCAACTCACTCGGAGGAAGAGCGTATGGCCATCACTCGAGCGAGGGTTCTCTCCATCAACGTGGGCTTGCCGCGCGAGTTCGAATACAGCGGTCGTCCTGCGCGAAGCGCCATCTGGAAATCTCCGGTGGCCGGCCGAGTCGCCGCCCGCGGAGTCAACCTGGCGGGCGACGACCAGGCCGACCGCAAGGCCCACGGCGGCCCCGACAAGGCGATCTACGCCTATGCCGCAGAAGACCTCGGCTGGTGGGCGCGCGAGATCGGCCGGCCACTCCAATACGGGGAGCTCGGCGAGAACCTCACGACGGAGGGAATCGACGTGAATACGGCCCTCGTCGGGCAGCGCTGGGAGATCGGGACCACCGTGCTCGAGGTTTCCGAGCCGCGGGTGCCTTGTTGGCGGCTGGGAGTGCGGATGAACGACAAGCACTTTCCTCGCCGCTTCACCGAGGCCCTGCGACCCGGCGCCTATCTGCGCATCATCGTCGAGGGCGAAGTGGGAGCAGGCGACGAGATTCGGGTTCTCGCGCGCCCCGAGCACGAGCTCACGATCCGCGATGTTCTCCGCATCTACGCCTTCGATCGGCAAGAGGTCGGGCGCCTCCTCGCGACTCCGGGGATGTCCGGGAGCTGGCAAAGGTGGGCGGCTGATCAGCTCGAGAAGAGCAGAGGCCGCCCCGCGGATGCGGCCGGACCCGGCTGTTGTTAGGGCGTTGTGCGGCAGGAACGGATGACGAAGGACTACGTATACGATCACGGCTGGGCCGAGGAGAGCATCCGGCTTGCTGGTCTCGAGACCGCTCTGGACCCGGGCACTCGCCTCCACATGACTCGTCTCGGCGTGGGTCCTGGCAGTCGTTGCCTCGAGATCGGTGCGGGCGGAGGGTCGGTGGCGTTCTGGCTCTCAGAGCAGGTCGCCCCGACCGGCACGGTGATCGCCACGGACCTGGAGACGGACTTCCTCGCTTCCGAAGCGAGTGGGCGTCGGTGCCTCGAGGTTCTGCGGCACGACCTCATGGCAGACGCTCTCCCCACCGGCTTCGACCTCGTCCACGCGCGTTGGCTCGTCGAGTGGATGCCCGACAAACGCCTGGCTCTCGAGCGAATGGCCGCTGCGCTTCGTCCCGGCGGCGTGGTTCTGATCGAGGAGCCGGACTTCGTGACAATCTATCAAGGAGGAGAATCGGCTGCGCTTCGCCGCGTGTTCATCGCCGCAATGCGACATCTCGAGGAGACGACGCCCGTGGATTGCGAGTATGGCCGGCGCGCACTCCGCGACCTCGCTGCGGTCGGGCTCGTCGATGTGGAGGCGGAGGGCCGAGTCCCGATCGTCCGCGGCGGCCACCCCCTCGCGGCGCACTTCCTCCGACTCACTCTCGAGAAGCTGCGTCAGCCGGTCCTGTCGGCCGGACACGTAACCAGGGAAGCGTTCGACGAAGCCGTCGCCGCGCTCGAGGATCCGACGGTCACGGTGGTTGCGCCGATGACGGTTGCCGCATGGGGATGGCGCGCCTGAAGCCATGCGCGAAGCGAGCGATCGATGGCAGGCCGGCTCGACCTACGACGATTTCATGGGTCGATGGAGCCGCCTGCTCGCGCCGCGGTTCGTCTCGTGGTTGCCGGCGCGCTTCGACGCCCACTGGCTCGATGTCGGTTGCGGCACGGGCGCCCTCTGCGAGGCGATTGCCGCTCGCGCTCGCCCCGCGTCCGTGATCGGGTGTGATCCGTCGGGGCCCTTCATCGACTCTGCCCGTCAACGGTGTACCGATGCCAGGGTTTCCTTCGTCGTCGCAGGCGTCGGAGACCTGCCGACCCGCGAAGGCGGCTTCGACCGCGTCACCTCCGCATTGGCCCTGAACTTCTTTCCGGATGCGGAGAGTGCCGTCGACGAGATGCGCCGCATCACGGCTACGGGTGGCCTCGTCGCGGCTTGCGTGTGGGACTACGCCGGGCGAATGGAATTCCTGCGACACTTCTGGGAGTCGGCTGCGGCCATCGATCCCAGGGCCCGCGAGCTGGACGAAGGCAGACGCTTTCCGATCTGCCGGCCCGAGGCGCTCGAGGCGCTGTTTCGCGGCGGCGGTCTTCGCGACGTGGCCTGCCAGTCCATCGAGATCGCGATGCGATTCCCCGAGTTTGCCGACTTCTGGAGGCCATTCCTGGGCGGCACCGGCCCGGCGCCCTCGTATGTAGCAGGTCTCGAATCCCGGCAGCGGGATGCGTTGGCCGAACACCTGGAGCATTCGCTTCCCCGGGAACCGGACGGATCCATCGGCTTGACTGCGCGCGCCTGGGCCGTAAGCGGAGCCGCGTGAACGGCGCGCCGCCCAACACGCCACTGAAGCTTTCGACCATGAAGGATCTCAGCGTCTCAGAGCTGCGTCGAGTGCGACGAGCGCCCTTCGCAGCGCTCGCCGGCGCCGCGCGAACTCCACGGCGGGCTCGATGACGCCCGTGTTGGCCTCGATGCGGTCGCGCGCGAGCGTGAAGCGGGGCCGCGTCCGGATCGGCTTCATCTTCAAACCCTTCAGCACCTGGCGCAGCTGGCGTGAGCACTTGCTCCCGCCATGTCCTCCGTAGGTCACGATCACCACCGGCTTCCCGGCCCACTCCACGTAGAGATGATCGAGGGCGTTCTTCAGCGGCGCCGGGTAGCCCCAGTTGTACTGCGGGGTGACGATCACGAAGCCGTGCGCCCCGGAGACCTTTCGACTCCAGGCGCGCGTGTGCTCGAATGCGTATCCCCCGAGAGCCGGGATGCCGGGCTCGTCGTCCATCGGCAGCTCCCAGTGCTTCAGGTCGATGATCTCGAAATCGGCCGCGACGACCTCGCGGCCGACCTCGGCCACCCACTCCGAGATCTGCAAGCACAGGCGCCGCGCTCGCGTGCTGCCGGCGATGACCAGGATCCTAGATGAGTGCATGATACACTCAATATTCCATTTCCGCGGAGCGGTGAAAAGTGCGAAATACACGCAGTGTGGAAGAGCTCGGCGGCGTGCTGATCGAGCTGATCGGGTTCCTGAACAGTCCTCGGCGCGACTACGCCTTGCTGCGGGAGGCCGGCATCGGCCTCGACCGAGCCTTGTTTCCGCTGCTCGTAGCGCTCGGCGCTCGAGATGCGCTCAGCGTCGCGGAGCTGGCTCATCTGGTGGGACGGGATTACACGACGATCAGCCGCCAACTGGCCAAGCTCGAGCGCTCGAGATTGGTCGAACGCGGCGACGACGAAGCGGATCGGCGCAGACGCCGAATCGTCCTGACGAGCAAAGGACGAAAGATCGTGAAGGCGATCACGCTCGCTCGTCAGCGGCTCTTGTCCGCGGTGCTCGCCGGCTGGAGTGAGTCGGATCGCGCGGCGCTCGCCGACATGAACCGGCGTTTCGCCGACGCCCTCATGGCGTATGCTCGACAACGCGAGGAACGCGAGTGAACGGGCACCCACGCTCCACGTGAAGGAGGCCAACGATGGAGATCGATCGGCGCGACACCGCGGTGGTCTTCACCGATCCGCAGAACGAGGTCCTGATCGAGAAGGGACCCGCGTGGCCTCGGTCCTGAACCTCGAGGGCCGCACCGACGAAGTCGTCGGGGCGATGAAGCGGACCTGAGCGTGGCGCAATCCTCGGAGCACTTCGTCGAGCCGAATCTGGCCGAGCGGCTGTTCAACTCGGCGATGGGCTCGCTCGTGCGCATCGGGATCGCTCCTTCCCACATGCGGGTGCTCGAGGTTCGCGGTCGCAAGACCGGGAAGATCTACTCGCTCCCGGTCGACCTGCTCCGCCAGGGAGAGGCGCTGTTTCTCGTGGCGCCGCGTGGCCGCGCGCAGTGGGTGCGAAACGCGGAGGCCCAGGGCGAGCTGACACTCCGGCGAGGCAGGCAGTCGGATCGCTACCGGCTGCGTCCGATCCCGGATGCGGAGAAGCCGCCGATCCTGAAGGCCTATCTGGACCGCTTCCATCGAGAGGTACAGCGGTTCTTCCCCGTCCGAGCGGGCTCACCGGTCCAGGAATTCGTTTTGATCGCGGAGCGCTATCCGGCCTTCGAGCTCACACCGGCGCACTGAGAAGAGGCGAGGAACATGAAGGAGCCGTCGCAGCGCGGAGCTCCGATCGAATTCTGGTTCGACTTCGCCTCGGGCTACGCCTATTTCGCCGCGCTCGAGATCGAAGAGGTGGCCGCACGCCACCGGCGGACGGTCGCATGGCGGCCGTTCACGCTCGGCGCCGCCTTCAAGATCACGGGCGCTCGAGGCTTGAGTCGCACACCGCTCAAGCGCGACTACGCGCGGCGCGACTGGGAGCGGCTCGCGAGGCAGAGAGGCGTGCCGTTCCACTTGCCGGAGAATCATCCACGAACGGGATTGCCGGCGATCCGCGCCTTCTACCACATCGAGCGCACGGATCCGCTTGCAGCCGCCGCGCTGGCGAAGCGCCTGATCACCGGATACTTCCAGGACGGCCTCGACACCGACGATCCGGCCGCCATCGCCAGCGCAGCCGCCTCGCTCGGAATCGACGGGGATGCGATTCTGGCGGGTGTCGGGGATCCCGAGGTGAAGGCGATCGCGCGCCAGCAAGGCGAGCAGGGGATCGCGCGCGGCGTCTTCGGCTCGCCATGGATCTTCGTCGACGGAGAGCCCTTCTGGGGAAGCGATCGGCTTCCGATGGTCGAGCGGTGGCTCGAGTCGCCATGGTGAGCCGCTTCGCGAACGCCTTCGGCCCGGAGAAGCCCGCGGCGACCTACGTCGCGCACGCCTTCCCCGAGCAGGTATGCGACACCGGCGAGGTTCGGATGAACTACGCCGTCGCGGGAACACGAGACAAGCCCGCGCTGCTGCTCGTCCCGGGACAGACCGAGTCGTGGTGGGGCTACGAGGCGGCGCTGCCGCTGCTCGCCGAGCACTTCCAGGCCTTCGCGGTCGACCTGCGCGGACAGGGACGCTCGACGCGCACGCCCGGCCGCTACACGCTCGACAACATGGGCAACGACCTCGTGCGCTTCATCGACGACGCGATCGGCCGACCGACCTACGTGTCGGGGCTCTCGTCGGGCGGCGTGCTCGCGGCCTGGCTCTCGGCCTACGCGCGGCCGGGTCAGGTCCGCGCCGCGCACTGGGAGGACCCGCCGCTCTTCTCGTCGGAGCTCCACACGAGCTGCGGGCCGTCGATCCACCAGGCGATCGGCTCGATCTTCGCCTTGTGGAGCCGGTATCTCGGCGATCAGTGGAGCGTGGGCGACTGGGACGGCTTCGTCGCCGCCGCCCCGCGCGAGCTCCCGCCGCGGCTCGCCGTGCTCGCGCGCGCGTTCGGCAACACGTCGTCGTCGAGCGATCCGCCGCAGAACCTGAAGGAGTACGACCCCGAGTGGGCGCGCGCCTTCGCGACCGGCACGGTCGCGGCGAGCTGCGCCCACGAGCGGATGCTCGCAGGCGTGAAGGTTCCCGTGCTGCTCACGCACCACTTCCGCGCACTCGATCCCGCGACCAGCGCGCTCCTCGGCGCGCTCGCCGACGTGCAGGCCGTTCGCGCGCGCGAGCTTGTCGCCGCCGCGGGTCAACCGATCGTCTACCGCTCGTTTCCGACGATGGGGCACTCCATGCACGGCCAGGACCCGAAGCTCTTCCGCGACGTGCTGGTGGAGTGGGTGGCGACGCTCGGCCGGGATCGAGCTACGCGAAACGAGGAGGCGTGAGATGTCGGGATCGCTTCCGGAGCCGTGGCCGAGCCTTCCGCTCGAGGCTTGGAGCGACACGTACGCGACGGTTCACCTCTGGAGTCAGATCGTCGGCAAGATCCGGCTCGCGGGCAGTCCCTGGTTGAACCATTCCTGGCACGTGACCTTGTACGTGACGGCTCGCGGGCTCTCGACGTCGCCCATCCCGCACGGCGCCCGCACGTTCCAGATCGACTTCGACTTCGTCGATCACCAGCTGACGATCGAATCGAGCGATGGCCGCCGGCGCGCGTTTCCGCTCGAGCCTCAGTCGGTCGCGGCGTTCTACCGTCGCCTGATGAGCGAGCTCGACGCGCTCGATCTGCACGTGCGGATCTCCAAGAGGCCCAACGAGATCCCGAACCCGATTCGCTTCGATCGCGACGAGGCTCCGCGAGCGTACGACCCCGAGTACGCCAATCGATTCTGGCGCGTGCTCGTGCAGGCCGATCGAGTGTTCAAGATCTTTCGCACTCGCTTCATCGGGAAGTGCAGCCCCGTCCACTTCTTCTGGGGCTCGCCGGATCTGGCGGTCACGCGCTTCTCCGGGCGGCGAGCGCCCGAGCATCCGGGTGGAATTCCGAATCTGCCCGACTGGGTCACGCGAGAGGCGTATTCCCACGAGGTCAGCAGCTGCGGCTTCTGGCCCGGCGGAGGCGCGACTCCGTATCCCGCCTTCTACGCGTACGCGTATCCGGAGCCCGCTGGATTTCCGGACGCGCCCGTGAAGCCTCGCGGAGCGTTCTACAGCCAGGACCTCCGCGAGTTCCTGCTGCCCTACGACTGTGTACGGGAGTCGGATCGCGCGGACGAGACGCTCCTCGAATTCCTCCAGAGCACGTACGAAGCCGCGGCCACGCTAGGTCGCTGGGACCGCGGAGCGCTCGAACGCAACGATCCACCGGGTCGTTAGTCGATGTCGATCAATGGGCCTTCGAGTCGTTCAAGGTCGCGCCGGCGCGAACGAGAGCCTTCAACGCCTTCTCGTCGATCTCGTCGCCCTCGTGGAAATCGATTGCAGAGGATTCCGTCGTGCGACCACACCGGAACCCCTCGCCACTTCCACTCCCCGACGACCTCGGGGTCGGCTTCCTTGACCAGCGCTCGGAGCCGGCTCAGCATTCGGCCGCGTCAGTCGCCGAGCTCCGCGATCCTCTCGTCGATCCATCTGGACGGAGCCTTGCTCTTCTGCGACCCGCTCTTCTTCATGACGGTCTTCTCCCTTTCTCCAACCTAGCCACAAGACGCGCCTCATGACCGAGTCGACGGACAAGTGGGCTGCTGGCGGGACCTATGAGCACTTCATGGGCCGATGGAGTCGACTCCTGGCGCCTCGGTTCGTGTCGTGGCTGTCCGTGCGGCCGGGTGGCAGCTGGCTCGACGTGGGCTGCGGGACGGGCGCACTCGCCGACGCGATCTGTGCGGGAGCGAAGCCTGCCTCGGTCGTCGCGTGCGACCCGTCGGAGTCGTTCGTCGAGTACGCGCGTAGACGTCAGGTGGATCCGCGGGTCGCGTTCGTCGTCGGCGGAGTCGGTCAGCTCCCTTCGCGCCCCCATGGGTTCGACTGCGTCGCCTCCCTGCTCTCTCTCAACTTCTTTCCGAATCCCGTGGACGCCGTCGCAGAGATGCGGCGAATCGCCGCCGCGAACGGGCTCGTATCGGCGTGCGTGTGGGACTACGCGGGGCGCATGGAGTTCCTGAGGCGCTTCTGGGACTCGGCCGCAGCCATGGATGCCGCCGCCGCCGAGCTCGATGAAGGCCGTCGCTTCCCGATCTGCCGACCCGACGCGCTCGAGTCTCTGTTTCGGAGCGGCGGCCTGAGCGATGTCGTCTGCGACTCGATCGAGATCCCGACTCGCTTCTCCTCGTTCGCCGATTTCTGGAAT
>Ga0335069_10015668_pt1 | contig 10599 bp, 4 predicted proteins | sample Lox_Sample_11_FD_206714 | JGI IMG/M metagenome (GOLD analysis project Ga0335069, IMG submission 206714) | Soil microbial communities from Loxahatchee National Wildlife Refuge, Florida, United States - Lox_Sample_1.1 | ecosystem: Environmental > Terrestrial > Soil > Wetlands | place: USA: Florida...
GCGAGTGAATCACGTCTCGCGGGCGGTTCTTCGACGAGATCGGGATGGCGTGCATGATCTTCGCCAAGGGCTTGATGAAGGGGTGATCGTAGATGTCCTTGAAGATCACGAAGCGGATGAGGCGGTCGGTGGAAGCCACCACCAACAGCGTGTCGAGGAACGACATGTGGTTGGAGACGAGGAGCGCCGGGCCTTTGTCGGGAATGTTGTCGCGGCCGGTCACACGGATGTGATACGCGGTGTGCGTGAGCACCCAGAGGCAGAAGCGAACGAACGATTCTGGCAGCAGGCGCAACGCGTACACCGTGGCCGCGAGCGTCAGCACCGCAACCACGCCGAATATGCCCCGGGGACCGAGGCGCGTGGAATCGGCGAGGAGGTAGTAAAAAGCCGCTCCCGCCAGCACGGCAAGAAACGAGAGCAGGTTGGTAGACCCGATCACGGCTCCGCGGCGGCGTTCCTCCGGACGATATTGCACCATGGCCGACAGCGGAAGAATGAAGATGCCGGCGAAGAATCCGGCGATCGCCAGGCGCACGGCGAAATCGTGCGCGTTAAGCGCCGACCAGGCCAGCGAACCGATGCCCAGCGTGACGCCGATCGCGCCCAGCGGAACCAATCCGTATTCAATCTTGTTGTTGGAGAAATATCCGGCGACCAGGGAACCAGCACCTACCGCGAGCGCAAAAGGGGCAAGGAAATAAGCGCTGTGGCCTTCGCTCATGCCGAGCCGGCGAATGCCATAAATAATGACGTTGAACTGGAAGATGGTGCCGAGAAAATAGACGTAAGCGCAGCCCAAAACGCTGAGCAGAAGCGCGCGATCGCGGCGGATCTCGGCAAAGCGGTCGCGCAGTTCGGCGAAGGGGTTCCAGGGAAACGCGCGCGTTACATCGGCGGCGGCGACCTTGGGGATCTGCAGGGCCAACAGCAATCCGATGACCGAGAAACTCAGCAGCAGTCCGCCCGACCAGATTTCGCTTTCGTAGAAGCGATCGGCAATGCGAGACCCGCTCCAGGTGCCGAAGACCATGGCGCTGAACATCGCCAGTTGCAGAAAGCCATTGCCCCACGAGAGACGGGATTCGCGCAGCAACTCAGGCAGCAGGCCGTACTTTGAAGGGCCGAAGATCGCGGCCTCCGAACGCAACAGCAATCCGGCGATGATGGCCAGCGACAGGTTGTGCTGCGCAATGGCGAAGGCGAGCAGGGCGGCAATTGCCAGTTCGACGAACTTGGTGGCAATGGCCACATTTCGTTTGCTGAAATGGTCGGCGAGATAACCGCCCGGCGTCGAGAAAATGAGGAAGGGAACCGCGAAGATGGCGCCGACCAGCAGCGCCGATTGCTCGCGTCCCAGGTAGCGGATGGATGCCCCAACGAGCAGGACGAGAACCATCGTCTTCAAGGCATATTCGCTGAAGGCGCTCTGGAAGACGGTGAGAGTGAGTGCCCAGGCACGGGACAGCGAGCGCGGCCGAATAGCGCCGTTAATCGGAGGGGTCTCCATTGCGGTTGCGGTGAAACCGGCCCTAGATTGTAGTGCAATTGCTCGCGCGCGCGAAGGAAAACGCGCACCAGCAGGCGTGCGCTGGAAGTGTGGCTGCCAGACTACTATTTTTGGTTGGCCAGTGCTGCTTCTATCTTGCCGATCATCTGGCGAGCGCCTTCCGCCATGGGACCCTTAGGGTCGAGCCGCACACCCTCCTGAAATTGTTTCAGCGCTCCTTCGGCATCACGCAGGCGCAGGTTCACGTTGCCCAGCATGATGTGCGCCTCGCCCGAGGTCGGCTTGGCTTGCAGTGCTGCGTAGAAATGCAGCTGCGCCTCGGGCGCTTTTTGCTCGTAATAAAGGGCGCGTCCCAACTGGTATTGCGCATCGTAGGAGTTAGGCGCCAGTTCGACCGCCTTACTCAAGTGCTGCTCGGCCGCGGCGAAATTTTTCTGTGCGTTGTAAATTTCGCCCAGCACTATGTAGGCGTCCGCGGATTTCCGATCCAGTTCAATCGCCTTCTGCAAGGGCGCAATAGCCTCGTCCGGCCGGTTCGTACGCACGTAAGCGGTGCCCAGCAGGAGATAGGAGGGCGCATATTTCGGATATGCGTCAATCGCTTTCTTGAAGTGTGGAATGGCCTTGCCCGGGTCTTTGCCGGAAGTAACGACGCCGTAACCCTCGTTGAATTCGGCTTTTGCGCCGTCGGGCATATCGGGCGGGAGCACGGCCGCGAGGCCCGCGGGAGGAACGTTTTCAGCCCCTGGTTGCGGGCGCAGCGTCACCATGTCGTAAGTGGAGGACGCAATGCTCATGTCAAATTCATTCGACGCTTCCGCGAAGCCTGGCATGGCAACCGTAACCGTGTAACGAATGGGTGAGAGGTTCTTGAATTCGAACTTGCCGGTCTTGTCGGTCTGGGCTTCCTGCGAGATGCCACCTGCGCTCGGGCTGAGCCTCACCAGAGCGCCCTCGACCGAGGCACCGTTAGGGTAATTAACGCGCCCGCGGATAAAACACATCACGCTGCCTTCCTTGGCTCCAACCTGCGCGGAGAGGAAGATGGACAGGGAGGACGTTACCAGCGATAGAGCGAGAAGAATTCGTCTCAGCGGCAGCATGACTCGGACGCAGCATAGCGGTAGAGCGCATTGGCGAAAACCCCCGTGGGATGAGAGCAGATGGTTGCCGGACGAACCATCATGCAGGAGGGGCGAAACGAAAGCCGCCGTTGTCGCGGCGGCTATTCCCAACGATTTCGACGAGCCTACTTTTTGGCGCCCGCCAACGCGGCCTCGATCTTGTTGATCATCTGGTTCGCGGGATCGGCCCAGGGACCTTTCGGGTCATCTTTTACCGCCTCCTTGTATTCCTGCAGCGCACCTTCGGCGTTCCGCTCCCGCAGCAGGATGTTCCCCATCAGCACGTGCTGTCCGGCATTGTTCGGCCGAAGTTTGTTGGCCTGCGCAACATGGTGATCGGCATCAGACCAGCGTTGCAAACCGGAGTACGCACGTCCCAGTTCCAGGTGGGCGTCGGCAGAATCGGGCGCCATCGTCGCGGCCTGCGACAGATGTTTCTCCGCGTCCTGGTAGTTTTTCTGTTCGTTCTCAGTGGCGCCCAGTGCGATCAAAGCGGCGGCGTTGTCTTTGTTCAGATCAACAGACTTCTGCAGCGCCTTCTGCGCATCAGCCCAGTTTTTCTGGGAGCTGTAGGCGAGACCCAGGTACATGTAGGCCTCGGGATACTGCGGGTAAGCAGTAACTGCCCTCTGAAAGAAGCCTACGCTCTTGCCGAGGTCCTTGCCCTGGTTCAGCAGATTGCGGCCTGACTCGAAGTCTTTGCGGGCGCCCTCCGGGGCGGCAGCGTCAAGCGCAGAGATCGCGCCGGCGGCACCTTCGGGCGGAACGGAGGATTCCCCGCCCGCTTCCGGCCGCAGAGTGAACGTAAGATAGGACATTGGAAACGTGGTCAGGTCGACCCGTTGGGACTCGATATGAAATCCCGGGGCACGTACTTGCACGTCGTAGATGCCGGGAACAACCTGTTGGAATTCGAATTTGCCCTGGCTATCCGACTGCGTCTGCGAGCTATTTCCGCCAGTTTGCATTTCCAGGTAGACCGCTGCGCCGCGCGGCCCGGAATGACCATCGGTGAGGCGAATCTGGCCACGAATTGTCGCGAGGCGGGGGACTGTCTGGTCCTGCGTTCCCTGGCCGAACGCAGAGACGTAAAGGATGAAAACCAGGAGCAGGTCCAAGAGGAAACGTACGGTGCATCTCACCATAATTGCGCTCCTTTTAGAGACAGCAAAGGATGTTATCAAAAAAGAAGCGGGAGAGCCGAAGCCCTCCCGCCTGAATGGAACTACCTTCTTTAGAACACCCAGCGAACCGAGAACCGGGCGTAGAAGGGACGCTGATACGACCAGCGAGCTACCTTCAGGAAGTCCGGGTTATTGGAAGAAGAGAAGCTGATCTGAGCAGTCTGATCGATCGAGGTGATCGGGCGGCTGTTCGCGATATTGAACAGATCCGCAGTCAGATTCAGAGTCGACTTTTCCGTAACCTTAACCGGACGGTTGAGGTGGAGGTTAACCTGGCCGGTAACCGGAGTGCGACCTTCCGCTCCGCGTCCGCCGAGGGGAACTTCGCCGGCGTTTCCGTAAGCCGGGTGGTTCGCCAATTCGCTGATCGGCGTGCCGCTGGAGAGGTTGACGCCCGTTCCGATTTCCAGGCTCTTCAGCGCCGTCTTCGTGAAGACGTAGCTGGTGTAAACGTTGACTACGTGGCGGCGATCGGTGTTCAGCGGACCAGGAGCGTACTGCTGGCCCAGCATGTTCACGATACCGTTCGTGAAGTCGAACAGCGAGCTGATGTTGGGATCAGACTGGCCGTTGTCATTGCGGAACGCGCCTTCGTAGTTGCCGGTGAGGCTGGCAATACGCCAGTTCGCACGCAGCATCCAGTTGTTCGAGAACGACTTGTTGACTTCGATTTCAACAGCCTTGTAGTGGTGGATCGGCTTCGGGAATCCGTCAGGAATTCCGTCGGGGATCGGCTGACCGTTCGGTCCAACTTCGCCGCCCAAGTTGCCCTGGGCATTGGTGTTGTAGCAAAGGCCACCCACCGCATACGGAGTGCCGTTCGGCAGCGTAGTTCCGCCGTTGCCATCCGCAACCGGATACTCGGGATTCATACAAGTGATACCGGCCGGAGGCAGTCCATAAAGCGGGCTGTTCGGGTCGGTCGACTGAGGCGTGTAGCCGACCTCGGTCGGGTTCGGGAACAGGTCGGTGGTGGGGCTCGGGTTGGCGATGAAATAGTTCTGTGTCAACACACCGGCAGCATAGCCTTCGGGGCTGACACCGGAAACGTCGTCCAGTACGCGAGGCAGAGACCGATAGATGAAGCGGGCGCTGACCACGACTCCGTTCTTGAACTCGTGTTCGCCGCCGGCCACGTATTCATCGGCGTACATCATCTTTGCGCCCGGTGCGAACGCAGTTCCGAACGGCGACGCGCCGATCGCGACGTTGCCGAGTTTTCCGCCCGAAGAGCTGAAGGCGCCAGGCACGTTGTTGAGGACGTGCGCCGGATCCATCGTCAAGTTGATGGAGCCATTCGCATTTACGTCAACCACGCCGCCAGTAGAGTTGGGAGCAACGTACAGGTTGAGAATGTCCTTCTCACCGCTCAGAGAGCGGACAGCGGCATCCAACGGGGTCTGGTAGTTGTAACGAGCGAAATTCGCGTAGACCTTCGTCTTGCGGTCCGCCCAGGGATCGACCGTGAAGCCGATACGAGGCGCCCAGTTATCGGTAAAGGTGTAGGCGGAGCCGGTGCCGGCCATATGCCACTGCTCCCAGCGAATGCCTGCGCTAAGAGTAATGTGCTTGCCCATAGACCATGAGTCGTTGGCATAGCCAGCATGATACCGGCCGAACGTCGGAACGTTGGAAGGATCAAACTGTCCACGGCCGAACGACACATAGACGGGTGTACCGTTCAAGGTCGGGCAAACCGTGCACTTCGGGCTGGCGCGCAGACTGCCGGACCATACGTAGGAGGTCTGACCGATCGGGCAATCCGCACCGGTGGTGCAGTTCATGATGGTGCCGCCAACTGCGTTGGTGGCTGGAGTGGAGAAACGCCCGCCGGAAGCCGTCTTAAAGTCGGTGTAGTCCGGGCGCTGATACTGGTAACCAATGCTCAGCGTGTGCTCACCGAGGAAGTGGGCGATCTTCTGGGTGTCGAAGCTCAACCCATACGTGTCGCTGTCGTGGTTTTCGATGTGGCCGAATCCCTGCAACGCGTGAATGTTAGCGGCGTTGGTGCGATCGGTCACGCCGAAAACGTCGTATTTCGGCAGATCGGTAAATTCGGAATGGTTCCAGGAGAACGAACCGTTGACCAGCCACGTGGGGCTGAGCGTGCCGTTGTAACGAACGACAAGGTTACGGGTTCCGAACTGCCACTTGTCGAAGCCAGTGTCATTGGGAGCGTTCAGGACCAGGCCCTGGGGACCGGTCGTGGTGTGCGACGGATCGCCGAACACCGATCCTTCCACCTGATGCTTGTCGCTGATTTTGAAGGTCAGCTTGCCGGCGTAGTTGTAAATGTCGGTCTGCAGCTTGATGTCGCCGAAGTTGGCGATGCCGCTCCCGACCGAGCCAGCCACGAAGTGCTGGTTGAAAGTCGGGTCGAACGAGCCGAAGAAGAATAGATGGTCTTTGAAGCCGGGGACGTAGCCGCCGAGTTCGCCATCGAAATCAAAATTGGCCTGATGGAGGTCGAATCCGGAATGATTGGTACGGATCAGGTCGCTCTGCAGGCGGCTTGCTTCGGCCCCCTGCGGGCCGGCATAAACGCCGATCTCACCGTGATAGGTAGTGCTGCCAGACTTGGTAACCAGCTGAACGATGCCGCCGGAAGCCTGGCCGTACTGCGGCTCAAAACCAGCCGTCTTGACGTTGACTTCCTTGATGAACGAGAGGTTGATGCCGCTTCCGACCGAGCCATAGGCGGCGGTGTAAATTCCGAGTCCGCCGTAAGAAGCGTCGGTGATGTTGACGCCATCGGCCACGTACAGGTTCTCGAGGCCGGAGGCGCCGGAGACGCTGGGGTTGGAACGGCCTGCGCCGCCGCTATCAACCGCGCCCGGAGCCACGTAGAACAGGCCGGATACGTTGCGGGCAACCGGAACCTGTTGATAGAACGTGTCAGCCAGGTTCGCGCCTACCGCGGCAGAGGTTGTGTCAACCGTCACAGCGGTGCTGCTGACTTCCACCACTTCACTGGTGGAGCCGGGCTGCAAGGTGATCGTCACGGATGAAGTGCGGCCAGCAGCGACTTCCACGCCTTTCAATTCGGCGGCGCGGAATCCCTGCTTTTCAACTTTCACGGTATAGCTGCCAAGCGTCAGCACGGGGAAGGAAATCTTTCCCTCGGCGTCCGACGTAGCTATCTTGCTGCCAATGGGGCCGGTCAGTGTGACCTTAGCTCCGGGAACAACCGCACCAGTGCTGTCCTGAATCACGCCGCCGATATTTCCCTTCACAGCGGATTCCTGGGCCAGTACTGGAAGCGACAGCGTCAGGAGCAGGGCCAGAACGGTGAAGCCCCAAATCCATTTATTCGCCATATACAGCTTGCCTCCTCGATGAGTTTGAAAACTTGTGCTTTTTGCTGTTGAATCATTTGCCCCGTCCGACTTGGCGACCGACCCTTAGGAACTGGGGGTCATCCCTAAGATTCCAGACATTTTTGGGCAGTGACCGGAGAAGAAAGTAGCAACCGTCAGACCAAACTAATTATTTGTAAAATCAATTACTTACAATGATTTCTTGACCAACCCATCCGCATTTCAGAAGCTCTGGGACGAGAATATATGGAATTCGGGAACTTTCCTCGACCTGTCCCGCTTCTCTTGCTGTTCGCCATCCCGGATTTGAGTTACGTCCCTGATCCGGTCCCAAAATAAAAAATGGCGTCTGAAGACGCCATTTCACATTTCTTTTTCAGCCTGACATTCAGGACTTGGGCGCAGAAGCAGTTGTCATTTCTTTGCCCTTGGCTTCCATTTCCGACGCCTTCTGCGCGTTGCCCACGGTCTGGTAGCAGCGCGCCAGGGCCAGGTACAGCGGCCCGCTCTGCCGCAGGGTGATCGCCGACTCCAGAACCTGGATGGAACGGTTCACGTCACCGATGCGTTCCATGCTCTCCGCGATCTGCAGGATTGTCTGCTCGTCCGTTTCCTTGGCGATCCCGCCCTTTGCGTAAAGGGCGGCTACCTCGTTGAAGGCGGATTGCGAGTACAAAAGTCCGATCAACTTGTCGCGGCTGGCTTCATCGGGATGCTTCTGGTAGGCCTTCTGCAGCGCCGTCAGCGCCAGCTTCTGGTTTCCCGCGAACGTGTAACAGAGTGCCCGTTGCGAGTCACGTTTGCCCTTGGTGAAGTCCTCGATCGCTTCGGGGTCGCTGATGTCCCAGGCCACATCGGACTGCACGGCATCGGCGATGCTGAACATGAACGTCGCGACCGATCGCGCGTGGGTCGCGGGATTCATGACTACGATGGACATACGGTAATTGCCGGGAGGCAGCGCGTCGGTCGAGATCTTCTTGCCGTTGATGAGCGTCCCGTTGCCGTCGAACTGGCCGCGCGAAACTTCTTCCTTGACGCTCTTCGTGTCCTGCATGCCCATACGGCCGTACGAGTACTCGACCTCAAGGTTGCCGGAACTGTTCTTCTGCTCCTCTGTCGATTCCCACAACTGATAGAAAAATGTCAGGTCGTTTCCCGGGATCAGCGTCAAACCGCGATCGAAGCTGGGCGTGAACTTCACCCCCGCCGCGGTGAACGGCTCGTACGACGCTGCTCCCTGCTCGGCCTGCGAAAAGGGCACCACGTCGGTGATGCGAATCCCTTCGGCCGGACGCTCGGGCACCACCACTTCGCGTTCGTTTGGGAACGAGGTTTTGGCAAGATCGTTGTTGAATTCGAATTCCAGCTTGTATTTGCCGGGAGGCAGCGGCAGCGTGCCTTCGTAGCCGAACACGCGATGCTTCGCCTTCACCAGCTGCGCATCGTCGAGGAACTGAGAAAGCTTCCTCTGCTGGCTGAAGATGAGCTTGCCCTCGGGAGTCAGAACGCGGGCGTTAACGGTTGCGGAATAGTACCAGCGATGATTCTCGTTCTCCTGCAACGTGAAATCTTCCGGATGCTTGAAGCGCAGCAGGTAATGAAGGTTGGTGTCTCCAGAGCCGTCAACGAGAGAGACGGTGAGCACGTCGAGGTAATCTCCGCGCATTACCACCCGATGGCTGACAGACTCGAGGAGCCGGCGCTTGGTGGCCAGCAGATCCTTGTTCAGCGGATGGTTGGCCAATCCGCGGATGTTGTTAAGCAGCATGTCCGATGACAGAGAACTGGTTGCGGTGTCGGTGTCTACCGGCTCGGAGGGAAGCAGGCTCAGAACCGTGCGCGAGACCTCACGCCCGGCATCGTGATCGATCTGCTTCCAACTGTTGAGGCGATCGTTTTCCGTAGGGCCGGTGACCAGCTTCTCAGGGCCATCCATGAACGGACTGTAGAGTCGAAATTCGGCGTTCGATTCCCGCTGGTAGAACACAACGTAGAAGAACGGAGGCAGCGCAGGGTTATCGTTGGAATAGAACCAGATTTCCATCGGCCGGATATTGGCAAACCCGTAGTACTTACCGACCTGTTGCGGCGCGCCGAGGGTGATGTATACACGTCCCTGGTCCGTCCGCCAGCCCTCGACGTTGTCGCGATGGCCATACCACTGGTTGGCATAGGCGATGCGGCGGTAAATCTCATCTTTGTAACTGTTATTCGGCGAACCCGGATCGGGATTGCGAACCTCCCAGAAGCGCTGGATGAAGTTGTCGCGGTCCGCGTCGGAGGTCAGACGCACGAATGCTTCTTTTTCTTCGTTGGTGATGATGTAGGAGACGTCACGCTCCAGCCACTGTCGATACTGTGGTGGAACCGCCTGCAAATCTTTTTTCGAGATTGCCGCGAAGCCCGACGAAGAGAGAAGCGCTACCACCAAGAGAGCAACAACATTACGGAACGACATAAAGGAAGGACCAGATGCTGAAGATTGCATTATTGAAAACTCTAGGGCCAGTGCCGACAGCCGTCAAGCGAGGCTGCTGGTTCGTGCGATCGAGAACTTGCGTTTTCAGCTACTTACGGCCGGGACGATTTTTCTTCCCGGTTAGGGCGCCACCTGCCAGACCGTGTCGAGCAGAGTTCCATCGACCCACTTCACGACCGCGACCGGCCTGTCGGTGAGTCGTGGCTTCTGCGGACGGCCGCCACAGATAGTGAAGACTTCCTTTTGGATTTCCTGCATCGGTCGGATCGGCAGCTTCGAGTTCTTCGTGGCGTCGATCAGATCCTGCCGCCGTGGGTTGATGGCGATGCCGCGTTCGGTGACGACCACATCAATGAGTTCACCCGGGCCAGTGAGCGTGGTGACTTCGTCAACGATCACCGGGATGCGATCGCGGAACGAAGGCACCGCGAGGATGGTGCATCCGGCGAAGAGGCAGTTTTGCCATCCGCCGATGCCGTGCAGCAGACGTCCATCCGAGTGCGTGACCACATTACCGTTGAAGTTAACGTCAACTTCGGTGGCGCCGAGCACGACCGCATCGATCATCGAAGCGATGTTGCCCTTGCCGTGGTAGTTGTATGACGTGAACGGCGAGGATGAGACGTGGCGCGGGTTCGAAGCGAGCGAGCGCACGCCGTCGAGATCGAACGTCTGTCCGTCGAGGATGTAGTCGGTGAGGCCTTCGTTCAGGAGTTCAACCAGGTACTTGGTCGAACCGCCGCGGACAAAACGGGCTTTGACGTTGGCTTCCTTCATCATACGGCGAAGGTAATCGACAAAGGCGAGAGCAATTCCACCAGCGCCGGCCTGGAAGGAAAATCCGTCGCGCATGATGCCGGCATCGCGGAGGAACTCCGCGACATAGCGCGCGATGAGAAGCCGGTCGGGACTGCGGGTGATCTGGGTGGTGCCGGAGACGATTTTGCTGGGATCGCCGATCGAAGGCACTTCGACTACGTAG
>Ga0335069_10015669_pt1 | contig 10599 bp, 7 predicted proteins | sample Lox_Sample_11_FD_206714 | JGI IMG/M metagenome (GOLD analysis project Ga0335069, IMG submission 206714) | Soil microbial communities from Loxahatchee National Wildlife Refuge, Florida, United States - Lox_Sample_1.1 | ecosystem: Environmental > Terrestrial > Soil > Wetlands | place: USA: Florida...
ATGATTCCGGCCGAGTGGCGGGGGATTTCGACCTGGCGGTGCACGTGCACGCTGAGCAGCAGGCCGAAGCCGAACATCACCGCCAGCATGGCCGTGCCGCCGTAGGAAATCAGGGGCATGGGGATGCCCACCACCGGGATCAGGCCCATCACCATCATGCCGTTGATCATGATGTAGAAGAAGAAATTGAGGGTGACGCCCATCGCCAGCAGCCGGCCGAACTGGCTGCGCGCGCTGGTCGCAGTCTGCACGCCGTAGCCGATCACCACCGCGAACAGGATCAGCATGGCGATGCAGCCGACGAAGCCGAACTCCTCGGCATAGTTCGTCCAGATGAAGTCGGTCTGCTTTTCGGGCAGGAAGTTGAGCCGGCTTTGCGTGCCTTGCAGGAAGCCCTTGCCGGCCGCGCCGCCGGAGCCCACCGCGATCTCGGCCTGGGTGATGTTCCAGCCCGCCCCGAGCGCGTCGGACTTGGGATCGAGGAAGGTCATCACGCGGGCCTTCTGGTAGTCGTGCAGGACGAACTTCCAGGCAATCGGCACGGCCGCCGCCGCAGCGCTGATCGTGGGGGCGATCCACCACCACGACAGCCCCGCCAGGAAGAGCAGTGCCGCCCCGTCGAGCCCGAGGATGATGGTGGTGCCGAGGTTGGGCTGGATCGCCACCAGCACGGCGGGAATGCCGATCATCGCCAGCGGTATCGCCAGCTTGAGCGGTTTCGAGACCTCCTCCACACTCTGGCCGTGGAGGAATTTCGCCAGCGCCATCACCATCGAGATCTTCACCAGTTCCGACGGCTGGAAGTCGACCCCGCCGACGGAAATCCAGCGCTGGGCGCCCAGATGCGCCATGCCCGCCGCCTCCACTCCGATCAGAAGCAGCAGCGACACCGCATAGGCGGGATAGGCGAACTTGAGCCAGAAACGGATGTCGACCAGGGCGGCCACGATCATGAGCGCGAAGCCGAGCACGAAGCGGACGAGTTGCTTGTCGGCCCACGGGCTCCAGTGTCCGCCCGCCACCGAATACTGCATGGCGATGCCGATCGTGGCGATGATCGAGATCATGAGCACGAGGCCCCAGTTGATCTCGTAGAGCTTGTCGACGATCGAAAGCTGGCCGTGCGCGGCGGCGTAGGGGCGGAGCGTCATGTGCCCCGCCCTTCGGTTGCGGATTGCGCGGCGTGCACGGGATAGGACGCCGGCAGCCGCAGCGGATCGCGCTGCTGCGCGAACAAAAGGATGTCGCGCACGGCCGCGACCTGGGGATGCGGCGGCGCGTTGTGCTCGACGATGCAGGCGGCGGCATAGCGCGGCTGCTCGACCGGCGCGAACCCGATGAAAAGGCCGTTGTCGCGCAGGTTCCACGGCAGGCTGGCGTCGCTCTTGACGCCGCTTTCGCGCTCGGCCTTGGTGATGACGCGCACCTGCGCGGTGCCGGTTTTGCCGGCCATCTCGTAGCCGGCCTGGGTGATGCGCCAGGTGTTGGCCGTGCCGCCGGGCTGGCACACCGCGGCCATGCCGGCGCGCACGGCGGCGAGCGCCTCGGCGGAGAACGGCAGCGGCGCGGGCATCACCCGCGGCTGGCGGACGGCTCCCACGTCGTGAACCACACGCGGGACGACGGCCTTGCCGCTGGCGATGCGCGCCGCCATCGTGCAGAGCTGGATCGGCGTCACCACCACGTATCCCTGGCCGATGCCGGCGCTCAGGCTGTCGCCCTGTTGCCACGGCACGCCGTACTTGGCGAGCTTCCAGGCGCTCGTCGGGATCAATCCGCCCTGCTCGCCGGGAATCTCGATGCCGGTGGGGGCGCCCAGGCCGAGGGCGCGCGCCGCCGCCGCCATCTTGTCGATGCCCAAGCGGCGAGCGACCTCGTAGAAGAAGATGTCGCACGAAACCGCGATGCCGCGCTGCAGGTCGACGTGGCCGTGGCCGCCCTTCTTCCAGCTCCAGCAATGGAATTCGTGGTTGCCGAGCGTCATCGAACCCGTGCAGAAGACCTGAAGGTCCGACAGCCCGTTCTCGACGGCGGCGACCGCCATGGCGGGCTTGAAGGTGGACCCCGGCGGATAGACGCCGCTGATCGCCTTGTTGATGAGCGGCTTGTGATCGTCGCCGGTGAGCGCGTGCCACTGGTCGGTGGTGATGCCGACGTTGAACAGGTTGGGATCGTAGCCGGGCGTGGAAGCCAGGGCCAACACGTCGCCGGTGGCGACATCCATCACAATGCAGGCGGAGCTTTCGGCGGCCAGGCGCTCTTCGGCGAAGCGCTGCAGCTGGCAGTCGATGGTCAGATAGACGTCCTTGCCCGGCACGCCCGGTTTGTCCGACAGCGGACGGATCACGCGGCCGTAGGCGTTGACCTCGACGCGGGAGGAGCCGGCCTCGCCGCGCATCTCGGAATCGTACGCCTTCTCTACGCCCCGCTTGCCGACGCGGAATCCCGGCTGGGAGAGCAGCGGGTCGTCGTCGCGCTCCTGGTCCTGCTGGCTGGCGGCGGCCACGTAGCCGAGCAGATGGCTCATCTCCGTGCCATAGGGATAGGAACGGGTTTCGCCGACGTCGGTCTGCACCCCGGGAAGATAAGGCAGGTGCAGGTTGAGGCGCGCGAACTCGTCCCACGACAGGTTCTCCGCGATCGGGATCTGGGCGAACTTCTTGTTCGCCTTGATGTCGTGCAGGACCTTGTCGCGCTGGTAGGGCGTGAGCTCGATGATCTTGCCGATCGAATCGAGCGCCTGTTCGCTGCCCTGGCTCGCCAACTCGTCGACGATCACCACGCGGTAGTTGCGCCGGTTGGTGGCGAGCTCGACGCCGAAGCGGTCCAGGATGCGCCCGCGCGGCGGGAAGATGAAACGCTGGCTGACGCGGTTGTCCTCGGCTTCGACCTTGTACTCGTCGCCGTTCCGGATCTGGAGCTGATACAGGCGTCCAGCGAGCACGAGGAGCACGCCGCTCATCCCGCCCGTCAGCATCAGCGTGCGGCGCGTGAAGGTCGCGTAGCGGCTCTTGTCCTTGCGGTCGAACAGCGGCATCAGATCTCACTCCGCAACGGACCGACGAAGCGGTGGTGAATCCACGCCAGCAGGAATGCGACCGGAATGTAGAGGACGGAGGTCACCGCGAATTCCTTGATCGATCCGGAAACGGGCATCAGCCGCCACATGTAGATGCAATAGATGAGGTACTGCGCCGTGCAGGCCGCCAGGGCGGCCGTGGCGAAGCCCAGGATGGCGCCCCAGCCGGAGAGCCCGGCGAAAGCGTCGCGCTGGCGGTCGATCACGGCATAGGTCGCCACGAACGACGCGGCCCAGATGCCCGGCGGTCCGCCGGAGAGCACGTCGTGGATGACCCCGATGGCGAACGCCCAGCCCGGGCTCATCAGATCGGGGCGCACCAGGCACCAGAAGTAGATCGGCATCAGCGCGTACATCGGCGACGGAATCCAGCTGCCAAAAATCGAGAACGGCAGGTTGGTGATCGCCACGCCCAACAGGCCGAGCAGCACCGGGATCGTGTTGGTGAGGAATTTTCCGCCCATGACGCCACCCAAACGCTCCACGGCACACCTCATCGATCGCCGTTGTCGGGCACGCTGTCGCTGTTGTCGTCGGCGGTGCCGGGTGCGGGCTGCACCGGCGGCGCGACCGACGGTGGTTTATAAACCGGCTTGGGCGCCACGGGTTGAAGCTGCGGCGGCGGCAGACCCTGGTTGGTCTGGGCCACGGCGGGCGGCAGGCCGGCCGCCGTGACGGGCAGTTCGCCCGGCGAGACCGCCGGCGGATGCTCGGGCGGCTGCTTGAAGTCGAGGATCTGCACGTCCTGCGCCGTGGTCTGGTCCGCGAACAGGTTGACGCGGTAGCGCGGCCCGTCCGCCACGATCACGCCGATCGGAATACCGGCCGGCAGGATGTCGCCGTCGCCGGAGGTGACGACCTGGTCGCCCTCGTGCAGCTGCACGCCGCGGGCCAGGGTCTCGATCACCGGCATCGGCGAGTTGTCGCCCGCCATGATCGCCTGATCGGTGTTGGGCTCGATCGAGACGGGAATGCGGCTGTTCAGATCGGTCAGCAGGATCACCCACGAGGTGCGCTGGCCCGTCAGGAAGACGCGACCGATCATGCCGCGCTGATCGACCACGGCCTGGCCCGGCTTGATGCCGTCCGCCGTGCCGGCGTCGAGGATCATGGTCTGCAGGAAAGGATGGCTGGCCCGCCCGATGACGCGCGCCACGCTCGAGGAGATCGACGGATCTGGCACCGCGTGGAGCAGTAACTGGTAACGCTTGATGCGGTCCTGGAGAACGAGGGCGGTGTTGTGCCACTGACGCAGCCGCGCGTTCTCCTCCTTGAGCCGGAGATTCTCCTGATAGACGACGAAGATCTCGCCGACCGAACCCACCCAGCGGTTGAGGGCCTCCATCGGCGTGCGCGTGGCCACCAGCGCCGGGCGCATCCAGTCGACGATGCCGGCCCGCGCGCGATCGAACAGCGACGACTGGGCCTTGCCGATGAGGATCAGGGCGACGGCGAGGGCGGCCACGATCACCAGCGGCAGATGCGCCCCGCCGCGCGACCGCGAGATCCTCCAGGTGCCGTTGCCCATACCTACTCCGACGCGCCGCCGGCTCTAGAAAGCGGTCGAAAGAACGTGACGCATAACTTTCGTATTCTCAAGCACCCTTCCGGTCCCGAGCGCCACGCAGGACAGCGGATCGTCGGCGATCGAGATCGGCAGACCCGTCTCCTCGCGCAGGACCTGGTCGAGATTGGCCAACAGCGACCCGCCCCCCGTCAAGACGATTCCCTTGTCGACGATGTCGGCCGCCAGTTCCGGCGGAGTGGCCTCGAGCGCCACCTTCACCGCTTCGACGATGGCGCCCACCGGTTCCGCCAGAGCTTCGGCGATGTGACGCTGGGTAATCGTGATCTCTTTCGGGACTCCGTTGAGCAGGTCGCGGCCCTTGATCTCCAAAGTGACGCCGGTGCCGTCCTGCGGCGGCGCTGCCGAACCGATCTCCTTCTTGATGCGCTCGGCGCTGGCCTCGCCGATGAGGAGATTCTGGTGACGGCGGATGTAGGCGATGATCGCCTCGTCCATCTTGTCGCCGCCAACCCGCACCGAGCGCGAATAGACGATGCCGCCGAGCGAAAGCACGGCCACTTCCGTCGTGCCGCCGCCGATGTCCACGACCATCGATCCCGTCGGCTCGCTGACCGGCAGGCCCGCGCCGATCGCCGCCGCCATCGGCTCCTCGATCAGGAACACGCGCCGCGCCCCCGCCGACAGGGCAGATTCCTGGATGGCGCGCCGCTCGACCGCCGTCGAGCCCGAGGGCACGCACACGATGATCATCGGATTGGCGAAGGAACGGCGGTTGTGCACCTTGCGGATGAAGTGCTTGATCATCTCTTCCGCGACTTCGAAGTCGGCAATCACGCCGTCGCGCATCGGGCGGATCGCCTCGATGTTGCCGGGCGTGCGGCCCAGCATCATCTTGGCGTCGTTGCCGACGGCCCGCACCTGCTTCTTACCGCCTCGATTGATCGTGGCGACGACCGAGGGCTCGTTGAGAACGATGCCGCGGCCCTTGACGTACACGAGGGTATTCGCGGTCCCCAAATCGATTGCCATGTCGCTCGACAGCGCGCCGAGAAGACTGCCGAACATGCTTGACCTGCCATTCCTTTCGTGAGCCCGGCACCCTTGCCTGAAACCGCCGGAAGCGGGCCCCGGCGGCTCCACCGCCGGGACCCGTCCGTTCATCGTGCGACGTTCAGATCTTCGGGCACCTGCTTGTTGCGTTTCACCAGGAGTTTGTTCAGTGCATTAACATAGGCGTAGGCGGATGCCACCAGCGTGTCGGTATCCGCCCCCCTTCCCGTGACCGTGCGGCCGTCTTCCTCGAGCCTGACGCTGACGTTGGCCTGGGCGTCGGAGCCTTCCGTGACCGCATGAACCTGGTAGAGCTGCAAGGCCACCGTATGCGGATAAAGCTCGCGGATGGCGCCGAAGATCGCATCCACCGCGCCGTCGCCGGTGACTTCGGTCTTCTTCTCTTCGCCGTTGATCAGCAGCGTCAGCTCGGCCGACGGCGGAATGCCGACCCCGGTCATCACCCGAAGGGCTTTCACCACGATCAGGTCCTGCGCGCGGCCGATCTCGTCGTCGACGAGCGCGATGATGTCGTCGTCGAACACGTTCTTCTTCTTGTCGGCCAGCGCCTTGAAGCGGCGGAAAGCGTCCTCGAAGGCGGCGTCGGCCATCTCGTAGCCCAGTTGGGACAGCTTGTCCCGGAAGGCGTGGCGGCCCGACAGCTTGCCGAGCACCAGCGAGGTTTCCTTCACGCCCACTTCCTCGGGTCGCATGATCTCGTAGGTCTCGACGTTCTTCAGCATGCCGTCCTGGTGGATGCCGCTTTCGTGGCTGAAGGCGTTCTTGCCGACGATGGCTTTGTTGTACTGGACGGGGAAGCCGGTGACGTTGGACACGAGCTTCGAGGCCTTCGACAGCATCGTCGTGTTGATGCCGGTGACGAACGGCATCAGGTCCCTGCGCACTTTCAGCGCCATCACGATCTCTTCCAGCGCCGCATTGCCCGCGCGCTCGCCGATGCCGTTGATGGTGCATTCGACCTGCCTGGCGCCTGCCAGCACGCCCGCCAGCGAATTGGCGACCGACAAGCCCAGATCGTTGTGGCAGTGGGTGGCGATGACCGCCTTGTCGATGTTGGGGACGCGCTCGAACAGCATCCGGATGAGGTCGAAGAACTCCTGCGGCGTGGCGTAGCCCACCGTATCGGGGATGTTCACCGTGGTGGCGCCGGAGCGGATCGCCAGCTCGACGCAGCGGCAGAGGAAATCGCGTTCCGTGCGCGTGGCGTCTTCGGCGCTCCACTGCACGTCTTCCACCAGGTTGCGTGCGTGGCTGACCGAGGCGCCGACCGCATCGAGCACGGCGTTGGCGCCCATGTTCAGCTTGTGCTTCATGTGCACGGGGCTGGTGGAAATGAAGGTGTGGATGCGCGGCCGCCTGGCGTGCTTCACCGCTTCCGCCGCGCGGTCGATGTCCTTGAAGCCCGCGCGGGAAAGTCCGCATACGGACGCATTTTTGGCGCGGCGCGCGATCTCCGACACCGCCTCGAAATCGCCTTGCGACGAAATCGGGAAGCCCGCTTCGATGATGTCGACGCCCATCGTGTCGAGGAATTCGGCGACCTGAAGCTTCTCTTCGAACGTCATCGCCGCACCGGGCGACTGCTCGCCGTCGCGCAGCGTCGTGTCGAAAATGCGTACCCGTTCCTGTTTCACTTCGGTGGTATTCATGGCCAGTCAATCCTTCCGTTCGCCGCGTTCAGCGGCTCCATCTCTCCTTGCGCTCGAATTCCCCTAAACACCCGGCGCGACACCCGCGCCCGCCGGCGCCTAGGGGCTGCTAAGGAGGAGAAGCCGGCCGTGCGGCAAACCGATGGAAGGACGGGGCGCGACGGGCGCGCGAAGGCACGCGGCAAAACCGCACCTCGCGTCATGCTTTATCGCGCCTTGCGCCATCGCCGGATCGCCGTTCCGCCGAGAGTTTCTGCTCGCTAAAACTTTAACGAATCGCCCTTAAGCACCCGTAAAGGCGCCGTTTTCCGACCCGTCGCGGGGTTGTACGCCGAATTTGATCGCCCGCGCAATAGCCGGTTACCCTGATCGCCGCCGCCCTCCCGGAGAGCCCCAGGCGTGATCGCGTTCGACCAAGTTTCGAAGTCCTACGGGACGGATGCCGCCGCGGTCCATAACCTGAGCTTCACGGTAGGACATGGCGAATTCCTGGTGTTGATCGGCGAATCGGGATGCGGCAAGACCACGACCCTCAACATGGTCAACCGGCTGATTGCCCCGAGCGCGGGGACCATCCGCCTCGAAGGCGAGGACATCGCCGCGCTGGACGGCGTCCGGCTCCGCCGCCGCATCGGGTACGTGTTTCAAGAAATTGGGCTTTTCCCCCACATGACGGTCGAGGAGAATATTGTTGTCACCCCGCGCCTGCTCGGCTGGCCGCCGGCCGCCAGGGCCGCCCGCGCCCGCGAACTGATGGGACTGGTGCGTCTTGCGCCCGAGCGCTTCGCGGCGCGCTTTCCCGCCGAGCTTTCCGGGGGCCAGCGCCAGCGCGTCGGGCTTGCCCGGGCGCTCGCCGCCGAGCCCAAAATCATGCTGATGGACGAGCCCTTCACGGCGCTCGATCCCATCACCCGCGACGACCTGTCCGAAGAATATCGGCGAATTCACGAGAGCCTGGGCCTCACCACGATTCTGGTCACCCACGACGTCACCGAAGCCTTCCTTCTCGCCGACAGAATCGCGGTGATGCACGCCGGCGAGATCCTCCAGATCGCCACCCCGCACGAACTGGTCAGCGCTCCGGCCGGCGACTTCGTCCGTACCCTGATCGAAACCCCGCGCCGGCGCGCCCGCAAGCTGGCCGACGCGCTCGAAGTCCGGGACGCACCGTGAGCGGCGGCGGCATCTGGGGCGAGGCGCTCGCCCGTCTGCCCAGCTACCTGGGCCAGCACGTGCTGCTCAGCGTGTCGGCGATTCTCCTGGGCCTCGGCATCAGCCTGCCGTTGGCGCTCGCCTCGGCGCGGTCGCGGCGATTGCGCGGTCCGTTGCTGAGTTTCGCCAGCGTGGTCCAGACCGTTCCCGGCCTGGCGCTGCTGGCGCTGTTCTATCCGCTGCTGCTCGCGCTTTCCGCATTCACCCGGTCGGCCTTCGGGATTTCGTTCGGCGCGCTCGGCTTCCTTCCGGCCCTGCTCGCGCTCACGCTCTATTCGATGCTGCCGGTGCTCCGGAACACGATCGCGGGGCTCGACGGCATCGACCCGGCCATCCGCATGGCGGCGCGCGGGGTCGGCATGACCGGTTGGCAGTCGATGTGGATGGTAGAGCTTCCGCTGGCCGCGCCCGTGATCATCGCCGGCATCCGCACGGCGGCCGTATGGGTGATCGGCACGGCAACGCTCTCCACTCCCGTCGGCCAAACCAGCCTCGGCAACTACATCTTCACCGGCCTGCAGACCGAGAACTGGGTGTTCGTGCTGTTCGGCTGCGTCGCCGCGGCGGCCCTCGCGCTCACGATCGACCGGTTGCTGGCGCTCATCCATGACGGGATCGCGATGCGCTCCAAGCTGCGTCTGGGCGCCGCGGCGGCCGGCCTCATTGCCGTCGTGGGGCTTGGCATCTGGCCCGGCATCGCGCCGGCCGCCGGTGCCGTGACGATCGGCACCAAGAGCTTCGGCGAGCAGTACATCCTGGGTGCGCTGATCCAGGATCGCCTGGAAAGGGCCGGAATCGCCTCCACGCGGCGGGACGGGCTCGGCTCCAACGTGCTGTTCCACGCGCTCTCGGGCGGCGAGGTGGACGTCTGCGTCGATTATTCCGGCACGATCTGGACCAACGAAATGCACCGCGCCGACCTGCCCGGCCGGCAGGCCGTGCTGACGCAGATGTCGCAATGGCTCGCGCGCACGCGCGGCATCCGCATGCTGGGCCCGCTCGGCTTCGAAAACGCCTATGCCCTGGCGATGCGGGCGGACCGGGCCCAAGCCCTCCACATCCGCTCGTTGGCCGATCTGGCCGCCTACGCCCCCCGCATGAAGATCGGCGGCGATTTCGAGATTTTCAGCCGGCCAGAATGGCGTTCGGTGGTGCAGGCCTACGGGCTCAAATTCGCCGAGCAGCGGCAATACCAGGCGAACTTCATGTACCGGGCGGCGGCGAGCGGGACGGTGGACGTGATCACGGCGTTTTCGAGCGACGGACAGATCGCGCGGTATGACCTCGTTCTCCTGACCGACCCCAGGGGCGCGCTGCCACCTTACGATGCTGTAATCCTCGTCTCGCACCGCAGCGCCGGCAACGCCCGCCTGATCGCAGCGTTGCAGCCGTTGATCGGTTCGATCGACCTCACCACCATGCAACGCGCCAACCTGATGGTGGACCGCGATACGGACAAGCGCTCGCCCGCCGAGGTGGCACGCATGTTGTCGGGCCGCATCGGACGCCGGTAGGCAGGAATCTACGCGGTCGCCCACATTTCGTTTTGCCATTGCCGCGGGTCCGTGGTTCTGTGCCGGCAAGGTCCCATACGCCCTCCCGCGTAGGTCTGCCGACATGAAAATCGTGCCCCCCGTCTCGATCGAGACCCGCCGCCTGTTGCCCAGTTCCTGGGATTTGATGGCGGCGATCTTCGTCATGGGCGCGATCGTCCTGTTCGCCGAAGCCAGCCGCGACGTGGCCCAGCCCATCACCAGCCTGGCGCGCAACTCCGTGTCGCTCGATCCTGCGAACCTTCCCGGCTACGCTTTCCGCACCGCGTTGAGGATGCTGGTGGCGCTCGGCGTGTCGCTGGTCTTCACCTTCACTTACGCCACCTGGGCCGCCAAGAGCCCGCGCGCGGGCGCGCTGCTGGTGCCGCTGCTCGACATCCTGCAGTCGATTCCGATCCTGGGTTTCCTCTCGGTGACGCTGGTGTTCTTCCTGGCGCTAGCGCCGGGAAAGGTGCTGGGCGCCGAGCTGGCGGCGGTGTTTCTGATCTTCACCAGCCAGGCGTGGAA
>Ga0335069_10015670_pt1 | contig 10599 bp, 9 predicted proteins | sample Lox_Sample_11_FD_206714 | JGI IMG/M metagenome (GOLD analysis project Ga0335069, IMG submission 206714) | Soil microbial communities from Loxahatchee National Wildlife Refuge, Florida, United States - Lox_Sample_1.1 | ecosystem: Environmental > Terrestrial > Soil > Wetlands | place: USA: Florida...
ACCTTTCATGCACCTTGCCTCCCTGAATCCAGTTCTTTTGTCACGGCGGCCCGCCAAAGGAAAACATCACGGCTTGCTTGTCATCGCCGATATGTGGGTTGATGGGGATGCCGACCTCGATGCGCAATGGCCCGATGGGCGACAGCCAGCGGAAGCCGCCTCCGGACGTGACGCGCATGTCTGTTATATCAATCCCTTGCGACGCCGAGAAGGCGTTGCCCGCGTCGACGAATACCACGCCTTTGAGGCCGAGGGACTCGACGATCGGGAAGATGATCTCGTTGTTGAAGATGAGCTGCGAGCTGCCGCCGATCGGGTCGCGGCTGATGCCCTGGCCCAGCGCGTTGATGACGATGTTCTTCGGACCCATCGAGAGGATGCGGAAGCCGCGGACCGAATTGATGCCGCCGGGAAAGTAGCGCTCGAACAGCGGCAGATCCTTCTCGCCGCTGTAGCCCAGACCGTAGCCGAAATTGCTGCCGAAGGAGTAGACGAGCGTTCCCCAGGAAGGGGTCTTGTAGAATGGATAGTACCAGCGCCCCCGGAATTCCGTCTTGATGAACTTGCTCTGCCCGCCAAGACCGGCCCACTCGAAGGAGAGATCCTGTAGCGAGCCGGATGTGGGATCGAACGGATGGCTGCGGGTGTCGCGGAACAAGCGGGGCGTCAAGCTGCTGGTCAGGCTGCTGCCCTGGGCCGTGCGAATGACCGTCGCGGCTGTCTGGCTGACGTTGCTGATGCTGGCTTCCTCGATGCGATACTCCAACCCTATGCGCGTGTCCTCGAGCGAGTAGCCGGCCAGCGAAGTCCACCCCAACGCCGTGAACGGATAGAGGAGGCGGACACTGGCGCCGGAACCGCCACGGGTGAACTGGTCGAAGAATAGCTGCCAATTGAAGAGGCTCACTCCGGCGGTCAGTTCAGTATCGAGGAAATACGGTTCAGTGAAGTCGAGAGAGAAGTTGCGGCGCAGCGCCCCAAAGTCGACGTTCAGGACCAAGCGCTGGCCACGACCGAAGAGGTTGATCTCCGACAGGCGCACGTTGAACAGGAAGTTCTCACCCGAGGAGATGCCCGCGCCCGCCGAGAACGAGCCGGTGGAGGCTTCCTTGACGTCGACCAACAGGTCGAGCCGATCCTCGGTGTCCGCTTTACGGGTCGTGATGTTGACGTCTTCGAAGTAGCCCAGACGCTTGAGACGTTCCTGACTCTTGCGGAGTGCCGAGCCGGAGAACCGCTGCTGTTCCTGCAGGCGCAACTCGCGGCGGATGACCTTGTCGCGTGTCTTGGTGTTGCCGGTAATGTCGATCTTGTCGATGGTCACCGAGGGGCCTTTGCTGACCTTGTACGTCACGTCGACGGTTTTATCGGTGGTGTTCACTGACGTGTCGGGCGTGACGTTGACGAACGCGTAGCCCTCGTCGCCGTAGATCTCGGTGAGCGCGCTGATGTCGTCCCGCAGTTTGCTGGTGCGGAAGACCTCGCCCGGCTCCAGGCTCAACTTGGCGCGCGCCTTTTGCATGTCCGCCAGGAGGTCGCCGTTGATATCGACCTTGCCGACCTTGTACTGCTCGCCCTCGTCGATCTTGATGGTCACCTTCAGGCCGTCCTTCTCACGTTCCACCACCGGCTCATCGATCTTCACGTCGATGTACCCGTGGTCGTAGTAGAAGGCAGTCAACCGTTCGATGTCCGTCTTGAGCACGTCATTGTCGAGGTTACCTGCGCCGGTAAGGAAGGAGAGGAACCAGGACTCCTTGGTCTGCATCACTTTTTCCAGCTCGCTCGGCTTGAAAGCTCGGGCACCTTCGAAGGTGAGGTCGGTGATGCGAACGACCTTTCCTTCTTCGATTTTGTAAGTGAGGATGACCTCGTCTTGGCCCTGCGGTGTGGTGTCGTAGGTAATCTTGGCGTCGAGGTAGCCCTTTTTTTCGTAGAGCTTCTTGGCCTCGTCGATGCCGTGGCGCACTTTATCCGGTTCGAAGATCGTATTGGGCCGGATTTTGAAAGCGCCGTCGAGGTCTTCGCGACTGATTTTCTTGTTACCTTCGATGTGCACCTCATGGATGAGCGGGCGCTCGGTGACCGTATAGGTGAGCACCCACTTCCCGTTCTCTTCGTTCAGCTCCGCCACCACGTTGTCGAAAAAGCCCATGCGGTAGAGAGCGCGGACATCGCTGTCGACCGTCTCCTCATTGAGACGGGTCCCCGGTTGTGAGCGGATCTGGACACGGATCGCCTCTTCTTCGACGCGGTGGTTGCCGGTGATGACGACGCGGTCGAGGCGAGGGCTCGGTGGGGCAGGCTCAACGCCTGTAAGGCTCTGGGCGGTTGCCGTGAATGGGAGCAGGAGCCCCAGTACCATCGCCACCGGCAGCGCCCGCATCCTTTTCTCCCCCTGAATTGACCGGCGGCTAGGCCTATCAAACAGCCGTGGGGGTGTAAACCCGCTTGCCGGTTGGGCGTTGGATGCGAGCATGACCTCCCGGGGACCTTCTTCTAATGAAGCTTGCCGTTCTGCAGCCGCAGCCGGCGATGCACCAGGCGGGCAAGTTCGTCATTATGGGTCACGATGACCAGGGTGATGTTGTGGTCGCGGTTCAGGTCCATCAGCAACGCGTGGACCTCGGCGCCAGTCGCCGGGTCGAGGTTTCCCGTCGGCTCGTCCGCCAGGATGGCGCGCGGCGACAACGCCACCGCGCGTGCGACGGCGACGCGCTGCTGTTCACCTCCCGACAGTTCCCCGGGTTTGTGGGTCAGCCGCTCGGCCAAGCCGACCCGTTCCAGCACGGCGCGGGCCTGGCCTTCCGCTTCGCCGGCGCTGACGCCGCGGATGAGCGCCGGCATCATGACGTTCTCCAGCGCAGTGAAGTCAGGTAGCAAGTGATGAAACTGGAAGATAAAGCCGATCTCGCGGTTGCGGAAAGTCGCCTGCTCGCGTTCGCTCAGGCCGAAGATATCAACGCCGTCGAACAGCACCTGGCCACCGGTGGGCTGGTCGAGGGTGCCGAGGATGTGGAGGAGCGTGCTCTTGCCAACGCCGGATTGTCCGACGATGGCGACGGTCTCGCCAGCGGCAACTTCGAGGTCGAGATCGACCAACACGTCAATACGACGGCCGTCGCCGTACGCCTTTGACAAACCGGTGGCGCGAATGAGGGGCTCAGACATGACTCGGATTATGGCCAGTGGCCCGTGGCCTATGGCCCGAGTCCTCGTCGCCGGGCGGCAGTGGCCGTCCAGCCACACGCGATATGCCACACGCCATACGCATTCCTGTCACTCGTAGCGAATCACGTCTACCGGAGCGAGGCGCGCCGCCTGGCGAGCCGGGTAGACCGTCGCCAGCAGACAGATCAGCAGCGATGCAGCGGTGACCACGAGGAAGTACTCCGGGTACATTTGCACGGGGACGGTGTTCACGTAGAAGACGTCCTTGGGCAGCTCGATGAACTGATAGCGCTTCAGCAACACGCAGGCGATGTAGCCGCCGGCGTTGCCGAGTAGCGTGCCGACGATGCCGATGATCATTCCTTTGAAGATGAAGATGCGCCCCACCCCCGAGCGGGTTGCGCCCATCGACTTGAGGATCGCGACGTCCTTGCGCTTCTCCATCACCACCATGATCAGCGTCGCCACGATGTTGAACGCTGCCACCAAGACGATCAGCAGCAAGACGATGAAGTAGACGGTTTTCTCGAGCTGCAACGCCGAGAACAGGTTGTGATTGATCTCCATCCAGTCACGGACGCGGAACGGGAAGCCCAGCGTGTCGCGAATCTTGTCGCCGATCACCTTGGCGCGATACAGGTCGGAGCCGCGCACCTCAATCCCGGTGACCTTGTCGCCGAGGTCAAAGAATTTCTGCGCGTTGGCCAGATCCATGTACACCAGCGAGGCGTCGTATTCGGCCATGCCCGAATCGAACAAACCGACGACCACGAAGCGTTTGACCCGTGGCACCATGCCGACCGCAGTGGGCGTGGCGATCGGAGAGATGACATTGACCGGGTCGCCCATGAGCAGGCCCAGTTGACGTGCGACATCTTTGCCGACGATGATGCCGGGGAGCTCGATGGTTGCGCCCTTGCCGTCGTCGAGCGGCACATCGTGCAGCGTGCCGAGCGCCTCGACACTCCCCTGCTTCAGATGCCGTTCCAGGTCCGTGACGCCATCGGCCTTCGGCAGGACGCCGCGCACGACGGCGCCGGTTACGTTCTGCTGCGCCGACAGCATCACCTGTCCGTAGATGAACGGCGCGGCACGGACGACGCCGGGCACCTTTTCAATGCGCTGCTGGACGGTGGCGTAGTCGCTGACGGTACCGTTGAAACTGAGCACGATCACTTGCGGGTTGAAACCGAGAATGCGATCGCGAAGGTCTTCTTCGAACCCGGTCATGACCGACAGCACGATGTTGAGGGTCATCACGCCAATCACCACGCCGAGCATCGAGATCACGGTGATCAGCGAGATGAACGCCTCTTTGCGCTTGGCGCGTAGGTAGCGGAGACCTATGAACAGTTCGTAGCGCATGGATAGCTTATGGCACGTAGCTCGTAGCGCGTCCGGGTCGTGCAGCGCGCGGCCACGAGCCGTACGCGACGCGCTACGTCCCCTACTTCTTCTCTGGCCTCATGTGTGGGAAGAGGATGACGTCGCGGATCGACGGCGAGTTGGTGAACAGCATGACCAAGCGGTCGATGCCGATCCCTTCGCCGGCGGCGGGCGGCATGCCGTGCTCGAGCGCACGCACGTAGTCCTCGTCCATGACATGCGCTTCCTGATCGCCGGCGGCACGCGCCTGCAGTTGCTCCTCGAAACGGGCGCGTTGGTCGTCGGGGTCGTTGAGCTCGGAAAAGGCATTGGCCAACTCGCGTGCGGCAACAAACGCCTCGAAACGGTCGACGAACTGCGGCCGTTCCACGTTGCGGCGCGCCAGCGGCGATACCGCCGCCGGGTACTGGTAGACGAACGTCGGCTGTACCAGTTCGGGCTCGGCGGCGGCCTCGAAGATATCGGTAAGCAAGTAGCCGGCGGCGCCGGGGCCGTAGTGTGCGACGTAGTCTCGTTCGACAGGGACATTGAGCTTCGCTCCGGCGTCCTTTAGCGTCGCGAGATCCAGCGCCAGCACCGCGTCGAGCGAAACGCCGGCGCGGCTGGCGACGTACTCGGGAATAGACACACGCCGCCACGGTGGCGTGAAATCGATGGTGGCATCCCCATACTGGACCGCGCGCTGCCCCAGCAGCTCGTCCGCCAGGGTCACCAACAGGTCCTCGGTCAACTGCATGAGGTCCTCGTACGTGGCGTACGCCCAGTAGAACTCGAGCATGGTGAACTCGGGATTGTGGCGCACCGAAATCCCCTCGTTACGGAAGTTGCGGTTGATCTCGAAGACTCGCTCGAAGCCGCCGACGAGCAGCCGCTTGAGATACAGCTCTGGGGCGATACGCAGAAACAGATCCATGTCGAGCGCGTTGTGATGGGTGACGAACGGCCGGGCAGCCGCCCCGCCGGCAAGCGGCTGCATCATCGGCGTCTCCACCTCGATGAAGTCGCGTGCCGTGAAGAACGCGCGGATGCGGTCGACGATGCGCGAGCGCATCAGGAACACCTGGCGAACTTCCGGGTTGGCCACCAGATCGAGGTAGCGTTGCCGGTAGCGCGCTTCGACGTCGGTCAAGCCGTGCCATTTCTCCGGCAACGGCCGCAGCGCCTTGCCGAGCAATCGGATGTCCCTCACTTCGATGGTCAGCTCGTTTGTCTTGGTGCGGAAGGGGCGGCCGACGATACCAGCGAAATCGCCGATATCCATCATCTTGAAGAGCGCGAAGGCGTCGTCGCCGACCAGGTCGCGCTTGACGTACGCTTGGATGCGGCCGCTACGGTCCTGCAGGTGGAGGAACGAAGCCTTGCCGAAATCGCGCATCGCAACGATGCGTCCAGCGACACTCAGGCTATCGGTAGCGTGTTCGAGTTGCTCGCGCGTCTGGTTGCCGTAGCGATGGTGCACAGCCGCCGCGGTGTCGGCGGGCCGGAAGTCGTTGGGAAAGGGATTAACGCCGCGGCCGCGCAGCTCTTCCAGCTTGCGGCGTCGCGCCGCAACCAGATCGGAAATCTCTTCTTCCACGCACCTGTCCCACCAAGAGCCCGTGGATTAACTGGGAAGGCCGGGGGAGTCAAGGAAGTGAAATTGCGGATTGTGGATTTCGGATTGCGGATTGATGGAGTGGCCCGCTTCGCTCCGCAAATCCGCATTCCGCAATCCGAAATCCGCAATGATTTGCCGATAGCTTCTTCCTGTGGTAGCTAGCGGCGACTTCGACCGGGAGAGGTGGTGAAGGGCGCCCGCTACATTGTCGTGGAAGGGCCCATTGGGGTGGGGAAGACGACGCTCGCCCGTTTGCTCGCCGAGGAGTTCGGCGCCCGACCAGTTCTCGAACAGGTGGAGGAGAATCCGTTCCTCAAGAAGTTCTACGATGAACCCGGTGCCTTCGCCTTCCAAACGCAGTTGTTCTTTCTGCTGAGCCGCTACCGCCAGCAGCGTCAGTTGGCGCAGCAGGACCTCTTCAACCAGGGGACCGTGGCAGACTACTTGTTCGCCAAGGACCAGATCTTCGCCCAGGCCAACTTGGAGGCGGATGAGTTAGCGCTCTACCGGCAACTCTTCGGCCTGCTCGATGCCCGCTTGCCAAAACCTGATTTAGTCGTATATCTTCAGGCGCGGGGAGAGGTGCTCATGGAGCGGTTGCGCAAGCGTGATCGCGACTATGAGCGACGGATCTCGGCAGAGTACGTTCAACGCATAGCGGAGGCATACAGAGACTTTTTCTTTTACTATGAGGAGACGCCCCTCTTGGTGGTCAACAGCTCCGAGGTCGACTTCGTAGCGCACTCGGACGAGTTGGCTGACCTGGTCCGGGAGATCCGGTCCATGGGGCGAGGAGTGCAACACTACATACCGCTTGGATCCAGATAACCCGGCGTAAGCCGGCACATCGGACCGAGACGGAGTGCCCCGGTAACGGGGTTCGTGGTGAGCGAATTCGATCTCCGCTGAGCGGCGACACGACGCCGACTCACTGATGCGCAGGCGAGTTCACATCGCGAAGCATCATAGGTGGTTCATGCCTAAGCCCTCCGGGTCGGTCCCAGGAGGGCTATTTTATGGACTGCACGGTCACCGACCGAACGGTCACGGACCGAAAGGTTACGGTACCAGAGATTCTCAAGAGGAAGGGCGGCAGCGACCCGATCGTGGCGCTGACTGCGTATGACTTCCCCTTCGGCAGAATAGCGGATCAGGCCGGCGTCGACGTCATCTTGGTCGGCGACTCCCTCGGCATGGTTGTCCAAGGCATGGAAACCACCCTGCCGGTCACCATGGACGAAATGGTCTACCACAGTCGCATGGTGGCGCGGGCGCGTCGCCGCGCACTGCTGGTGTGCGACCTGCCATTTCTTTCCTATCAGGTAACGACTGCTGAGGCGCTCGCCAACGCCGGCCGACTGATCAAGGAAGGCGGCGCGGAAGCGGTGAAGCTCGAAGGTGGCGTGGCAGTGGCCGACACCATACGCGCCATAGCCAGCGTCGATATTCCGGTGATGGGTCACATCGGCCTCACACCGCAGTCGGTGCATCGCATGGGTGGGCACAAGGTGCAGGGGCAGCGACGCGGTGAACGTCCCGGACAACGCGAACGCGTCATCGACGATGCGCTCGCGGTGGAAGACTCCGGCGCTTTCGCCGTCGTGCTCGAGGGCATTCCACTCGATCTGGCTGCCGAGATCACCAGCCGGCTCACGATCCCCACCATCGGGATTGGTGCCGGCCCGCACTGCGATGGACAGATCCTCGTCCTACACGACGTCCTCGGATTGTGCGATCGCTTCGTACCCAAATTCGCCAAACGCTATGCAGACCTGTGGCAGGCGGCGAATGATGCCATCGGCGCCTATGCGAACGAGGTGCGCAGTGGCACGTTCCCCACCGATCGCCATTCGTTTCATTCCCTGGTGACCGTGCCGAGAGAGGCCGCCGGCGGCCAATGATGAATGTTGAGTGAATTCTGCCTCTGCCTCTCGTGAGGGCACGACGCATGGAGACGATCAGCAACGCCCGTGACATGCAGCGCTGGTCCGACGCGACGCGGGCGCTTGGCCAGCGCATCGGCCTGGTGCCGACGATGGGCTACCTGCACGCCGGCCACCTGAGTTTGGTGGCAGAGGCTCGTCAACGGTCCGACGTGACGGTCGCTTCTATATTCGTCAATCCGTTGCAGTTCGGTGCCAACGAAGACTTGGCGCGGTACCCGCGGAACATCGAAGGCGACACGCAACTGCTGACACGAGCTGAAACAGCCGTGCTCTTTCTGCCGGACGTGAAGGAGATGTATCCGGAAGGGTTCCAGACGGCGGTAACGGTCGACCGCGTCACGAGCGGCCTGTGCGGTGTATCGCGGCCGACACACTTCCAAGGGGTGACCACCGTCGTGGCAAAGCTGTTCAATATGGTCAAGCCGCACGTCGCTGTCTTCGGCCAGAAGGATTTCCAGCAGTTGGTTGCCATCCGGCGGATGGTCGACGATCTGAACTTCGACATCGAGATCGTTGGTGCGCCCATCGTTCGGGAAGCCGACGGCTTGGCCATGAGCTCGCGCAACGCGTACCTGTCCGGCGCGGAACGGCAGGCTGCGTTGTGCCTGTCGAAGGCCTTGCAGGCGGCAGCGGAGCAGGTGCAGCGCGGAGAGACCGACGGTCTGCGTATTCTCGCTACTGCGCGCCGCTTCATCGCCGACGAGCCACTCGCCCGGCTCGACTATGCCGCGCTCGTCGATCCCGACACGTTGCAGGATGTCGCCCATCTGAGCGGCGCGGCACTGCTGGCGTTGGCCGTGAACGTTGGCAAGACCCGACTCATCGACAATCGCATTCTGAGTCGACAGCAAGCAACGGGGATCGAGGCAGCGGACTCTCAACTCTCGACTCTGAACTCTAGACTGAACCGGAGGTAACCCCATGCGCACGATGCTGAGAGGCAAGATCCACCGCGCCACGGTCACCGGCGCCGACTTGCACTACGAAGGCAGCGTTACGATCGACGTCGATCTGCTCGAACGGGCGGATATCATCCCCTATGAGCAAGTCGATATCTGGAACGTCACCAACGGCGAACGCTTCACTACCTACGCCCTTGCCGGGCAACGTCGCTCCGGTGTGGTGTGCATCAACGGCGCCGCGGCACACAAAGCGAAGCGCGGCGACCTCGTGATCATTGCCGCTTTCACGCAGGTGCGTGAACAGGACGCGCGCACCTGGACGCCGCATTGCGTCTTCGTTGACGCTCTCAACCGAGCTGTCGAGCTCCGCGGCGAGCATGCGGGGCAGGTCGAGGTGGCGGACGCCTGGCAATAGCGGCATACGATTACCGTCGTCGGAGGACCCACCGTCGCCGACGACGTGCCACCCGCCAGATGCGCTCCCTCCTCACCTTCCACTGAACTCCGGCGGGCGCTTTTGCATGAACGACATGATGCCCTCCTGGAAGTCGTTCGAGCGGAAGAGCAAGAGCAACTGCATCAGCACGTGGTGCGAGTGCGACTCGAAGTCTTCGCCGAGACCATGGCGATAGAGACGCTTCATCGCGCGGATCGCCAGGGGTGCATTGCCGGCGATCTTCGCGGCCCAGGTGTGCGCTTCGGCGGCCAGCTGATCCGCAGGAACGATCTTGTTGACCAATCCAAGCTCGAGCGCGCGCGCCGCCGGCAGATCGTCCCCGAGGAAACCGATTTCGCAGGCCTTCGCCCAGCCGACGAGTCGCGGCAGGTACCAGGTGCCACCACTCTCCGGAATGATGCCGCGCTTCGCGAAGCCAGGGATGAGTTTGGTGTGATCGGCCATGAGCCGGATGTCGCAGCCGAGCGCCATGTCGAGCCCGTAGCCTGCAGCCGGGCCGTTGATCACCGCGATCACCGGTGTGTCGAGCTGGTTGAGGACTGTCGTCGGGAGGTTGCGCGTCCCGAAGTGTTGCGCGCCGCCGCCCGGCGACAGCGTACCTGCTCCACCGATGCCCTTGCCCTCCGCGGCGTCCTTCAGATCGAGACCGCTGCAGAATCCGCGGCCGGCGCCGGTGATGATGATCACCCGCACGTCGTCGTCCGCGCCGGCTTCCGTTAGCCGCTGCGTCAGGGTCTCGAGCATCTCGAAGCTGATCGCATTGAGTCGTTCCGGCCGATTGAGGGTGATGGTCGCAACGTGGTGCGCCTTGTCGTACAACAGATCGGGCATATGATTCCTCCAGCAGTTCGCTTCTCGCTTATGGCGTATCGCTTGCGGCAAAGCGAGCACCCCTCTTGACTCTCGACTGTAGACTGTGGACTTGAAGTGTTATGGGCCGTCTTGACGGAAAGGTTGCGATCGTTACTGGCGCTGGCCAGGGAATCGGCCGCGGCATCGCGCTGGTGTTTGCGCGCGAGGGCGCCGCAGTGGTGATTGCGGAAATCAAGGAGCACCGCGCGGCGCGCACCGCTGAGGAAATTGTTGCGGCCGGTGGCGAGGCATTCGGCATTTTCACCAACGTCAGCCAGCGTGAACAAG
>Ga0335069_10015671_pt1 | contig 10598 bp, 8 predicted proteins | sample Lox_Sample_11_FD_206714 | JGI IMG/M metagenome (GOLD analysis project Ga0335069, IMG submission 206714) | Soil microbial communities from Loxahatchee National Wildlife Refuge, Florida, United States - Lox_Sample_1.1 | ecosystem: Environmental > Terrestrial > Soil > Wetlands | place: USA: Florida...
CTAAAAGGTCTCAAGCGTTTCGAGAGTATTTTCTCTCGAGGCCGAATGGCGGGGAACTGCAAACGCAGCCCCGCCATTTTTTCATCCCTCCGTAAGCTCTTCCTGTCCTCTTGACCTGGCATTCGCATAATCAGGTCAATAATTGCTGTAAATAATTCTCGGTAATCAAAGCACATTATAGCATAATATTGCTACTGAAAGTCGTCGAAGTCCGGGTATGTAGCGACGAACCAGGAATAAACGTCCTGCGGGACAGGAGTAGCAGATGGAAGCAGTAACGAAGGCATGGGTTAAGGTCCGCGAGTGGCAGAAACGTCTGAGCAAGGGCCAGACGATGACTGAGTACGCGTTGATCATGGCGGCCGTCGCGGTCGTGGTGTTCGTGACCTATCAGACGATGGGTAATGACATCGGATCGCTGGTGAACAAGATCAACACCGACCTCACCACCGCCAGCTAAGTCGCAACCAGCGAACAGTTTGTAATCGAGGCGGGAGCAGCAATGCTCCCGCCTCTCTTTTTGCCCGCTGCTGCCCTGGGCCCTTCAGCTTCGCTGAGAATTAGCCCCAACGGTTTCCCTTGTCATCGCAGCGTCGCGATGCGCTATGGTCTGGCTCTGGGGAGGAACTCCATTGGAAACATCATCCAAGCCGGGGCCATTGAGTGGCGTCCGCGTGCTCGATCTGGGTCATTACATTGCGATTCCGATTCTCACGCGCATGATGGCTGATCTTGGCGCCGAGGTGATCAAAGTCGAGGCGGCGCCGCGCGGTGATCTGACGCGCTTCACGCCCTATATCCGCGACGGCTACAGCGGCAGTTTTATCCAGCACAATCGCGGCAAGCAGAGTATCTGCGTCGATCTCAAGACGCCCGAAGGGGTTGCGATTGTCAGGGGCCTCGCGCGCCATTGCGATGTCGTAACCGAAAATTACAGCCCCGGCGTGCTGCAGAAGTACGGTCTGGGATACGAGGATTTTCGCAAGGAGAATCCGCGCATCATCCAATGCTCGATTTCGGGTTTCGGTCAGGACGGCCCGATGCGCAATCGCGTCGGCAATGACACGGTCGCGCTCGCGATGAGCGGCCTGATGCATCTGACGGGCGAACCCGACGGTCCGCCGGTTTATGTCGGACTTTTCATCGCCGATGAGAACGCCGGCGTGCACGGACTCGCCGCGGTATGCGCCGCGCTTTACCATCGCGAGAAGACTGGCGTGGGTCAGTTTATCGACTTGTCGTTGCTGGAATGCATGTTCCATCTGCACGATACGGCTCTGCAGTACTACGTTCTGAGTGAGGGCAAGCTGAATCCGAATCGATTCGGGTCGCATCACTATCTGCTCGCGCCGTGCGGCATCTTCAAGGCGAGCGATGGCTACGTTGTGCTTACCGTGCTGGACCATCAGTGGGAGACCTTCTGCAAGGCGATCGATCGTCCACTATGGATTACCGATCCTCGCTACGCCGACCGTGATGCCCGCGTCGCGAATAGGATGGAGCTGGTGAAGGATATCGAGGAGTGGCTGCAATCCTATGCGACGCGCGAAGAGCCGCTAGCGATTCTGGAAAAGGCTCGTATCTTGAGCGCACCGGTCTTGGATATCGCGCAGATCGCGAACCATCCGGTGATTACCGAGCGCGGCGCGCTGCAGAAAATTGATCATCCGGGGCTTGGTCCGATCCCGCTGCCGAAGTCACCCTTCAGGATGTCCGAAACGCCGGCGATGATCAGGGATCGAGCTCCATTCTTGGGGGAGCACAACCAAAGGATTCTCGGCAAATATCTCGGCTACTCAGCGGACAAGATCGCGGAACTGACGAAGGCGGGAGTGCTGGTGCAGGAACCTCGTGTAAAGGAGCTGCGCGAGTAGAAAAATTGCCTGAGTTAGTAGGCGAGATTCTTCGCTCCGCAGACTCCGCTCAGAATGACTGGAGAAACGTCGTGCCGAGGTCGGAAGGCCGCTCGATAGAAAACGCCCGTTAGTCATTCTGAGCGTAGTGAGCAGCGACGAACGCAGCGAAGAATCTCGGACAGCTTCGCGAGGGCCGACGAGCGTAGCGTTCGGCCCTCGTGAAGCCGGTACCGGACTCTGCGTTCGCCAAGCGATCCCTCTAGATCACCTTGCGATCGCGCAATGCGGCGATTTCATCGGCCGATAGTCCCAGTTCCTTGGCATAGAAATCGTCGTTGTCGCGGCCGATCATCGGGGCAGGAGAGCGCGGTACGTTTGGCTCGCCGTTGAGTCGGATAGGCGAGGTGAAGATTGTCATGCGGCCGAGCTGCGGATGGTCGATCTCGCGCAGGGTGCCGCGCTCGTGCAGATGCGGATCGGTCATCACCTCGTCGATCTCCTTCACGATACCGCCGAAGAGATCTTTGGCGGCCAGTAGATCCATGATCTGCTGACGCGTTAGCGTGCGGGTCCATTCCGCGATGATGTTATCGATGATCTCCTGATGCTTCCGGCGCGTTGAGGCTTTGGCGAAGCGTGGATCGTCGGCGAACTCCGGATGGCCCATCAGGCTGCACAGCTTGCTCCATCGCAGGTTGTCGCCGGCGAGAATCATCACCCATCCGTCGAGCGCCGGATAGGCGTTAAAGGGGACCACAAAACTCCCCGATGAGTGATTCCCGTCGCGGAGGTTACGCATCCCCATCCCGTACCAGGCACCGATATGCGTCGAGAGCGAAGGAAGGGTCGATTCCTGCAACGACAGCTCGACCATCTGCCCTTGGCCGGTGCGGTCACGCTGCCGCACCGCGGCAAGAATCCCGCCGAACAGATGCGCCGAGCCGAGGATATCAACCACCGCGGGGCCTGCTTTGTAAGGAGGTCCATCGGTTGCGCCGGTCAGCGCCATGATTCCCGTATTGGCCTGCACGACCGGATCGAAGGCGGGCAAACTCCGATTCGGACCGCTGAGGCCGTAGCCGGTGCCCGAGGCGTAGATCAGTCGCGGATTGATCGCGCGAAGCTCGTCCCATCCGAGGCCCATTGAATCCATCGTTCCGGCGGCGTAGTTCTCCACCACGATATCAGTCTTGGCGACGAGCTTTTTGAAGATCGCCTTGCCCTCATCGCTCTTCAGATTCAGGGTTACCGCGCGCTTGTTCGAATTCATCAGCGCGAAGGGAATACCGAAGGGCTTGCCCTCGGCTTTGTACAGCGGACGCATCCCGTCACCATACGGCGGCCCTTCGATCTTGATGACGTCCGCGCCGAGATAGCTGAGCAGCATCGTCGCATACGGGCCGTTGTAAAAATGCGTCAAATCGAGGACGCGGAGATCATCGAGGGGGAGGGGAGTTGTCATATTGTGCTCTTAGACCCTCTCCCTGAGGAGGGAGAGGGATCTCGGATGCAATTGTCAGTTACGCGAGGATGCCCGTTTTCATCAGTTGCTCGACGCGATCGCTCGAATAGCCGAGCAGCGACTTCAGCACCGTTTCGGTATCACCGCCACGGACGGGCGCTGCGGCGCGCACGTTGCACGGCGTTCCCGACATCTTCCACGGCACGCCCGCATGTTTGCGCTTGCCCACTTCCGGATGCTCAAGCTGCACGAGATATCCGCGCTCGTTCAGATGCGGATCTTCGGCGAGGTCCTTCGCGGTCATCGACGGGAAGGCCGCGACGCCCGCAGCCTGCAACTTCTTCGTCACGTCCCAGCGATCCTGCGACGAGGTCCACACCGTGATGATCTCGTCGAGAGCGACCTCGTTCTGCTTGCGCAATGACATTGTCTTGAAACGCGCATCTGCGGCGAGCTCCGGCTTGCCCATTACCTTACAGAGCGATTGCCACTCTTCCTCGGTGCCGCAGGCGATGGAGACCCAGCGGTCTTCGCCCGCCGCGCGATAGCATTCGCAAGGCGACATCACGAAATCATGATTCCCGTCGCGCACCGGCTCGCGTCCGGCGAGTTCCTTCATCAGGAGACCTTCGGGCATCAGCGCCAGCGCAGTCTCGAACTGGGACTGATCGATATACTGTCCTTCGCCGGTCAGCGCACGCTGCGCCAAAGCGGTGATAATCGCGAAAGCGCCGAAGACGCCCGCGTTCGGGTCGGCGTACGAGATGCCGATCTCGGCAGGATCGCCGCCACGATAGCCCGAGCCGAAGAACATCCCTGACGCTGCAGAGGCCGGAGGTCCGTAGCCGACGAAGCCCTTGAAGGGGCCGGTCTGGCCATAGCCGGACATCGAGATCTGGATAATATCGGGCTTCACGCGGCGCAGTTTGTCGTAGCCGAGGCCCAGCTTGTCCATGACGCCGGCGGCGAAGTTATCGGTGACGACATCGCAATGTTTCACCAGCTCGGTGGCGATCTCGATCGCCTCGGGCTTGGCAAGGTTCATCAGGATGCTCTTCTTGGCCTGGTTGTACTGATTGAAATAGCCGGCGCGATTCGGCCCCGCGACGCCGTCGGCGAAGGGCGGAAGGAAGCGCGTCACACAGGGGCGCAAGGTGCTCTCGACACGGATTACCTCCGCGCCGAGATAGGCGAGTTGCAGGTTGCAGAAGGGGCCTGCCCACGCCCAGGTAAAATCGAGAACTCGAACTCCATCAAGTGGCAAATTTGCCATAGTAGTTTCTCCGTATGGGGTGATGAGGGCTAGCGAGCTGCGTTAACGCGATCCTTCGCGATGCCTAGCTCGTTGCAAAAGACCTCTTCGCTATGCTGGCCGAGGCGGGGTGCCGGGCGGCGCAGCTCCCACTTGGTCGCACCGTAACGCGAAGGCATCCCGGGCAGTTTGATCTTGCCGATACCCGGCTGATCGAGTTCGGCGAAGAAGCCGCGCTCCTGCAGGTGAGGATTCTCATAGAGGTCCTTCATCGTGTTGATTGGCGCAAAAGGTACGCGCGCCTTCTGCGCAGCCTGATAGAGATCCTGGGTCTTCCAACCGCTGATCCAGTCCGACATCAGGGCCTTGAGCGCGTCCATGTTGGCGCCGCGGCTCAGGCGGTCCTTGAAGAGCTCATCGTTGGCCCACTCCGGATTGCCCATCAGCTCGACCAGCCGCTTCCACTGCTCTTCTTCGACGGCGAGGCAGAAGATCTTGCCATCGGCAGTATCGGCGATGAACCAAGGGCCCAGCAGCCGCTGTCCCAGGCGTGAGGCTTCCCGACCGGCATAGGTGTAATGCACGAGATTCATTTCGAGCATCGCTGCGATAACCTCCTGCTCCGAAATGTCGATCGCCTGACCTTTGCCGGTCTTCAGGCGATGGAGCCATGCCGCCATGCTGGTGAAAGCAGCGTGCGCGCCACCCTGAAAATCGCACTGGCTGCCGAAGCACTTGAGCGGTGGTAGATCGGGGAATGGCGATGCGCCCGGGCTCAGGTTGGTCCATCCGCCGGCGTTCGCTGCCGTGAGTTCGTAGCCCTTGTAGTGCGAGTAGGGGCCGGTCTCACCAAACATCGAGATCGAAGTGACGATCAGCTTCGGATACTTTGCCGTGAGCGCGGCGCTGTCGAGGCCGTGAGCGGCGCGTTGATCGGGCGCGACGTTATGGATCAAGATGTCCGCGCTTCCGAGCAGCTTGCCGAGCAGTTCCTGTCCTTCGGGCTTCTTCAGGTCCGCAACGACACCGCGCTTGTTGGAATTGAGGTATACAAAGATGCCGCTCTTCTCCGGATCGGGCTTGTCGCCGGGAAAGGGTCCGCGCTGCCGACACACATCGCCCTCGGGCGACTCGATCTTGATCACTTCAGCTCCGATATCCGCGAGCATCTTGGCGCCGAATGCTGCGGAGATACCTTCGCCGCATTCGACGATCTTGATCGCCGCAAACGGCGACTTGTTGGGTTTGTCCACTTCGATATCCCTCTTGCCGAACGGTAATGGCGAATTTTTATCGCGTTGGAGCGGTTCAGGGCAACTTGAGTCCTAGCGTTCGGCAGTCCAGTATTATCCTTCGCGCGTGGAGGAAGAACCGTAGATGGGCGAGGCGGTGACCGAGGCAGAGAACGAAGCACAATCCGAGGGTGATGAATCTCCTGAGAGTAGAAGCATCTACACGCGCGATTTCTGGCTGATCTTTGCCGCAACCTTCGCGCTGAACTGCGCGCTCAACCTTTTTCTGATGTTTCCCGTCTTCGTCGAGAAGCTCGGCGGCGGCGCAAGTTCAATCGGTACTATCGTCGCGACGGCTTCGCTCGCGGCCCTGCTGACGCGCCCCCTTGCGACGTGGGCGATGGATCGTCGCGGATGCCGCTGGACGGCGCTGCTCACGGTCATGATCGAGATCGTCGTGATGACGCTCTATATCCCGATCCACAACCTCGGATGGTCGATCTACGCCGTCCGCGCGATGCATGGAGCGGCCGAAGGAACGGCACGCGTCGCGCTCTTCGCGCTGGTCTACGAAGTGCTGCCGGCGGGACGGCAAGGCGAAGCGATGGCGACCTTTAGTCTATGCGGAATGGTTCCGGGAGCGTTCGGGGCGCTGCTCGGCGAATCGGTGATGCGAGCGTTCGGCTTCCACGCCTATTTTGTAGTGGCGGCGATCCTGTGCGCGATCTCTGCGGTGGCAATCACGATGCTGCCGAGCGATAAGCCCCATCACGCGAGTGCGGCGGCGGGCGCATCGAGCAAGGCGCCGCCGGTCGGTTACGGGCGGCTGATCCTGAAGAACCCGCTGATGATGTTCTGGATCGTCACGCTGCTCTTTGCCCTGACCAATGCTGCACGTGGCAGTTTCGTTGCGCCGTTCGCCTACCAGCGCGGGATCCATACGGTCGGATGGTATTTCACGATCTATGCGGCGGTCGCAGTGATCGTGCGGCTGACGGGTCGGATGCTCGATCGGCTTGGTCTGGAACGCACGCTGCCGCCCACGCTCTTCACGCTGGCGCTCGGTATCGGGCTGCTCGCGGGAACGGGGCACTTCGGAGTACTGGAAATTGCGGCGGTACTCGGCGGACTCGGTCACGGCTTCGCCTATCCCGTTCTGAGCGCATTGATTATCCGCGCGACACCGGAAGGCGGCACCGCCCGTTCCTCGACGATCTACACCTCGCTGTGGGATATCGGAAACATGGCGGGCCCGTCGTTGCTCGGTATCGCGGCAGAATGGCTCGGCTACGCGACGATGTTTGTGATCGCGGGTGCGCTTTCGATGATCGCGGCGGTGTACTCCGCAATTGGTCTTTGGCAGCCGTCGCGGGAATCGGTTGTAGTGGAGCCTGAAGCGGCGGCTTAAAAGAAAACGGCTCACACCTAATCAAAGGTGCGAGCCGTTTGTTGCTAACAAGTTTAGTTTAGCAGTTGCCGGAGCGGAGGACCTGGCCCGGCATAGCGCCGCTGGCCTTGCCCTCCTTATAGAGCTCCTGCCCGTTCACGATAACGTGCTCAACGCCGCGTGCCGGCATGATAAGGCGGCGTCCGCTGCCCGGCAGATCGGTGCGCATCTCGCCCCGCTTGCTCGAACCGACGGTGTTGAAGTCGAAGATCGCGACGTCAGCGGCCATCCCGGGGAGTAGTCGCCCGCGATTCTTGATCCCGAAGAAGTCTGCGGGTTCCGAGGTGATCCGCTTGATTGCATGCTCCAGCGTCAGCGCCTGTTTCTCGCGCACCCAGCGGCCAAGCAGATAAGTGCAGTAGCCCGCGTCGCAGAGCATGTCGACGTGCGCGCCACCGTCGCTCAGACCGATCATCGTGCGCGAATCGGTGATCAATTCAGGAATTCGCTCCTCGGTCGCGTTGAAGAGTTCCATCGTGTACTCGACACCCAGGTCGTCTTCGAGCGCGACATCGAGGAACGCGTCTACGCCGTCGCATCCGCGCTCGCGTGCGATATCCGCCACGGTCTTGCCGACCAGCGACTGCAACGCGGGATTGGTTACTTCTTTAACTTCGAGCCGTTCCCACCGGCCGTTGAAAACGGCGGGGCGCTTCAGAGCTTCGCGGAAGGCGTCGCGGAACTTCGTATCGCGATAGATCGCTTTCTGGGTTTCGGCCGGCTGATTGAAGACCGGATTCCAGCATTCGAGATTCGCGAGGATAAACGGGGCGCGCAGATTGATCTGAATCACCAGGGGGCGGCATGAGACCTGTGGGATTCCGCCGCGGCGAATCAGCGACTCCGCCTTGCGTAGGCTGGCGAGCGCGACCTCCGGCATATCGTCGCGATTAAGCACCGCGAGCCAGGTGGCCGGGCGGCCGCTTTCGGTGAGCAGCAGATCCAGGAATTCGCACTCCTCATCGGTGATCTCGCTCACCGACTTCGTCAGGGCGAGTTCCATGCATCCTTTGCCAAGTTCCTTCAGCGCATTGGCGTAGGCCTTGAACTCATCGCGGCTGGCGTTGCGGCATGCGATCGGACGACCTTTGTAGCCGATATGCTGCGGAATCGCCGTAGTTGAAAAGCCCATCGCGCCGGCTGCGACGGCCTCTTTCAGCAGCGCTTTGATCTTCGTGATCTCTTCGGTGGTGGCCGAGCGCTGCATGGATTCTTCGCCCATCACGTAATGGCGGAACGGGGTGAGCGCGGCCATAAAGCCGAGGTTGATACCGCTGCCGCGTTTCTCGGCCGCATCGAGGTATTGGGGGAAAGTTTCCCAATCCCAGGTCACGCCCTTGCCGAGGACGTCGAAAGGAATCGCCTCGACGTTTACGAGATCCCAAGCGGCAATCTCGCGCGACTCCGGCTTGCACGGCGCGATACCGACGCCGCAGTTGCCCATGATCACAGTGGTTACGCCGTGCCATGAGGACGACGTGATGTAAGGATCCCAGCAGATTTGTGCATCGTAATGCGTATGCGGGTCGACGAAGCCCGGCGAGACAATCAGATCAGAGGCATCGATCGTCTTCTTCGCCCCTTCAGTGACCTTGCCTATCTCAGCGATTTTGCCGTTGGCGATCGCTACGTCGGCCCGTTTGGGTTTGCTGCCGGTACCGTCGACGACGGTGCCGTTTTTGATGAGTAGATCGTAAGACATCGAATCCGCCTCCTTCAGGCGAAGCGGCGCCGGGGTAAGGCCGAGAGGCTTCTATGGATAAGCCTCGATGGAGTATGCGGATGGCGCCGTGATGCTCTTCCGCAACTCGCAGCCCGGGTCAAAGTTTTCCTTGCGACACTAATCAAGGAATCTAATGAAGAAGATGGCGATCTGACAAGGCCGAGCGTGCGCTTAACGCTGTTACTCCCGGCCGGTGGCGAGCAGGCTGCCTGACAGGATCGTCAGGGTGAAGGCGGTGATGCGCATCGCGGCGGGGCCGGTGGCACTTGGCAATCGCTCACCGAAAGCGAGGATACCGCCGACGATCGGCACGAGATTCGAGCATGCGGACGACAGCGGCATCGCGATAATGCCCCGCGCCCAATGGAAGGAGTTCTGCAGCAAGACCATCCCGCTCAGGTTGGCGATCGTCGCGAGATAGAACCACGGACTCGTGACCAGACCTATGAAGACAGGCTGGGAATCATTTGCGGCGAAGATATCCGTTACGGCTTTCGCATAGAGACTACCCAGACCAAAAGCGATCCCTGACGTGAGCGCGGCGGCCAGGCCACCGTTGCGGAGCCGCTCGTTCGCATAGGGTAACAGGCCAATGACGATCGCTCCCGCGGAGGTCAGTGTCAGTGACAACGCATCGGCGCGATTTGATTCGGTGCCACTTCCCAGCGAGAGGCTCAGCAGGATCATTGCGGCTACGACGCCGATAATCCCCAGCCATTCGCGACCGCTGGCGTGCTCATGCAGAAAGAACATCGTGATAAGAACGAAGAAGGCGATGCCGCCCTGCATCATCACGGCCAGCATCGAGACGGGCGATCCGGTAAGCGCGACGATATAGAGAGCATAGCCGACAATCTGTACGCCGAATCCGCCGAGCCACATCGGATCCCGGAACCATCCACGAACCGCTCGCCAGAAGCCGCGACCCCGAGCGGGTTGCAGCTGCTTGCCCCGGCTCTTCATCATGACGAGACCGAGAGCGAGCAAGACGCTCGCTATCACTCCGGTCGCGAGAAAGAGCGAGGTTCGCTCAGCCATTCACTTCGCGCATCGCGCCGCCGGGCAGAATCTCGAGACGCCGTCCGCCCCATTCGATCTCATTGCTGAGCAGACTCGCAAACCATATCCCGGTCATCGCGAGGTCCTTGATAGGGGTCAGTAAGGCGTCGCGCCCTTCGCCTTGGAGGCCGAAGACTGAGCGCATAATAAAGGCGGCCGACGCGATCCGAACAGCAAGCACAGCGCCAAGGGTCATGACTCCCACGAGACTGAAGCGGGTGAGGATTGCGAAAAGGAGTCCCCAAAAGGGGCCGTGAAGAAAGATCGTCGCGAGGCTGGAAGGGCGCGTCGTGCGATAGGTGCGAGCCCATCGCAACTGATGGCGCCAGAAGTCCATGAAGGTCCGCTCCTCGCAGACCGTGGTCACGATCGAGGTCGACAGGCGCACCTCATAACCCGCTTCTCTGACAAATTTGCCGATATAAAAATCGTCGGCGAGCAGATCCTTTACGCGGGCGAAGCCGCCCATCGCCTCGAGGGCTGCGCGCTTGATAGCGATCGTTGCCCCGAAGGCATAGTGAAGGGGTTCGATCGCAGAGGCGAGCATCACTTGCGGGGTAAAGTCCG
>Ga0335069_10015672_pt1 | contig 10598 bp, 8 predicted proteins | sample Lox_Sample_11_FD_206714 | JGI IMG/M metagenome (GOLD analysis project Ga0335069, IMG submission 206714) | Soil microbial communities from Loxahatchee National Wildlife Refuge, Florida, United States - Lox_Sample_1.1 | ecosystem: Environmental > Terrestrial > Soil > Wetlands | place: USA: Florida...
CATCTGGGCGAACAGCTCGGCGGCGAGCTGCGTCGTCGTGCCCACGCCGGCCGAGCCGTAGTTGAGCTTGCCCGGCCGCTCCTTCGCATAGGCGATGAGCTCCTTGAGACTGTGCACCGGCAGGCTGGAATTGATCACCACGACCTGCACCAGCTCGGCCACGGGTGCGACCGGCGCCAGGTCCTTGAGCGCATCGAACGGCATATCCTTGTAGATGAAGGGATTGATCGCGACGTTGCCGACCGTGATCATGCACAAATTGTAGCCATCGGGCGGCGCCTTGGCGGTGACGTCGGCGCCGACATTGCCGCCAGCACCGGGCCGGTCTTCGACGATGACCGTCTGGTTGAACGAACGGCCGAGATAGTCGGCGGTGAGCCGCGCCACCACGTCCGAGACGCCCGAGGCCGCGGCCGGCACGATGATGCGGATCGGCCTCGCCGGGTAGGTCTGGGCCGCGGCCGGAGACAGGGCGGCCGCAACGGTCAGGGTTGCGACGACAGTGCCGCGCACAAGCCAGTCCCGGAATTTCAGGTGCATGAATCCTCCCATCCGCGGCGTGATCGCCTGTTGGGAGTGACCATAGCGGCCGGGCACGGGGGCGGGCAACTGGCCGCAGACGCGGGCTTGCCGCTGGGCTAATATACCGGTGCCGGCGACGACCGGCCCAATAAGACAGGGGAGGCATACATGCATCTGGGACGTTTGGCCGCTGGCCTGATTGCCGGCGCTTTCACTTTCGCCGCCGCGACAGCCGGGCAGGCCGAGCCGGTCAAGCTCCGGCAGGGATGGGTGGTCCCGGGCGCCGACGCCCCGCTCCTGATGTTCGGCAAGCAGGGCCTCACCAAGCACGAAGGCCAGAGCTACACGCTCGACGCCATTCACTTCAACGGCACGCCGCCGATGATCACGGCCCTGGGCGCCGGTGAGATCGATATCGCCGCCCTCGCCTACTCCACCTTCGCGCTGGCCGTCGAGAACGGCGGCATGAGCAACCTGCGCATCCTGGGCGACGTGTTCCAGGACGGCGTCCCCGGCTACTACACCAACGAGTACATGGTGCTGAAGGACGGGCCGATCAAAACCGTCGAGGACCTCAAGGGCAAGGTGGCCGCCTCGAACGGTGCCGGGAGCGCCGTCGACATGGCGATGCGCGCCATGTTCCGCAAACACGGCCTCGAAGACAAAAAGAACGTGACGATCATCGAGGTCGCGTTCCCCAACATGAAGGCGACGCTCGCCGACCACAAGGTCGACATCATCTCCTCGGTGCGGCCGTTCAGCGCCGATCCCGAGCTGTTGAAGATCGCGCACCCGCTGTTCACGCAGAAGGATGCGATCGGCACCTCGCAGATGATCATCCTCGTGGCCTCGCAGAGCTTCATCCAGAAGAACCGGGCGGCGGTCGTCGACTATCTCGAGGACTCGCTGCGCGCCCTGCACTGGTATTCGGACCCGGCCAACCACAACGAGGTGGTGAAGATCCTGGCCGACTTCGCCAAGGCGCCGCCCGACCGCTACCAGAGCTGGCTGTTCACCAAGGGCGGCGACTTCTTCCACGATCCGGAGGGCCTGCCCGACCTCGTGGCCCTGCAGCGCAACATCGACCTGCAGCAGGAGCTCGGATTCCTGAAGGCGAAGCTCGACGTGAAGAAATACGCCGATCTGAGCCTCGCCGAAGAGGCCGCCAAGCGGGTCAAGTAAGGGGGCTTGAACGGGGCATGAGCGAGCTTGACCGGTGGGAGGAACGATACGCAGCGCCTGAGTACGTCTTCGGCACGGAGCCGAATGCGTTCCTGAAGAAGCAGGCCGCGCGGCTCGTGCGTGGTCAACGGGCCTTGTCGCTGGCCGACGGCGAAGGGCGCAACGGCGTGTTCCTCGCCATGCGCGGCCTCGACGTGCTGTCGGTCGACTTCTCGCCCAAGGCGCTGGCCAAGGCCGAGGCCCTGGCGCGCAGCAAGGGCGTGGTCATCCGCACCGAGCGCGCCGATCTGTCGAACTGGCGCTGGCCGGAGAACACCTTCGACGTGGTGGTCGGGATCTTCATGCAGTTCGCAGGCGCCGCCATCCGCGACCGGATCTTCACCGGCATCAAGCGGACGCTGAAGCCGGGCGGGCTCGTCCTGATCGAGGGCTATCGGCCGGAACAGCTGGCCTACAAGACCGGCGGGCCCCAGCAGGTCGAGAACCTCTACACCCGGCCGATGCTGGAAAAGGCGTTCGCCGGATGGGAGATCATCGAGCTCAAGTCGTACGACGAGCTCCTGAACGAGGGGACGCGGCACAAGGGCATGTCGGCGGTGATCGACCTTGTCGCCAAGAAGTCGACCGGTGCACCACAGCAGCGGACGGTCCCCGGCCTGAGCTTCCGCGTGCGCGGCCGGCGCGCGCCCGCGCCGCCCGCCGACGGAACCAAATAACGCATCCGGCGTTTCGTAACGGTTCAGACCCAGCCCAAGAAGGAGGGCAACATGGGAAGACGCGTTGCAGCGTCCGGCGTGGTGTTTGTCATCGCGCTGGCACTCGGCGCCTGCGCCGGACCGGTCGAAGTGGTATCGGCGAACCCGCAGGTGATCACGATCCGGCACACACCCGATGCGCGCTATCAGTCCGACAGCGAGGCACAGAGGTATTGCGGCCAGTACAACAAGACCGCGCACTGGCGCACGTCGACCGCGGAGCCCACAAACCAGGAGTTGACGATCTACGACTGCATGCCGATGTGAGGAGCTCTGCCGGGCCCGCCGATCTCATTTTGAAGAGCCGCCTCCGGCGGCTCTTTCGTTTCCAGGACACCGCCTCGTATGACTATCGCGCAGGGCCTGTCGTTCGCGATCATCGGCCTCATGCTGGTCCTGTTCCTCTGGGACCGGTGGCGCTTCGACCTGGTGGCGCTTCTGATCCTGCTGCTGGCCGTCGCGGGCGGCATCATCCCCGTGGACAAAGCCTTTGACGGCTTCAAGAACCCGCTCTTGCCGCTGATCGCCTCGGCCTTGGTGCTGAGTGCGGCGGTGCGCAACTCGGGCGTCGTCGAAGGGGCCTTGCGGCGCCTGCGGCCGCTGCTGCGGTCCCGCCATGCGCAGGTGGCCGTCCTCGCCGCCTCGGTCGCCGTGCTGTCGGCGCTGATCAAGAACATCGGGGCACTCGCGATCTTCCTGCCGGTGGCGATGCAGGTCGCCCGGCGCGGCGAGCGGCCGGCTTCGGAGCTGCTGATGCCGATGTCCTTCGCCTCGCTCACGGGCGGCATGATCACCCTGATCGGCACCTCGCCCAATCTCATCATCTCCAGCGTGCGGCAGAACCTGACCGGGCGCCCGTACGAGATGTTCGACTTCCTGCCGGTGGGTGCCGGCCTCACGGTCGTGGCGATCGCGTTCCTGTCCGTCGGCTGGCGCCTTCTGCCGCGGCGCCGCGCCCAGTCGGCCGATGCCCCGTTCCGCATGGAAGACTACATCGGCGAGGCCAAGCTGCCGAAGGACTCGCCCCTCGTCGGCAAGACCGTGGGCGAGCTCGAGGCGCTGTCGGACAACGAGGTCGCCGTGAACGCGATCATCCGCCAGGGCGACCGCCGCTACATCCCGGCCGCACACTGGCGGCTGTACCCCGACGATCTGCTCGTCCTGCAGGCCGACCCCGAGGACATGCACAAGCTGGTCGAGGACGCGAAGCTCGAGCTTGCCGGGAAGGCGGACATCAAGCGCGACGCAGCGAGCGATCGCGAGGCACCGGAAGTCATCACGGTCGAAGCCGTGATCACGACCAATTCGCCGATGGTCGGCCGCAAACCCCGCGATCTCCGCCTGCGCGGCCGGCACGGGGTCAATCTCCTGGCCGTGCGCAGCGGCGGCCAGGCGCCGCGCATCCGGCTGCAGGACATCGCCCTCAAGGAAGGCGACCTCGTCGTGCTGCAGGGGGCCACGGAGTCGATCAACGACACCTTGGCCACTCTGGGCGCCCTGCCGCTGGCCGAGCGACACCTCCAGCTCGGCAGATCGCGCAAGGTGATCCTGCCGCTGCTGATCCTGGCGGCTTGCGTCGCCGTGGCGGCGACGGAGGCGGTGCCGGCCGCGATCGCCTTCACCGCGGGTGCGGTTCTCCTGGGGCTGTTCCGCATCCTGTCCCTGCAGGAGATCTACGACAGCATCGACTGGCCGATCCTGATCCTCCTGGGCGCGTTGATCCCGGTGGGCGAGGCGATACGGAACACCGGGGCCACCGATCTGATCGCCGCCTGGCTGTCACTCGCCGTGGCGCACGTTCCGGCGTTCGTGGCGCTGGGCCTCGTGCTTGCGATCACCATGGTGCTGACGCCGCTCCTGCACCACGCCGCGGCGGTCATCGTCATGGGACCGGTCGCGGCGAGCCTCGCCGGCCACCTCGGCTTCAACGTCGACCCGTTCCTCATGGCGGTCGCGGTCGGCGCCGGCAGCGACTTCCTGTCGCCGATCGGCCACCAATGCAACACGCTGGTCATGGGGCCGGGCGGCTACCGCTTCGGCGACTACTGGCACCTCGGCTTGCCGCTCTCGATCCTGGTCGTCCTCTGCGGGGTGCCCCTGATCCTGCTCGCCTGGCCGCTGCAGTAGCGGCGATGGATCGCCCGACAAGACGTCATGGCTTGGCAGGCTTGCCGGGCGCGTCGCGCCGCGACGGTGGCTGCTCGGCTGCGGACCCTGGCGGTCCGGCGGCGTCATCCGCCGGAGCATCGCTTATCTTCGGGCTCCATACGACAACCCGGCTCAATCTTTCGAGCCGCTCCTGCAGGCGCGCGTTCTCCTTCTTCAGCTCGATGATTCGTTGCACCTGGCCGGCATTCATCCCGCCATACTCCGCGCGCCAGCGATAATAGGCCGCGCTGGAAATGCCGGCGCTGTGGATCGCGCTGCGGGCGAGCGCACCCTGGGCCAGCGCGAGCTCGATACGCCGCAATGCCGCCACAATCTGCTGAGGGGTGACCTTCCGCTTTGGCATGACGATGCCCCCTCCGTCCCCGAGCGCGTGTCAGGCCTGGCAACGGAAGGTCGCGCTGAGCGCGGCGGGCAGAGGTCCGGCCGGCGGCCGGCGTGCGATCAAAGCGTCCGCCAGGCTGAGGTTCAGGCCACGGTCGCGGCAGGCTTGACGCGCCGCCAGCGCGCTCAGCCCCGCAGATGCCGCCGTGCCGAACCCCGGTTTCTGCCGTCCGCAATCCAGGAAACTCGCCATAAGACCTCGCCCTGTCTATTCACGGGCCTGCTTGGGCGTCACGTCACTGCGGTTCCACCAGCCGCCGCCGAGCGCCTGGAACAGCGCGGCCGTGTCGGCATAACGGCTGGCTTCCGCCTGCGCGAGATTGACGACCGCCGTGAGATACGTCTGCTCGGCCTGCAGCAGCGCCACGTAATTGATGAAGCCGAGATCGAGCTGCCGGCGATTGAGGCCGAGCTGCCGACGCGCCGCCCGCTCGGCGTAGTCGGCCGCCTTCAGGTTCTGGGCGTCGTATTGCAGGGCCTGCAGCGCATCCGCCACGTTCTGAAACGCGTCCACGACCGCGCTGCGATACATCGCGAACTGCTGGTCGAAGGTGTCGCGGGCCGCACGCTCGCGATAGAGCAGCGTGCCGCCCTGGAAGATCGGCTGGGTAACCGACGTGATGAAATCCCAGGCGATGTTCGACGGGCTGAGCATGGCGCTGAAAATGCCGGCCTGGCCGCCATAGTCGGTCGTCAGATTGAACCCCGGCAGGCGGTTGGCGATCGCCACGCCAATCTGCGCGCTGGCCGCGTGCAGGTTCGCTTCCGCTTGCCGCACGTCCGGCCGCTGCTCGACCAGCTTCGAGGGCAGGCTGACGGGAATTTCCTGGGGCAGTCGAAGCGCCGAGAGCTGGAATGTCTCGGTCAGTTCGTCGCTCGGAAGGCCGCCCGCCAGTGCCATCAAGAGGTCGCGCTGGACGGAGAGCTGCTTCTGGAGCGGCGGCAGCGTCTGCTGGGCCTGGGCGAGCGTCGCCTCTTGCGCGGCGACGTCGAGGCCGGTCACCTGGCCCAGCGTGAATTGCCGGTGGAACAAATCGACCAGGTCGCTCTCGACCTTGATGATCTTCTGCGTGGCGTCGATCTGCGCGCGCAGACCCGCCTCCTGGATGGCGGCCGAGACGACGTTCGACGTCAAGGTCAGGTAGGTCGCCTCCAGCGTGTAGCGCTGGAGGTCCGCCTGCGCCTGCAGCGATTCGACCGTGCGGCGGTTGAGCCCGAAGACATCAGGCGTGTAGGCGACGTGCAGGCTCGCCGTATAGAGATTGTAGGTCTGCGTGTTGGTCGACGGCACCGGAGCGATGAAGGCCGACGTGCGCGCCCGCGTGCGGCTGAAGTTCGCATCGACGCTCGGCCAGTACGCGCCCATCTGGGCGTAGACGTTGTCGTTCGCCGCCCGCAACGCCGCTTGGGCCGCCCGGAGATCGGAGTTGTTCTTGAGCGCCCGCTCGACGAGCTGGTTGAGCGCTTCGGAATGGAACAGCTCCCACCACTGGCCCGGAATGTCCATGTCCTGGACGAAATGTTGCGCATCGCCGCCCGGAATGTCGGCCGAGGCGGTGTCGGTCAGCGGCGTGGGGGTGTAGCCGTTGCCCTTCGTGTCTGCCGGCGGCCCCGGCCGGTGGAAATCGGGCCCAACCGCGCAGCCGCAGAGAAGGGCAGCTGTTGCCGCAGCACAGGCGAGACGGCGCAGGAGCCTCGCACGCCCGGAGCCTATCGCAGTTTTTCCAACCCCGTGCATCAGTCGTCGTCCGCCTCGACTCTCTCGCTGCGCGCTTCTCCGGGCGCGCCCGGCGCCCACGGCCTCGGTCCGTCATCCTTGCCGAGGAAAAGGAGGCTGAGCGCCGGCACCACGACCAGCAGCATGATCGGTCCGAGCAGCATGCCGCCGACAATCACTGTCGCGAGGGGCCGCTGCACCTGGCTGCCGATGCCGGTCGACACCGCGGCAGGAAACAGCCCGATGCAGGCCGAGAGCGCCGTCATGAGCATCGGCCGCATCCGCTGCTCGGCTGCATGCTTCATGGCCGCGACCCCATGCAGGCCGCTCAGCTTGACCTCGTTGTAGTAGGTGATGAGGAGGATGCCGTTCATTACCGACACGCCGAACAGCGACACGAACCCGATCGCGGCCGAGATGCTGAAATTAAGCCCGCTCAGCAGCAGCGCCAGCAGGCCTGCCGCTGCCGCGAACGGGATCCCGGCGAGCGCCAACAGGCTGTCCGTCAGCGAATTGAACAGGCCATAGAGCAGCACCATGATCAGCAACAGGCTGATCGGCACGACGATCGCGAGGCGCTTCTTCGCCTGCTGCAGCTCGTCGAACTCGCCCGCCCATTCGACGCGGTAGCCGGGCGGAAACTTCACTTCCTTGGCGATGCGCTCCTCCGCATCGGCGACGGTGCTGCCGAGATCGCGGCCGCGCACGCTGAACTTTACCGGGATATAGCGCTGGCTTCCCTCGTGGAAGATGTACGAGGCGCCGGTGTCCAGGCTGATCTGCGCGAGCTCGCTGAGCGGGATATAGGCGTTGGTTCCGTTCGGCGTCGTGTAGGACACCGGCGTGTTGCGGATGTCGTCGATACTGGCGCGATATTGCGGCGCGAAGCGGACATTGATGTTGTACTGGCGGTCGCCTTCGAGCACCTGGCCGGCCGAGGTGCCGCCCATCGCCGCTTGGATGACGGTGTTGATGTCCCCAGCGTTCAGCCCGTAGCGCGCCGCTGCAGTTCGGTCGATCTTGACGTTCAGGTTCGGCTGGCCGAGGACGCGGAAGATCCCGAGGTCGGTCACGCCCGGCACCTGGTCCATCACATGCAGGACTTGCGCGCCCAGCGCCTCCAAGGTCGGCAGGTCGGGCCCGATGATCTTGACCGCGTTCTCGCCTTTGACCCCGGACAGGCCCTCCTCGATGTTGTCCTGGATATACTGCGAGAAGTTGAAGGTGATGCCAACCGTGGCATCATCAAACTCGCTCTGCAGCTGTGCGATCAGCTTGTCCTTGGTCACCCCCGACGGCCACTCGTCCTCGGGCTTCAGCGGCGCAAAGAACTCGGCGTTATTGAACCCGGAGGCGTCGCTGCCATCGTCCGGGCGGCCGTGCTGCGACACCACCGTGATGACCTCCGGATGGCTCCTGATGATCTCGCGAATTCGCGTGACGAACCGCTCGCCGGCCTCGAGCGAGATGGTGGGCGGCATCGAGGCGCGTATCCACAGATTGCCCTCCTCGAGATGCGGCAGGAACTCGCTGCCCAGCTGCGAGGTCAGGAGCCCCACCAGCACGATGAAGGCGACGCCCAGGCCCACGATGATCCGGCGGTGCGCGAGCGCCCAGTCGAGCACCGGCGTGTAGGCGCGCCGGAGAAGGCGCACTACGATGGTCTCGGTTTCCTTGACCTGCCGCGGCAGCAAGTACGACGCGAGCACCGGCGAGATGGTGAACGTCGCCATCAGGGCTCCGGCCAACGCATAGCCGTAGGTCTTGGCCATCGGGCCGAAGATCTGCCCTTCGACGCCCTCCATGGTGAACAGCGGCACGAATGCCGCCACGGTGATCGCCGTCGAGAAGAAGACGGCTTTGTCTACCTGCAGGGCACTGATGAAGATCATGCGCAGCCGGTCGGTCCAGCCGGACCCGTTCGTCATCGGACTCGCCCGGTCGATCAGCAGCGCCTTCCGCTCGTTCTCGGGCAGCTGGAAGTTGCGGAAGATGTTCTCGACCAGGATCACGCAGGAATCGACAATGATCCCGAAATCGACCGCCCCGACCGACAGGAGGTTCGCGGACTCGCCGGTGATGACGATGATGATGATGCTAAAGAACAGCGCGAACGGGATGTTGGCGCCGACGATGATGGCGCTCCGCAGATCGCCCAGGAATATCCACTGGATGAAGAAGACCAGCAAGCACCCGAAGACGAGATTGTGGATAACGGTTTGCGTCGTCACGTTGACCAGCGTGGTGCGGTCATAAAACGGGACAACCTTGACGCCGGGCGGCAAGCTTCCGTCGCGATTCATCTTCGCGACCTCCGCCTTGACCCGCGCCACCACGTCGTTCGTGTGCAGGGTACGGTTCATCACCACGATGCCGGCGACGATGTCGTCGTCGTTGTCGCGGCCGGCCTTGCCGAGACGCGGTACGTAGCCGACATAGACCTTGGCCACGTCCTTCACCAGGACAGGAACACCATTCGACTGCGTGAGCACGACGTTCTCGAGATCGCCGACGTTCCAGCCCTGGGCGATGTCGTTCGTGCCCCCGTCGTCGATCAGGCCGACGCCGCGGATGTTCACCGACTGCTGGCCGATATTGATGGTGCGGCCGCCGACATTGACGTTGGCGTTTCCGATCGCGCTCACGATCTGGGGGATCGAGATGTTGTATGCGGCGAGCTTGTCGCGGTCGACGTGCACCTCGAATTCCTTGGTGGTCCCGCCCCAGGGGTTTATCTGCACGACGCCGGGCACCCGCAACAGGCGGCGCATCACCATCCATTCGTTGACCGAGTGGAGGTTGGTGAGCCCGAAATGGGGCGGCCCGACCAGCTGGTAGCGATAGATTTCACCGACCAGGCTCGAGCCCTGGATTTGTGGCTGCACGCCATTGGGCAGGTTGACGTTCTGCTGCAGCATCAGCGCCGCCTGCTGCAAGGCAAAGTAGTACTGGACCCCGTATTGGAACGTGACCCGCACGAACGACAATCCGTAGAACGAGGTCGAGCGGATGTTGTCGATCCCGGGCGTCGGCGACAGGCCGACCTCGAGCGGCATCGTGTAGTAGCGCTCCATCTCCTCGGCGGACAGGCCGGGCACCTGGGCCGTGATCTCGAGAATCACGGGGGCCGGGTTCGGATAGGCCTCGATGTTGAGCTTGGCGAACGCGGCCAAGCCGCCGCCGACGAAGACGACGATGATGAGGAGGATGATCGGCCGCCGTGTCAGCCCGAAGGCCAGTATGCCTCTCAGCACGGGATGCCCTCCTTATCCCAGGCCCTAGCCCGAGGCCGTCGTCAAAGCGTTGTCGAGGAACAAGGCGCCGTCGGTGGCGACTCGCTCGCCTGGCTGCAGGCCCTCGAGAACCTGGTCGTAGCCGTCCTGCTTGAGGCCGATCTTGACCGTGCGCTTGGAGAAGTGCGTCCCGTCGGCCGTCACCCACGCCGTCATGGTGCCGTCGCCCTCGCGCACCACGCCGCCCTCGGGGATTGCGGGTGAGCGCGTCGCTTGCCCGGTGCGGATGAGGAAAGTGGCGAACATCTGCGCGCGCAGCTCGTGATTCGGGTCGGCGATCTCGGAGCGGACCTGGATGCGATGCGTAGCCGGATCGACCGACGCGCCGATATTCACGATATGGCTTTCGAAGATGCGGCCGGGGTACGCCATCACCCGAACGTCCACCTCTTCGCCGACATGCAGCAGCGGGATGTCGGTCTCCGGCACGCTCGCCAGCATCCACATCGTCGAGGTATCTGAGACGGTATAGGGCGCCGGCGCGTTGCCGGGCTGCACGTAGAGGCCGATCGCGGCGTTGCGCGCCGTCAGCCGGCCGTCTATCGGGCTTGACACGGGCATCGTGCCATCGACACGGCG
>Ga0335069_10015673_pt1 | contig 10597 bp, 9 predicted proteins | sample Lox_Sample_11_FD_206714 | JGI IMG/M metagenome (GOLD analysis project Ga0335069, IMG submission 206714) | Soil microbial communities from Loxahatchee National Wildlife Refuge, Florida, United States - Lox_Sample_1.1 | ecosystem: Environmental > Terrestrial > Soil > Wetlands | place: USA: Florida...
GTCAATCACTCGAGTTGCCTCCCGTTCGGCAGCCGGAGGCACGGGGCAAGGCGGAGGACCGTGGTTTCGTGATGCTGATCAAGTTCGTGCCGGCTGCACAGCACGGGGAGGCAGGGTGCGGTGACCCTATCAAGTTCGCTGCCACGCGGGCCGGCCATCGACGCCAACGCGACCTCGGCGGATTCGGCGCCGCGCCCTCTCAGTCTCCCAGCTTCTGGTTTACGAAAATAAGCGAAACGTTCCTTCCAAGGAACGGCACTTCGTTCTCGAACACCAGCAGCTTCCCGATTCTGCTTCCCATCTTGCCGCCGCTCGATTCGAGCATCCGGGAGTTCTCGTGCGGCAGAACGTAGTCTCGGACGCGGTGGAACGCCTCGTCGAGGCTCGCGGTGATCTTCTGCGCCCCGACCACCCAGATCACGTTCCGCGCGGCGTAGGCGTAGGGGGAGATCTGGCTCCCCGTCATGCTGGCGATGACAATCTCCCCGGTCTCCGCCACCGCGTGCACGCTGCCCATGTAATAATCCGCCAGGACACTCTGGCGCCGCAGGAGTTGCTGCCGCCCCGGGTCCTTCTCCGCCAGGTACTCGGCTTTGAGGTTTTTCCAGGGGTGACTTGCACCCTTGAGCAGGTCATCCAGCCCGATCTCCCTGAGCGTGAGGGAGGCGCCCGTGGAGAGGGACGCCCCCGCAGGGACCAGGTCTTTCACCCTGGCCAACGCCTCGGCGGCCCCCGGAACGACCTCGGCCGCGACGCCGCGGGCCTTGAGCGCCGCGATTGTCTTCTGTATCCGGTCCATGCTCGGCAACCCGTCGAAACCCATCGAGCTCCTCCCTGACTGCTTACGAAAGTATAGTTGACGATGCGGGCACGGCAACGCCCCGGCGGCCTCCCCAGCCTTGTAGTAGAAATTCGACAGACGCTTCATTCGTTTGCTGGCAGAACGGTCGACCCGGCGAGCGGCATGCTGGAGGCGGAGAGTGGCCAGTGGAGGACCAGATCACGACCTGCGCCCAGAAGATCGTCGAGCTGCTCGCCCAGTCGGGAGAGGTCAACATCATGAACCTGTGTGAGCACCTCTCGGAGCGCAACGTCGTGGGCTACCAGGCACTCGGCTGGCTTGCCCATGATGGACGCATCAGTTACAGGAGGCAGGGCAGCCAGGTCTACGTATCCCTGGCGGCCGCCCGGGAAAACGCCGGCTGAATGATACGTTTGACGCGGGAAATTGTTATCACGTTGGACGTTCGGGCTCAGAAAAAGAACCTTTGTGGAGTGAAAGGAGTGCGTGAGATGAGAAGGCTCATTCCCCTTGCCGCCATGGTCGGGGCTTTCTTCCTGGTCATGTCGTGCGCCAGCACGCCGCCGCAGAAGCCGACCCCGCCCACCACGCCGACGACGGAGCAGCCGCAGGCCGCCGCCCCGGATGCCGAGCTCGCTCAGGCCAAGGATCTCAAGCAGAAGGTGGACGCGCTGGGGCTGGGGGACTACGACCCCCAGGATTACGCGTCGGCAAACAAGGATTTCCAGGCCGGGCAGGACGCCTACGGCAAGGACAACGCCGCGTCGAAGAAGTCCCTGGATTCCGCCATCACGGGGTACAACGCGGTCCTGGACACCGGCGGAGGGCAGTACCTGGCAAAGCGCCAGTCGGACGCCGAGGCTTCCAAGAAAGCCGCGGACGACCTGAAGGCCTCGGTGGCCGTGAAGGATGACTACGCCACGGCGGACGACTTCTACCAGAAGGCGCTGAAAGAGAAGGATGCCAAGGACATCGAGAACGCGGGGAAGGACTTCGCCAGCGCCAGGGATGGGTTCGATTCCGTGGCAAAGACCGCGCAGCAGAAGAAGGACGCGGCCCAGCAGGCCATGCAGGACGCGGAGTCCGGACAATCCTCTTCACAGCAGAAGGCTGACGAGTCGGAGAAAGCGCTCAAGGACGAGGGCTTCTCCGTGAGCAGCGGGCAGTAGGAGAAGGAACACCATGAAGACACCGATACTCGCCGTGGCCGCGCTCGGGCTGGTCCTGGGCATCGCCGGCCCCCTGGCCGCCCAGTCCCTCCTGGACAACCAGTACTACCACAAGGCCCAGGACCTGCTGAAACAGTCCCAGGCCGCGTTCGACCAGGGTGACTACGATACGGCCCGGGACCTCGCCAACCAGGCCAAGGACCAGTTCGCGCAGTCCGAGGCGTACATCGCGGAGCTCACCCAGTTCTACCGGGCCAACGGCTATCTCTCCATGGCCAAGGACCGCGTGGCGTATGCCAAGAGCGTGGATGCGGACGTGCACTACAAGGACGCCTACGGCAGGGCCGTCACGGACGTGGGGAATGCAAAGACCTCGCTGGACGGCAAGGACTACCAGAAGAGCGTGGACTACTCCAAGGATGCCATCGCGCTCCTGAAGGACGTCGCGCCGCCGGCCAAGCCGGTGCAGGCCACGGAAGCGGGCCCCGTGCAGCTTCCGCAGTACTACACGGTCCGGCTCATCGAGTCAGCCCGGGACTGCTTCTGGCGGATTGCCGCCTACCCCTTCGTCTACAACGACCCGTGGAAGTGGCGCCTGCTCTACAACGCCAACAAGGACCTGCTGGAGAATCCCAAGAACCCGAACCTCATCGAGGTAGGGATGCGCTTCGTGATCCCGGCCCTGGGTAGCGAGACGCGCTCCGGCGAGTACGACCCCTCGGTCCAGTACCCGCCGCTGCCCAAGTAAGGCCTCTTCGGTGTCCGCGGGCTCAGCCCGCGGACACCGCGCTCACCATCTTTCGAACCAGCTCCAGCTCGTCCTCGTTGACGGTGTGACCCGGATCCGGGTACAGGCGCAGCGTCACCTCCGCGCCCATGGAACCCAGGACCCGCGCGGTCTCTTCTACGCGGGGGCGGGGAATGTGCGGGTCTGCCACGCTGCAGCCCAGCACCACCGGCGTGCCGGCAAAGGACCCGGGGTAGTCCCGGGGGGTCCCCTCCGGGCCGATCAGCCCGCCGCTCAGGCCCGCAATGCCGCCATACCTGCGGGCACGGCGCGCGGCATATTCCAGGACCAGGCAGGCGCCCTGCGAAAAGCCCAGCAGGATGACGCGCTCCGACGGGATGCCGGCGGTCTCCAGGTTCACGACGATGCTCTCTATGACCGAGAGGGCGGAGCTGAGCCCCGGCTCATTCGACGCGAGGGGAGCGAGAAACGTCTGCGGATACCACACGGATCCCGACGCCTGCGGCGCCATGTAGATGAACGATGAGTCCAGGAACTCTTCCGAGAGGGAGAGGATGTCTTCCGCGGACGCGCCCCGGCCGTGCACCAGGACCATGGCCGCGCGGGCGCGCTGCAGGTCCGCACCGTGGCCGAGGACGGGCTGGCCCGCGTGCGGAGGAACCGGCTCCGCCGGAGTCCGGCTGCCGGGCGCGCCGCTCACGAGGCCACCTGTCGGGCAGGGCCCAGGTCCGGCAGGACGAGCACCGGCAGGTCGCGCTGGATGACGTCCCGCTGCGGCTCCAGCCATGGCGGCAGTTTCAGGGACGTTCCCAGGGAGCCCACCGTCTCGTCCACGAGGAAACCAGGTGGATCCGTGGCGATCTCGAAGAGCACGCCCCCGGGCTCACGGAAGTAGATGGAATGGAAATACCTCCGGTCCATGACGGGTGTCGGCGTGGTCCCAGCCCGGCGAAGCCGGGGCCGCCATTCCAGCTGTTCCGCATCGTCCCTCACTCTCCAGGCGATATGGTGAACGGATCCGGCGGACTGGCGGGCGGCAGGGGCCGCCGCGTCCACTACCACGTCGACACGCGCCTGGTCGGCGCCGTTTGCGGCCAGGAATCGGTGTCGATTATCCTCGGAGCCCGACGCGGCAAACCCCATCCCCTCGGCCAGGAAGGACTCGGATGGCGCGAGGCTGGCATGCAGCAAGGTGACGCCGTGGAGCCGTCGCAGCGCGTGGGCGGCCTCCACCGGCCCGCCCGCCCAGCCCGCCGCGCCAGCCGTTGACGGGTCTTCCACCAGCTCCACGACCATCCCATCCGGGTCCTCGAAGGAGAGGACCGTCTCCCCGAAACGGCTCACGGGTCTCGACACGGGGATGCCCTTTCTCGAGAGTCGCGCCCTCCAATAGCCGGACGAACCCGGTGGTATGGAGAAGGCCACTGCCGAGATCTCTCCTGATCCGCGCCGGCCGCGTGCGGCGTCGGGGAACGGGAAGAACGTGAGGATGGTCCCCGGCCGGCCCGTCTCGTCCCCGTAGTAGAGGTGGTAGACGTCGGGTGCGTCGAAGTTGACCGTCTGCTTTACCAGCCGCAGACCCAGGAAGCCGGCGTAGAAATCGACGTTTTGTTGGGGGTCGCTTGCCAGCACCGTAACATGGTGAATCCCAAGCACACTCATTTGCCAACGAAGGTCGCGCTTCCGGGGCATTTCGTCAAAGTGCCCCCCGTGGGCGCGCGCCCGGGTGTGACATTCCGCACACCCTTTCCGGCCGGGCTGCCCGCGGCAGTGTATCGCCGTAATTCTCTCCGGGGAAAAAAGTAACGGAAGTAACCCGGGCCCGCCCTCGGCTGGCACGACCCTTGCTTTCAAGGGGTGATGCTAAGAAGGGTCATCCGCCATGTCTCGCTGCGCTTCCTCGTGACCACCCTGCTGGTCTCTCTGCTCACGGTGATGGCAGGAATGACGTGGCTGCTCACGTTTCGAAATGGCCGAGCATCCGTGCGTGAGCTCGCGGACCACTTCGGACGCCTTTCCATGATCGACATCCGCCAGCACCTCGAGGCGTACCTCTCCATTCCCGACACGCTCAACGAGATCAACTCCTATGCCTTCTCCGAGGGTTCGTCCGGGGAAACGGTGCCGTCCTCCGTGCTCGCCGCTCGCTTTGCCGAGGAGATCTTCCGCCACCAGACCGTGATGTCCATCGCGTACGCAAGCGAGCGCGGGAGCTACGTCGGGATGACTCGGGGGGCGGAGCAGGTCCCGCTTTCCCTGGGGTTGGCGGACGAGTCGACGGGTGGCCGCCTGGTGGGCTATTTCTCCGATGCGCGGGGGTTCCGCGGACCGGAGTTCGACCGCAGCGCCGGCTTTTTCGATTCCCGGCAAAGGCCGTGGTACGTCGCAGCGCTGCATTCGAGCGGGCCCGCCTGGACGCCGGTGTACCAGTGGCTGACGGGGGACGCCGGCATCGACCTCGTCACCGCCGTGCACGACTCGCGCGGGGCGTTCCGTGGCGTCCTGGATACCTCGCTGACGCTGGAGGGCATCGGAGCGTTCCTGCAGGGCGTCCTGCCCACGCCGCACAGCCAGGCATTCATCATGGAGCCCTCGGGGCTCCTGATAGGCGCCTCGGCGGAAGCCTCCCCGTATCTTCACGCCAGCGGGGACCTCCTGCGGATGTCCGCGCTGGACAGTGATGACCCGGTGCTGCGGGCCTCGGCCCAGCACGTCGCGGCCGCCCTTTCCCGGGGTGACACGCTGGACGTGGAGAGGCAGATGGACTTCAAGCTGGGCGGCGAGCGTCACGTCATGCGCGCCGGCCGCTACCGCGATTCGCGCGGGCTGGACTGGCTCTTCGCCGAGGTGATCCCGGAATCCGATTTCGCCCAGCCGGTATACGACGACATGCGATCCACCATGGTGTTCGCCGGCCTGTTCCTGCTGGTCTCCGTGGTGCTGAGCCTCCTGCTTGCCCGGAGGGTGACCGACCCGCTGAAGGCCCTCACGGCAGCGGCCCGCCGCACCGGCCGGGGCGAGTTCGCCGACCTCCCGGTCTCGGGGACCCGTGAGGTGAGCCAGTTGGCCGCCTCCTTCAACGCCATGGCCTCGCGCCTCGAGCGCTCGTTCCGTTCCCTGGCGCAAAGCGAACGGCGCTACCGTGCGATCTTCCACCGGTCGGCGGTGTCACTCCTGGAAGCGGACGTGTCGCGGCTGCACGTGGCGCTCCAGGAGCTTGCGGCCCGGGGCATCACGGACGTGGAGGGCTTTCTCCGCGGGGACCGCGAGTACCTCAAGGCGGCCCTGGAGATGATCCACATCGTGGACGCCAACGAGACCGCGGTCGAGCTGCTCGGCGCCGCCAGCCGCGACGACCTGCTCGGGCCACTGAAGGTCCAGCTCGACGAGGAAGCCATGCGCGGGCTGGTACCCGCCGCGATCGCAGGCGCAAGAAAGGGCCGGCAGCAGGGCCTGGAAACCCGCATCACAACCCTCTGCGGTGCGACGCGGGACATCATTTTGAGCCTGTACGTGCCCGCCGAGGACGAGGAGATCGCCAACACGCTCATCAGCGTGGTGGACATCACGGAGCGCACCCAGGCCGAACGCGAACGGGCGGCGCTCCAGGAGGAGCTTCGCCAGGCGCAGAAGGTGGAGACCGTCGGGCGCCTGGCCGGGGGGATTGCGCATGACATCAACAACCTCCTTACCCCGATTCTCGCCGGCGCGGAAATGTTGAGCATGGAGTTCCAGGCGGGCGGCGGAACGGAAGCCGGCGGTGGAGCGGGGGCCGAGCGTGCGGGGGCCGAGCGCGTGGAGGCCGAGCGCGCGGGGGCCGAGCGCGCGGAGACGGCCCGCCAGGTCCTCGGTTCCGCCAACCGCATCCGGGAGCTGACGCGAAAGCTGCTGGCCTTCAGCCGCAAGCAGGCCCTGGAGCGCCACGCGGTGCGGCTGGACACGGTGACCGCCGACTTCCTGGCCCTCCTGCGGCGCATGCTGCGGCCGGGGACCGACCTGCGCCTGCTGACCGGGGAGGACACCCGGCCCGCGCTGGTAGACGTCGGGCAGGTCGAGCAGGTGCTGATGAACCTCGTGCTGAACGCCCAGGATGCCATGCCGGGCGGCGGCACCGTCACCCTCGATGTCAGGAACGCGGAGGAGGCCGTCGCCGGGTCGCCCGTGCGGGGGGAGGACCCGCGGAAGTACGTGGCGGTCACGGTGACGGATACCGGCAGCGGGATGGATGCGACGGTTCGCGAGCACCTCTTCGAGCCGTTTTTCACCACCAAGGCACCGGGGAAGGGTACCGGTCTCGGCCTGTCCACGGTCTACGGGATCGTGCGACAGCACGGGGGTCACATCCTGGTGGACTCCGACCCGGGATGGGGCACGCGGTTTCGCATCCTGTTCCCGTGCGGCGAGGAGGCATAGAGGATGCTGGCCCTGCTCGGGCTCTCCCGGTCCCCCGTTCTCGCTTGCCTTCTTCCGGCAGCCGCGGCATCATGGATACGGCAGGCGCGCATGGGGGAACGGGGCCGCTCGCTGGAAGCCACCAACCGCAGGCTGACGGAGCTCAACGAGGAGCTCGCCCAGAGCGAGCAGCGCTACCGCGAAATCTTCGAGAACAGCCCGGCCGGTATCGTGCTGTTCGAGGTCGTGCCGGGGGGGCGCTTCCGTGTCCTCGGGGCCAACCCCGTGGTGGGGAAACTGACCGGTATCCCCGCGGAGCGCGCGGAGGGCCGGTTCGTGGAGGACCTGGTGCCGCCCTCCACCGCGGAGGCCCTGAACGCCATGTACCGTCGCTGCGTGGAAGCCGGTGTCCCCGTCATGGCAGAGAACACGCTGGACTTCCCCGCCGGGCGCCGCACGTATTACACCACCGTCGTCCCGCTGCGGGACCCGAGCGGCCTGGTGCGCCGCCTGTTCGCCATGCCGGTGGACGTCACCGAACAGCGGCGCGTCGCGGAGGCGCTGAAGGACAGCGAGCAGCGCTACCGCGAGGTGTTCGAAAGCACCTCGGACGGGATCTTCATCGTGGAGGTGACTCCCGACCAGCGCTACCGGCTCCTGGACATGAACCCGGCCCAGGCCCGCATGCTGGGAGTGGAGGCGGCTGCGGTGCGCGGCCGGTTCCTGGAGGAGTACACGCCGCCCGGGGTCGCCGAGTCCCTGATGGAAGACAACCGCGCGGCCATCCAGGCGGGACACCCGCTCACCTTCGAGCGAACGCTCGACCTTCCCGAGGGGCGGCGCTGGTTTTCCACCATCCTGATCCCCGTGAAGGCAGAAGACGGCGCCACCAGCCGCATGATCGGCGTGGCGCGGGACGTCACCGAGGCCCACCGGGTCCTCGAGCGCGAGCGGCAGCACGAGCAGCAGCTCTTCCAGGCGGCCAAGATGGCCAGCCTGGGGACGCTGGTCTCCGGCATCGCGCACGAGATCAACAATCCCAACAATTTCATCCGCCTCAACTCGCAGAATCTCGGCGAGCTGTGGCAGGACCTGAGATCGATCCTGGACCAGGCCGCTGCCGCGGAGGGCGGGCTCACCATGCACGGCATCCCGTACGAGACGGCCCGGGGCATGATCGAGGGCCTGATCGCCGGGATCGAGGAAGGTTCCAAGCGGATCGAGAGGCTGCTGGTCAACCTGCGCGACTACGCGCGCGGAGACACCGGGGAGCTCACCGACCGCGTGGACCTGAACGCCGTCATTGGCTCGGCGGTGGTCCTGCTCGGAAGTCTCATCTCGAAGTCCACGGTCTCTTTCCGGGCCGAGCTGGCGCCCACGCTGCCGGCCGTCCGCGGCAACTATCACCAGCTCGAGCAGGTGGTGATCAACCTCGTCACCAATGCCTGCCAGGCGCTGCGGACCCCGCAGGGCGGCGTGGTGGTGACCACGTCGGTCTCGCCATCGGACCAGGCCGTGTGCCTGGACGTCACCGACGAGGGCGTGGGCATCCGCGCGGCAGACCTGGAGCGGATCACCGACCCCTTCTTCACCACCAAGCGGGCGCAGGGAGGATCCGGCCTGGGACTGGCGGTTTCTTCCCGGATCGTCGCGAACCATGGAGGCACCATGCGCTTCATCTCCGCAGAAGGAAAAGGCACGACCGTGCGTGTCCTGCTGCCGCCGCACGCCGGCGGCGGGCCGGGGAACGGCCCGGGAGGCGCGCCGTGAGCCGGCCGTATCCGCTCGAGCCGGTCCTCATCGTGGACGATGAGCAGGAGATCCGCTCGGCGCTCCGAGCGTCCCTGCTCATCGCCGGGGTCACCCACGTGGTGGAGTGCGAGGACGGCATCTCGGCGCGCGATCGCGTGAAGCAGGGGCCCCTGGCGGCCGTCGTCCTGGATCTCAGCATGCCGGGGATGAGCGGCATCGATCTCCTCCCCCTGATCCTGGAAGAGCGGCCCGAGACTCCCGTCATCGTCGCCACGGGCACCGGGGACCTGGAGACCGCGGTGACGTGCATGCGCACGGGCGCCTTCGACTACCTGCAGAAGCCCGTGGACCGCACGCGGCTGGTCACCAGCGTCAAGCACGCCATCGAGAAATGGGAGCGCGAGCGCGAGGTGGCCTCCCTGCGGGACGGCATGATGGCGCAGGGACTGTCGCGGCCGGAGGCGTTCGGGCATATCGTCACGCGCGACCCGGGGATGCTCACGGTATTCAAGTACGTCGAAGCGGTTGCTCCCACCTCGCTTCCCGTGCTCATCACCGGGGAGACCGGGGTGGGCAAGGAGCTTGTCGCGAGGGCCATCCACGGCTTGAGCGGACGCACCGGGCCGTTCGTGCCGGTCAACGTGGCGGGGCTGGATCCCACGCTGTTCGCGGACACGCTGTTCGGGCACGCCAAGGGCGCCTACACCGGCGCGGACACCGCGCGGGAGGGCGTGGTAGCCAAGGCGGAAGAGGGGACGCTCTTCCTGGACGAGATCGGGGACCTCGCGCCGGAGTCCCAGATCAAGCTCCTCCGCCTGCTGCAGGAAAAGGAGTACTACCCGCTGGGCACCGACCGTCCCCGGCCTACCGCCGCGCGCTTCGTCTTTGCGACCAACCTCGACGTGGCAAAGGAGACGGCGGCGGGCCGCTTCCGCAAGGACCTGCTGTACCGCCTGCGCTCCCACCAGGTCCGCATCCCCGCCCTCCGGGAGCGTTCGGGTGACCTCCCCCTGCTGGTCGACCATTTCCTTGAGAGCGCGGCCAGGGCCGTTGGCAAGAGCCGGCCCACGGCCCCGAAAGAGCTCGTGTCCCTGCTGCGCACCTACTCGTTCCCAGGGAACGTCCGGGAGCTGGAGGGGATGGTCTACGATGCGCTGGTGCGGCACACGTCACGCATCCTGTCGCTGGACAGCTTCCGGGCCGCCATCGGTGAGGGAGAGGGCACCGCGGCAGCCGCCCTGGATCAATCCGGCTCCTGCACGGAAGGCGGTGAGAACCCGTTCGGCTCGTGCGCCGATCTGCCCACGCTCAAGGAAGCAGACGGCCTGCTGATCGCGGAGGCCCTTCATCGCGCCGACGGCAACCAGGCTTCGGCGGCGCGGCTCCTGGGCCTGACGCGCACCGCGCTCAACCGGCGCTTGAACCGGGGGAAGTAAAGCCCGCTTGGTTTTTCGTTCCGCCCGTGGATAATGGGGATACCATCCTTTTTCTACGAGGCAGGACCGTATGGCACCGATCGACCAGGGCGCCTGGCGGTGCAGCAACTGCGGCTACGTGCACCGGGGACCGGTGCCGCCGGAGAGCTGCCCCATCTGCGGCGCGCCCGCAAACGAGTTCGTCCCCTACGATGAGCCGGTAGTCTCCCCGGCCGCGGGCGCAGGCCCCAGTCCCGGGGCCAGTCCCGGGGCCAGTCCCGGGGCCGGCCCCGGCCAGTGGAGGTGCCTCAACTGCGGA
>Ga0335069_10015674_pt1 | contig 10597 bp, 6 predicted proteins | sample Lox_Sample_11_FD_206714 | JGI IMG/M metagenome (GOLD analysis project Ga0335069, IMG submission 206714) | Soil microbial communities from Loxahatchee National Wildlife Refuge, Florida, United States - Lox_Sample_1.1 | ecosystem: Environmental > Terrestrial > Soil > Wetlands | place: USA: Florida...
CCTTCACCGCGGCCGCTGAGCCGCGCTCTTTATCGGGGAAGCTTTTATGCGAGGTGATCAGCAGGCTGAGCGCGCCGCCGTCGGTACAGATGAGGCCGTCGTTGCGCCACTCGTTAATCATCACGTTCTTCAGCACGGGATGGATCATCATGGGGATGCCGTTCCACGAATTGTAGGCGGCCATTACGGCGCGCGAGCCGCCTTCTTCGAAGCCCATGCGAAAGGGCGCCGAGTAGTACTCGCGGAACAGCCTCTCGCCGAAGTCGGAAGAAGAGTAGGCGCGGCCGTTCTCGTTCTCGTTGGCCAGGAAGTGCTTCATCAGCGAGGCGGCTTGCCAGTGCTTCGGATCGGGCCCCTGCAGTCCCTGCGCGAAAGCCACAGTCAGCGTTCCCACCAGAAACGGGTCTTCGCCATACGACTCCTCGGTGCGGCCCCAGCGCGGGTCACGGCTCAAGTCGGCGTTGGGCGCGCGCACCACCACGCCGCCAAAATCCGTTACGGGATTCTGGTAGTAGTAGCGGGCCTCGTAACCTTCCAGTGTGCCGATCTTCTTCAGCAGGTCGGGATCCCATGTTGCCCCGAGGCCCTTTTCCTGCGGGAAGGTCGTGGTGGGCAGCGGCTGCTTGCCGCGCGGGCCCCAGCCGCCCGGACCGCCCAGCGCCAGTCCGTGCAGACCCTCCACCTGGCCGGAGAAGACCACCCCCAGGCGCGGGATCTTCGGGTGATCCGACATCAGGTCGACCTTTTCGGCGAGGGTCAACCGGCCGAGCAGGTCCGCGATGCGCTCATCGTCCGGGAGTTGGGGATTGCGGAAAGGATAGTCCTGCGCGCGGGCTCTCCTGGAACCCGCAAAACCGAAGACCAACACCAGGGAAAGAATTGCGATCAGACGCAGACGCATGGCCATCCTCTCTGTGCGGAACAGCGAAGATTACCACAATCGCCGGTTGTAAATCGATTGAGTATTCCAGGCTCAGAATCGAGATAACCGTGAAGACTCGATTTTTAAGTCCCAAGTTACGCGACCCTCCGGCTTGGCTCTTCAAGCCAAGAATGCCCGCCGGCTCTACGCGCGACTGGGAAAACACGGGATCATGGATCGAATCGGCTACCGGTCCACTATCAGTAAGTACTTCGTATCGATCTGAAAACTCACCGACGAGTTCTGGACTTCGGCATCGATCTCAATAGTGTGGTGGCCGGGGCATGGAATAAGCATCAGGTAGTATCCGTCCGACCCTGACTGACCGAATGCGCCGGTTGGCAGACCTAATACATTGGGCGGGGGCGGCACAACGATATCAAAATCGGGTGATTGAGCCCGGTATTTGGTCAGGTTCTTGATTGTCTGGCCGTCGATCTTGACCTTCAATGTGGCCCGTTGGGTATCTCTTTGCGCGCACTCCTGACGTTCCTGGGGCGTGGCGCCGTGGTACGGGTCCGATTCAAGGCTTGAGCATTCGTTGTTGATGATCGGGAAGAAAATCGCCTTCCCTGCCGGGACATGGCAAGTTACCTTGATGGGGTTCCCTTGGGAGTCGGGGCTGAATCCAGCGAGAAACCATACTGGTCCCAATTGACCGGTGCTGCAATCGGGGTTTGTTTCATTGGGCCAGTTGAATGGGCCCTGATCGACCGGCAGCATGAATTCCCATTGCCAAAAGCGCGCGCTCCACTCACCGAATGTCATGCCGTACGGTGTTGAGTTTTTGGCGGGAACAAGACTTCCGAAGGAACCATCCTGAGATGATGCAGCCGGCGGAATCAGAGAGAGCACAGCGGTGAATACTGCGCCAATGAGGAGAGAGAGTGCGATCCGGGCGATTCTCGAACCTTGCGTGGGTTTCATCTGAGTCTCCTTTCGAGGGAACGCTATGGCTGAAAACGTGCGCAAACGGCTCGTCTGTTGTGACGGAGATGAAGAAGCCGTAATCTTCCCTCGGGGGATGGCCCAGCCGGTGTTGATCTGAATGGCTGCTTGCCGAATCAGCGCAGATCGTACACCGGGGATCCGTGTTTCGCAGGTGCGAAGATGGACTATACACGTGCGCTGGTTGTTGCTTCCTAGGTCAGCTAGTTCTTTGTGAGCCCGCTACTCCTCCTGCTCCACCGTGAGCTCGTAAATGATGTCTTGGAACCCGTCGCCCGTCCTGAAATGCACCGTGTGATGACCCGGCGAAAGCGGGGTGAGCATCACCCAATACCCATCCGAACCATCCGGTCCGTAGATGCCCGCCGGACGCCGAGCTCCAAATAGGTAAGTCATAAGATTGTCCTGAGGTAGCCGAATGTGAAATCGCGGAGCCAGGGCCCGATACCCGAGCGGCGACACCAGCTCGATACCGTCCACGGTCAGTTCGAGCGCCGGCGGATTATTTTCGGCGGTGACCACACCAGCGGTTACGGTCGCCCATACACCGGCTTGCCTCAATGGGCCAACTATCTCATCACATGGCTGCAGGTTCGGGTCGGGAGGCAACGGGCCAATGCCGTTGCAATCGTTTTGTCCATCCCCAAATCCGATGTTCACAATTGGCAACAGTAAGGACTTTGCGGCGGGGATCGTGCAGGCTCGTTCCGTCGGTGGCCCACCCTGGAATCGCCCTGCCAGAAACCAAACATGCCCTGCCTGGCCTTCATTGCAGTTCTTGCCTGTGCTGTCCAGATTGGGGTTCCTCGGCGTTGGAATCGAGAAAAGCCATTGCCACCACCTCGCGGTCCACTCGCCATAGGTGAGGCCGAACGGTTTCGAGCCGGGAGGATACACACCGAAAGCACATTGCGCATGATGCGCGCCTGTCGAGTCGCAAATCTCGTCTGCCGACGCAGTTGCATCTTGTGTCGCGAAGCTCGCCGCCTGCGCACCAGCCGGGTGAACGGAAGCGATTGTCATGAGAACACTCAGCGGTATCAGGAGATAGCCGCTGTTTCGAGATGGGAAGCAGTTTTTGATGTTGCACCTCCACTATGTCTTCATAGGCCTGGATCTTGTGTGACACCGGCCCTACATGGCGGCCAATGACCTCTGTTTGCCTTGTGGTGTCAACACCCTTGAAGTTCTCCTTTTCCGGGCGGGCTCACACGACCGCCCGAGATAACTTTCGGCGCAGCGGGCGCACGGAAGGGTTGACCAACAACGCCCGAAGGAACGCTCAACTACTTGATGTCCAAGAATTCCGATACCCAACCGCCATCTAACAACATGGAATTGAGATCGGGCTGTTGGACGAGCACGCCATCAATCAGCAGCTGCCTGCGCTCCAGCCTGGCAGGCGCCGGTGATTGTCATCAGAACAACTATCGGCATCAGGAGATTGGGACACAGAATCCCTAGCCTGGAATTCCTTCCGAATTTGATTTCGTTGATCATGGTGGGTACCTTCCGCTTGTGGTGAGTGCCTGGGATGGCGCCGGATACGCCGGCCCATTGAGCCGCCGCGGATTACGAAGAAGGTCTGGGTCAGGAATAAAGCCAGTCATTCAAGCGCGTTTTTTGCGCAGGACTCAGCCATTCCTGCCGGCACACTGTGGTCGGCGGAGGGGAAGAAAGCGCACAACTCACCCGATGTCTTTCAGGGGTGGGGAGGGTCCCGGCCCCAGCGGGGTTGCCAACGATCCTGATTTACCTTGATGGCCCAACCGGTGTGGAATTGAATGGATACCTGAGGAGCCAGTGACGGAAATTAAACCCGGGATTCAGTCTTGCGCAAGTACCCAAATGGCCTAAGCATGGAGGTCCGTTCTTGCTGCTCTCGGCTCGAGCGAATTCACGCGCGTTTCAATGTCGGACCGGGACGTCCGGATTCGATGGATAGTCCATCACTTATACTCTGCGGATGGTTCAACAGGCTCGAATACAGACACTCTTCCTGGCGCTCGTTTGCCTGGTATGGAATGCTGGGCCGGCGCGCGGGCAATCCGGGATCGCGCCTCCGCTCCACACGGATGGCTACCGCATTGTCGATGCGGCGGGCCACACTCTGCGGCTCACATCAGTGAACTGGTACGGCTTCGACGAGAAAGAATACGTGGCCGGGGGGCTGGATCATGCTCCGCTGGAGACGATCGTGGAGCAGATCCGGGCCATCGGGGTGAATTCGGTGCGGCTGCCGTGGGCAAACGAGACGCTGGAGCATGACCCGATGCCGCCGGCCTATGCCATTTCGGCCAATCCGCAATTCAAGGGCAAGCACGCCATGGAGATCATGGACGCTGTGATTGCGGCTCTGGCGCGCGCTCACATCATGGTGATTCTCGACAACCACGTGAGCCGGGCAGATTGGTGCTGCAGCGAGTCGGACGGCAACGGGCTTTGGTACAGCGACGAGTACCCCGAGACGAAATGGCTGGCGGACTGGGAGACGATGGCGCGGCGGTATCGGAAACAGCCCTGGGTCGTAGGCGCGGACTTGCGCAATGAGCTGCGCAATGGCGCAACCTGGGGCGGCGCCGACCCGAAGCACGACTGGCATTCCGCAGCCGAGCGCGGCGGCAAAGCCGTGCTGGCGGCAAATCCGCGCCTGCTGATCATGGTCGAAGGGCCGGAGTACTCCACCAACTTCGCGGGCTTCGACAAACTGCCGGTCAAGTTGGCGGTGGAGCACAGGCTGGTCTATTCGCCGCACGCGTACAACATTGAAGGCCATTCTTTTGCGAATTACGAAGAGCTGAAGCAGGCCTACGATGCGCGCGCCGGTTTCCTATTGCACTCTGAGCCGGCTGTTCCGCTCTGGATCGGCGAATTCGGGACCTGCCAGGATTTGAATTGCAACGGGAACTCCGACTGGTTCCGGCTGTTCATGCGGCTCCTCAAGGAGAACGAACTGCTGTCGTGGAGTTACTGGCCGCTGAACGGCACGCAATCCAGCGGGCGGTCGCGCAACTATAACGCCGTGGAGACGTACGGCCTGCTTAGCACGGATTACAGGCACATCGCGGCGCCGAAGATCGTGGAGATGTTGCAGACGGTGGAGGGCCGTCCGGCGCGATAACTTCTCGCGCCGGTTCCTGCTTTCTCGGCCAGAAACTCTGCGCAGCCTTCAGCTGCGGAATCAGGATGCGCCGTTCTCAGCACCCGATGGATTGTGCAGGCAGAGGCGACCGCGTTTCAGCCAATCGATGCAGATCCGGCGGAGATTCGACGGTCGTCGGATCTCACACCTTCGCGATACAACCGCGAAGAAATGGGTACCCAGTTTTGTGCAAGAAGTAAAAAGAGCGAAGCGCCGGGGCGCTTCGCTCTTTTTACCTAATCCCTAATTCCTACTCCTTTTGGCTTAATACAGCCGGAAGTTCACCTCGATAGTGATCATGACAGGCACAGGAGTCCTGCCGTCCTTGAGGGCCGGCTTGAACTTGTATTTCCGCACGGCCTCCAGAGCCTTCTCGTCCAGGCCCATGCCGAGGGCACGGATCACACGCGGGTTCTGGGGGTTGCCCTGGGCGTCGACGATGAGCGAAACCAGGCATACGCCCTGGTACTTGGCGCGACGGGCTTCATCGGAGAATTCAGCCTCGGGCGAGACAATCGGGACCGGGGCCGAAACGCCGCCGCCGATACGGAACAGGCCGCCGCCGGCATTGCCGCCGCTGCCCGGACCCCAGCCGTTGCCGGTGCCCGAACCCAGTCCTCCGCCGGAGCCGGTACCCATGCCGCTCCCGGTTCCCTGCCCGTTGGAGGCCAGGGTGACGTTGGCCGAGTTGGTGACACCGATCATCGGCATGTTGGGATTGTCAGGCAGCTTAATGTCCTGCTGAACCATGATCGCCGAAGGCACTTCGAGCTTGGGCTTGTCGAGAAGCGGCACCTGTGGAGGCGTGATGGGATCCTTCTCTAGCTTGGGCAGCTTACCTTTAATGGGATCCACGATGTCATGCGAACCGCCGCCGCCACCGCCGCCGGCGGTCTGGGCGGACTTGGGAGCCGACAGGTTGATGTCCCCCACATCGATGTTGGTGACCTGGCGGGGCGGAATGATCTTGTTGATCACCACCCGCGCCCCCATGTACAGCACAAGCAACAGGACGACCCCATTGATGAACGTCGACGTTCCCACCGCCCACGGGTTGGTCTTTACCGCCATGCGGTCCGGAACCGGGATCGGCGTCGAGGTCAACTGGAGCGGGGGAAGCTTTTTGGGGAAGAACAAATCCCTGATGTTCTCCCAAAGATCGACCCATATTGGCCTTTCTTCGAATGCTCTGCCCAAGAAGGTATCAAGTTCATGGCCTTCCGTGGATGAGACGCCAAGTCTGGGTTCCTGCGTTGTCAGTACGTCATTTGCCATATTTGCCGCTGGCTCTTTTGATGCCCGGTCTTCCGGCGTTTGTTCCGGGGAGTAGGGTCGACCAGGAACCAGGCTTATCCCTCCATTATGCGTGACCGTCGCGGGATTTGTCGCGGCATTCGTCACACGGTTCTCGGGGGTGGGGCCGGCGCCTTCCTGCTCGTCGTTCTCCCAAAACTCATATTCTACGCTCGATCGGACTCCCATATACAATAGACGACCCGTGCCCTCCCTGGTTAGACCTATGTCAAAAAAATGGCTATTCGGTTTCCCGGAACCACCACCCGGCCCCGGAATGCACTAAGGGACGCTGCGAATTTGACGCTCCACAGGTTGGAACAGATACACGTCCGTTTGTGAAAATCGGATCGCGGCCTGCTCCGACTCTTCTTCTGCCCGGCGGAGCCTTTTAGATTCCTTCCCGCAGGGAAAACCAGGGCTGCCCAAGTTAAACTGAAATAAAGAACAGCTCTCATTCGAATCTGAAGCGTTCTTATCCGAAGTTTTCCACGACCACGGAGTTACGATGCCCTCAGCGCCGGAGTTGAAGGCAACACTGACGTTGCCTCAAACCGCCTTTCCGATGAAGGCGAATCTGCCTCAGAATGAGCCAAAGCGGCTGGCTCGCTGGGCCTCGTTGCGACTCTATGACGAGTTGCGGAAGGCCGGCGCCGGCCGACCCGCCTACATCCTCCACGACGGCCCTCCTTACGCCAACGGGCCGATCCACCTGGGTCATGCGCTCAACAAAGGCCTCAAAGACTTCGTGGTGAAGTCCAAGACGATGGCGGGGTTCGACTCTCCTTACGTGCCCGGCTTCGACTGCCACGGTCTACCCATCGAAATCAAGGTCGACGAGAAACTGGGCCGCCGGAAACTGGAGATGCCCGCTCCTGAAGTGTTGGATGCATGCCGTAAGTACGCGCAGACCTACGTCGACCTGCAAACCGAGCAGTTCAAGCGCATCGGAGTCTTCGGCCGGTGGGACACCCCCTACAAGACCATGGCCCGCGACTACGAGGCGCGGACTCTGGAGGCCTTCTACGGTTTTCTCGAGAAAGGTTTTGTTTACCGTGGTTTGAAGCCGGTTTACTGGTGCACCCACGACCGCACCGCCCTGGCCGAGGCTGAGGTGGAATACGAGATGCATACCAGCCCGTCCATCTACGTGCGCTACAAGCTCATGTCCGATCCGGGGGCGCTCGACCCGGCGCTGGCCGGGCGCGCGGTGTACACGATCATCTGGACGACCACGCCGTGGACGCTGCCCGCGTCGCTGGCGGTGGCGTTCCATCCCAATTTCGATTACGTCGCGCTCTCCGTACCGGAAGGGCCGGTGTACATCGTTGCCGCAGAGCTGGCCGTAGCCGTGAAAACAGCCTGCAACCTGGGCAACACGCAGGAGTTGGCACGATTCAAGGGTGCACGCCTGGAACGGGCCACGTTCCAGCACCCATTCCTCGATCGCAATGTCCTGGGCGTGCTGGCCACGTATGTTACGGCCGACACCGGCACAGGCGCAGTCCATACGGCCCCCTCGCACGGCGCCGACGACTTCTATACCGGCCAGAAGTACGGGCTGGATGCAACCACTCGTGTGGACGCCGCGGGCCGCATGCACGTCGACCCTTCCGCATGGCACCTGGCCTCGCCGCCGCCCTTTGAGAACAAGACCATCTGGGAAGCGAACCCTGTCATCCTCGCCATGCTCGACGAGAACCGGGCGCTGATGGCGGCAAGCGACCTCGAACACTCCTATCCGCATTGCTGGCGGTGCCACAACCCGGTCATCTTCCGCGCCACCGAGCAGTGGTTCATCGACATGGAGCATCCGGTGAAGCGCGCCGACGGGGCGGAAGTGTCGTTTAGGCAGCTCACCATCGAAGAAATCGACAAGGTGGTCTGGGACCCGGCCTGGGGCAAGGACCGCATCACCAATATGATGGCTACCCGCCCCGACTGGTGCATCAGCCGGCAGCGAATCTGGGGTGTGCCCATCGCGGTTTTCATGTGCGAGGGGTGCAACCAGCCGATCATGGACGCGGCCCTGAATCGCAAGATCGTTGATCTGTTCGAGCGCGAGGGCGCCGAGGCATGGCACACGACCGACGTGGCGGCGCTACTGCCGGCCGATGTGAAGTGTGTCCATTGCGGCCATCCAAATTTCCGCAAGGAGACCGACATTCTCGACGTCTGGTTCGACTCGGGCACGAGTTGGTATGCCGTCTGCGAAGTCGATCCCGATCTCAAGGACGCATACAAGGTTTTCCAGGAGAAGAACCAGCCGGACGTGCTGTACCTCGAAGGCGGCGACCAGCACCGCGGCTGGTTCCACTCTTCCCTGCTGACGTCCGTTGCGCTGCGCGGCCGCGCGCCGTATTCCCATGTGGCGACGGCCGGCTTCACGCTCGACGAACAGGGACGGGCCATGTCGAAGTCGCTGGGCAACGGCGTGGATCCCGTGGACATCGCCGAGCGCATGGGCGGCGAGATCGTGCGCCTGTGGGTGGCGTCGATCGATTTCCGCGAAGACATGGCTGCCAGCGAGAACCTGATGGCGCGCTGCGCGGAGATCTACAAGAAACTGCGCAACACCTTCCGCTTCCTGCTGGGGAACCTATCCGGATTCCATCCGGAAGCCGATCAGGTTTCCGAGGCAGATCTGCTGCCGCTGGATCGGTACATGCTTGCCCGCACGCGCGACCTGACGGAAAAGATCCTTGGCTGGTACGAGGCGTTTGAATTTCATCGTGTGTATCACGCGGTAAACGAGTTCGCCATCGTGGACCTGAGTTCCTTCTATCTCGACGTGCTGAAGGACCGGATGTACACCTTTGCACCCACCAGCCTAGCGCGGCGTTCTGCGCAGACCGTGCTGTGGAAGATCACCGAGGCCCTGGCGCGGCTGGTGGCGCCCATTCTGAGTTTTACGGCGGACGAGGTATGGGAATATCTGCCCGAAGTCCCGGGGCGTCCGGTCAGCGTGCACCTGGCGCTCTTCCCGAGGCCGGAAGAAGTGTTCGCGGCCGATCCGCGGCCGGTGCTGGAAGAGTGGAAACAGTTGTTTGCGGTGCGCGATGAAGCTCTGCGCGTTCTCGAAGAAGCTCGCCAGGCCAAGCGCATCGGCAAGGGCCTCGAAGCGGATCTCGAGATCGCGGCTTCCGGCCAACTGCTCGCACTGCTGCAGCGCAATGCCGACGGACTCAAGGAGTTTCTGAATGTGTCCGCGGTGCGCGTGATGTCGGCGACCGAGTTGAAAGTGACCGCACACCCGGCCTCCGGCCACAAATGCGCCCGCTGCTGGAACTACATGCCGGAAGTATCCACTTACGGCATCTGGCAGAACGTGTGCACGCGCTGCCAGTCAGCGCTGCGAGAGATGAACGTCGTTCCGCCCCAACCGGAGACAGTCGCGTGAGCTACCCGATCCGGCTTCCGTGGCTGCTGTTGATCTCGGCAGCGATCTTTTCCGCGGATCGCTGGACGAAGACGTGGGTGGCCGATCATATCACCATCGGAGGCGCCATTCCAGTTTTCCCGGGGGTACTGCGCATTACCCATTGGCTCAACGAGGGGGCAGCGTTCTCGATGTTTGCCGACAGCGCATCGCCGCACACCGTGCGCATCGCGCTGATTGTTTTCACCTGCGTGGCGGCGCTGGCGGTTCTCATCGCCATGGTGCGCCTGGGCAATCGCATCACTCTGACGACCATAGCGCTGGCCATGATCTTGGGCGGCGCTCTCGGCAACGTGCACGATCGCGTCGAGTACGGCTCGGTTATTGACTTCATCGAAGTCCACATCTTCAGCTATCACTGGCCGGACTTCAACGTCGCCGACAGCGCCATTGTCACCGGCGCGTGCCTGTTGCTCCTCGACTCCCTGCTGCCGAAACCGGAGCGGGTATCGCCGTCGGAAGCTTCCTCTTAGGAAAGAAACCAATAAGTGAAGCAGGGGCGATTGCCCCCGGTCGGCCCTCTTTCACTTATCCACCCTCTTCACTCGTTTACTGTTTACTTCACGTGCAGCACCGGATTCCGGTCCGGATGCGCGGGATCCTTGAGGATGCGTCCGCCCTGCATGACGAAGTCCACGTGCTCCATCACCGTGATGTCGCTGAGCGGGTCGCCCTTGACGGCGATGATATCGGCGTACCGGCCGGGCTCGATGGTGCCCACCTCCTTGTCTTTGCCCAGCATTGTGGCGGCATTGATGGTGGCGGCCTGCAGAGCGCCCAGCGTCGAGAGCCCTCCACGCACCAGCGCCCCGAATTCCTTCGACACCGACTCGTCCACGTCATCATCGTCCAC
>Ga0335069_10015675_pt1 | contig 10597 bp, 10 predicted proteins | sample Lox_Sample_11_FD_206714 | JGI IMG/M metagenome (GOLD analysis project Ga0335069, IMG submission 206714) | Soil microbial communities from Loxahatchee National Wildlife Refuge, Florida, United States - Lox_Sample_1.1 | ecosystem: Environmental > Terrestrial > Soil > Wetlands | place: USA...
AACGATACCGTCGCAGATATCGACCGCGCTACTGAGCAAATGGAAGTAGCTGGCGACAATAGTTACTTTTGTAAGATCTATCTCGCGATTCGCTCGCCGCAAAACGTGACTTACCGCGAAGTCACGTATCGCAAAGACTAGGGCATGTACTCATGAATCGGGTGAGTGAGCGCGTCCGTAGGTCCGCTTTCCCCTCGATAGCGACCACACAGCAGGCGTCCCGGCAGGTCCGAGTTGTGCCAAAAGCTGCCATTCGTGACAGTGGGATAGCTAATAGATTTTGGGCTCGCGAACACCGTAGGCCGGCTACATGTCCAACGCAGCTCATGGGCGCCGAACTGCACGCCGGGCAACCCTTGACTTGAATCAATGCCACCTCTGCCATGTTCGACTCTGATTGCTCAAGAAAGCAGGACAGCGAAGTGCTGCAAGCCATTCTGTCCCGAGTTTATCCCGTTAGACGGGGCGTATTCGGTTAGAGACAGCCACAGGCGCAATTCCGGATGCCGGGAAAGTCGCAGATCCTTTCGCGGTGCCGCATGGCGCCTGCTGTGATTCAGGAGGTCGTAGATGGTCGCCATCGTCGAACTTGATCGCCCATTGGAGAACACGAGCACACAGGTTCGCAATGGTGTTGCGAGCGCAATCGAGGACGGCGCAGTAGCGTTCATGCCACGCACCGGCTTCACCATGACCAACCGGGAGCACAGCTTCCTGAGCCCAGAGATCGTGCAGCAACCCCGAGTCCATTCAGGCCGGGCTCGCATCATCTACCTTCCGTCCTCGCAACGCCTGCTCAAAACAAGGCTCACTGGCGTCGATCGCGACGACCTGCAGGCGATGATGGCGCGGTTTTCGGGCTGGGCGAAGGACCTGGTCCTGCGTCTGCTTCCCGAATACGAAACCGGGCTGACGCCGGGGCCAGCCACCTTCCGACCCTGCCCGCGCAGCGGTCCGCAACGCCTGCACGTCGATTCCTTCTTCCTGTTTCCGACCGAGGGCCAGCGTGTCTTGCGCGTCCTCACGAACATCGACCCGGAGGGGCGCCCGCGCGTGTGGCAGTTCGGCGAAGAGGCATTCGAGCCGTTTGCGCGTCGGCTCATGCCGCAGATGCGGCGCGAGATACCCGGAAGCGGTTGGATCCTGGAAAAACTCGGCATCACGAAGGGTCGCCGCACGCCCTACGATCATCTCATGCGCCAGATGCGCAACATAACCAAGGTCGATACCGACTATCAGAAGAATACGGCGCGCAAAGTGCTCGAGTTTCCCACCGGCTCGACCTGGATGTTGTTTACCGACAACGTGCTGCACGGCGCGCTCAAGGGGCAGTATGCGTTCGAGCAGACCTTCTGGCTGGACGTGAATGCGATGCGCGAGCCGGAGCGGTCGCCGTTGCGCGTCCTCGAGCGGCTCCACGAGCGCAAGCTCGCGTAGCCGCACCCTCTGTTTATGTTTCACACGGTCGGTGAGAGACCATGAGGGCGGAAGAGATCGTCAAGCTCGGCAGCGGCGCCCTCCTCCTGTGGGCGGGTCTGCCGGACGACGGCACGCCCGCGAATTTCCTGCATCGCTCGTTCCGGCGTCAGTTCTGGCGCGAGAGCGGGCCGCTGGCGCGCGTCGGCTCGGTCGCCGCCCTGCTGGCCTGGCCCTTCGTCATGCCGGCGCTCATCGGCTTCTTCACCCAGCGCAACGGCCCGGCGGTGCGCGCCCGCACCGGCAAGGGCATCGCCCGGCAGATCGGGGAGCAGGCGGCGATGATGGTCACGCGCGCCATCCTGCCGCCCTGGTACTACATCTTCGAGCTGCATGACGAGGGCAAGCGCCGGCATGCCGGCGAGTATCTGCATCGCTTCGAGACGAAGCGCTTCGCCTTCGAGTTCCTGCGCCGCACCAATGGGGGCGAGCCCGTGCCGACGACGCGCAGCACCGAGGCGCTCAGCGACAAGGCCCTGTTCACCGAGCGCTGCCGCGACTACCAGCTGCCGGCCGTCTCCGTCCTCATGGTCCTGCGCGATGGCGCAGTCGTCCGGCGCGAGACCGGCGGCGCACTGCTGCCGCCCATCGACCTGTTCGTCAAGAAGGTCCGCGGCACCGGCGGCCGCGGCGCCGAGCGCTGGGACTATGGCGGCGACGGCCTCTATCGCGACGCCCACGGCCATGTGCTCAGCGCCGCCGCGCTGGTGGCGCGCTTGCAGGTGCTGACGCTCGCCGCCCGCAAAGGCTACATCGTGCAGCCGCGGCTGGTGAACCACCGCGATATCCGCGACCTCAGCAATGGCGGCGCCCTCGCCACCGTGCGCGTCATGACCTGCCGCAACGAGCGCGGCGAGTACGAAGTGACCAACGCCGCCTTCCGCATGGCGCAAGGCGACAACGTCGTCGTCGACAACTTCCACGCCGGCGGCATCCTCGCCAAGGTCGATATCGGCACAGGCGTGCTCGGCCGCGCCACCGATGGGGCCATGGCGCTCGGCCCGGGCACGGGCTGGTGCGAGCGCCACCCCCAGACCGGCGGGCAGATCCTCGGCCGCCGGCTGCCGCTCTGGCCGCAGGTGCTCGACCTCGCGCGCCGCGCCCATGCCACGGCGTTCAGCGACCAAGTCGTCATCGGCTGGGACATCGCCATCCTCGACGACGGTCCGCGCCTGATCGAGGGCAACAAGGGCCCCGATCTCGATCTCGTGCAGCGCTCCCACGGCGAGCCCCTCGGCAACGCCCGCTTCGGCCAGCTCCTCGCCTACAACCTCCATCGTAGCCTCGCTGCCAAATACGGCGAAGTTTGGCTGGCCGGCGAGCGATCGGCTCATCCTGAAGAGCACGAGTTCCCATTTTCTGGGCCGCAGTGACGATGATGAGGACGATGCTGCCGTCAAAGGCTTTCTTTCTCGTGGGCGCCCCTAGATGCGGGACAACCTCGCTGGCCGTAGCGTTGGCGCAACATCCTCAAGTCTGTTTTTCGGAGCCAAAAGAGCCTCACTTCTTTGCGCACGTACCTGAGGACTGCGACCTCGCACGCACGCAGATGGAATATATAAGAACATGCTTCCGGCAGGACCAGTTGTCGCGCGGCTGGCTCGCCGAGGGATCGCCTTCTTACCTGTACGTGCCGCATGCGATCCGGATCATCGACCGGATCTTTCCCACTGCACGGTTTCTTGTCATGGTGCGCAATCCCCTGGAAATGGTCCCCTCATATCATGCGCGTCTCCTATTTACGATGGATGAGGATGTTGCCGATTTCGAGACAGCTTGGCGGCTCCAAGAGCCGCGCGCCAAGGGCCAGTCAATTCCAGCGAAATGTCGAGATTGGCGCATGCTGCAGTACGCTGAGATTGGTCGACTAGGAGCGCGCCTTATCGAACTGATCCAAATTGTCGGGCGCGATCGCGTGAAAGTCATTGTCTTTGATGATTTCACGTCCGCGCCGCTGGCCGTCTATCGGGAGGTACTCGACTTCCTGGGACTTGAGCATGACGAAAGAAATGAAATTGCTAGAATGAATGGTACGAAGGCCTATCGCAGCCGTTTGATTCAGCGGCTATTGATGCGGCCGCCAAGAGTTGCTCGCCTCATCATCCCTCGCACGGTTGGGCCGTCACAGCCCAACTTTGCCGGTCGACTAGTCAAGCGGCTCCGAAGGGCCAATATCGTCAGAACACACTGGCGTCCGATCGGCGCGGCGATGCGCCAGGAACTCGTCAGCTGGTTCCGCGATGATGTCGATTTGCTCGGCCGGATATTGGACCGCGAGTTGAGGCAATGGCTCGATGTCGAGACGCCATCTGCTATCTCGCAGCCGCATCGCAGGATCGAGGCGGCCGAGTAAGAGGTCCGACCGATGAGTCGGATACGCTCGAGCGGTTCACCATTTCCTGCGTCGGCGCCGATCTTACCTCGCTTACATTCAAAGACGTCGCCGACGGGGCGGCCGCAGTGTCCGCACCGCCGCCACCGACGACATTCAGGTCGGCACTTGACTGCCAGTCACGATCGAAACGCGATCAAGATGAGCCAGACGTCCGGTTAGGGTCGATAGTGTTGCAAAAGTCGGAGGAGGAGGCATGAGGCGCATGAAAAGAATCAGAATCATGGGTGCGGCGAATCGAAGTTGCGCTGCCGCATTCTGACACGAATCAATATTGCGCACTCCAGCCTGCAAAATCCTTTTGCAACAATATCTGTTAGAAGCGGTCATAACACCCTCTCTCAATGGCACGCGCATTGTAGCGCGGTGCAGGCGGGCTTTCGTAGCCGGCTCAAAGCAATAGGACTAATAGCGGGCGCATTGGCCTCGCAAGTCGTGTGAGCAAACGGTGTAGGTATCTGCCTTTCCCGCGCGCTCCTGCTGGCGCACCGCGAGCGCTTTCTCATGGATGAGTGTTGGCTTCGCGGCACTGCTGCCACGACCTCGTCGGTGGCCTCTTCCGACGTCGGCGTTTGCCCACAGACGCGTCGTTCATCGTCGTAGCGATTGGCCTCTCTCGCGCGCCTGAGGTGATCGCGGGGGCCCCAGTGTGATGGACCTATCTCGGTGCGCTGGCGTAGGACGGCCGGTTTCAGGCCATACGCATCAAACTGGAGGCGCTGGGTGCGCTTCAGCAATTGTTCAGACGATGTCATGAACGCGTCGCCAACTTTCACGCTCGACATGAGGCTCTCACCGCTTTCGCTCTCGATGCTCTCTACGACGATGGAGCCACCATCACAGGCGATACACAGCCAACGCCCGTTGTTTCGGTAGACGAGGGCTGCCTGAAATGGATGAAAGCTGCCGTCTTCAGCGTTGGCGAAAGCGCGTTTGAGCCGCACCGTTTGCCCTCGCCAAGTGGTCTGAGCACCCACGTAAGGCTCGTCGAAAGCGCAAATGAAACGTTCAATCTCAGGTGCGCGCCAACGCCAGTCGATCCAAGCCTGTGTTGGCGTATGTACGCGTGGCCAATACGTCGACAGGTATTCCGCTTGAGGCAGTAATGTGAATTCGCGCGCAGCGTTGCGGATCGAACCGAGTAGATCTCCCATGAAGGAGAGATTGCGTTCGGTCGCGTAGTTTGCGAAGTCCTTTGGCACTCGGCAACTATGTGGAAAAATGAACTCCTCGTTAGCAACGATTGGCCCTGTATCGGTTCCACCGTCCACCTGATGGAGTTGGCAGAAGCCGAATCGGTTTCCCGTTAGTATCTGCCAGGAATAGCCGCCTCCACCGCGGTTCTGCGGTAGGCGCGTTCCGTGCAGATTGAAAAGCTTGGCGTCGAACCACCCATCGATTTTGTCCGGCTTGAAGATCCAGGCCGCCCCAATCGAAAGCGCAAAGGTCGCCCCCATATCACCGATTAGTGCTGCGTTCTCTGGTTTGTCGAAATGCGCAACTACAGCCGGCCTGATACCCAGACCACTTAGAGAGTCTACCAGCTGCCGGCCGTTGCTGAGGGTTTCCTCGGCATGGCGCGGAGAAGTCAGAACGTCGACTTTCAGCCCGGCACCATGAGCCTGCTCAGCCAGCCCGAGCAGCAGATCACCGCCACCCAACAACAGGAGCCGACGGATCGGGCGGAGTGTTAGGGCGAGATTCGCGCGCGTTGACGTCTTCCTTTTCTGAAGCGACTCAATCCTTTCCAGAGCTCTGACATACAACCGTTCTCCCCTTGCTGACCTATCTCTTGGAGCTTCCTTGATTTTGTACTTTGGCGTTGTCATGTATCCCTCCCCATAAAACGCGCGTGCTTTTTCGACATTTGAGCACTAGTCGTTGTTCCTCAGGTAGAGCGCCCAAGCGCTAGCTACACGCTAAGGGCTACGGTTTGACCATCACCCGCGAGGGCTACGGCTTGAGTGCTCGGCCACGGCGGCACGGATGGCGTTGAGGCTGCGTTCCATTGCAGTTAACTCCGTCAACCTCGACGCGGGTATCGTCGAAATCGTAGACCCGAAACAAATGCAATGGCGAGTCCGCTCAGGGTCAAACGCGGCAATTCGCAACTGCGCAAAGGTGTTCCGGTTTGGCTTCGAAAGCGGACCCCGATCCGCACATCTATGAGTACGCTCCCTAGTCTAGCGAACCTCGGTCATAGGCGCGGAGCCTTCCTTGGTGAACTCGACTAGTTGCTGTTGCAAGACGACAAAGCCACTCAGAATAACAGGGGTCAGAGTCAAGTGTTCCGCTGTTGCCCTGCACAGTATCGCTTATATGGCTCGAAAGCTCTCTCGCCGCCTCCACCACCGATCAGAAGGCAAACCGCCCAAGAGATGATCTTGATCCACTCTTCCAGTCGTTGAACATCCTCGGGCGCAATTAACCCGTTACGGCGGAGCATCCCACGAGGTTCAACGCCCCAAGCATGAGCGAGAAGGCAGATTGCCCATCCGGTGCGGCACTGTCGGTCCAAGCATCGCTCATCTTCCCCCTTGATTAATTCGAATGTATAGTGCATATGCACGATATGCCGGCGCGCGCTAGCCCCTCCCGCCTAGCCCAGACCCTCCTCGACACCTGCATGTGTCACAAGACGCGCATGGCCGCCCGCGCCATCACGCGGGCCTATGACGAGGCGCTGCGGTCGACGGGGCTGCGCGCGACGCAAGTGTCGGTGCTGGCGGCGGTGGGGGCGCGGGGCGCGCTCTCCATCAAATCGCTGGCCGACTCCCTGGAGATGGACCGCACCACCCTCACGCGCAATCTGCGGCCGCTCGAGGAGCGCGGCTATGTCCTGCTGGCGCCGGAGCGGCGCCACCGCAGCCGCATGCTCACGCTCACGGCCGCCGGCCACGCCGCCCTGCGGGAGGCGCTGCCCCTCTGGGAAGAGGCCCAGGGCACGATCCGGCGGCGCCTCGGCGAGCGGCGCTGGCCCGCCGTCCAGGAGGCCCTGGCCGAGCTCACCGCCGAAGCCCAGCCGGCGCCCCACCCCTAGCGAAAGGTTCGCAGCCGCCGGCCCCGGCCGGGAACAACCGCTGCCGCCTAGACCGGCACGCCCACTGTCCGGCACGTCGCATGGCGCGAGTTGCGGCGACCAGCGTCGTCGCCGTAGTCTCGCCGTTCACAAGGGCGCAGAGCGCAGCGGGCAGGATTCGGGGAATGCCGCTGAAAAGATCGCACGAGTACCGCGAGCGGGCGAAGCACGCCCGGGAGATGGCGGCCAAGACCCGGTCGGAGCGCTCGAAGGCATCGTTCCTCCGGGTCGCCGCCGAGTGCGAGCGTCTGGCCGAACTCGCGGCGAAGGTCGAGCAGGAGCCCGACCCGGAGCCGGATTGACGCCTATTTGCTCCTCCGCAGCTCGGCGCCGATGTTCCAGAGGATCGCCGCGAGCACCAGGCCGCCGCCGATGAAGGTCTCGCGCGCCGGCACCTCGGCGAAGAAGATCCAGACCCACAGCGGCGCCAGCGGCACTTCGCTGGCGCTGAGCAGCGCGGCCTGGGCCGCGGGCAGCCGCCGCGCGCCCATCGTGTAGAGGCCGAGGCCGCCGCCCTGCGTCACGATTCCGAAGGCCGCGAGCCAGCCGATCTGGGGAAGCGAGATCGTGAAGGGCTCGCTGAGGCATAATGCGATCAGCGCCATCAGGAAACCGGAGATGGCGATCGATTCCAGCATCGGCGCCTCGCGATGCCTGCGCATCAGCACCGTCATGAGCGCGAAGTCGGCGGTGAAGCCGAGCGCCACGAGGTCGCCCCAGACGTGACCGCCGCCGCCGACCGCGATCGTGCCGCCGACGGTGATGGCGACGCCGGCGCCGGCGATCAGGCTGCCGATCAGCGTGCGCCCCTGCACGCGCTCGCGGAACCAGAGCCAGGCAAAGAGGGCGGTGATGAAGGGCAACGTCGCGTAGATGACGGTGACGTTGGCGATCGTCGTGTTCTGCAACGCATAGACAAAGCCCGTCATGCCCACGCCGTTCAGGATCATCATGGCGATCCCGGCCGGCACGAAGGCGCGCCGCCAGTCGAAGGCAAAGCGCCGTCTCTCGATGAGCGCCAGGCCGACGATCGACAGGGCGCCGAAGGCGCTGCGCCAGGACAGGACGACCCAGATGTCGACCGGCACCATCCGCGCGAAAAAGCCGGCGGTGCTCCAGGCGACGGCGGAAGTCAGCACGAGCGCGATGCCGATGGCCGTATGCCGCTCGGCGGCGGCCGTTGTCGGATCCGTGGGTCCGGGTGCGCCGGCTGGGTCGGTCACGAATCTGCGCCCGGCGCACTCGCCTCCCGCTCCCGCTGCTTCTCTTCCACCAGCCGCTCGAAATCGGCGAGCAGCGCCGCCAGCTTCTCGCCCTCGCAGCGCGGGCACCACAGCAGCTTCTTGCGGCGCAGGAACAGGATCTTCCGGCGGCCCTTGCATTTCTTGCAGCCGGGCGCGCGTTCCCAAGTGTCGAAGTCGCGGAGCGTCAGCAGCTCGCGCCGCCAGAACGGATGCGCCGCCGCCACGCGGGCGAGCTCCGCCGGCTCGAAGTTGCGCGGCGAGAGGTCGAGCTGATTGAGGTGCTTGAGGTCGCAGAGCGGGCCGAGGTCGCCGTCGACGATCTTGGCCCCGATCAGGTTCACCCGCTCGAGCTTCGGCAGCTCCCGCAGCGTCGCCAGCGACGGCAGCCCCTGGGTCGTCCAGATCCCGCCGGTCAGCCCCAGCACCCGCAGCTCGCCCAGCGCCGCCAGCGGCGCCAGGGATTCGATGGCACCGAGATCGTTGAGTCCCAGGTGCGTGAGCCGCGTCAGCCGCTCGAGCCCGTCGAGGCGCTTCAGCTTCGGGCACTGCCAGACCACCAGCGCCTCCAGCGTCGCGAAGTCGGCCACGAACTGCAGGTCGCCGGCGTCGGCATGGCGCACGCTCAGCGCGGTCAGAAGCGGCAGGCGGCAGCCCGCCAGCACCGGCACATGCCGGCGCGGCAGGCGGTGGATGCGCAGCGTGCTCAGCGCCGCGAACTCGGCCAGAGCGGCGAAGTCCTTCGCCGTGCCGTCGACCCACAGCGCGGTCGCATCGCGCCCGACCCCCGCCAGCGTCGTGCGCAGCGGCTCGTCCGCGGCCATGCCGGGCATCGGTTCCATCGCCATCCCCCCTCCCCGATTTCCCGGAGTATGACGTTAGCGCGATCGCCAGCAAGCCGCGCGTTGCTGCCGGGCCTCGTACCCGCGGGAATCCTGCCGCCGCGCGCGGCAGGCGGACTGCGCTATGATGCCACCATGTTGTGCCGCGACGAGATCGACCGCCCTGGGCGGGGCCTCGCCTGTCTGCTCCTGCTGCTCACGCTTTGCGCCGCGCCATCGCTCGCGCCGGCCGCGGACAAGGATGCGGTACGCAAGGATGCGCTCGTGGTCATGCACGCGGTCATCCGCGTGACGACGAGCGCCGAGTACTGCAACAAGCGTGTCCGTGCCAATCCGCGGCTGGTGACAGCCGCCCTCGAATGGAACGGCCGCCAGCGCGCCGCCATCGAGCGCGTCGCGGCGGTCATCGAGAAATCCGGCGGCCTCAGTATGCAGGAAAAGAACGCCTCGAACGAAGCGGCCGCCGCCGAGTGGAAGGCCCTCGACGTCGCTCAGTGCGACAGCCTGCTGCGCGACATCGAAAGCGGCGCCCTCGATCTCGACAAGCATCCGGATACGGCCCCCGCGCTCAAGCGCATCATGGACGCGGCGCCGTAGCCCGGCACGAGCGCGGGCGCCGCTTCAGGGCATCGGCATAGTGCGTCCTTCCCATCTTCCCCTAGCTAGTGGGCAGGCACCAAAGACTTCTTGCGGCAGATTCGCCACGCCGCCAATCGAGCGTTGCCGCCCGGTCGCGGGAAGCGTATCGATAGTCTCCGAATGATCGCGCCTCTCGCCTTCGAACCGCGCCGCTTCCAGTCGGCGGCGGCACACTACCTCCGCGGCCGTGCGCCCTACGCGGCCCGCCTCATCGCGCGCGTCGCCGAACGCTGCCGCCTATCCCGCGCCGACCGGCTGCTCGACCTCGGCTGCGGCCCCGGCCCGCTCGCCGTCGCCTTCGCCCCCTTCGTCGGCGGCGTCGTGGCGGTCGATCCCGAGCCGGAGATGCTGCGCATTGCCGCCGTCGCGGCGGCCGACGCCGGTGTAGCCATCGAGTTCATCCAGGGCAGCTCCTACGACCTCGGCCCGCAGCTCGGCAGGTTCCGCCTCGTCACCATCGGCCGTGCCTTCCACTGGATGGACCGCGTCGACACGCTCCGCCGCCTCGCCGGCATCGTCGAATCCGACGGCGCCGTCGCCCTCTTCCAGGACAACCATCTGAAGGTGCCGGAGAACCGCTGGGAGCGCGCCTACGACGAGCTCATCGACAGCTATGCCGAAAGTCACGCCGGCCTGGCGCACATCAAGTCCGACGACTGGGTCAGGCACGAGGCGATCCTGCTCGACTCGCCCTTCTCCGCGCTCGAGCGCATCGGCGTCATCGAGCGGCGGCGCACCCCCGTCGACCGTCTCGTCGACCGCGCGCTCTCGCGCTCGAGCACCGCGCCCGAACGCCTCGGCTCCCGCGCCGCCGACTTCGAGCGCGACATCCGCGCCCTTCTCGCCGACGTGGCGACGGATGGCTTTGTCACCGAGGTCGTGGAGAGCGAAGCCCTGATCGCCATGCGCCCGAACGGCTCATAGGGGC
>Ga0335069_10015676_pt1 | contig 10597 bp, 11 predicted proteins | sample Lox_Sample_11_FD_206714 | JGI IMG/M metagenome (GOLD analysis project Ga0335069, IMG submission 206714) | Soil microbial communities from Loxahatchee National Wildlife Refuge, Florida, United States - Lox_Sample_1.1 | ecosystem: Environmental > Terrestrial > Soil > Wetlands | place: USA...
GTCGGGGCTGAGATTGCATTGAAGATCAATAAAGTATTCGAAGCATAGGCGCAACCCGGAAACTGTATGTCCACCATTCGTCCGTTCAAAGCATTTCGCCCGCAGCCGCAATTTGCGGGCGAAGTTGCTGCGAGACCGTACGACGTGCTCAATTCCGATGAGGCGCGCAGGGAAGTCCAAGGCCATCCTCTTTCATTTCTTCATATCGGCAAACCAGAAGTCGATCTCGATCCTTCTATCGATTTGCACGACCTGCGTGTGTATCAAAAGGGAAAAGAAAATCTCCAAAAATTAATTGATAAAAAAATTCTTGAGGAAGATTCTGTCCCGTCGTTGTATGTATATGCGCAAACGATGGGAACGCATACGCAGTACGGATTGGTTGGCTGTGCATCGGTGGAAGAGTACGGAAAAGAAATTATCAAAAAACATGAGTTCACACGGAAAGATAAAGAAGAAGACCGCTGCGAACATGTGCGCGTGACTAATGCGCATTCCGGCCCGATCTTTTTAACGTACCGCGACAACAAAGAGATCGATGCCATTGTTACTCGCGTCGTTTCACAAACGCCGGAAAATGATCACGTTGCCTTAGATGGCGTTCGCCATCAATGCTGGGTGATAAAAGATTCTGCAACGATTCAAAAAATTGTTTCCATCTTTCAAACAATCCCGAATTTGTACATTGCCGACGGGCATCATCGTTCGGCAGCGGCCTATCGAGTCGGGACAGAACGAGCAAAAGCAAATCTGCATCATCGCGGCGATGAAGAATATAATTTTTTTCTTGCTGTATATTTTCCCTCGAGTCAGCTTCGCATTATGGATTATAATCGTGTGGCGAGAGATTTGAATGGTTTAACGAAGAATGAATTTTTCGCAAAGCTCAAACAACACTTTACGATTCAAAAAGCAAATGCCGCGAGTCATCCGTCAAGAAAAAATGAATTTGGCTTATATCTCGATCATCAATGGTACACGTTGACGGCAAAAAGCATAATTCAAAAAATTTCTGATCCGGTCGAACGCTTGGATGTTTCGGTGCTGCAAAAATTTATTCTAGATCCGATACTTGGCATTCATGATCCACGTACCGATAAGCGCATCGATTTTGTCGGCGGCATTCGTGGATTGAAAGAATTAGAACGGCGCGTTGATTCCGGTGAAATGAAAATTGCCTTCAGCATGTTTCCGACATCGCTCGATGAGTTGATGGCGATAGCCGACAGCGGCAACGTGATGCCGCCGAAATCGACATGGTTCGAACCCAAACTGCGCGACGGATTGTTCGTGCATTTTCTGGATTGAATTTTATTTCAGGTTATAAAAAAGAAAAAGGCGGATGATGAGTCCGCCTTTTTTATGTTATCTCAAAAAAATTAACTGCTCAAATAAATAATACAAGTTTTTCCTGTTTCGCGCGGCGAGGAAATCGATACTTGTGAAGTTTTGTCATTCGTTAATTGCAAAATATTTTTTGATTTCTCGTTCTTCGAATCCACCACAACAAGAATATTACCGGTGCCAACAAGTTTTAAGGTTTGCGATGCCTCTTTCTTTTGAACAGATAGTGGACATCTTTATCTCAATCATAACGGCATCAATGTAATTCTTTGCACTGCCGTAGTCAATACGGTAAATTTTCAATTAGTAATAAATTTCCTATTTCTTAAAATAAAATGTAATTTTTTCCTCGAACGAGAGATCGCTGTGTGTTTTTAAGTGAATTAATGGATGTTTTTGTGTAGATTACTGGCATCGTTGTTGATAAGAGGATGAAGTATTTTATCGCGAAGAAAAATGATGATACTAAGAATGTTACAAAGGAAGGATGTATGGCGGAACCGATAAAAGGAACCGCTGTCATTGTTACGGAGCGTTGCAAGGGTTGTTGTTTCTGCATCCAGTTTTGTCCTTCGGATTGTCTTGAACTTTCCCGTCAGTATAATGCCAAAGGTTACCACACGCCGGCCTTGGTGCACCCCGAAGATTGCACCGGCTGCGATATGTGCGGCATGGTGTGTCCCGATTTTGCTATCTATGGATATAAATTGAAAGAGGAAACGCATGCATGCTGATCCCATTGGAGTCTTAACAGGCATGCATTTTATTGACGGCGACCATGCGTGCAGCGAAGGCGCTATTGCTGCGGGCTGCCGTTTTGTGGCGGGTTACCCCATCACGCCATCGACGGAAGTAGTAGAACGCATCGCCGATCGTTTTCCGTGTGTCGGCGGAATATTTATTCAGATGGAAGATGAGCTTGCATCGTCCATTGCGATTCAAGGCGCAGTGTGGGGCGGCAAAAAGGCGATGACCGTAACTTCCGGCCCGGGCTTTTCGTTGATGATGGAACACCTCGGACTTGCTGCGATGACGGAGACGCCGCTTGTCATCGTCGATGTGCAGCGCGCCGGCCCATCGACAGGGCTTCCCACCATGCCTGCGCAAGCCGATATGATGCAGGCGCGTTGGGGTTCGCATGGCGATTACGGCATCATTGCCTTGTGTCCGAATTCTCCGCAGGAATGTTTTGACCTTATGATTCGTGCTTTCAATCTTGCCGAACAATTTCGCGTTCCGGTTTTGTTGATGATGGATGAATGCGTCGGGCACATGATCGAGCGCGTTGTCATTCCGAAAGCAGAAGATATAAATATTATAGAACGTCAATATTATACCGGCGATAAAAATAATTTTGAATTATTCAAACCGAATGAACATTGCGTGCCGCCGATGGTGAAAGCAGGCGATGGGTACCATATTCACGTTACCGGATTAACGCATGATGAACGCGGCTATCCCGATATGTCGGTGGACGCACAAGATCGATTGGTAAAACGTCTTTCGGAAAAACTTCAAAAGAATGCCGATGCCATCATCGATTTTAAAGAAGACCATGTGGAACATGCAGATGTTGTTGTCGTTACGTACGGCATCACGTCGCGTGTAGCGATTCCGGCAATCGAACAGGCACGCAAGGAAGGCATGAAGATAGGGCATTTGCGATTGATCACAGCTTGGCCGTTTCCTGAAAAAAAAATTTTAGAACTCGCATCGCATGTAAAAGTTTTCATCGTGCCGGAACTTAATCTTGGACAAATGGTGCGTGAAGTAGAACGATTAGTTCAAAAAGATGTTGTTGTGAAATCTATTCCCCATGCGGGCGGCACGGTGCATGATCCGGACGAAATTTATTCCGTCATCAAAAGTTGTCAGAAAGATTGACCCGATGGCGGAAGAACAAGTGATGAATGCAAAAGACACGGCTCAGGAAAATTCAATTCAGAATTTGCTGCGGATGGACCGCATTCCGCACATCTGGTGTCCGGGATGCGGCATTGGAACGACAGTTAATAGTTTTATCCGCGCGCTGCAAACAAGCGAACTGAATCTCGATCATGTCGCCATTGTCTCCGGCATTGGATGCACAGGGCGCGTGGCGGGCTACATCAATCTGGATTCGTTTCATACAACGCATGGGCGTGCAATTCCCTTTGCAACAGGATTGAAGCTTGCGAATCCGGAACTTAAAGTGATCGTGTACAGCGGCGATGGCGACTTAACGGCCATCGGCGGCAATCATTTTATCCATGCTGCGCGCCGCAATGTGGATATGACCGTCATACTCGTCAACAACATGATTTATGGAATGACCGGCGGGCAGGTTGCACCGACGACGCCGCTCGGCGCTATTGCCTCTACGACGCCGTACGGAAATTTTGAGCAAACCTTCAACCTGCCGTTTCTTGCAGAGTCCTGTGGAGCCGTCTATGTTGCACGTTGGACGTCGTATCATGTTCGTCATCTGACAAAATCGATGAAGGAAGCATTTTCGAAAAAAGGATTTTCGTTCATCGAAATTCTTGCGCCATGTCCCACATTGTACAGCCGCAGGAATAAAATCGGCGATGGCTTGGATCAGATGGCCTATTATAAAGAGAACAGCAAAATTGAAAACGGCGCAGATACAAAAACCGTCGGTTTGGATTTTCAAGGGAAGATTGTTGTCGGAAAATTTGTCGATCGTGAACGCCAGCCGTACCACGAAGCAATGTTTGAACATTTTACAAAGAAGCTCGGCGAACGGTACGTGCCGACTCCCGAAATGAAAAAAGTTTATGGCGCGAACGGAAATTAAAATCGGCGGCTTTGGCGGGCAAGGCGTGATTCTCAGCGGCTACATCATCGGGCGCGCGGCATGTATATTCGATACAAAGCATGCCACGATGATTCAGGCATTCGGCCCCGAAGCGCGCGGCAGCGCTACGAGCGCGCAAATCATTGTCTCGGACGAACAGGTAACATACCCGTACATTACTGCGCCGAATCTGATGGTATTGATGTCGCAGGAAGCGTATATGAAATTTTCCCCGGAGCTTGCCCTGGGCGGAACACTCATTACGGAATCGGAATTAGTAACGCCGCGCGATCTTCGAAAAGATATTTTGCATTTCGCTATTCCTGCCACGCGCTTTGCAGAAGAACTCGGCAAACGTATGGTGTTGAATATCGTGATGATGGGTTTTACGACAGCAATCTATGGAGTCGTCAAAGTCGAAGCGATGCGTGAAGCGGTAAAAGCATCTGTGCCGAAAGGAACGGAAGAATTAAATCTTAAGGCATTCCAAACAGGATACGATTACGGCGTACAACTGCTGAAAAAAAATTAAAATATCTTTTGCTTCTTTCCTTAGAGGAGGTATTCAATAATTTTTTTCTTCGGATCGAATGTTTCAAACTGACTCAACCCAAGTCGTTCGATTGCCAGCGACGTGAGTGCTTCGTCTAATAAAATATTTTCTCGAGAGTAAAATCGGCCGGCGTTCAGTATGGCTTCGAGCGGTGTCAGTCCCACCAATTCACTGCCGGTAACTTCAAGACCCAGCGATTGCGCTTGTCTGCGCACTTCTTCAAATGCCTCATGCAGCGATGTGATTTCGTAATCGACAAGATTCATAGAAACTTGCGTGATATGATGCCGCAGGAGCGAAACACCCATCGCTTTCACGGCCTTGAGTGTTCCTGGAATTCTCATGGCTGTACCGTTTCCGTTTTTTACCGGATTACCGTATTCATCTTTCATGATGCGGCCGCTTTCACGAATGCGTAAGGCAATCTCGTGCGCCAATTGCACGTTCGTTGTGTTTAAGTTGACATTATAAGCGATCAAAAATTTTCGTGCACCGGTTACCGTTGCGCCGGAACGCGCATTGAACCTTGCTTCACCATAATCCGGAACCCACTGCGGGTCATTCAGCTTTTCTTTTAATCCTTCATACTCGCCCTTTCGAATATCGGAAAGATTTTTTCTCTGCGGCGAACGCGCCGCCGCTTCATATAAATAAATCGGGATGTGCAATTCTTCTGCAACACGTTTTCCATAACGGTGGGCAAGTTCGATGCAGTCATTCATCGAAACGCCGCGGATGGGAATGAAGGGGACAACATCTGTTGCACCGATGCGCGGATGTGCGCCGTGCTGTTGGGTCATATCGATGTGCTGCGCAGCAGTTTGTGTTGCACAAAATGCCGCCTCAACAACCGCATCCGGTTCGCCGACAAAGGTTACAACGGTGCGATTGTAATCCTTGTCCGGTTCGATATTCAACAATTTCACGCCGGCAGTTCTCAGCACACTCTCGCCGATGGCATCGATGGTACGGCGGTTATCGCCTTCGCTGAAATTGGGGACGCATTCTATGAATGGTTTCATCTCTTTTCTTTAAAACTCTAAATGCACGCCGCGCTTAATGATTTTCCAAACAAAATTTGTTCCAAAATGATCGATGAGGTACCGATAATTCGGAATTTGGTACAACACCATATCGGCTTGCTTGCCGAGTTCGATACTGCCGAGTTGTTTGGACAAGTTTAATGCTGCTGCGCCGTTGAGCGTGGCTGCGGTAATGGCTTCTTCGGGCGTAAGCAACATTTGTGTGCAAGCAATCGTCATCATCATCGGAATGGAATGCGACATACAAGAACATGGATTAAAATTGGATGCAAGTGCAAGCGGAACTCCTGCATCAATAATCTTTCGTGCGGGCGGATATCCGTAATTTAAAAAAAATGAAACGCCGGGGAGAACGGTAGCCACGACGCTGGATTGGTTGAGCGCTTGAATTCCTGCGTCATCGATTTTGTCAAGGTGATCTGCGGAAACAGCAAGAAGCTCTCCCGCTAATTTCGATGCACCGATTGCTGAAAACTGATCTGCGTGAATCTTTGAACCAATGCCCAGCGCTTGTGCGGCAAGCAGTAGTTTTTTGGATTGTTCAAAGGAAAAATACCCACGTTGGCATGACACATCGCAGAATGAAGCGATCTTGCGTTGTGAAAGATAAGGGAGAAGCCGTGTGCAGAGAAAATCGATATATGCATCGGGCTGTGATACGTACTCCGGCGGTATGGCATGCGCGCCGAAAAATGTCGGCACTATATCGATGAAATGTTCGTTCTTCAATTCGTTGATGGTGTCCATCATTTTTATTTCATCGCGTTCGTTCAATCCGTAACCGGATTTAATTTCCACGGTCGTTGTGCCTGCGCGTAGCATCGCATCAAGGTGGTGCCGCGCTGATTTCTTTAAATCTTTTTTTGCTGCGTCTCGCGTTGCTTGCACCGTTTGCAAGAGATTATTTTCATACGATGCATCGAGACTTTCAATTTCCGCAAACACCGTGTGCGTGTGGGAATCCACGAAGCCCGGCAATGCCACCGCATTTGCAGCGTCGATGACGTCGATATCAGGGGAAACGGATTGTAAAAAGTCTCCGTCTCTGCCGATCCATAAAAATTTACCGTTCTCGATCAACACCGTAGCATTTTCAATGATGCCGAGATCGCGCATGTCTTGACCGGCTTTAAAACGCTTGCCGTGCGCCGGTACTGTTACTAATTGTTTAATGTTTTTAATAAGAAGATTCATAACCGATTCTTTGTCGTGTTTTCGTGGAAGAAAAATAACAAAGAATATACTTGGGATGCAAGGAGGAATGAGAGAATTATGGTAGAACACACATTCTTGTGTGTTGATTACGATAGAACAGGCAAGTCACAAAGTGATGGCTTCGCCAAATGCCTGTTCTACCAACGAAATGAAAATATAATTAATGCTCGTGCGGTTTGGTCTTGATCTTTTCCAACCCCGGAAGCTTATCTGCTAATTTCTGCGGTGCGTGAATGAGCGCCGGCAGACATTGCGGGCAAATGCGCAATACTTTGGATTGATAGGTGAAATGAATCAGCGGCGACTGTTGATCTGAAACGCCGCATGCAATGCAATGTTCGTCTTGTTGTTCCATAGATTTTTCTTATTCCAACACCGCATTTTGCTGAATGAGTTCCCACACGCGCCGAACTTGTTTTTCCGTCGTCGCTGCGTTGCCGATGGCGAGGCGAATGACAAATCTGCCGTTCAATTTTGTGCCCGCAAGAAATGCCTCGCCGGTTGCATTAATAGCATTGATAATATTCACATTCAGTTTTTCCAGAACTGCTTCATCGGAAATATTTTTTGGATGAACCCGGAAACATACCACGCTGAAATTTACCGGCGCAATGCGCTCATAATTTTCATCGGCTTCAATCCACGAGGCAAATTCTTTTGCCAAACGGCAATGCTCGCGCAGACGCGCCGCGATGCCATCCACGCCGTACGAACGGATGATAAACCATAATTTCAACGCTCGGAATCTCCGCCCAAGCTGCACACCCCAATCCATAAAATTCGTCGCGTCGCCGTCGGACGTTTTTAAATATTCCGGTACCAGTGAAAAGGCGCGCTTCAACGTATCCACGTGGCGCGTAAAGAGCACGCTGCAATCCATCGGCGTCAGCAGCGACTTGTGCGGATTGACGACCATCGAATCTGCGAACTCGCAACCTTTGAGAACGTGTTTCATCTCCGGCATCACTGCCCAGCTTCCGCCGTAAGCGCCGTCCACGTGAAGCCAGATTTTTTCTCGCTCACAAATTGCGGCGATTTCCGGCAAGGGATCGATACTGGTTGTTGCCGTTGTTCCGATGGTCGCCATAACGGCGAACGGCAGAAATCCATTTTTCTTATCTTCGGCAATTGCCGCTTCGAGCGCGTTCACATCCATTCTAAAAATATTATCGGAAGGAATTTTGATCACATTATTTTGTCCGATGCCGAGCACGAGCCCGGCTTTTTCTCCGGAAGAATGCGTCTGGTCGGAAATGTACAGGCGCAATTTCGGTAAATCGGTTCTTCCCGCAAGCCCTTCTTCGCGGATGCGTTTCTGCGTTGCCTCTCGTGCTGCAGTCAATGCGACAAGTGTAGAAACAGAAGCCGTATCGATAATGACGCCCTTGAAATTTTTCGGCAGCCCGATCATTTGGCGCAGCCATTGCAGCACCACTTCTTCCAGTTCCGTTGCCGATGGTGACGTGCGCCAAAGCATGCTGTTCACGTTGAGTGCGGTGCACAACATCTCGCCCAGAATTCCCGGCGCGGATGCGGAGTTGGCAAAGTACGCAAAGAACGCGGGATGATTCCAGTGTGTTATGCCCGGCATAATAATGCGTTGAAAGTCCGCAAGGATCGTGTCCATTCCTTCCGGCGCAGCGGGCGGCGCTGTTGGCAGCTGTTTCTTAATGTCTCCGGGATTCACCTGTGCAAGCACAGGATAGTCTTCGGTATGCTTTAAATAATCGGCAATCCAATCGACGACTTCTTTGCCGTACGTTCGGAATGCTTCGGGGTCAACGTGAGGTAAGGGCTGCTGTGTCATATTTTTTTGTAAGACTTGTTTTAATGAAAAAAATTTTTCTCCGCGAGACAGTGAACGGAATAAAAGAAACAAAAAATATTGATTGAATGCAAGAAGGATGAGGCGTTCCTTGTGATCCACAGAGTTGAATTTTCAATCTTTTATCAACATCATACAATGTTACACTTTTGAAATGCTTTGATGTTCCATGACAAAGAAATTGATTGACCTCACAAAAACATTATAAAAGGAAAAAACATGAAGCAACTGATTCTATCTTTATTGGTATTTATTATTGCCAACGGGGCGCTCGCGCAAAAACAAAATCATATTTCGTTTGTTGTGGATACCGCAGCCGCAGTGGCAACGGAATCTTGGCATGCAGTTTTGAATAACGACACATCGAATTATGGCAACGAAGTATTTGTAAAGTATTCGGATGGAAGCATTAAAACGAACGGTATCTGGTATTACGGCGGTACGGAATGCCCGTATCAAGGCGGAACCATGACGATAAGCGACACCACCTTTTCATTCACTGCTCAAGGTACGGCCGTTAATCTATCTGCACCCGCGGGGTATCAGACTTCTGCTTTCACATTGAGTGTCAGCGGCTCTGCGAATAATGGCATATCGTATTCAACATGGAGCATTGCGTTCACCAGCAACACCCGCAACTGGCCGACAAGCTTGAATGGTTCCGCTTATGCCATGCGCATCAGCGGAAACGGTGTAACCAATAGCACAACCTCCGTGGCGCAAACGGCGGGCAGCGCCTCGCCGAAGACGGCGGTCGTCTTTCAAAATTATCCCAACCCCTTTAATCCGACGACGGTTATAAAATATTCTGTCCCCGTTTATAGTACGGTGACCTTGAAGGTGTATGATATTGTTGGAAGAGAAGTGGCAACATTGGTTAATGAAACGAAGAATGCGGGAAGTTATGAAGCGACGTTTCATGCTTCTCCGTTTGCCAGCGGCGTGTATTTTTATACTTTGACAGCGGGAAAATTTCAAGCGACAAAAAAATTGCTGCTGTTGAAGTGAAGCATTCCTGTTGAAAGCGAACCATTGCAAAAAGAAAGAAGAGATGGCGGATCAATTACTTCTCCGGAGAACGAATCAAGAAGAAGTGGAATTTCTGGTGAAGATACGGATGGATTTTTGTTCGGAACTTCATCCCGAAATAAACCCTACAACAAAAAATGATCTCGAGAGAAAGACGCGAGAATATTTTCAGAAGGCGTTGCGCGAGAACAGCTATCGTGGTTATGCCGGATTTTTAGGGGATACATTATGCTGCGGTGCAGGTGTTTTGATTTATTCGCTGCCGCCGTGGACCGAGCCGTTGCAGCGCAAATGCGGACACGTGCTTAACTTTTTCGTTTATCCTTCATTCAGAAAGCAAGGCATTGGCAGTCGGTTGATGCAGTATATTATTGATGATACAACGAGGGACGGTTTTGCGAGATTGGTGTTGAATGCGACCGATGCGGGTGAACGTGTGTACCGAAAACATGGATTTCACGATCCCGACGATACAAGCTTGATTCTTGAACTTCATAAACCATTGAGTCAATAAAAATAATCAACGCAGCGTACACGTTCACCCTGCTCACTGACGGGCGTTTTTTGTTAGTCCACGTACACACAACTTTTTTTCGAAATCGTCGACGTAAAAATGCCGCCGCATTCGAGCGCTAGATCGATTCTTTCTGTATCTTCATCCATTGTTTGATCTGGCGTATGTCCACAACGCTGCAAATTCCAAGAGTACAAGCAGCTTGATGCATGAGCGTTTTGAATTGCCATCGTTATTTGAACTTATAAATTCGTTTTGTGTTGTAAATTGAAAAGTC
>Ga0335069_10015677_pt1 | contig 10596 bp, 8 predicted proteins | sample Lox_Sample_11_FD_206714 | JGI IMG/M metagenome (GOLD analysis project Ga0335069, IMG submission 206714) | Soil microbial communities from Loxahatchee National Wildlife Refuge, Florida, United States - Lox_Sample_1.1 | ecosystem: Environmental > Terrestrial > Soil > Wetlands | place: USA: Florida...
GCTGACTGAGACGCTGGAGGCTTCATGGGGTAAGAGGGCATGCTCGAGGCGCGGCAGAACGAACGCACACACGATGCTGGCGACCGTATAGACCATGGGGATCAGCCATAGCGGCACCAGAGTTCTCCCTTTCGTTACGTCCAGAAAAGGGCGAATAGTCACTACTGATCAGAATTCTTCACCGCACTTCGCAGCAGCACACCGGATAGAGGGAGCAGCCCCCGCGCCCCATCAGGTCATGGTGCGCGAGACGTATCGCTTCTCGCGGTCTGCCTGGAAGGTATCGCATGACGCGATACTGGTTCTCGATGATCCAGATCAATCGACACGCGGACTTCTGGCGCTACAAATAGCAGTCTTCGTGTCGGAGGTGACCGACCTTGGGAGGAGCGCTCATGAGTCTGCGCCGGATGCCTGAAGGCTCGCGGCCCCGGCATTCTGCCTTGCGTCCGACGCCATCCCCCGGCGGTCCTGTCCGGCGTTGGGCCATGTTGCCGTTGGCGGCGATGCTTCTTATCGCCCCTGGCCGCGGTGCTTTCGCCGAGCCCGCAGCGCAGTCGCCGGCCGTGCAGGTCGGCACCGTCGCAGCCAGACGCACGCCGGTCGCCGCGACGCAGGAGTTCGTGGGGCGCGTCGAGGCGATCAGCCGCGTTGACATCCGAGCCCGCATCACCGGTTTCCTGCAAGCGGTCCTGTTCAAGGAAGGCAGCATGGTGGCCCAGGGCGCGCCGCTGTTCCGTATTGAGAAGGACACCTACGACGCTGCCGTCCAGCAGGCACAGGGGGATTTCTACAAGGCGCAAGGCCAGTACGATTTCGCCACGGTGCAGCTTCAGCGCGCCGAAGAGCTGCTGAAGACGAGCGCAACGCCTGTTGCGACCCGTGACCAGAGGCGCGCCGAACAGAAGACAGCACAAGGCAACGCGCTGTCCGCCGCAGCGGCGCTGAAGACCGCCCAGATCAACCTCAGCTATACCGAGATTGCGGCGCCGATCGCGGGGCAGATCGGGCGAACCACCTTCACGGTGGGCAACCTGGTTGGACCGGACAGTGGCGTCCTGGCCACGATCGTCAGCGTGAATCCGATGTACGCGACATTCCCCGTCAGTCAGCGCGAGTTTCTGACGCTGCGGCGCCGGGCCGGCGGTCAAGCCACCTCCGGCCCCGACACTGTGCACGTCAAGCTGATATTCCCGGACGGATCGACCTATGGCCAGACTGGGACCATCAACTTCGTCGACGTGACCGTCGACCGCAAGACCGACACCATCCTCGTGCGCGCGACGATGCCGAACCCGGACGATGTGCTGGTGGACGGACAACTCGTCCGTGTCGTCGTCGAGGAAAAGGCCCCGCAGGAGAAGGTTGTGATCCCGCAGGCGGCGCTGATCGCCGACCAGCAGGGTCCGTACATCTTCGTCGTGGAGAACGGCAAGGCCGAGGTCAGGCGCCTCAAGCTCGGTGCGGAAAAAGGGGCCGACGTGGTCGTGGAAGGCGGCCTGAACGGCGGCGAGCAGATCGTCGTCCAGGGTCTCCAGACCTTGCGTCCCGGGGCCGCGGTGATGGCGGCACCCATTCCGACGGGCGGAACCTGAGCCATGCTCTCGTCCGTATTCGTCGACCGCCCGCGCCTCGCGATCGTCATCGCGATCGTCATGGTGATTGCGGGTGCCGTGTCGCTGCTGGTCATCCCGCTCGCGCAGTACCCTGACATCGTGCCGCCTCAGGTTTCTGTGACGACGAGCTATCCGGGCGCATCGGCGGCCGTCGTCGACGCCACCATCGCGCAGCCGATCGAGGCGCAAATCGTCGGCGTCGACAAAATGATCTACATGAAGAGCGTGAGCGGGAATGACGGCAGCTACTCGCTTCGCGTCTCCTTCGAGCTCGGGACAAATCCCGACATCAACACTGTCAACGTCAATAACCGCGTCCAGATCGCACTGGCAAAGCTGCCGCAAGAGGTCCGCCAGCAGGGCGTCACCGTCAAGAAGCAGTCCTCCGCGCTGCTCGGGGTGATCGCGGTCTTCTCGCCGAAAGGCAGCTACGACCCGATCTTTATCTCGAACTACGTCACCATCAATCTGCTTGACTCGATCCGGAGCACGCCCGGCGTGGGCGACGCCTCCCTGTTCGGGCCTGCCGACTACTCGATGCGCATCTGGCTCCGCACGGAGCGGTTGACAGGGCTGGCACTGACGCCGGGCGACATTATCGCCGCCATCCAATCCCAGAACGTGCAGGCGGCGGTCGGACGCATCGGCGCGCGGCCCATCTCGAACGACCAGCAGTTGCAGCTGACGATCCAGACCAAGGGGCGCCTCGTCTCGGTCAAGGAGTTCGAGGACATTGTCATCCGCACCAACCCGGACGGATCCGTGCTGCGGCTGCGCGACGTGGGACGCGTGGAACTAGGCGCGGCGAACCTGGACCGCGACACGCGACTGAATGGACGCCCGGCGGCGCTGCTAGCGCTCTACCAAGCGCCCGGCGCGAACGCCGTCACCACGCTGAAGGCGGTCAAGCAGCTGCTCATGGACCGGGCGCACGACTTCCCGAGCGACCTGGAATGGAAGGTCGTGTACGACCCGACAACCTTTGTCACGGCCACGATTCACGAGGTGCAGAAGACGCTGGTCGAGGCGTTCGTCCTGGTCGTCCTTGTGGTGTTCCTCTTCCTCGGCAACCTACGCGCCACCCTCATTCCGACCGTGGCCGTTCCGGTCAGCCTGATCGGCGCGTTCATCGTTCTGAACGCCATCGGCTACTCCGCGAACACGGTATCGCTGCTCGCCGTGGTGCTCGCGATCGGCATCGTCGTAGACGACGCGATTGTGGTCGTCGAGAACGTCGAGGCGGTAATGGAGGCGCATCCCGAGCTCTCGCCGGCCGAGGCGACCAAGCAGGCGATGGGGCAGATCACCGCCCCGATTGTCGCCATCACCCTGGTGCTGCTGTCCGTGTTCGTCCCGGTGGCCTTCATCCCGGGCATTTCGGGCGAGTTGTTCCGCCAATTTGCGGTTACGGTATCAGTCGGCATGTTGTTTTCCGCCGTCAATGCACTGACGCTCTCGCCTGCCCTCTGCGCCATCCTGCTGCGCTCGCATCACGGTCCGAGGCGCGGCCCGATCGGCTGGCTGATGCGCGCGATCGACCGGGTGCGGGATGCCTACGGTGCCGTGGTGGCCCGCCTCGTTCGCATCTCCATTGTCGGCCTTGTCCTGGTCGGCGTGTCGGCGTTCGGCGTCTGGGAACTCGGGAAGATCACACCTACGGGCTTCCTGCCCGAGGACGATCAGGGCGCCTTTTTCGTCGTGGTGCAGATGCCGGAAGGAGCGGCGGTCGGGCGGACGACGGCCTTCGTGCAGCAGATCGAGTCGCTGCTGAGCAAGGAAGAGGCCATATCCGACTACTCCGCGACGGTCGGGCTCAACTTCATCGACAATTACTCGCAGCCGAACGCGGCATTCCTGATCGTTACACTCAAGCCATTCGAGGAGCGCCTTGAACGAAAGAACGGCGCGCCGGCGATCATGGCCCGGCTGGCGGCGGAACTGCGCGCTCTTCGCGGCGGCACCGCGGTGCCGATCGCGCCGCCGCCGATCATCGGTCTCGGCACCGGCGGCGGGTTCAGCTACGTGCTGCAGGCGGTGAGCGCCGGTGACCCGAAGGCGATGGCGCAGGTTCTGCGCGGCTTGCTGGTCGCCGCCAACCAGGATCCGAAGCTGAACCGGGTGTTCAGCACATTCGCGGCCGACACGCCCTCGATCTACCTCGACATCGACCGGCAGAAGGCGCAGGTGCTCGGCGTCAAGCTCAGCGACATCTTCCAGACGCTGCAGACAATGCTCGGCAGTTCGTACGTCAACGACTTCAACCTGTTCGGCCGGACATGGCAGGTACAAGTGCAGGCCGAGGCGGCGGATCGCTCGAGCGTCGATGACATCGACAGCCTGCACGTCCGGAGCGCCGACGGCGCGATGATCCCGCTGCGCAGCCTCGTCGAGCGCCGGTTAGTGCTCGGACCGCAGGCGTTGATCCGCTACAATAACAGGCTCGCGGTCACGGTGCAGGGAAGCCCGGCGCCCGGCGTCTCGTCGGGCCAGGCGCTTGCCGCAATGGAAGGGGTCGCGGCGCGGACGTTGCCACCGGGCTACCGCGGGGAGTGGACGGACATCTCCTTCCAAGAGAAGCGGGCGGAGGGCACGACCGGGCCGATCCTCGCCGCGGCCGTCCTGTTCGCCTACCTGTTCCTCGTCGGGCTCTACGAGAGCTGGACGATCCCGGTCCCGGTGCTGCTGTCGGTCACCGTGGGCGTGGTCGGCGCCTTCGCCGCCATCGCACTCGCCCACCTGACGCTCGACCTCTATGCACAGATAGGGCTCGTCGTGCTGATCGCCTTGGCCGCGAAGAACGGCATCCTGATCGTGGAGTTCGCCAAGGAACAGCGGGAGCACGGCATTCCCCTGCTGCAGGCGGCGACCGAGGGTGCGCGCCTGCGCTTCCGCCCGGTCATGATGACGTCATTCGCGTTCATCCTTGGACTCTATCCGCTGATCGTCGCCAGGGGGGCGGCGGAACTGGCGCGCAGGGACGTGGGAACCCCTGTGTTCGGTGGCATGCTGGCTGCCTCTATCGTCGGCATTTTCGCGATCCCGGCGCTCTACGTCATGTTCCAGAGCGTGCGCGAGCGGCTGCGTCCCGGCGCGCGGCCAAAGGTGCGGTCCGAAAAGCAGCCGGTGCGTGAGCACGCGGACTGAGCCGGCGTAGGGGAGATGGCGCTGCCCTGCTACGGGGACACGCCCTGCAGGTGGAAGAGCCCGAGAGTGCTGAGGGTACGCAGGATCACCTGCAGCCCGAGCGCCACTTGCGTGACGCCCAGTACCACGCCGAACAGTTGCAACATTGGTCCGAGCCAGCGCACCACGGTGTGCGCGAACAGCATCGCGAGCCAGTCGAGAGCAAGAACCAGCAGCACCAATCCGAGCACCAGGCCGCTCGCGGTTACGTCGGGCGCGATGGCGGTGAAGATGATTACCGCGGCGACCCCATAGGGGGTAACGATGGTTGGGAAGGCCAGCGGCGCGAACGCCAGCGCGAGCGTCGGCGGCGCGGCCTGCACGGGACCGCGTGGACCGGTGTATTGCTGGAGTACCTGCTGCAGGGCGACGAGGAACAGGATCAATCCCCCGGTCAGCGCCAATACCTGGAGCGGGATGTTCAAGTTAGTGAGCATCCGCCGGCCGATGCTGGTCGCGATCACCACGGCGGCGAGAGAGAACAGGAAGGCGCGCGTCGCCAGACGGCGCCGGAACGGCTTGTCAGTGCCCTCCGTCATCGCGACGAAAGGGCCGAGGATCTTGATGGGTCCCAGCATCAGGAATAGGAAGGCAAAGATGCGCTCCCACTCGACGACCTGTGCCGGCGTCCCATCGCCCGCGTCCGCCAGCGTAGCGGTGGGCCAAAGGGCGATCAGCGCAACCGCAAGAATTCCGTTCATTGCCGGACTGCCTCTGTCCCCATCTTACGGTGAAAGGATGATGGGCGGCTAACCGGCCGCTCACTGATCCAGGTCAAGAGGGACGTACGAACTCTGTGCTTCAAGTTTGATGTCTTGCGGCATCCGGGCCGAACGGCGACCCCGAAGGAGCGTGCAACCGATGAACAAGGCACCCGCGAAGCATCAACCGAAGCCAGATACGGCGACCGAGCGGGAGAACTTCCTTTCGGCGGACGAGCGGCGCGATGCCGGCAAGGCGCTACGCAACCGCGTATCGCGGGCCGAGCACGCGCTGTGGAAGCCGCCTGCCCACCGGCCCGACCCCATCGACCTGCTGAACCAGTCGAATGAGGGGCGGATCCCGGACCTGATTCCGATCCGGTTCGGGCGCATGGCGGAATCGCCCTTCGCCTTCTACCGCGGCTCGGCCGTGATCATGGCGGCTGACCTCGCGGCGACCCCTGTCACCGGCCTCATCGTCCAGGCCTGCGGCGATGCGCACCTGATGAATTTCGGCGGGTTCGCCACGCCTGAACGCAACATCTTCTTCGACATCAACGACTTCGACGAAACCTTGCCGGCGCCATGGGAATGGGACATCAAGCGCCTGGCCGCGAGCGTGGTCATCGCGGCGCGTCACCTTCGCTTGGGCGACAGCGATGCGGCAAAGGCGGCAAACGACACGGTCTGCTCCTACCGTGAGCACATGGCCGACTACGCCTCGATGCGGGCGCTGGATGTCTGGTACGACCGCATCGACATCGACCGCCTGCTCGCCGTCCTGCCGACTCAGGAACTCGGCGAGCGCGTGGAGGGACGGGTCGAACAGGCGCGCAAGAAGAGCACGCCGGACATTCTGTTTCCGAAGCTCGTCGAGCATCACGGCGCCATGCCGCGGATCAAGGACGAGCCGCCGCTCATTTTCCATCCGACCGAGGAACAGGCGCCCGGGCTCACGACCGGCTACAAGGAAGCGCTTGCAGGTTATCGCGACACGCTGCCGGAGCATGTCCGGCTGCTGTTCGACCGCTTCCAGTTCCGGGACCTCGCGGTCAAGGTCGTGGGCGTCGGCAGCGTCGGTACGTGGTGCGCGGTCGGGCTGTTCATGGCGTCCGACGACGATCCGATCTTCCTGCAGGTAAAGGAAGCCCGACCCTCCGTACTGGAGTCCTATGCCGGCAAGACCCGGCACCGGAACCACGGCGAGCGCGTGGTGGCAGGGCAGCGGCTGATGCAATCGGCGAGCGACATCTTCCTCGGCTGGACGCAGGGTGCGAATGGCCGCGACTTCTACCTCCGCCAGCTTCGCGATGCGAAGATCTCGGCGATCATCGAGGACTGGGACGTGACGACGCTGCGCACCTACGGCCGGCTCTGCGCCTGGGCGCTCGCGCGGGCGCATGCGCGTTCCGGCGACGCGGCGCGGATTGCCGGCTACATGGGGTCCAACACGGCGTTTGACGACGCAGTCTGCGAGTTCGCCGTCGGCTATGCCGACCAGAACCAGCGCGACCACCGCGCCTTCATCCACGCCGTCCGGACGGGCCGGATCAAGGTCGCGGAGGGATAATGCGGATCGAGGCGGCTCCCGCCCTCAGTTTAAGGGCAGCGTCAAGACCGGCGCCTGCGCCGGGTTGCCAGCCTCGGCGAGCGAAAAGAAGATCATCAGAAACGTGAAAACTCCCTTTGAACCGTAATCACCGTCATCGATCCAGTACCAGGTGCCGTGATACTGGACCGCGACGAAGGCATGGTCGGGCCGCGCGGCACCGGAACGGATGCTGATCAGCGGCCTTTCGTCCCCGGCCGGGGAGGCGAGCCGAAACGGTGATGCCGTCGCGCGGCCCGCCTCGATATCCGACTTTGGCACATCGATTCCGCTGCCGACCTCCTGCAGAATCTCAATCATCGAGCGTGTGAGTATCGCAAGCTCGTGGCCGCTGCGCGGCAGCGCACCGGCGCCGATGTCGATCGCACCGTCGTTGCCCGGCTGCAGCCGTAAAGTCATCAGGATATAACGCAAATCGCGTTCGACTTCCGATGTCTTGCGAGCGCTGATGATCAGCGCACCGACTTCGTCGGGATGGCGCTCATCGAGCCGGATCGTGACGGAGCCGAGTATCTGCACCCGGCGTATCGCCTGCAGCAGCGGATAGAATTCGGGATCGGCCGGCCGCGCGCGCAGTCCGACCGAGGATTGGTTGTAGATGCCGTTCAGCGCCCGGGTCGTCATTGCGAGGATTCGGTCGGCTGGGTACCCCGCCTGGATCAGTTCGAACACCGCGAGCGGCGGAATCGGCCGCAGCAGGTTGCGGGCAAACTTGGACCCGGTGAGCGGCGTATAGGAGATGGTCGGGCGGTCGATGTAGGCTGCGTTGGCGCTCAGCGCGGCGCTGCTCCATGGCACGGTCTGGGTCAGGTTGGAGCTGACCGCGCCGCCCGCTGTCACCTGCCCCTGTACACCGTAGCTGCCGATGACTGAGGCAATCTCCAGGAATGACGGCGTATCGGCATAGCGGAGCCGGACAATGTTGAGGAGTGTCTGCTCCTTCCATGATTCCGCCACGGCCGTCACGTAGTCGACGCGGTCGCGTGCGACCGTCCCGGGTCCGATCGAGGCGCAGCCACAGAGGCCAAGACCGCCCACCAGCAGAGCAAATCGGGCGAACTTGCGTGCGCTCATTGCTAACCTCTGCGCGCAACCAGCCGCAATACTGAGCCCTGAAGCAAGCCAGCTCGCAACACAATCTCTGAATCGACTTTCAGTGTCATCTTTTTGCGTTTGAACGAGTTGCCAACGCACCGCATCTGTCCAGGCTGAGCAAAGCCCCGCTATCTTATTCGGGAAAGGTCGGGCGCGGCGGCACCGGCGGCGGATTTGCGACGATTGCCGCCCGCTCCGCTATGAACCGATGCGCTGCGGCTTCGCCCTGTGAGATCAGCCAGTCGATATTGCGGGCGCTGCGATCGATCTTTCCCTGGTAGTCCAGCTTTTCCTGGACCTCCTCCGGCATTTCGATGCAGGGAATGTGATAGGGTTTGGCTGGGTCCTCGGAAAACGCTTTGGGAATGCGGATCGGTGATTTGATGTCGAACATCCCCAGGAACTCCGGCCGGAATGCGTCCCACATGATAAGGTCGTTCACGAACTCCAGATGCTGAAGTTGCTGGAAAAGAGATATATTGCCCTCGAGTTGATTGCGCCGATCGAGGATCTCATCGGTTTGCTCAGGGATGCGGTCGCGCTTTGTCGGGTTGATCTTGATCAGCCAAATCTCGTCGGGGACATTCTCAGCCCCGACGCTCCGGGGACGGATCAGTTCCTCGACCGGTGGATTGTCAGAAAACAGGCCGTCCCAGTAGCCATCACCATCGATGCGAACGGCCGGGAAGATGTTCGGCACAGCACAGGACGCGAGGATATGCTCAAGCCGTATCGGTTCCTTGCTGGAGACGAACTTCACCAGACGCCCGTCGGAGACATTTGCCGCCCCCAGCATCAGGATCGGGCGCTGCGAGCGGGGCCCCCAGGCAGCCACCTCGTCGAAATCGATATATTTGCGCAGCAAGGCACCGAAGTCGGTGAACGTCGGACGACTTCCGGCTCCCGCGAACGAGAGCACCGTTTTGAAAATTGGCGACGATGGACTGACCTGGAACGCGGGCAACAATCCTTGATTGACCAAGCGCAGACTGTTTGTGACGAAGTCGTTTAGTAGGCCTTCGGCCCAGCTCTGCACCGTGTTATCCTTCCAGAAGTCGATCAGGCGCTGCCAGATCGGCTGCTCCCCCTTCTCGAACGAGTACCAAAGCAGCAAGGCACACACCGCGCCGCCGGAGGTGCCACTGATGCTGACGACCTCGAATTCTCCACCGCCATAATGCTCGGCCAATGTTTTCAGCGCGCCGGCAGTAAACGCGGTTTGGCTGCCACCCCCCTGGCAGGCGATGGCTACTTTCGTCCGGCTCATGGGTCGCTCCGCGATTGACATTGGTTCGTGGTTGGCGGTCGATGCCCATTCTTGCGAGAATGCCACGATTCGCCTTGACGCAGGTCAAAGTGCCACGTAACGGAAAGGTCGGATATACCGCGTATCCGTCATAAACTTGGTATGCAGCAGGGATGGTCGCTCCCCCCTCCGAGGCCGGAATCGAAGAAATCGTCGTCGTCGCCGTTCTCTGGCTGAAACTTGTTATAGAAGCGATCGGCGGCCTGGTAATTGGCGCAGGCATGACGCTTGCAGTCGTCGGCTTCGCGCGAAGTTCATTTCCCCCCTTGGCTGCTGATTTCGCTAGGGTGCGTCTGACGCTAGCACGTTTCCTCTCGATCGCGCTCGAGTTTCAGCTCGGTGCCGACATTCTGTCGACGGCAGTCGCCCCCACCTGGGATGCGATTGGCAAGCTCGGTGCCATCGCAGTGATTCGCACCGCCCTCAACTTCTTCCTCACTCGCGAAATGCACGACGAGAAAGAACGAACCGCGTAACGGCTGGCGGTGGCGGCATGATCGCGATGCGCCCTGGCAGGGCTCACTCCGGCCGGCCTATGGTTCGGCCTGCGTTCACCCCGCCAGGGCGCATCAATCGGAAAACGGAAACAGCGGGACAATCCACTTATAGAAACCGAAATCGTGTCTGAGCGAACTGGACCACCTCTCCCGCGGGCGACGGCCAGATGAAACGTCCACGTTCCAATCTCTTGGCGCAAAGGAACATGCCGAGCTCGTCGTGCCAGAGCACCTTGATCAGGTCGCCTCGCTTCCCGCGAAAGACGCAGAGGTCGCGGCCATGCGGATCGCGACCGAGTGCCTGCTGCACCTGCAACGCGAGCCCGTCCATGCCGCGCCGCTTGTCGGTGGCGCCGCTCGCCAGCCACACCCGCACGCCGGAGGGGACCGGGATCACCCGCGTAGCGCACCCGGCACGCGGCGCAGCGCCACCGCGCCGACATCCCGACCGACCCTGACTGTTGTGCCGTCCGGCAGCGCAATCTCGATCGCGGTATCCCCGCCCGCCATGTGCTTGCGCGACGCAACCGCCGGAGCTGTCGCCGCGGTCGGCCCGGTCATCTCCGGCATGATCCGCACCGGCAGGAAC
>Ga0335069_10015679_pt1 | contig 10594 bp, 6 predicted proteins | sample Lox_Sample_11_FD_206714 | JGI IMG/M metagenome (GOLD analysis project Ga0335069, IMG submission 206714) | Soil microbial communities from Loxahatchee National Wildlife Refuge, Florida, United States - Lox_Sample_1.1 | ecosystem: Environmental > Terrestrial > Soil > Wetlands | place: USA: Florida...
CTGGGTGAACTGGCCAACGTGGTCGGCGGAAACCTGAAGTCCCTCTTCTCCCCGGGCGTCGCCCTTTCTCTGCCCCTGGTCGCCGATGGACAGGACTATGGCGTCCGTCTCTGTGAAGCCCATCAAATCATGACCGTCGGCTTCAACAGCCAGATCGGCGTCTTTCACGTCTCCCTGGTCAGTGCCCTTGGTTAGGAAGTCCCTCCGACCGTGCTCTTCCGTATTCGAGAGGAGCGAAACGGTCGATTAGTCCGAAGATGTGTCCGTGATCGTTGAGGCCATCGGATATCTGCTTGGAACCGAAGCAGGATCAACTCGTTGTGCATCGTTTGGCCGCTCATCCGTCGTCAACAGATGCTCATCTTCAAATCGAGGCGGAGAAAGCTCGCGCAAGGAACCCGCATGGGCGGCCTGAAACTCGATGGCCTGTTCCAAACGAGTGAGCTTCTCGGCGATTGCGAGGGTAACGAACTGATTCAGGGACATGCCTTCGCGCTGGGCAACATCGGTTGCCCGACCGTGGACCGAAACCGGGAGCCGCAGAGGGAAGGGCTTTCTCGCGTTTCTCATGTTCTCCTTCCTTTGGGTCACTCAGCGCGATCCGCAGCACGAAAAGAGCTCAACAGGTTATTGCCGTCCACGAGCCACTCAGGAAACACGACAATTCAAGATGAGCTCTTGAGGCCTCTGCCACAGAAGACATCGGATGCCCTGGGAGTGGGGAAGCCGCTTCGCCATCCAAGTTGGTTTAACTGTACACGGGATTTTCTCGCGAGGGAACGTTCGAAACTGCGCGCATGCCAGAAGAAACTGTTTGCTCCGGATGCACAACGGGCATTTGGCACGAGATGCCGCGCATGTGCGCAAGAGGCGATCATGCGATCGAGTCTCCAGGAGCTTTTTCAGGCAAGTTTTCGCTCGAGGGGGGCCTCGGACGTTATCCGCGGGCAACGACAAACAGTTTGCTGCGTCTGTCCGCCGATGCCGGAACACTGACAGCGCAGTTGAGGTCACCGAACCAAACCCTCAAGGGAGAGCAGAGTTCAATCGAGGAATAAATTCCCGTAGAGTTTCCTCAAGCTGTTTTGCCGGCCCAGTTTCGGCCCTGTGCGGATGCCCGCTTCTCAGGGCTTCCCATCGCTGAGCGACGGAGGCGCGTCGTCGGGCGCTGCGCCCCATTTCTCATTGGGAGTTTCTCCCACCGCAATCTTCAATCTGCCTCCGGCTGCGATCGATGGAAAAGAGATCCAGTTTCTTGTCTGCGCCTTGCCGTTCAGCTCCGCACTCTGAATGTAGGCTGCGTTCGCCTCGGCTCCGACTGCTTCAATCGTGAAGTCCTTCCCGGCATAGGGCGGCTCGAGATGGAGAACGACCTTCGAGAAAGTCGGGGCAACCAGCTCGTACGCGAGACTGGCTGGATCGACACTATAGATGCCCATCATACTCAACACAGCCCACGAGGACATCTCGCCGCAGTCGTCGTTGCCGGGAATGCCATCGGGGCCATCGAAGTAGTTCTCCTTCAAAACTCGGCGAACCACGCGCTGTGTCTTCCAGGGCTGTCCTGAGAAGTTGAAGACAAAGGGAGCCTGAAGATCGGTTTCGTTGTACGGGTTGTAGTACTGCGCGTACCAGCCGGGCTCGGGATAGTGGAAGAACTCGGTCATTCGTTCGTTGAAAAGATCGCGGCCCATGGCACTGACGACCCACGCCAAGTCGGATGGAACAAACGATTGGTAGTGCCAGCCCGTGCCTTCGATGAATCCATGGCTGTCCTGCGCGGGATTGAAGTGTGGCACCCACGTTCCGTCAGCATTGCGCGGCCGGAAGAATTTATCTTCAGGGTCAAACACGTTGCGGTAGTCGAGCGAGCGGTCGTAGAGCATCTTCGCGTCGTCGGTTTTGCCGAGAGCGACTGCGAGGCGGTAGAGCGAGGCGTAGGCGACAGCATCCTCCTGGATCTGCGAGACCGAGCCGTACCCGACTTTGTCGTCCGGCACATAGTGAATCTTGTTGATCCAGTCGACTCCTTCCTGGCCAACATACGGCTTGCCTTGGGGCGGAGCCTGGGTGGCATCTTTCAGCATGCCTTCCCATGCTGTTTCCATGTCGAATCCATGCAGACCGTCGAGCCACGCCGTCGCCAGAGATACGGTGAGCGGGCTTCCGGCCATGACGTTGGTATAGAGATTGATGTGAGGCCAGCGATCGATCCAGCCGCCCTGCTGGTACATCAGGACAACGGATTGCGCCATATCCTCCATGCGCCTGGGTTCGACCATTGCGAGCAGAGGAATCTCGCTGCGATAGATATCCCACCCGGAGTAATTGGCGTAGACATGGTGCCCTTGAGCGACGGAGTGAATCTTCCCGTCGAACCCGAGGTAGCGGCCGTCGGAGTCCTCGAAGAGGGTGGGCATCAGTAGGCTGTGATAGAGAGCCGTATAGAACACTCTGCGCTCGGAGGCTGTGCCTCCTGCGACATCGATGACGCTCAGTTCCTTGTTCCAGGCTCGTTCTGCATCGCTTCGAATGGTGGCGAAGTTCTTGGCCTCCGCCTCTGCCTGAAGATTCTTTTCTGCCCCGGCCTGGTCGACATACGAAATTCCGACTTTGGCCGTGATGGTTTGGGGATGTGTCTCGGCGGCCCAACTGGCATATGCTCCAACCCACTTCTGATGTTCTGCCTGCTCGACCGAGCGACTGCCTTCGGTAATCGTTCCGGCGCTATCCGCATTATCTGCGCTCCAGGTGCCGTAGGCGGTGAAGGGACGGTTGAACGTCATCACGAAGTAGACCTTGTAGGTTTGCTTGTTGCCGCAGAAGGCGTGATTCTCCACGTAGCCCTCGATGCGGCGATCGCCCACCAGGCGGATTGACGCTCCTGCAGTCTCATTCAACGTGTGGCTGATGGGCAGCAGAAGATTGGCGATCTTGCCGGCAGGGAAGGTAAATTGCGCGATGCCGGTGCGGTCGGTAGCGCTTAGCTCTGCCTGGATGCCCCATTGCAAGAGCTGAACCTGGTAGTAGCCAGGAGAGGCCGTTTCCTGGGTGTGCGCGTAGGGCGATTGAAAGTCCTGAACCTGCGTAACGATCGGTCCGGTCGTAGGTGAGAAGAAAACGTCGCCTTCGTTGGGGCAGCCTGGACCGCTCATATGGGTCATGCTGAAACCCCTGATCGCCGTGTTGGAGTAGTGGTAGCCGTACCCCCGGTCCTCAGTGTCCGGACTGAGTTGAACCATCCCGAAGGGTGTCGTGGCACCAGGGAAGAGATTGACGCCATCGCCAGGGCCGAAGCCTGTACCAATGAATGGATTCACATCGGCTGCCGGTCCGGGCCCGCTCGGGGTTTCTGCATAGCAAACTGGGAACGCAAGAACGAAAAGTGCGACCAGGGCAGTCCATCGCGCAAGGGCTGAGCCGCTGGCGGCTGAGCGAGGGGTGCAGGGGGTCGAAGGCGTCGAGAGGATTTGCATGGTATCGTTTCCACCCTTCAGTAAACGTAGGAATTGTAACGCTTCCGCCAAGGCAGCTGTCCCTGCAGCGCAACTGAAGTGGATTGGGGGGGCCAGGAGGCATTTTGTCAGCTAGGTCAGTGCCTCGGGTCTGGGCGCCTGGATTCTCGGGCCACCTGGGTTTGTCACATCCAGGCAAGCTGGGCAGTGTTACGATGCCGCGCAGAAATCCCGGTTTAGTGTCCCATGAACGAGTCAGCGTTGAATCACGTGAGATTTCCGAAAAGAAAGGGAAGCACGATGAAAGGCAACTGGAAATCACTCCCGGGCTCTTGGGCAGTTGCACTCCTTGCTTTGATGTGGGCTCCCGCCGGCGCGCAGGCTCCGGGGTTGAGCACCATCAACCTGCAGACGGGCGGTACGATCGTCTTCGGCGCGGTGCAGGGCGCCAATGACCCTGGCGCCGCAATGCTCCAGATCCTGCGCATCATGCATCAGAACTGCGGCGAGCGTCCGCAGATCGGGCAGGTCTTTCAGATGCGGGGTGCCGAGGCTGCCGGTCTCTTATTTAGTGTGACCAATCATGCGGCAGGCAGTGTCAAGGTTGCAGGTTTGATCTTGGCGTCGACCAGCGCGCCGGGGCAGGCTGCGCTTCTCTCCGACCGCGCAGACCGTTTCAGCTCTTCGATCAATCCGATGCTGGTCCAGCTATTCAAGGCCTGGCATCCTGGCAAGTTGGTGTCGGCCTATAGTCCCGCCCCCCAACAGCCGACTCCCGCGCCGGGGGCAAATGCGCCGCAACGTCCGGCATTGCCTGCCAAGGCTGCGGCCGCCGGAAGTGCCGCCCCTCTGCACACGGTCACCGCGCCCGACAATTCGTTCCAGATTGGCTTACCGGATGGATGGAGCCTGATGCCCGGCGTCGGGCAGGGAGTTGTGGGGGCAGCAGGACCACAGGGTGAGCAGTTCGGAATGAATATGTTGAAGATGGCCGTCGATCCGTACGTGGCCTATCAAGCTACGCATCTGGGGCAGGGACCGGCGATCCCTGGCGTGCTGTATGCGCCGTATCGCGGCAATCTTCTCACGGAGTTTCCGACACTGTTCCAGGCATGGCGACGTGCGAATGGGCGCGGGCCGGTCAAGCTAACCGTCGATTCGATTGTCCAGGGGCAGCCCGTGGGGCCACAGACGACTTGCGTTCAGTTCATCAGCCACATGGATGCCAACGATGGCAAGGAGCCGATGCTCGTTTCCGGAGTGATGTGCGCTTCGCTGCCGAGTATGACTTCGAGAGGCGACTATACGGTGCAGCTGAGCAGCTTCATGATTCCGCAGTCGCTGGCCGACCGTGAGCGGCCGACGGTCGCGGCGATTGTGTCCAGCTACCGGCCCAATCAGCAAGTCATCCATGGAGAACTCGCAGCGGCCCAGCAGCAGTACAACGCCAATTACTCGAATCTGGTGAACAGCATTCAGGCCACAACTGCGATCCGCAACAAGGGCGTGATGGATCGCGCGCAAATCATGCACAACTCGCAGGAAGAGACGAACGCGATTCGGCAGCAGGGAATCGCCAACCAGCAGGATTCCTTTGCTCGCTCGAACCAGGGAGAAGACAACTACATCCGCGACCGGACGGTGATTCGCGCAACCGAGGAGCCCAACCTTCATGCAACCGTCTCGAACGGCTTTGCCTGGACGCTGGAGCAGTCGTTTCCGAACCAGGTGGAGGAAGTACCGCAGTCGCAGTACATCAAAGGGAAGGATTACTTCTAATTTGGCGATGAAGCGGAATGCGCCGCAGAGCCTCTGAAGCTACTGCGGCGCGAAGAGATCAGGTTTGAACTGCCGGGCTCACTGGACCGCCGAGGGGGCAGGACCCGTTTGAAAATCTAGGCCGTGCAACCCGCATCGCCGGCCTCGTCCTTGACCCAGGAGCAAGTGCACTGCGCAGTGTGGGGCTCGCCCTCGGGCGGAAACATGTGGTAATACATGGCAACCACCATCGGAATGAAGACAATCGAGTTGTAGAACAGGTGGAGCTGAACGCGTGGAATGATGAGTTGGATCACGCTGAAGGGAACTGGCTTTCCCCAAAAGTTATGGTGGATTGTCGCCTGTAGGATCAGCAGCAGATGCTCGATGTGATGCCAGAACTGGATCCAGAAAGCAACCATCCACCAGGTCCTGCTACGGCCAGTAAAACCGCTGCGAAGAATCCAAAGACCGACGAGCATGACGAGGGCGTATCCGTAATGCAGGATCTCCGATTTGATCAGTTCCGGATACCAGAGGCCGAGAATGCCATTGGCTTTCGAGGCTGGCCATCCCATGACCCATATCTGATAAGCCTGGGCGAGATGCTCTCCCCAGTGCGCGAGCACGATCGCCATAAACAACTGGAGCGAGCGCTCATGCCAGCGGGTATTGAGCTTCTCGTAAAGGCCAGGGCGAGACGATGGAGAAACAACGTGGCCGGATAAACCGGAAGCGGATGCAGCCATAGCGGTAGACCTCCTGGGGGCGACTTCTGCGGGGGGTGGGGAACCTCATCACAGTAGCGAAGCACTATGTCGCTGTCCTCCATCCTTCGATGGAAAACCACAAGGTCCTGGATTCAGATGGCTGGAACGGGATCGCTGCGGGCGGCGTTCGAAGGTTCTGATCAGATGCGCGAAGTCCGCCTTCGGGTTGAGCGCTGCATCCATCTAAAGATGGTTGCTGGCCCGGCATGCGGTCCTGCATCCTTGCCGAGACCATGCCAAAAACTTCCCCAGGAATTCTTTGTCTTCTTGCGCTTGCCGTCACAGCCAGCGCGCAAAGCCCGATCAACGCATCGACACAGAGCAGCGGTTCAGCCTCTGCTGTGCCGAAACCTGCCGTTCATCCCGTCAATTTCTCGGTCTACGAGCGCGCACGCAACGACACCTGGCAGTGGTTTGCGGCTCCTCCCGCATCGGAGACCTATTCCTACCTTCAGTCCCTCCTCCGAATGGCATTCGCGCAACGGCTCAAGCACTGGGACTGGCAGGGTGAGGTCGAAACTGCCTGGGTTGGTGGCGTGCCGAACGATGCAGTCGCCAAGGTGACCGCACAGGGGCAACTCGGCCTCGGCGGCACCTACTATGCGTCGGGCGGAAACAATACAGAACCGGTCGCAGCGTCCTTCAAACAGGGGTGGGTCCGCTACAACGCAGGGCCGGATAAGAGCATCCGCCTGGGCCGCTTCGAATTCCTTGAGGGTGTCGAGCTTCATCCAAAAGACACCACCGTTCTCTGGCTGCAGAACAACCGCATCCAACAACATCTGCTCGGCAACTTCGGATTCTCCAATGCGCTGCGCAGCCTCGATGGCGTCGACGCCCACTACGGCTCCGGTTCGTGGGATATTACAGCGATGGCTGCCCGAGCCGATCAGGGGGTCTTCAACATGAACGCCAATCCTGAGATCAATGTCGATACCCAGTATCTCGCCTACTCGCGGATAGCTGCGCAGGGGCACGTCCTTGCACGAGCCTTCGCGATCGGCTATCACGATGGCCGAACGGGCATTACCAAGACCGACAATCGTCCTCTGGCTGTGCGTCAGGCCGATCACAAAAACATCCGCCTCGGCACCTATGGCGGCGATCTGGTGGCAACGCAGCCTGCTGGTCCAGGGACCTTCGACTTCGTCTTCTGGGGCGCGCTGCAGAATGGTGCATGGGGTGCGCTCAGTCAGAGCGCCGGAGCCGCGTCTCTGGAGGGCGGGTATCGTTTCACCAAGGTTCCGACGATGCCGTGGATTCGTGGCGGATGGTGGCGTGCGACGGCGGACAACAACCCAACCGACACGAAGAACAACACGTTCTTTATCATTCTGCCGACGCCGCGCGTCTACGGGCGCTTACCCTTTTATAACTTCATGAACTCCACGGACACCTTTGTGCACGTCATCGATCGGCCGCGGAAGACGTGGGAGGTACGCAGCGATCTGCACTGGCTCGACCTCACTTCGAACCACGACCTCTGGTATGGCGGCGGCGGCGCCTTTGACAATAAGGTCTTTGGGTTCACCGGTCGCCCTGCGAACGGCCACTCTTCCCTGGCTTCTGTCTGGGACATCAGCTCGGACTGGCAGGCGACGAAGACGCTTGCGGTCAATTTCTACTACGGCTATGGATGGGGGAAGAGTGTCGTTGGCGCGATCTACCCGACAGACAAGAACATTCAGATGGGATATGCCGAGCTGATCTGGCGCTGGGGAGTTCCTCTGGCTGCGCCGAAATCGAAATAGCGGCGCGTAGCAGTCTGCATAACGAATTCACGACGAGGGCGGCGGGCTGTGCATCAGTCTTAGGAGAATCGGCCGGGGGTTCGGGGTCTGCGATTGGAAGGAAGGACGCCCTCACTCCAGCGGACTGCCTTTTCGTAGCTGCTCAAAATCCACTCCGGCGAGAGATCGCCGGCCTGGATGATCTCGTCGCATTGCTTCCAGTCGCCATTCTCGAGATTTTCAGCGATGCTCAGAAGGCGGCGCTCGAAGTTTGCGGCGCCGCACAGCGACTCACGGATCTCTTTGCGCAGAGGCAGACTGGCTGCAATGGTTTCGGCGGGGACACGCAGCATGGCAGGGAAGAGACTCGCCATGCCCAGCAGATATTGCTCTTCGGAGGCCAGCCCCATCGAACGGGCCGCCAGCTCACAGAACCTGGCCCGCACAAGTGCCATGCGCACCAGTTCAGGCGAACTCGTCATGCCCAGCTCGCTGGTGATCGCCAGCGTTGCGAGGCGACGAAAGATGTCATCGCCCAGCAGAACGAGCGCTGTGCGAATCGAGCGCACTTCGCGCGGGATGTAATAGGCAGCTGAATTCACCAGACGCAGAACGCGGTAGGCCAACGACACGTCGCCTTCGACCAGGGGACAGAGTTTGTCCAGATCGAGAGGATCCTTCATGAGCAGCTGCAGCAGTTCGAAGTGATGGCGCGTATTCGATGGGATGGTTCGCATCTCCATCATCTGAGGCCGGCAGAAGTAGTAGCCCTGGAACAACGTGTAGCCTTCGCGGCGGGCCTGTTTGCGTTCTTCTTCGGTTTCGACCTTTTCGGCGAGCATGGTCGCGTGATGGCGTGGGAGTGCGGCGTGAAGCTTCTTTCGGTCTTCCTGATTCAGGGCCAGGAAATCCACCTTGATGAAATCAGCCAGCCCGACCAGAGGGGAGAATCGCGGTTCCCAGATGAAATCGTCCAGTGCCAGGCGATATCCGTCGGCTCGTAGCTTGCGGCAAGCCTCGATCAGCCGTTCGGTGGGCTCGACCGTTTCCAGGATCTCCAACACCGTCGACTCGGCCGGCAGCAGGTAAGGCAGATCGCTGAGCAGGAACGCTTCGGTACAGTTGAAAAAGGCGAGATGCCCTCCCGTCAGTTCCTCCAGTCCGAAGAGAATGGTGTTGTCCGCCATCGTTCGGCTGGCGTACTCATAATCCCCGCCGGCGAAGGCATTGAGCGGACCTGTGCGGAAGAGCAGTTCATAGGCATAGACGCGCCCGTTGCAGTCAAGAATCGGCTGCCGCGCCAGGAAGCGAACGCCGGGGGCCACGGCAGGCGCCTTTTCCTCTTTCTCCTCCGTTAAGGAATCCGATTCGAGATCAAGTTCGATTGGTTCCTCCTGGTCCTCTCCGGGGGGAGGGCTCGCCAGTGCCGTGCGGCGCATACGGTCTTTTCCTGGCATCAAGCGGGGCTCCTCACGGTGAAACCGAGCGAACAGAAGAATCGAATCAGGCCTGCCGCGCATGAATCTGCGAGAAGCTGGCCATCCTGAGCTTATCGGCAGGGGGTACGGGAAATTTCAGATCTCCGGCGTAATGAAAGTGAAAGAAAAAGATGTGAATATTGCTGTAAGTAATTGATGTAGAGCATTTTTATGAGAATATTGGTCGCGAGGTCCGGGCGCGAAGCAAGCTGCGAGCGCACAGGCAAAGGTCGGCTCAAACTCACGCAGCCCGAGCAGGAACGCGCGATTCAAAATGTGCAGAGTCCGGCCACGAATGCTGCCGACCCGTCGCGGAGCCAGGCATCCAGTTGCGCCGGTTCCTTGAGCTGCTGGCCGCGCTGGCGGGGCACAGCAATGTAATCGCATTTGACCTCGGGCAGAGCAGTCATATCCACCCAGAGCTTCTCGAACTGCGCGATTGGGAAGATGTCTTCCTGCCCTTTACCCCAGCGCCGCTTGACGTCTTTGAGCGTGATGTAGGTCGGCATGCGGGCAGCGACGCTGCGAACGGCGGCGGCCACCTTGTCTTCGTGTGCGAGGTCGTCCGGCGTCAACCCGAAGATACTTAGGAGGCCATGAATGTCGATCCAGAAGGTGTTGGAGTTGTAGAAGGAGAGTTCGAACTCGATGGCTTCGGAGGGCAACGCCATGCCTTCGACCAGGCGTAACCGGCCATCCACCAGGGCGAGTCCGCCTCCGTGGTCTTCAATCCGGCGGTGGACAACCTCGACGCTCATCGTTGACCCGCTCAAGATGTGGCGACCCAGGATCGCCGGGTCGAGGTTGGCGCCTACGGTGTCGACGTTGTGCACCATCAGGTGACGCAGATTCGGGTTGGATTCGAGGAGTTTCTTGAGCACACCGTTGCGAAACAGATTCGGTATTTCGTACCAATGGCCCACAGGATGGAGACACTGGTGAGGAAGATTGTCGGTGTAGTTCGAGCCTTCACCGGTACGTTCTGCCCAGGCGATGAGAGCGGCTCGTGAGCTCTCGCGCATTTTTTGCGCCTGCGGCTCGAGCATTTGCTGGGCTGTTTCCTCCCAGGCGAAGCGGAGATCTCGGACCATGGGGATCAGGCGCAGGCCCACTATGCGGCCTGGAGAGAGAAAGAGCGGCCCGTCGTAGCCGTAGTTCTGCTCCTGGAACAGGTAGTCTTCTGTGGGCTGGTGCGTCAGATAGCTTGTCGTGATGACGTGTGGAACCCGATGCGCGGAGAGGCGGCTCGTGCGCCGGCTCTTGGCCAGATGCACCTCCACGAACGTGCGGTGTTTTCCCGCCAGGCGGCAAAAGGGGTTGAGGGCTTTGACGACGCCGGAGCCGTGGGTCCAGCGCGTGCCCGCACCTCCGGCCAGAGTGACAACGGCAACTGCTCCGGATGC
>Ga0335069_10015680_pt1 | contig 10594 bp, 11 predicted proteins | sample Lox_Sample_11_FD_206714 | JGI IMG/M metagenome (GOLD analysis project Ga0335069, IMG submission 206714) | Soil microbial communities from Loxahatchee National Wildlife Refuge, Florida, United States - Lox_Sample_1.1 | ecosystem: Environmental > Terrestrial > Soil > Wetlands | place: USA...
CGCGGATTTTCGGCCGCCATCACGGTGGCGATCGCCGCGCCGTAGGATTGGCCGACGAGAAGGATCCGCTGGCCGGGCGCGGCCTCCAGCAAGGGCGCCAGAGCGGCGGCCTGCATGCGGATGTCGGGAACGCAGGTCGCCGGCTCGCTCGCAGCGAAGCCGGGGCGGTCGACGACGATCATCTCACGGTCCGCCGGCATGGCGGCCATCAGCGGCGCCCAGTATTCGGACCAGGAGGGGGCGCCTGGCACGACGACTATCTTCAGCGGGGCGGGATTCTCTCGCGGGGTGACCAGGGCGGAAATTCGCCAGCGCAGGCCCCCGCCGGCGATGAAGGAGGTGCGGCGAACGAGGTGGTCCGGATAATCCCCACCCGTCGGCACATGCTCGGTGCGCTTATTCGCGGCGCTCTCAAAGCAGGCCCATCCCAGAGCCAGGACTCCCTGCGGTCTTTTCTTCGCCACGGTGACCTCCTTTTCCACCCGGCGCTTTTTCAAACGCGGCTGGACCGCGCTGGTTCGCAACTATGCCGAATGCGAACGAAACCATCTTGTCCTGCGGACCCTGAAGGCCGGGTGAATTGGAAGGTGCGGCCATTGCGCGCGCATCACCGGCGCCTGCAAACGCGGAGAGCTCCGGCTGGGGCAGGCTAAGCAAAAAGCCATTTCGGGCCCTTGTGTTGCCCAGATGCAACACTACATCGCCCTTTGCGGTTTGCGCTATCGCAAGGCGAGCCGCGCCAATCCGCCTATCCGAGGGGATCATGAACATCGACCTCTATTCCGACCGCGCCAAGCAGGCGATCCAGTCGGCGCAATCGCTCGCGCTCGCGCGCCGCCACCAGCAGCTGGCGCCCGAACACATCCTGAAGGTGCTGCTGGAGGAAAAGGACGGGCTGTCGCGAGCGCTGATCCAAAGCGCCGGCGGACGGCCGGACCAGGCCGACCAGGCCGTGGAGGCGCTGCTCGCCAAGGCGCCCAAGGTCGAGGGCGGCTCAGGCCAGCTCTACATGAAGCCCGACACCGCCAGCGTCTTCGCCAAGGCCGAGGAGGAAGCCAAGGCGGCTGGCGACGCCTTCGTCACCACCGAACGGCTCCTGATCGCCATCGCCAAGGAAGGCGGTGATGCGGCTGCGGCGTTGCGCAACGCCGGCGCGAGCGCCGCCGGGCTCGAAGCGGCGGCCCAGGCGGTGCGCAAGGGCCGGACCGCGGACAGCGCCTCGGCCGAGGAGGGCTACGACGCCCTCAAGCGTTACGCCCGCGACCTCACCCAGGCCGCGCGCGACGAAAAGCTCGACCCGGTGATCGGCCGCGACGAAGAGATCCGCCGCACCATCCAGGTCCTGTCGCGGCGCACCAAGAACAACCCCGTCCTGATCGGCGAGCCTGGCGTCGGCAAGACCGCCATCGTCGAGGGTCTGGCCCTGCGGATCGTCAATGGCGACGTGCCGGAGTCCCTGAAAGACAAGAAGCTGCTCGCCCTCGACATGGGCGCGCTGATCGCCGGGGCCAAATACCGCGGCGAGTTCGAAGAGCGGCTGAAGGCGGTGCTGAACGAGGTGACCGCGGCCGAAGGTTCGATCATCCTCTTCATCGACGAGATGCACACCCTCGTCGGGGCGGGGAAGACCGACGGGGCGATGGACGCCTCCAACCTGCTCAAGCCCGCCCTGGCTCGCGGCGAACTCCACTGCGTGGGCGCCACCACGCTCGACGAATACCGCAAGCACGTAGAGAAGGACGCGGCCCTGGCTCGCCGGTTCCAGCCCGTGTTCGTGGACGAGCCGTCGGTGGACGACACTATCTCGATCCTCCGTGGTCTGAAGGAGAAGTACGAGGTTCACCACGGGGTGCGGATTTCCGACTCCGCCATCGTCTCCGCTGCGACCCTGTCGCATCGCTACATCACCGACCGCTTCCTGCCCGACAAGGCCATCGACCTCGTGGACGAGGCCTCAAGCCGGGTGCGCATGGCCGTCGATTCAAAGCCCGAGGAGCTGGATGAGATCGACCGCCGCGTCGTCCAGCTGAAGATCGAGCGCGAGGCCCTCACCAAGGAGACGGACGACGCCTCCAAGCGGCGCCTCGAAAAGCTCGAGGACGAGCTTGCCGATCTCGAAAGCCAATCGGCCGACATGACGAGCCGCTGGCGGGCCGAGAAGGAAAAGGTCGGGCAGGCGGCCCAGGCCCGCGAGGCTCTCGATCGCCTGCGGGCGGAACTCGCCGCGGCGCAGCGGCGCGGCGATCTGCAGCGCGCTTCGGAGATCGCCTATGGCGAAATCCCCGCGCTGGAGCGGCGCTTGGCGGAAGAGGAAAAGACCGACGAAGCGGCCCTCACCCCTGAGGTCGTGGACGCCGAACAGATCGCCGCCGTCGTCTCCCGCTGGACCGGCGTGCCGGTGGAAAAGATGCTGGAGGGCGAGCGCGAGAAGCTCCTGCGCATGGAGGACGATCTGCGCAAGCGCGTGGTGGGGCAGGACGAGGCCCTCGTGGCGGTCTCCGACGCTGTCCGCCGCGCCCGCGCCGGGCTGAACGACCCCAACCGGCCGATCGGCTCCTTCCTCTTCCTGGGTCCCACCGGCGTCGGCAAGACCGAGCTCACCAAGGCGCTCGCCGAATTCCTGTTCGATGACGAAGCTGCGATCACCCGGCTCGACATGAGCGAATACATGGAGAAGCACTCGGTCTCGCGGATGATCGGAGCGCCCCCCGGCTATGTGGGCTACGACGAAGGCGGCGCCTTGACCGAGGCGGTCCGTCGCCGGCCCTACCAGGTCGTTCTCTTCGACGAGATTGAAAAGGCGCACCCGGACGTCTTCAACGTGCTGCTCCAGGTCCTCGATGACGGCCGGCTGACAGACGGTCAGGGCCGCACCGTGGATTTTCGCAACACCCTGATCATCATGACCTCGAACATGGGGGCCGAGTTTCTGGCGGCTCTCGGGGAAGGCGAGGATGTTGAGCGGGCGCGCGGTCCGGTGATGGATGCCGTCCGCCGCCACTTCCGGCCGGAATTCCTGAACCGGATCGACGAGATCATCCTCTTCAAGCGCCTGGGCCGCGAGCAGATGGATTCCATCGTCCGTATCCAGCTGCAGCGGGTGGAGAAACTCCTCGCTGACCGCCGCATGGCGATCCTGCTCGACGAAGACGCCCTCCACTGGCTGGCCGACCGGGGCTACGACCCCGTCTATGGGGCCAGGCCGCTAAAGCGGGTGATCCAGAAGGAGCTGGTGGACCCGATCGCCAGGAAGCTGCTCGCCGGCGAGATAGAAGACGGCTCGGCCATCCGCGTCACGAACGGCGGCGAGAAGCTGGAGATCGGCAGGGCGGCGGTCCATTAGGGACTGGTTCCCTACCGGGTCTGGACTGGTTGCGGCACCTTGTCCTCGCTGGCGGCGGCCTCGGCCGCAAGCACGGCGTCGATGAGGAAGAAATAGGTCCGCTTCACGCCCATCGCGTCCACAGCGTCCAGCGCGTCGTAATGGTGCGGGCCGGCGTGGCCGGTGACCATGTTCACGACCTTGAGGTTCAGAAGACGCATCAAGGCGTATTCTTCCTCGACGCTGATGACGGTGAAAGCCCCGGCCGGAGAAAGACCGTCGCCTGTCTCGACGGAGGCGGCGAGAGCGCGGGCGATCGCCGCGTGTTTGGCGGCCTCGCGCGTGCGGCCGAGCTTGGCGTCGGCCTGGGCGGCGACGTTGTGGGCGTCCATGTCGACATAGTCGTCGGCGAGGATCTGATCGGCGATCCTGAGAGCGCCGACGTCGTCGCCGTTCTGAAGGGCGCCGTACAGGCGATGCTTGGCACCGGGGTCCCCGAACACGTTGAACTGGGGCGTGGCGGCGTAGGTGGTGCGCAGCGCCCCCCAGTCGGCCTTCGCCGGATCGCCTTCGGCCGCGGCCAACAGGCTCTGATACCGCTCGGTCAGGGGGTCGGCGATCGCCGCGGCGGCGGCTAGCCAACAGGCGATCGTAAGCAGGGCGAAAGTGGGTCGCATGGCTGAATGCGCTTTAGCGGACGCATATGAAGGTTTTGCATCGGGGCCAAACACGGCGAAGCCGCGAGCGGGGTCGCTCGCGGCTTCGTAGTTCGAGCCTATCGGGCTAGCAGGCGTAGTAGAAGCTGCGGATCACATAGCCGCCGACGTAGGGATCCCAGACTCGACGGTGGCCAACGCAGGTGTCGGGGCCATAGCCATAATATCCGGGACCATAGTATCCAGGACCGTAGTAGTAGCCGGGGCCGTAATACCCGTCGGCCAGGGCCGTGCCGAGGGCGAAACCCGCGAGGCCAGCGCCGACGCCCCAGCCCCAACCGCCGTGATCGCCGTGCCAGCCGCCGCCCCAACCGCCGCCTCCACGCCAGCCGCCGCCGCCTGAGAAGTGGCCGCCAGAGAAGCTATGTCCGCCGTGGACCTGGGCGACCGCGGGCGCTGTCGCCGCTGTGCCGCCAGCCAGGGTCAACGCTGCAAGCCCCGCTGTCATCAATTTTCGCATCGGAACCTCCTCCGCATTCCATGTCTAAAAAACGCTTTCGCGGAAGATGGGCTCCGCGAACTTTCGGATATGGAAGATGGCGCCGGCTGGCTGAACGGCCGCTGAACAAGCCGTTACCTGAGGTTAGGCGTTTACGTCGACGACTATACGGCCACGGATTTTGCCGTCCAAAATAGAAGCAGCCAGGTCAGGCACGTCGCCGAGGACTGCGTCCGAGCGCATGGCGGCGAGCTTGGCGAGATCGAGATCCTGCGCCAGACGCCGCCAAGCTTCCTCCCGTCGCGGCCGGGGGCACATGACCGAATCGACGCCGGCGAGAGTGACGCCTCGGAGGATCAACGGGGCGACGCTTGCGGGCAAATCCATTCCCTGGGCGAGACCGCAGGCCGCTATGGCGCCGCCATAGCGGGTCTGGCTCAGCACATTGGCCAGGGTATGGCTGCCGACGGAGTCGACGGCCGCGGCCCAGCGCTCCTTCTGCAGCGGCCGGCCGGGCGTGGAGAGCTCGTTCCGGTCAAGAAGGTCCGCCGCGCCCAGTCCCGTCAAATAGGCGCCTTCGCTGGCGATGCGGCCGCTGGAGGCGACCACGCGATAGCCGAGCTTGGCGAGGATCGCGATCGCGACGCTGCCCACGCCGCCAGCCGCGCCGGTGACTAAGACGTCGCCCTTCTGCGGCGAGGCGCCCTCGTGTTCCAAGGCCATCACGCACAGCATGGCGGTGTATCCCGCCGTTCCGATCGCCATCGCTTCGGCGGTGGAGATCCCGGCCGGCAGCTTCACCAGCCAATCTCCCTTGACGCGCGCCTTCTGGGCGTAGCCCCCATGGTGGGACTCGCCGACGCCCCAGCCGTTGAGGACCACGCGGTCGCCTGCCGCGAAATCGGGATGGGAGGAGGTCTCGACCACGCCGGCGAAATCTATCCCCGGCGTCAGCGGCCAAACCCGGGCGATGGGCGTGCGGCCGGTGATGGCCAGGCCATCCTTGTAGTTGACCGTCGAATACTCGACCCTGACGGTGACATCACCCTCCATCAGGTCGTCGTCGGCGATGTCGACGATCCGCGCCTCCTGCCCGGAATCGGTCTTGAAGAGGCGCAGAGCGCGGAAGCGAGCGGTCATCGGCGGGGCTGGTCCGTGGCTAAAGACGTCGGGGCGCGAAGGCGTCAGGGGACGTTGGCGTGGATATGGGCGCCGCCTTGCGTCTCCACGCGACGCATGACGGCGACTTCCGGACCGCCCCCCGCGGGCTTAGCCACCGTGATGATGAACCAGGCGCCGTCCGGAAGGCCGTTGAAGGCGAATCTGTTGGCGGCGTCGCACGCGGCCCGCCGGGCATACTTTGCATATTCGGCGCTGTGTTCCGTCGGCGTGCGCGCCTCCACCTCCTTCTTGGGAACGGCGGCGGCGAGGTCGGAAAGATAGAGGGCGCGCATGCGGGCGCGGCTCCAGGGGGTCTCCGGAACCAGGACCACCGACGCCCCCTCGCAGTAATAGCGGCCCGTCTTATAGGCCATCACGCCTTCGATGGCGTTGTCGCCGGCGCGCGTCGACCAGGCGAAATCGGGCTCCCGGAAAGCCTCGGGATGGGCGGGCGCCTCTTCTGAAGGGGCCGGAGGCTCGGAGGCGCCGTTCGATTCACATCCGGCCAGGCCGATCGCCGCGAGGAGTAGGAGGATCGAGACACGCTTCATGGCGCCATGAAGCCGAACCGCGCGGGCTAGAGCAAGATGGTTTCCGTCGGCTCCATCTTTTGCCGCTGCGGATTGCGGCTTGGCGCAGGCCGTCGCGATGGCCATAAGACCCATGGATACCCGCCAGTTCCCAGGTCCTTGAGGAGAAGCCGCCATGAAAGCCGCCGTACTGCGCGAGGTTGGCAAGCCGCTGCAAATCGAGGACGTGCAGATCGGCAAGCCTGGGCCGCATGAGCTGCTTATCCGCACCGCGGCGGCCGGCGTCTGCCACTCCGACCTGCATTTCGTGGAGGGCTCCTACCCGCACCCACTTCCGGCGGTCCTCGGGCACGAAAGCGCCGGCGTGGTCGAGGCGGTCGGCTCGGAAGTGCGCAAGATCAAGCCGGGCGATCACGTGATCACCTGCCTGTCCGCCTTCTGCGGACACTGCGAATACTGCGTCACCGGCCACCTGAGCCTCTGCGACTCTCCCGACGAGGTCCAGCGCCGCCCCGACGAGGGCGCGCGGCTGACGCAGCAGCAACAGCCGATGCAGCAGTTCCTGAACCTCTCGAGCTTCGCCGAGCAGATGCTGATTCACGAGCGCGCCTGCGTGGCGATCAGGCCCGACATGCCGCTCGACCGCGCCGCGCTCATCGGCTGCGGGGTGCTGACCGGGTTTGGGGCTGTCGTCCACACCTCAGGCGTGCGTCCGGGCGAGACGGTCGCCGTCATCGGTTGCGGCGGGGTGGGGCTGGCCGCCATCAACGGGGCGGCGATCGCCGGCGCGGGGCGGATCATCGCCATCGATCTTTCCCCGGCCAAGGACAACCTCGCCCGCGCCTTCGGGGCCACCGATTTCATCTGCGCCGCCGATGGCGATCCGGTTCGCCAGGTCCTGGATATGACCAAGGGCGGCGTGCATCACTCTTTCGAAGCCATCGGCCTTGGCAAGACCGCGGAGCAGGCCTTCGGCATGCTTCGCCGCGGCGGAACCGCCAATGTCATCGGCATGATCCCCGTGGGTCAGACAGTGACGCTGAAGGGACCGGCCTTCCTCGCTGAGCGGCGCATCCAGGGCTCGATGATGGGCTCCAACCGCTTCCCGGTCGATATGCCCCGCCTGGTGGAATACTACATGGCCGGCAAGCTGAAGCTGGACGAGCTCATCTCGCGCCGGATCAAGCTCGAGGACGTGAACGACGCCTTCGCCGAAATGAAGACCGGCCAGATCGCCCGATCGGTCATCATGTTCGACGCTTAAGGCCGGCCGTTCAGCCAGCCATGGCCTTGGCCGCGGCGGCGCGCAGGTCGAGCTGGCCGGTCATGACGGCGCCCACGAAGCCGCCATCCACGTTGAAGACGTGGCCGTTGACGTAGCTGGCCGCGTCGCTGTTCAGGAAGATCAGCGGATAGGCCTGTTCCGCCGGCGTGGAGCGGCGACCGATCGGCAAGGTGTAAACGTCGACGATCGCGGCGCCGGCGACCTTCTCGAAGTCCGGCATCATCGGGGTCTCGGTCGGCCCGGGGCAGATGCAGTTGATCCGCACGCCCTGCTTGATGGTCCGCGAACCCATCATCATGGTCCAGACGCTGTGGCACTCCTTGGAGAAGCCGTACCCGGGTCCGATGACGTCGGGATGGGCCTCGGCCCATGCCACAGCCGAGGCGAAGTCCGGCGTGTTCAAGAGGGCGTTCACATTGGCCAGGTTCTGCATATGGGCGAAGCCGGCGGTGGAGGAGATCCCGGCGATGGCGCCGCCCTTGCGGATGCGCGGCAGCCACTTCTCGGTCCAGTAGCGCAGGCCGATGAAGTTCACTTTCATCACGTCCATCGGCGGAAAGCTCGCGCCGGGCAGGCCCGAGCAGTTGAACAGCACGTCGATGTCGCCCTCGACGGCGTTTAGCGCCGCGTCGATCGAGTCGGTGCTTCGCAGATCGATGGTGGTGAAGGAGGCCATCTTCACCGGGCTTTCCCTGATGTCGAACCCGTGCAGCTCCGCGCCCAGGTTGACCAGCTCGCGCGCGGCGGCCTCGCCCATGCCTGAATAGCAGCCGACGATGACCGCGCGCTTACCCTTGAAGTCCCAAACGCTCATGTGGGTTGATCTCCCTGAAAGGCTGTCCGGCCGATCGGGGCCGAAGTGATGCTCTATCTATTATGATCTAGACCGTCGGGCCCAGGCTTGCGATCAACTTTCGCTGCTCGCCATAGGGGTCGTTGACCGCGCGGCTGACGACGTTGAAGAGCATGGTCGAGCGCGCCCGGACGTCGTAGCGCGGCCAGGAGGCGAGACCAGCGGCGTTGGGGCTTCCGGTGCGGGCGAAGGCGATCCAGGCCGAAGCCATCTGATCGGCGACCATCTGGGCGTCGCGGTTCGCGGGCCCTAGCATCGACTCGGAGCGGCCGACGGTGTCGAAGACGAGCGGCAGATCCAGGCCGTGGGGCGAGCGCAGGCGCCCGACCGGCGTCTCCATCTCCAGCCGGTAGAGATAGGCCGGGGCCGCGCCCAGGGCGGACTTGCGCTCGGCCAAGGCGATCGTGGCGGCGCCGAGGCCACTTTCGGTCGTGATGATGTAGTAGAGGTCGTCCGGGCTCTTGTCCGGAAAGCGGCGGCGATAACTGTCGATGAGGGCGCCGGAGTCTTTGCCGGGCGCCGCGCTCGCCAGCCGCGCCGTAAGGCCCACCCAATCCAGCGAATCCCCCTCAGGAAGAGGCGCCAGCACGGTCGTCTCGGTGGCGTTGTAGCCGATGATCAGGGGCGCGTCGGCGGAGACGGCCGGCGCGTCGGGGCTGAAGGGGTCGCGGGGCAGGTTCTTGCCGTCCACCACCGGGCCGAAGGCGGTGGGATTGTCCTTGGCCACGGCCGCTGCGGCCGCCACCAGCCGATCCACCGGCGCGTGGCGCAAATCGCCCGGCCGGTTCGGCGAGACGCCGAGGGCCGCGAGGACCGCCTTGGCGGCGGCGGTGGCGTCGTCTGGCTTGACGGCGGTGAGGAACGGTCCGCTCTGAATCGCCGCCCGATGGAAGAGGCCCTTGGCGGCCGGCATGGCCATCAGCGTGGCCACTTTCCAGGCGCCGCCGCTCTCGCCGAAGATCATCACCCGACCGGGGTCGCCTCCGAAGGCGGCGATATTGGCCTGGATCCACTGCAGGGCTGCAATGATGTCCAGCTGACCGATGGCGCCGCTGTCGGCGAAGGCGGCACCACCACATCGCCCCTTTGGCAGAGACGTACGCCGTCGTTGAACCCATAGGAGCCGCTCTTGGTCGAGAAGCCGCCGCCGTGAAGCCAGACCATCACCGCCCGCTTGCCGCCATCGCCGACGGCGGGAGTCCAGACGTTCAGCGCCAGGCAGTCTTCGCTCTCGCCGCTCTTGACCGCCCAGCTCGACCATTGCGGCGGCAGAGTCTCCGCCGCCTGCGGGCATTGATCGCCGAAATGCGTGGATTCGCGCACGCCGCCCCAGGGCTTGGGCGGCTCGGGGGCGACGAAGCGCGCGTCGCCGCCAGTGGGCGCGCCGTAGGGAATCCCGCGAAAGACGCAGACGCCATCATTCATCTCGCCGCGCACGGCGCCGTACCCTGTCTGCGCGACGGGCGCCTCGCCCCCTCCGCCGGACGTCAGCGGCAGCGCCAGAGCGCGGCTTGCGCCAGCCGCAGCCGCCATCGCCACGCTCGCCAAGACCGCGCGCCGCGTCGCGCCGCCCAAGGTATCGAGAGCCATCCAGCCGCCTCCCCAAGGAAGGCGGTTCTAACGTCCTTCCACAGGCTCGACCAGGAAGTGTCGGCCCTGAGTGTCGTCTATTTCCACGACCCAAAGATCCGGATCGATCCGCGCCGCGCGGGTTATGTAGGCGTCGAGGTCGGCCTCCTCGAGCGATGAGACCGGCCGCATCCAGACCCGCTCGCCATCGGCGCGGAAGACTTCCTCATAGAGCCTCGCCTCGCCGATGCGCCGATTGAGGGCTTTGACGAGGACCGCGCCGGCGTTCGGGTCGCCCTTGCGCTCCACCGTGGCGAAGGCGCCACCCTGTTCGGCGCGGCGAATGAGGGCTGAGACCCACAGGTCGGTGTTCAGGAGCATGCCGGGCCTCTTCGGCCGAAAGGCGTCTTGAGAAAGGACTCCGTCAGACCTTCCAGTCCCCCGGACGAGGACTGAAAGCCACCACATTATCGCCGAGGGTTCCCGTCTTGACCAGCATCGCGCGATCTTCGACCGCGGACTGGGCGTCGAGCACCGGCAGGCGCACGGTCACCGCCGTACCCTCGCCGAGCACGCTGGCGATCGTCATGGAGCCGCCATGCAGCTCCGCGAAGGCGCGAACCAGGGACAAACCCAGACCCGATCCAAGGGCTCGCTGTTCGGCGGCGCCGGCCTGTTCGTAAGGCCGGCCAAGCCGCTCGAGATCCTGCGGCGCGATG
>Ga0335069_10015681_pt1 | contig 10593 bp, 5 predicted proteins | sample Lox_Sample_11_FD_206714 | JGI IMG/M metagenome (GOLD analysis project Ga0335069, IMG submission 206714) | Soil microbial communities from Loxahatchee National Wildlife Refuge, Florida, United States - Lox_Sample_1.1 | ecosystem: Environmental > Terrestrial > Soil > Wetlands | place: USA: Florida...
GCAGCGTTGAGCTGATCGTGCAGTTCGGCAGCGTCGAAGCCGTGCTGGAGCGCACCTCCGAGGTCAAGCGAAAGAGCTATCGCGAGTCCCTTGAGCAGAATCGCGATGCGGTTCTTCTTTCCAAAGAACTCGTCACCATTGACCGCCATGTTCCGCTGGAGCTGAACCTGAGCGCAATGCAGACACGGGAGCCAGACCTCGAGGCATGTCGCGAGCTCTTCACGGAGCTTGAATTCACTTCGCTGCTCCGCGACCTTGCGCCATCTGCTGGCGCTCAGACTGCCGAGTTCATTGAACAGCCGACCGCGGAACAGGCAAAGGCCTTCTACGACGCTGCTTACAAGCTTGGTTTCGCGTTTGCGTTAGCTGCTGAGGAGCCAACCGAAGAGGAGACAGAAAGCGATGACTTCGCGCCGCGGACCTTGTCGCTGCTTGACGCTGTCGAAGAGGCCGAGCGAAAGACGCTCACAAGTGTTGGTGTATGCGCGGATCCCGAGACGGCACTATGTCTGCCTCTCGCGCCGGAGTTGCGGCAGATTTTGGAGGATGAAGCTGTTCCGAAACGCGTTCACGACCTGAAGCTGGCTCTTCACGTTCTCGGCGGTCTTGGCGTTAACCTGCGCGGACCAGTCGACGACAGCATGCTGCTCTCGTATGGTCTGAACCCGACACACGCGACACAGTCGCTGGCGGACGTCGCGGCCCGCCACAAGCAGCCCGCGCCCGCCTCTCTGACCGCCGCCGCAGCAGCTACGCAGTCCCTCGTCCCCGTCCTGCGCGCTGAGGCAGACCGTATACAGGTCACGCGGGTGTATGAGGACATCGACCTGCCGCTCGCGCCGGTACTGTATCGCATGGAGAAGAACGGTGTCCGCATTGACACTGCGATTCTTGACGGCCTCTCAAAGAGATTCGCTGCCGAGCTGGAGCGCGTTGGAGAGGAGATTTTTTCGCTCGCCGGACGCCGCTTCAACATCAATTCGCCCAAACAGCTCGGCGAGGTCCTGTTCACCCATATGGGGCTTCCCACCCCTGTCGTTCGGGGAAGGGGCAAGGCAATCTCCACTGCGCAGGATGTGCTCGACCAGCTTGCGGAGACGAACGAGGTTCCACGGCTCGTTCTCGAATTCCGTCATCTTGCCAAGCTCAAATCCAACTATGTCGATTCGCTTCCGCTTCTGGCTGACGCCGAGTCGCGCGTCCACACGACCTTTCAGGCAGCGGCGACCTCGACGGGGCGCTTATCATCAGTCAATCCGAACCTCCAGAACATCCCCATCCGAACGGAATTGGGGCGCGAGATCCGCGCCGCATTTGTCGCCGCGCCCGGGACGCAGCTGCTTTCGGCTGACTACTCGCAGATCGAACTGCGGCTTCTGGCGCACTTCAGCAGCGATCCGCTGCTGGTCCGCGCTTACCAGCAGAATGAAGACATTCACACGCTAACTGCCAGCGAAGTTTTCGGGGTTCCTGCTGACACGATCGACAAGGAAACACGTAACCGAGCCAAGGCCGTTAACTTCGGCATCGTGTATGGCATCTCGCCATTCGGCCTGGCTGCTCAAATCGGAATCCCGCAGGCCGAAGCGCGTGCCTACATCGACCGCTACTTTGCGCGCTATCAAGGCGTCAAGGCATTTATCGAGAAGACCCTTGAGGGCGCCCGCCGCGAGGGCAGTGTTCGCACGATGTTCGGCCGGGTGCGTCCGATTCCCGACATCGAAAGCCGCAACCCGAATCAGCGCGGATTTGCGGAACGTACTGCAGTGAATACTCCTCTGCAAGGCACCGCCGCCGATCTGATCAAGCTCGCCATGATTGCACTCGACCGCAAACTCGCTGAACGAAGGCTCAAGACCAAGATGGTGCTGCAGGTCCATGACGAGCTTCTCTTCGAGGTTCCCAGGGCGGAGGCAGAAGAGATCAAGGAACTCGTTTGCACAGAGATGGAAGACGTTGTCCAACTGAATGTGCCCCTTGTAGCCGATCTTGGCTTCGGCCCGAACTGGCGGGATCTGTAGGATTGCCTCTCTCCCGGTCGCCAGATAAGAGGACCTTCTTTTGCAATGAACTGGTGTCGCGAGGTATTGGCTTCGGAATTACTTTCGGGCGAGCGGAAGCGGTTCCCGTCCGGATGAAATGCGCTTCCTGCTGCTAGACTCGGGCATAACGCAAATCTTCAGCGATCTGGAGGTGAATGGTGAAGGAGGGGACCGCCATCATCATTGGGGCGGGACCCGCAGGACTGACCGCTGCTGTTGAGCTTCAACGCCATACCGGTATCAAGCCCATCCTAGTTGAAGCAGCACAGCAGGTAGGTGGTCTTTCGCGCACCGTCGTCTACAAGGGAAACCGCATGGACATCGGCGGGCATCGATTCTTTTCGAAGTCCGACCGCGTGATGCAGTGGTGGCTCGACCTCATTCCGATCGAAGCGGGCGCTAGTGGCGACGGGCATCTTTGTTACCAGGGCCAGCAGCGCACAGTTCCGAGCGCTCAACATGAATCTGATCCGCGAACGGATGACCTCGTCATGCTCGTTCGCAATCGCAAGAGCCGCATTTACTTTATGCGCCGCTTTTTCGATTACCCGATACGGCTGACAGCCGACACGCTGAGGAAGATGGGTCTCGTCCGAACTTTCCGTGTCGGAGTCAGTTACCTGCGCTCTGCTTTATTCCCGCGCCGGGAGGAGCGCACTCTTGAAGACTTCCTGATCAATCGCTTCGGCAAGCAGCTTTATCTCACTTTTTTCAAGTCGTACACCGAAAAGGTCTGGGGTGTTCCCTGCAATGAGATCAGCGCGGAATGGGGTGCTCAACGTATCAAGGGGCTCTCCCTGAAAGGCGTTGTTGCTCACTTTCTCGCGAAGATCTTCAGTTCGCGACGAGGCGACATCGCGCAAAAGCAGACGGAAACCTCGCTCATTGAAAAATTTCTCTATCCAAAGTTCGGACCCGGCCAGCTATGGGAGCACGCCGCCAACCTTGTGGCGCAAGGCGGCGGCGAGATTCACTTGGGCATTCAGATCAACAGGATCAATGTCGAGGGGAACCGGATCACCTCCATCGAGGGAGTCGATCACGCCGGTGAGTGTGTGACCTTTACAGGAGACTACTTCTTTTCAACCATGCCTGTGCGCGATCTCATACGAAGCCTTTCAATCGCGGCGCCGAGTGAGGTCTCTCAAGTCAGCGAAGGCCTGATTTATCGCGACTTCATCACGGTTGGCCTGCTGGCGAGAAAGCTGAAGCTTGCCGAGGCGGACGGAAGCCTTCTCAAGGACAATTGGATATACATCCAGGAGCCGGACGTCCTCGTTGGCCGTTTGCAGATATTCAACAACTGGAGCCCATGGCTCACGAGCAGCGAGGACAAGGTCTGGATCGGGCTCGAGTACTTCTGCAATGAGACCGATCCGATCTGGAAGCTGCCCGAGGACGAGATGGCCAGGTTCGCAATCGCCGAGGTCGAGAAGATCGGAATTCTCAACGCCGAAGACGTCGAAGACTCGCACGTTGTACGCGTTCCAAAGACTTATCCTGCCTACTTCGGGAGCTATGACAAGTTCGAGGTAATACGAGAATACACTGACGGCTTTAAGAACCTGTTTCTCATCGGGCGAAATGGCATGCACAAATATAACAACCAGGACCACTCGATGCTTACTGCGATGACCGCCGTCGAGAATGTCGTGAACGGAATCGACACGAAGGACAACATCTGGGCCATTAACACCGAGATGGAATACCAGGAAGAAAAGAAGACCTAGGCTCCGAGCTCTTTTCGAATGGCTTCGGCAATAGCCTCCGCGTGCCTTCGCATCGCCTCTTCGCTTTCCGCTTCGATCATGACGCGCGCCAGGGCCTCTGTGCCCGAGTAGCGGACGACCACGCGGCCAGAGTCTTTCAGTTCTTCCTCCGCATCTCGAATTCTCTTGGCCACTGAAGGAACTCCCGCGAGAGGCTTCTTTTCGCGTACCTTCACATTTACGATTACCTGCGGAAACACCTTCAAATCCGCTGTCAGTTGTTCGATGCTCTTTCCGGTCCGGGCAACAAGATCAAGCACAACGAGGGCGGTCAGCAGCCCATCTCCTGTGGTCGCAAGGTGAGGGAAGAGGATGTGGCCGGACTGTTCGCCACCCAGTGCGGCATCGTGCTGTTGCATCTGCTCCAGAACATAGCGGTCTCCTACCGGGGCGCGCAGCATGCGAATGCCTGATCTTTTAAGAGCGGCTTCCAGCCCCATGTTCGACATCGTTGTAGCTACGACAATGTCGCCTTTCAGCAGTCCGCGCTCTTTCAGATCCCGCGCAGTCATCAGCAGGATCGCGTCTCCGTTGACAACGGTTTGGTTTGCGCCTGCCAGCATGCACCGGTCGGCGTCGCCATCGAATGTGAGCCCAAGATCGGCCCCGCGCGCCTTCACCTCGCCGGCGACCCACTCCGGGTGCAGCGCCCCGCAACCCTTGTTGATGTTGCGTCCGTCCGGAGTCACATTCAGGAGCGACAACCCTTCCGGGATCTTCGCACCGAGCTGCGCAAACAGCTCGGGCGCAACAGCCCCTGCCGCACCGTTCGCGCAGTCGGCCACGATGCGCAACCCGGTCAGACGCAAGTCCGGAACACAGCCAACCAGGAAATGAATGTAGTCTTCCTGAAGCTCGTGGTTGTCTGCAAGGCGAGGGAGCAGCACGGGATCTGGCGCTTTTACTTCGGCAGCGTGCCGCTGAATCTCCTGCTCGATCGCCAGTTCTACTGCATCCGGGAGCTTGAATCCATCGCCGCCAAAGAGCTTGATTCCGTTGTCGCGCCACGGGTTATGAGAAGCGCTGATCACGACTCCCACGTCAAAGCCTCGTGTTCGCGCTAGAACTGCAACGGCCGGGGTGGGAACGACGCCTGCGCTCTCCACGATTGCACCTGTGTCACCCAGACCAGCAGCAATGGTCGCTGCGATCCAATCACTCGACTCGCGGGTATCGCGGCCAAGGATAACTTTGGGTGCGGTCTTCCCCGCGAGGGAATGCCCCAGCGCCAATCCCGCGGCGTAGACGGTTGTTGCATCAAGCGGAAATTCGCCCGCGATCCCGCGGATTCCATCCGTGCCAAAGAGCCTGCGTGCGTTTGTTTCACTCATTTCTTTTGCTTCTTGTCCCTTGTTCTTCGCGTAACGGCTTCCACACGGCTTGAGAATTCGCCATCAATCAGGCGTGTGGTAACGGCATCGCCCGTGGATACGTGCGCAGCCTTTCGAATCACTTGTCCATTCGCGCCAATGACCAACGCGTAGCCGCGCTCGAGCACAGCCAGTGGAGAAAGTGTGTGCAAGCGCGCATTGATTGCATGGAGACTCGCGGAGGCTGCGTGGAGAGTCCTTTCCAACGAACGATCCAACCGGGAAGCCCCGGTGCTGAGGCGCTCGCGCATTCTGCCCAGCCGTTGGCGCGGATCATGATGCAACACAATTGCCGAGAGATCCGCCACCTCACGCTGTCTCTGCCGCACGAGGCCGCTGACCGATGCCTCCATGCCGAACGCAACGTCATCCAGTCTTTGATCGAGCCGCTGCAGCATCGATGTCACGCGCCACTCAGCGCGGCTCAAGGGGAGCCGGTCGAATCTCTGCCGTGCATGGAGCAGTTGAAACTTCGCTGCACGGGAAAGACGGTTCGCCTGGTCCGCGACGCGCTCCGCAATGCGGTGTTGCGCCTCGGTGATAAGCTCCGCTGCGGCCGAAGGAGTCGGCGCCCTGAGGTCGGCAACAAAGTCCGCAATCGTGAAGTCCGTCTCATGTCCGACCGCCGAAACGACAGGCAGCTTTGATCCCGCAATGGCGCGCGCCACGCGCTCACTGTTGAATGCACTCATGTCTTCGATCGATCCGCCGCCTCTCGCCAACACGATGAGGTCAATCGCCGGCGATGAGTTCAGGCTTGTCAGGGCCACCTCGATCTCCTGAGCCGATTGCTCGCCCTGGACCGAGGCAGGGAAGAGAAGCACGTTCAGGCCCGAATGTCTGCGCCTGACGATGTTCAGAAAGTCCCGAATCACTGCGCCCGTGGGCGAAGTCACGATGCCCACCGTTCGCGGGAAGGCCGGCAGCGGCTTCTTGCGATCCGAATCAAACAGGCCTTCGGCCTTCAGCCGCTCCTTCAGTTGCTCAAACGCGAGTTGCAGCGAACCGGCGCCCACCGGCTCAATCGCTTCGCCGACCAGTTGCAGCTGTCCTCTCAGCGCATAAACGCTCACCCGTCCGCGCACGAGCACATGCAGTCCGTCGGCAGGCTTGAACCGCAAAAGCAAGGCCTGCCTGCGAAACAGCACGACCGGCAGTTGCGCCTCGGCATCCTTGAGAGTGAAGTAGAGATGCCCTGAGGAAGCCGGACGGCAGTTGGAGATTTCGCCTTCGACCCAGATGTCGCTGTACTCCGCCTCAACCTGTTCGCACACCTGTGTAACCAGCTCGCGCACGGGCCAGATGCGGCGCTCGATCCACGGCGCCCCAAAGGTGAGGCCGAGTTGTGTTGCCTGGCGAGTCACTCTGAAGAGTGTAACTGGTGAGGGGTATGGGGACGTACCGCGGGGCTGCGCTCCCTGGTTGGCTTATTTCCGGGCGGCGATCAGAGTGCGTAACCGTGCGGCAATCGCTGTCAGGTGATCGGCTGTATTTCGCGCCGACCCCGGATCCTCCTTGTAGGCGTGTTCGGCTTCCCTTGCCAATTCTGTGCCCTCATGGAGTCCAAAAGTGCCGAGGACGCCTGCGAGCTTGTGAGCCTCTGAGCTTGCCTGCTCGCGCAACTCATCCGTCAGTGCCCCTGCGGTCAGGGCCGCCGCTGCCGCCTCGAGCGTGGAGACGCGCGCCTGCATCTGGGGCGAAAACCTCACCCAGAGTTGCTTCATTGCATCGTCGATGGCAGGTCCAGGGGTAATTCCCACGGCCGCGCCTCAGTTCCAGCCCAGGATGCTTTTGACCTGTTCAGAAAGCGTAAGAGGATCGAATGGCTTCACGAGCACCGCTTCCACGCCCAGGTCGGCAAAACGGCGCTGGTCGGTGGCCTGCACCTTTGCAGTCAGCAGCAGAACGGGTATGTGCGCGGTGGTCGGGTTCTTGCGCAGCTCTCTGAAAGTAGTGGGACCATCCATACCGGGCATCATCACATCGAGCAGGATTGCATCAGGCTGGTATTGGGATGCACGTGCCAGCCCCTGCGCTCCGGAGTTTGCAACCATGACTTCCCATCCGGCCACCGTCTCGAGGCTAAGGGCTGCCACTTCGCGAATATCGTCTTCGTCGTCAATGATAAGAATGCGATGCATCTCTGAGTACTCCCTGCCGTTCTCAAGAAACTCGTCGGCTTGTCTCGGCGGCCAGTTCGCCGTGTTAGATGTCTTGTGGCTGGTGTGCAGCACTCCCCAACTCCTCAACTCGTCGAGACTTCGGGAATGGTTTCCTCGACGCTCTGCGAACTCCGCAGCATCGTCAGTACCAGCGCCCCCAATTGCTCCGGCTCTACGCTGGCCTTGGTAAGAAAATGCGTCAGGCCAAGCACCAGTTGCATGCGTTCTGCCTGAGTGAGGCCGTGCGCAGAATATGCGACCAGCGGAACCCGGGACAAGTCCTCATGCTCCCTCATCCAATCCACTACGTTGAACCCGTCCCCGTCAGGCATTCCGACATCGAGGACGAGCAAGTGCGGGCGGAATGACAGGCACTCGTCGAGTGCAGCCTGCCGCGTATGGGCAGCGCGGACGGTAACCGTTTCTCTTGCAAAGACCTCAGTTATGACCTGACCGAGATCGAGGTCGTCTTCGACGATCAGTATTCGAAGCGTCTCGCCCCCTGTGCATAGCGCCTTCGACAACTCGGCCAGAAGCGCGTCGTCAGTAGGGCGAGGGAATAGCGTGTCCTTGTGATTTGGATCGGCCTTGACCCTAGGATTCGACAGGCCCAGCAGAACAACGGGCGTTTGGGCCTCCGGAGCCTCCCTCCGCAGCATGGGCAGGATTTCCCAGCCGTTGATGCCATCCAGTGACGTATCCAGGACGATCGCGGAGACACCATCGTGCGCCACCGCCACCGCCTGGTCCACAGTTGTTGCTTCCACGATGCGATATCCAGATCGAGCAAGCTGCTCGGCAATGAGCGGGCGGGTTGCGCCGTTTGTATCTGCCACAAGCACCGCACCATGGGTCGTGGGGTTTGTCTCGCCGTTCTCGCTTTTCACGGCGGCCGGCTGGTACGGTAGAAAGACCCTGAAGGTCGATCCGCGAACAGGGTTGCGCTCTGCCCAGATCCGTCCGCTATGCTGCATAACAATCGCCCGGCAAATCGCGAGTCCAAGGCCACTTCCGCCCTTCTGCCGCGAGTCCGAAGCGTCCACCTGCTGGAACCGCCCGAAGATCGCTTCCAGCTTGTCCGCGGGAATTCCACGTCCCTGGTCGATGACGGACAACGTTACCCCGCTCGCACCAGAACGCAGCATCACCGACACCGCCGAATTCTGAGGAGAGAACTTCACAGCATTTGACAGAAGGTTGGTTACCACCTGCAGCAGACGGTCGGGGTCTGCAACGATCTCCACCTGCGTCTTGTCGTGAATCAGCAGGACGCTTGCCTCATCCGCGACCGGCTGCATACCATCGATGGCCTGACGCACAATCTCGCCCAGCTGGACGGGTCTGAATGCCAGCGGTTCACGTCCACTTTGTGTGCGCTCGAGATCGAGGATGTCGTTGATGAGGCGGACAAGGCGTTCAGAGTTGCTGAGCGCAATGCGCAAGAGATTTGCAGCCTTCTCGTTGATTGCGCCGAGCATCCCCGACGAGAGAAGTCCGAGCGCGCCGCGGATCGAGGTCAACGGCGTGCGCAATTCGTGGCTCACAGTCGAGACGAATTCGTCCTTCATGCGATCGAGCGCGTAGCGCTGACTGATATCGCGGAAGCTCAATACAGATCCTGAGAATCTTCCCTGGTCGAGGATCGGGTTCAGGAAGAACTCCGCGGGGAATCCTGTGCCATTGCTTCTGAAGATCGTGCCTTCTCCGGTCACCGACTTCCGTTGTCCGGATGCGCGCCGCAGCGGGCAATCCTCGCCACACTTCTTGTCAGGCGGTGCAGCCCCATGGACGAGCTGATGCACGGCCTTGCCGATGAGGTTTGCAGGCCGTGCCCCGAGCAGCCGGGCGGCCGCGGGATTTGCGAAGCGGACGAGCCCGTTTCGATCCACGCCGCAGATGCCGTCTGCAACCGATCCAAGCAGGATTTCCTGCTGGCGGCTCAGTTCCTCGGCGCGTTCCCGCTCTCGCGTTCGCGCCAGCATCTGTCCGAGGGAACCCGCCACCGTCTCCATCGCCGCTGTGGTTTCGCGGTCCTCGCGAATCTTCATGTGGCAATAGAATTCAAGGACGGCCAGAACGTGATTCCCCACCTGCACTGGCGCAGCCCAGCCTGAGACCATTTTGCTGCGGAGCGCCGACTGCAAACGCGGACCGGCCGGCAGAGATGTCAGGTCTGCGGCCCAAACCAGCCGCCCCTCTTTCCAGGCACGGCCCGGAAGGCCGTTTCCGGCGGTGAGCGTTATACCCATGCTCTCCTGAATCAGAGCCTCGGCTTCCTTGCCCTGTTCGCCCCAGGCTGTGCTGAACTCCAGACGGTTCTCCTCGGCATTCACGTCCCACTTCACCGCAACATCCCAGCCTTGTGAAATGCAGAGCGCCTCGAGCACGCGCTTGGTCGCAACCTCTGCTGAAACGTTCTCGCCCACAATCTGACTCACCACGAGTTGCAGGGCAAGCCGGTGTTCGCGGCGCTTCTGGTGAGTCATGTCGTGCAGCAGACATTGAACCGCCAGTGGCTTTCCTGCGCGGCGTCGCTGGTGAAGACTCATTTCCAACTCAAGAATGCGTCCGTCTGCCGTCTCGGCTCGCAGCGGCGCGCGATCCACAGTGACTCCATCGATAGCCTTTTTCAGAAGCGCCGATGCTTCGTCCTTGGAAGCGTCGCCGAAGATATCGGCGAAAGACTCATTTTCCAGCGATGCGTTTCGGTCAAGGTGAAATGTGTGACGCCAGGCCGGGTTGGCATAGAGGAACTTTCCTCCCATGTCGAGCGTCGCAATCATCTCGCTGGAGTTCTCAAAGAGGTCGCGGTAGCGATCCCGCGGAATGCGGAGCCCCTCGCCGGGCGCCTCGGCAGCCGTCTGGTCAAGGGCAACTGCCACAAGGCCCGTTGGCACGCCTTCACGATTGCGAAGCGTGGAGATGTGCAGGCGAACGGGAAAGACTGCCCCGTCCTTGCGACGCACATGCGTTTCAAAGCTCGGCACCTGACTGGGAGCGAGCGTCTGCACAACCTGTGCGTATGTCTCCAGGCCGCCCTCGTCGTCTCCCGGTTTCTTTTGAATTCCGAAGATTCGCCGAACCTCGGATACCAGCCTCTCCTCTTCACCGGGAGCCAGCAGTTCTTTTGTGGTCTCCTGATTGACCAATTCAGTCGCGTGGTAGCCGAGCAGCCTTTCGGCAGCGGGATTCATGTAGGTAATCCTGCTGTCGAGCCCAATGCCAATCACCATGGTGCCCGCCGAATCCA
>Ga0335069_10015682_pt1 | contig 10593 bp, 8 predicted proteins | sample Lox_Sample_11_FD_206714 | JGI IMG/M metagenome (GOLD analysis project Ga0335069, IMG submission 206714) | Soil microbial communities from Loxahatchee National Wildlife Refuge, Florida, United States - Lox_Sample_1.1 | ecosystem: Environmental > Terrestrial > Soil > Wetlands | place: USA: Florida...
AGCGGACCGGGAGCATCAAATCGTTCCCCATCCTAGGCGGACTCCATCACCGCTACGCCCGGGTTTAAGTTTTCGGAACACACAGAGGAATATTGATCGGATATTGGGACGAGGCGGAACTTGCGGAAGCGCGACAGCGCTTACAGCTGGATTAAACCAAGCCATTCATTGGTCGCGCACAGCAGGTAGGAAAGCCTCTTCGATGGTCCGAACGGCGTTGATGATGGCATCTACGTCGGGGCGACCGGGCTCGGGAAATGGCTCGATGAAGCTGGCTATGGTTTGCTTCTGTCTGGGTGTTTCATCATGGTAGATTACGCTGAAATTCGTTCCGGTAGGCACCTGAACGACGTTCTGGTGATCACCAGAAACTGCTTCATTCTTCAATGTGGGATGGGAAGGAGTATCCGCAGGAGGCGGGCCGACCGGCGGAGCTGCGGTCGGCGGCGGCTCGAGAGGACGGATCAGGAGAGTGATCCAGTCGGACGTGCGCTTGCTATTGACGATCCTCGGTCGACGGTGGATGAGTTTAAGCGCTTCAAGTTTGGCCAATGCGGTGCAGACCGTGCGCTCAGTGAGGCGGGTCCGATTTGCGATGGTTTTTTGTTTGGGCCAACACACATTGGTGTCGTTCGCGCGATCGCAGAGGTCGAGGAGAACGATTTTCTCTGTGGACGTGACCTTGAGCTGCTCCCATCCCCATATCGTTGCATGAAGGCTCATTTGCCGTCCTCGGATTCGGAGGTTTCAAACGATTGGGATTCCAAGGTCGTGGGCGCAGCTTTGGTTTCGTCGATCCATGCAAGAAATGCTTCGCGAGCGGGGACGGAGGCCTCATGCCAGGCTGCTTGCAGCGCGGCGAGTCCCGGGACGCTTTCATCGCACTTAACTCGTTGGTCGCCGGGCTGGGCCGAGGTCAGATCGCCACGCGACTGCCTATACGACACGGGGTTGTCGTCTGACCTCCATTGGTCCATCGCCGAGACCTCTTGACCGGCAGCCGCCTCCTTGATGAGGGCCTCACGGGTGTCCAATGGCAACATGGGCAGTGTGTCGAGTTCGTTGCCTCGGTCCAACGATGTACCGACAACACGCTCGAGATCGTTGCGCCCGTTCCGAGAGGCACGCTGAACAATCCGCTGAACGGACCGCGCAGACTTGCCGATCCGCCTCGCGGTGGTTTCGGCAAAGGAGGGCAACGCATCCGCCACATTGGCGGATGCGTGGGCCCGACCCATGGCACGGTTGGCTGCGGCCGCCCCTCTGGCCTTTGCTTTGCCGTGCAGCCGCTCGTGGAGCTCTCGACAGCGATCAATGGCAAGTGCTTCTTGCGCCGGCGTGAGCGGGCTTCTAACGAGATTTTCTTCGATTTCCCAAAGTTCGGCTTCCTCATCGGTCAGTTCGACGACGCGGCAGAGAATCTGGTCCTCGCCGCTGGCACGTGCGGCACTGAGCCTCTGTAGGCCAGCAACGAGCAGGAATTTGCCCGGGTTCATGGGATCCGGTCGGACAGCCACCGGCTGGATGACGTCATTGGTGGACAGGGAGCCAACCATGACCGGGATGAAATCGTCGATGATGCCACGGAGCCGATGACCGGCCGAGATGTCGACCAGACGCACGAGCCTAAGAGCATCCACTCGGACGTCGGCATTTGTCACGAGCGGATCATCGAAGGGATTGGGCAACGGTGGGGTTAACCTCAACGTCGCGTTCGGAGCTTCGATCGCGTGCAGTGATGTGCCAGCGTCGTTGGCATCCTGCGCGAAGTCCGAGGCGGGAGTGTCGGAATGGCCTTTCGGCGGATGCGGGTCCTTGTTCGCTACTTTGATCATGTGAGCCCGCCTTAGCTTAGGAAAGGCATAGGGCCGGCAGGGCACCGCATTGTGCTGAGATGCCTCGATCGAGCGGGAATCCTCTGAGCTCTCCAAGAGTTCATCAATGCCGATTTTGGGCCGTTCCACTCTTCGCTCCTGTCTGCCCAGCTCGGATGCGCTGCGCAGTAGATTATGCCAGCTGCATTGTTGCCTGCGCAAATTGCGTTGCGTGCGCAAAAGCTGGCAAAATTTGTGGACTCTCTCTGAGAAAATCAGGCGAGAATCGGCGACGACGAAAAATTTCGTCCAAAATTTTTTTTCTTCTTGTTGCTGTGTTGCCGGAGAGACGAGGCCGTCTGGTCGCGGTACTTGGCACCTCGCGCCGCTTAATGGATTGTTGAATGCCGGACTAGTCTTCGGACTAGTCCTTGATGCTGAGGTTGGAGAGATCGCGACGTCCACTCGAATGCTTTGGAAGCGGCAGCCTTCGTGAGGCGGTGCTCTTCGCAGCAATGAGTGTCGCGTTCGGGGGGCTTCTAGAGGACCGGAGTGCGCCGACTCGGCGCGGAGAGCCCCGGCGTTAACTCATCTTAACTATACTTTTCCCGAGAGTTTGGCGCGCCGAAGGGGCCGCCCCATATAACATGTGTCCACCGCTCCCGAGGGCGGTCGTGCGGGCCATGGAGAGGCTCGCCGGAAGTTTCCAATCCGGCGTCACTTAGTGACGGAAGGCGGCGAAGGCTTCTCCAGATATTGGGCCTTCACCCCGGCAAAACGGCTTCGCGCACCCCTGAAAGCATTGAAACGAGCCCCCGGCACGTCACTCGACGCGCGGCATTCTGCTTGCGCGATGCGATTGCCGTTTCGGCGGCCAAGCATAGGGAGACTAGTCTCTGGACTAGTCCTGCAAATGACCTCACATACCGGCGCTCAAACGTCTTCTAAAATTGGTCGCGATGCCTTCGATGAACACTCGGGCTCCGACCTTGGTGACGAATCTCAGTTCAATGAGAAGGTCGCGGAATTGGGCTTGGAGCCCACCAAGGCATATATCCGCGTTGCTCGCGTGAAGAAGGAAGTCTCACAGGCGGCTATAGACAAGCGCAAGTACCGAGCGCAGCGAAAGGCGCAAGGGTTCGAGCAATACGTCGTCGAGGTACCGAAAGACGAAGACGCAAAGTGTACCGTGTACGCGGTGGCGCAGGCGATCGCCGCCGACAAGGACAACAGCAAGCATGTCCGTTCCATCGTCCTGTCAGTCGTCTCGAGTGAGGCCCTGCTTGAGCTCACCCAGCTCCTCATCGCATCGGGGATGGACGCCTCGTCGATCATCGAACTGATCAAGCGTGGGGATTTGGGCAAGATGGCTGCGATCCATGCGGCGCTTCCCACGCTTCTTGACGACCTCTTCCGCTTGGCGAAGACCCAAGACGACTTCCTCTCCGTTCTGGACTGCCTTGTTTGCCATGCGGGGGATATCTCGAACGCTTCTGCCACGGGCCTGTTGGAGGCCGCCGTCACTGCGTCCGGCTGTCCCGAGGCTCTCAGGTTCATCGAGGTTCGCCAGCGTGGCGGTCTCCGTGCTCGACTGCTGGGCTGGGCCCTGGGAGGTGTGCACTAATCGGCAAGAGGTGTGGCCGCCCCAGGTCCATTCGACGGCGCCGCTCGACCGTAGGCCCAAGGTAGGACTAGTCTTGAGACCAGTCCTACCTCTAGTTTGGCTAGTGGCACGACCGGTCCTGCGACTACCGAGACTAGTCCTGAGACCAGTCTTTGCACTTCGCGATTCAATTCTTGATCACATCGTTGTCGACGCCGATATGGGCAGGCGCCTCTTGTTACTGAAGCGCTAGATCCGGCTTGAAGATCGATCGAGCGACGGGATCGTGCGGACGACGATGTTGACGTCTTCCCTCCGTTTGATGGCTTAGGTGTGGCGATGCGCTCAATCAGTTCCGGGTCGCATTGGCGTCGCGATCACGCAGTATGACCTCGACGAGCCGGCGCAAATTGGCGGACTGAGCCGCCGGTCCAGGCGGACGCAATGGCCGCGTGCTCGTCTCCGTTGAGGGGCGCAATCCAGCTGGCATCGAGGCGTCGAAATCGTTGTGATGACCGCATCTAGGGACCTGCCTGATGCACCATGAGCGTCTCTTGGATCGACGTAGCAAGCATCGCCCCATTGCGGTCGTGAATGCGGGCGATCGACAATCCGCGGCCTCCTTCGGCGCAAGGACTTTCGGTTTCAAAATGCATCCAGCCATCGGGTGAGAAGGTGCGGTGAAACCAGATGCAGTGATTGAGACTTGAAAGATAGAGCGGCTCCTTCGGTTGTAGATCGCGAAGATGGCCACTGACGCTGCTGAAGTTCAGCCACCAGTCCGAGAGATAAGCAAAGACCGCCTGTTGGGCCCGCGAGTCGGCAGCCAGGGGTTGCCGTCCTCTCAACCAGAATCTGAGGCGCGATTGCGCGGTCGCGGCAGAAAGCTGCTGCTCGATATCTGGAATACGGAAATCCATGCTCGGCTTCACATGGCGAGAGTAGGGGCCGAGCGGGCGCAATTGCCGCATGAGGACATCCGGAATCGTCGTCAGCTCCGGCAAGCTCTCGGGATCCTCCGTCAACGCCGGCGACGAGACTGCGTGTTGCGGCCCCGGCTGCGGGGCGCAAAACGTCGCGTGAGCATCCAGCACCACGCGGCCGTCGCCCTGGATGCCGACGACATGACGGGAGGAGAACCGCTTGCCATCCTGGAGAGAGCTGACTTCGAACTCGATTGGCTGGCCGGGATCGGCACCGCGCAGAAACAGGAGTTGCAGTAGGGATGCAGGTCGATCGTCCGGAGCGCTCAGCGTGGCGGCCATCATGGCCTGCCCGAGAACCTGGCCCCCGTAGGAGCGCCCGTTCAGATTGCCATCGCCGAAGCGGCTGCGATAGCGACTCGGGCCGATAGGTTCGAGCGAAACCAGGGCTTCGATATTCATATCATCCCAGTTCTCGCAAGCCTCGTCGTTCATCGTGATGATCCTTGTGACCGAGACCGAAGAAAAAAGATGGCAAGGCCGGCCAAGCCGTCCTTGCCAAGTCTCTCTCGGGAGAAAGTTTTTGTTCGCGCCGCCTTACCAGGCCGCGCGGCGGAGGCGCCTGCTGGTCACAGCGGCGGGAACTTCTGTGGCGCCTGATAAAGCGGATAGCCCGCGGCCACGCCGTACTCGCTGATGCCGAAGCCGGTCTCACCGCCGCTTTCGAGTCTGACGACGTGATCGGAAAGGGTGCGGGCCGTTGCACGCGTCGCGGCCTCGTCCAGATTCCACACGTCGTGTGCCGTATGTTGCTCGCCGCGATCGTCGCCGTGCGTCCATCCGTCCAGGCCGCCATACATGCCGGCCTTGAGATAGAAGCGGGTCGGCAAGCCGAGCATCCGGACATGACGCGGCTCGCCGCGATCGAATTTGAAGGTGAAATCGGCGGCCGCAATGGTCTGCCCGAGCTTGTCGTCGCTCCATTCGATATTGTGCTCGAACGCAGTCACGTCGCGATGCGAGATCGACCCGTCTGCCTCGCGACGAAATTCCGTGCCTGAAAGATAGTGCGCCTTGCCGGGCGCGCGCTCCTTTACGAAGACCGACAGCGCCGATCGCTCGAACTGGAACATCGACCAGGTCCAGAAGAAATTCCTATGTGTTGCGACCGGCGGCCGCGTCTCGTCGGTGCGCATCTCAGAGCGTAGGCCCCAAGAGCGGTCGCGCTGTCCCCACCAGGTCTCCGGTGTCACTTCGAAACGCTTGCCGTCGGCAATGATCCAGCCTCGCCAGCGACCGAATTGCGACACACGAGCCAGATCCTCCTCGACGACGCCGTCGCGCTCGCGATAGTTCTGCTTCTCCTGCGCCGGCGGAAAGCTCGCCCGGAACTCGAGCGCGAAGCTGATGCCGGAGGGATTGTCGGCGAGCGTGAGCCGATGCAGGTTCATGCCCTCGGCGATTTCGATCTTGAGGGCTCCGACGGAAGTCTCCAAAGGACGCAAGCCGAGGCGACGCGACGCGCGAAAATTATGCTGCTTGCGGCCGATGGTTACGCCAGCGAAGCCGTCCATCACGTGACGGTTCGGATAATAGCCGAGCCCGATGTCTACGAGGATTTCGCCGCCGTCGATCGGGTGCGCAGTATACCAATAGCGTTCAGTGAAGCGCGCGTCGCCAGCGCCGGCCGTGGCGAACGGCGCTGGCGTCTGATGGCCAATGAGATCATCTTGCGCTGTCAACATTGTTCTTGTCCTTGCTTCACGACGTGAATTGACCGCCAGTGTTCAGTCCTTGTCCGGGCCTGCCCCAAGGATGTCACCGAACAACACCCAGGTCTTGCCATCGAAGCGCGCAAACTGGCGTTCCGTGATCGCGGCATAGTCTTCGGGTGTTGTCTGGATCGAAATTCCCGGCAGCAGCATCGGCAGCTTGATCCCCTTCAGATTGGTGGCTTGCTTCAGGACGTTCTCGCGCGTGAGATCGTCTCCGCAGCGCTCGAGGATGATCGCACCCAACTGTGCGGTCGTGTAGGCCGTCACGGCGATCACGTCGTTGGGGTCCATTCCCGGCAGATACTTCGCCGTGAAGGCGAGATAGTCCGTCATTCCCTTGTCCTTGGCCCAGGTCGGATCGTTAGGGGTCTTGTAGGATGTGGTGGTGAGAACGCCGGTGGAGGCTTCGAGGCCGGCTGGGGTCAGCACGCCGGCTATCGAGTTGGCGGTCGAGCCGAGGAATATCTGCGGCTTCCAGCCCAATTCGTAGATCTTGCGGATCGCCATCGAGGCGAACTTGTTCTGCGCCGCGATCAGAATCGTGTCGGCGCCGGATGCCTTCAGGTTGACGATCTGGGAATCGATCGTCGGCTCTGTCGACTGATAGGATTCCTCCTTCACGATCATCTTGTCGGCCTTCGTGCCAAGGCCCTGCTTGAGGCCGAGCAGGAAGTCCTTGCCGATGTCGTCTGCTTGCATGAGGATGCCGACCTTGGCTTCCGGCTTGGTCTGCAAGACGTAACGCGCGATGATGCGGGATTCGTTGACGTAGGTCGGCGAGTAGGGCGTGGTCCAGGGGAATTGCTTGGGGTCGTTCCACCGCGTGCCGCCACTCTGCACGAGGAGCTGGGGAACGCTCTTCGAATTGAGATATTTCTGGATCGCCGCATTGGTGGGCGTGCCGAACGGCGCCATGATCGCCAGCACCTGGTCGTTCTCGACCAGCGATCGCGTCACCTCGACCGTCTTCGGCGGGCTGTAGGCGTCGTCTCGCGTCACGTAGTTGATCTGCCGCCCCTTGATTCCGCCCTTCTCGTTCAACATCGCGAAGTAGGCGAGCATGGTTCGTGGGAAGCTCGCATAGATCGATGCCGGGCCGCTGTAGGGTGCGTTGGCGCCGAGCTTGATCTCGTTGTCGCTGACCCCAGGCCCATAGGCCTTCTGCGCGATCGCCGTGCCAAGACTGCAGCCAAGCGCGAGTGTCCACGCCATCAACGTAAGGATTGCCTTTCGCATCGTCTCCTCCATCCCATGTCGTCACATTCGAGCCGCCACATTTGGCGGCCCGCCGGACGGTGCGGTCCGCGTTCTCTCGACGCTTTACCTGCCGTAGCTCTCGTGCAATAATAGACCGTCCGGACGGATTATCAACTCTTTTCTGAGAATGCGCGACGAGGGAAGGACGCGATTGCGCGACGGGATCATCTCGTGGTGCCGCGCGGAGCTCTCAAAAGATCGCGTGCAGAAAAACGGGCGAGCAAAATCGCTCTGACGGAGGAAACATGAAGCTTACTCAGGCCCTGACTTCGGCGGCACAGTTGCGCAGAAACAATGTCGGCACCATCTGCGGCGGCAGGTCGCGGACCTGGAAGGAGATCTGCCGTCGGGTCGCAGGCGTGGCCGCCGGCTTTCGCCGACTCGGGATCGCGCCCGGCAATCGCATCGCTATCTTGGCGTTCAACAGCGATCTCTATATCGAGGCGCTCTACGCCATCGCGTGGGCCGGAGCGGTGGCGGTGCCGCTCAATACGCGCTGGGCCGTTGCCGAAAACGCCTATGCGCTCAACGATTCCGAGCCGAGAATTCTCCTGGTCGATTCCGCTTTTGCGGAAACTGCGATAGCCCTTCAAGACTCAAGGCCGCTCGACGCCGTGATATTTATGGATGAGGGGCGTCCACCAAATAACATGCTGAGCTACGACGAGCTCGCAGCCGAGGATCCGATGGAGGACGCATCGGGTTCTGACAACGATCTCGCCGGGATATTCTACACTGGCGGGACCACGGGTTTCCCCAAGGGGGTCATGCTGTCACATGCCAACATTATCTATGAATCGCTCGTCTGGATCTATGCCCTCCGGTTCAAGGAGGAGACACGCTATCTTCATTCGGCAGGGATGTTCCATCTTGCGGGCACCTCGCCCATGGTTGCCTTGACGCTGATTGGAGGCACCCATGTCCTCATTCCAAAATTCGAGCCAGAGCTTGCGATGAAGGCCATCGCCGAGCATCAGGTGGATTACTGCTTGTTCGTGCCGACGATGCTCAACATGCTACTCAATCATCCGTCGTTCGGGCAATATGACCTTTCGAGCGTCAAGGATTGCGAATATGGCGCCTCGCCGATGCCGGATGCTCTTCTCGTCAAGCTAATGCAGGTGCTGCCGGGTTGGCGCTTTCACCAGGGCTATGGCATGACCGAGAGCGCGGCCCTGGCGACGATCCTGCCCTGGGAATATCACGCGCTCGACGGACCCTTGGCGGCGAAGCGGAAATCGGCGGGCCGCGCGGCGCCGGGCGTCGAGATACGCATCGTCGACGACGCGGGCAAGGAAGCTCCGCGTGGGACAGTTGGAGAGATCGCGATCCGCGGCTCAGGCGTGATGCTCGGTTACTGGCGCAAGCCCGAGGAGTCCGCGCGCGTCCTCCGCAATGGATGGCTGCACACCGGAGACGGTGCCTGGATGGACGAGGACGGCTTCGTCTATATCGTCGACCGCATCAAGGATATGATCGTGTCGGGTGGAGAAAACGTCTACTCCGGCGAAGTCGAGAATGCGATCTTCCAGCACGAGCACGTCAGGGAGTGCGCGGTCATCGCCGTGCCTGATCCGCAATGGGGCGAGGCGGTCCATGCGATCGTCGTGCCGAAGGACGGGCGCGCGCTCGATGCGGAAACCGTCATTGCGCATTGCCGCACGCTGATTGCCGGTTACAAATGCCCGCGTTCGGTCGAGATCAGGCGCGAGCCGCTGCCGCTGACCGGCTCGGGCAAGATCATGAAGTCCGCGCTGCGCGAGGAAAAATGGCACGGCTACACGCGGTCGGTAAATTGATGCAGGTCGCCGTGGCACCAAAGGAACGTTCCTCGCAATCGCAGGATCCCGCCCGCGCACCCGTTGTCCCTGACGAGACGACAGTGCGGTCCGCGCTCGAACGGCATCTCCGCCGAGAGCTGGGGAGTGAGGTCGAGATCGATGGCTTTGAACGCAAGTCGTCCGGCTTTTCCTGGATCACCTACAGCTTCGTTGCGAAGACGACAGCCGGGGCGAGCCGCAAGCTGATCTTGAGGGTCGGGCCGCCGAACGGGCTGTTCGCGCCCTATTCGGTGCTGCCGCAGGTCCGTGCTCTGCAGTCGCTGAGCGGGACGCACGTCCCCGTTCCAGGGCTGGTGTCGTTCGATCAGGAAGGAGCGGAACTCGGCTGTCCTTTCTTCGTCTGCGAGCATGTCGAAGGCGACGTGCCGGTACCCTGGGCCGGAAGCAAACTGAGCGAGGAGCACCGGCGCGACATCGCGGGGCAATTCATCGCGATCCTCGGCGAGCTGCACCGGCTCGACTGGCGCGGGACGCAGCTTGCGTCCTTGCAGGGTGGAAGCGAAGAACGGGACGAAGTCCGTGCCATCGCTGGCTGGTGCGCGTCGCTCGAGCGTCCGACCGCGCGCTACTATCCGCTGCTCGATTGGGGCGGACGGTGGCTGCTAGAAAACTGTCCCTTGCCGCCGCGTCGGACGATTGTGCATGGCGACTACCGGATCGGAAATTTTCTCGAGCGCGAGAAGCGGATCACGGCCATCCTGGATTGGGAGTTGGTTCATCTCGGAGATCCGCATGAGGATCTGGCCTGGGCGCTGATGCCCACCTTCAATGGCCGGAGCAAGAAGCTCTATGGGGTGCTCGAACGCGACGAGGTGGTCGATCGCTATCAGCGCGCCTCCGGCGTGCAGATTTCCGCAAAGAGCCTCTCCTACTACGAGGCATTCGCCCTGTATCAGGCGGCAGCGATCCAGATGCGCGCGGTTCGTGCCTTCGAGGTCGATGAGTTCAACGACATGCGCATGGCCGTGATGGCCAGTCAGATGGCTTCGATCGTGCGAGCCTTCGACCGGGCGCTCGAGGCAGCAGTATGAGCACATCGTTCGACCGATTGATCGACGGCATGATCGAGGCCCTGCAAAGCCACGTGCTTCCGAGGAGCGGCGACGAGTTCGTGCGCGGCCAGATATTCTCCACCATCTTCGCCCTGAACGGGCTGAAGCTGACGGCCGATTGGAAAGCCGCGCCGCTGCTGGAGCAGGTGCGCGTCCAGGACGCCGCTCTCTCCGAAGTCGGGCGGCTGGCAGTCAGGATGAAGCATCCCCCGATCCCAGCTTTACCGCGCACAGAGGGCATTGCAGCGGATCCAGTGGTCGTCGAGGCCTTGCGCGACGACGGGGATCGCATTCTGGGCGAGCTCCTGTTCTGGGCCAGCAGCGAAGA
>Ga0335069_10015683_pt1 | contig 10592 bp, 8 predicted proteins | sample Lox_Sample_11_FD_206714 | JGI IMG/M metagenome (GOLD analysis project Ga0335069, IMG submission 206714) | Soil microbial communities from Loxahatchee National Wildlife Refuge, Florida, United States - Lox_Sample_1.1 | ecosystem: Environmental > Terrestrial > Soil > Wetlands | place: USA: Florida...
CGTCGAGGCGCACGCGCGGGTCGCCGACGTCGTGCGGACGGAAGAGGAGCGCTTCGCCGCCACGCTCGACCGGGGCCTGGCGCTGCTGGGCGACGCGGTCGCCGAGACGCGGCGCACGAAGAGCGCCACGCTCGACGGCGAGGTCGCCTTCCGGCTCTACGACACCTACGGCTTCCCGCTGGACCTCACCGAGGACATCCTGGCCGGCGAGGGGCTGACGGTCGACACCGCCGCCTTCGAGCGCGCGATGGACGCGCAGCGCGAGCGGGCGCGCGGCGCGCAGCGCTTCGTCGATGCGACCGCGGCGCCCGAGGTGCTGGCGGGCGGCGGGCTCGCGACGCGCTTCGTGGGCGACCGGATCGTCGAGTGGGAGTCGGACGTGCTGGCGCTCCTTGCCGGCGGCCAGGAGACGCGCGGGCCGGTGGCGAGCGGCGCCGAGGTCGACGTCGTCACCGCGGAGACGCCCTTCTACGCCGAGTCCGGCGGGCAGGTCGGCGACCGGGGCTGGCTCGAGACCGCGGGCGGCGCGCGCGTCGAGGTCACCGACACGCAGAAGATCGCGCCCGGCGTGGTCGGGCACCGCGGCGTCGTCAGGCAGGGCGCGCTCTCGGTCGGCGACACGGTGCGGATGAAGATCGACGTGCCGCGTCGCGAGGCTGCGCGGCTCAACCACTCGGCCACGCACCTGATGCACGCGGCGCTCCGCCGGCATCTCGGCACGCACGTGAAGCAGGCCGGCTCGCTGGTGTCGCCCGACCGCCTGCGGTTCGACTTCAGCCACCACAAGGCGGTGGCGAAGGAGGAGTTGCGCTCGATCGAAGACGAAGTGAACGCGCACGTCCGCGCCAACGCCGAGGTCGCGTGCGAGGAGATGACCTACGACGAGGCGATCAAGGCGGGCGCGCTCGCGTTCTTCGGCGAGAAGTACGGCGACCGGGTGACGGTCGTCCGGATGGGCGAGTTCTCGACCGAGCTGTGCGGCGGCACCCACGTGCGGCGCACCGGCGACATCGGGGTCTTCAAGCTGCGCTCGGAGGGCGGCATCGCGGCCGGCGTGCGCCGGATCGAGGCGGCGACCGGCGCCGGCGCACTGGAGGAGATCCGTCGGCACGAGGAGACGCTCCGCGAAGTCAGCGCGCTGCTCCGCGGCGCGGAGGACGAGGCGCCGTCCAAGCTCGAGAAGCTGCTCGCCCAGCAGCGGGAGCTGGAGAAGCGGATCGCCGACCTCCAGGGCAAGCTCGCCGGCGGCGCCGGCGGCAGCGACGTCCTCGCCGGCGCCCGGAAGGTCGACGGCGCGACCGTGCTCGCGACCCGCGTCGAGGGCCTCGACGACAAGGGGCTGCGCGACCTCGCCGACCGGCTCCGCGACCGCATCAAGACCGGCGTGGTCGTGCTGGGCGCGGCCGACGGGGAGCGCGCGCTGCTGCTCGCCGCGGTCACCAAGGACGCGACCGACCGCTTCCACGCCGGCAACATCATCAAGGCCCTGGCGCCGGTGGTCGGCGGCAAGGGCGGCGGCCGGCCCGATCTCGCGCAGGCCGGCGGGAAGGACCCGGCCCGGCTCGACGAAGCGCTCGCCCAGGCCTGGGTCCTGCTCGGCGCCGGCGGGGCGTCTTGACGGAGCCCGCCACGGCCCCCGCGGCCCTGCTGTTCCCCGACCCGAAGCTCTTCCGCGAGCTGCTCGGGCAGCACGACGAGAACGTCAAGCTGATCGAGCGCCAGGTCGGCGTGCGCGTCGACGTCGGCGACGGGTCGCTCACGCCCCACGGCGACGCGGTCGAGGTCGAGCTGGCCACCCGGGTGCTGACGCAGCTCTACGGCCTCCTCGAGCAGGGCTACCCGATCTACCCGTCGGACGTCGACTACGCGCTCCGCATCCTCTCGAGCGACCGCAGCGCGCGCCTCCGCGACATCTTCCTCGACACGGTCTTCATCTCGAGCAACCGGCGCACGATCACGCCGAAGAGCGTCGTGCAGAAGGCGTACATCGACGCGATCCGCGACTTCGACATCGTCTTCGGCGTCGGGCCGGCGGGCACCGGCAAGACGTACCTCGCGATGGCGATGGCGGTGGCCGAGCTCATGAGGAGCAACTTCACCCGCATCGTGCTGGCGCGGCCGGCGGTCGAGGCGGGCGAGAAGCTGGGCTTCCTGCCGGGCGACCTCGCCGAGAAGGTGAACCCGTACCTCCGGCCGCTCTACGACGCGCTCCACGACATGGTCGACTTCGACCGGGCGCGGAAGCTCGTCGAGCGTGGCACCATCGAGGTCGCGCCGCTCGCCTTCATGCGCGGCCGGACGCTCAACGACTCCTTCGTCATCCTCGACGAAGCCCAGAACACCACCACCGAGCAGATGAAGATGTTCTTGACGCGCCTCGGCTACGGCTCGAAGGCGGTCGTCACGGGCGACGTCACCCAGATCGACCTGCCGACGGGCAAGGCGTCGGGTCTGAAGGAGGCGCAGGTGATCCTGCGCGACATCCCGGGCATCAAGTTCATCACCTTCACGGAGCGCGACGTGGTGCGCCACCCGCTGGTGCAGGAGATCATCGGCGCCTACGATCGCGCGGAGCGTTGAGGGCGTCGTGGGCGTGGTAGTGGGCATGCGCGGGCGACGGGCCCCGGCACTGGCGACGCGGCTCGGTCGCAGCGCGCGCCGGCTGCTGACGGCGCTCCGGATGCCGGACGCCGAGCTGTCGATCCTCCTGGTCTCCGACACCGAGATGCGGAAGCTGAACCGGGACTACCGCGGCAAGGACCGCCCGACCGACGTGCTGTCGTTCGCGCAGCAGGAGGGGCCGGGCGGGGCGCCCGACGGGCTGCTCGGCGACGTCGTGGTGTCGGTCGACACGGCCAGGCGCCAGGCCGCCGAGCGCGGGGCGACGTTGCCGCGCGAGGCCGAGCGGCTGCTCGTCCACGGCGTCCTGCACCTCCTCGGCTACGACCACGAGCGCTCCGCCGCCGAGGCGCGGCGGATGCAGCGGCGCGAGCGCGCACTCGCGCGCCGCCTCCGGGCCTGAGGGGCCGCCATGGCGACGCTCGCGGTCAGCACCGAGGAGGCGCGGGTGGCGATGGCGGAGGCCGCGTGGCCGCCGTGGCCGATGCGCATCCTGTTCGCGCTCGTGAGCGGCGTCCTGCTCGCGGCGTCGTTCCCGAAGCTCGACTTCGAGCCGCTCGCGTGGGTGGGGCTGATCCCGCTGCTGGTCGCGGTCCGCGGCGTGCAGCCGTTCCGCGCCGCGCTCCTCGGCTGGCTGAGCGGCATCACGTTCTACGTCTGCACCTGCTACTGGGTGGTGCACACCATCGACCACTACACGGCGCTGCCCACGATCGTCGCGACCGGCGTGCTGCTCATCATGTCGGCAGCGCTCGGCGCGTACACCGGCGCGTTCACGGGCTGGCTCCGCTGGCTCGAGCTGCGCGGGGTGCCGCCGGTGTGGATCGCGCCCGCGCTCTGGGTGACGCTCGAGTGGCTGCGCGGTTGGTTCTTCATCGGCTTCCCCTGGGCCGCGCTCGGCTACTCGCAGTACCGCTTCCACGACCTCGTGCAGATGGCGGAGGTGACGGGCGTCTACGGGATCTCCGCGGTGGTGGTGCTGTTCAACGTCGTCGGAGCCGAGGTGCTGCGGACGCCGCCGGCGGGCGGGCGCCGCTCGGTCGTCCCGAGCCTCATGCTGCTCACGGTGCTGGTGATCGGGTTGCCGGCGGTCGGCCGCTGGCGCTCGACGATGATCGAGCAGCTCCCGCCGGTGGGACACGTCAAGGTCGGGATCGCACAGGGCAACATCCAGCAGGACCACAAGTGGGATCCGGCGTTCCAGGGGGAGACGCTCACCCGCTATCGGGACCTGACGCGCGCGACGGCCGAGGCGCGTCCCGCGCTCGTCGTCTGGCCCGAGACCGCGACGCCGTTCTTCTTCCAGGAGCCGACCGACATGCGGGAGGAGGTCCTGGACCTGGCCCAGCAGACCGGCGTGCACCTCCTGTTCGGCAGCCCGGCCTTCGACCAGACCCGCGACGGCCGGCTCGAGGAGATGAACCGCGCGTACCTCGTGTCCCCCGCCGGCCGCGAGCTGGCGACGTACGACAAGATGGTGCTGGTGCCCTTCGGCGAGTACGTGCCGTACCAGGACATCCTGTTCTTCGTCGACAAGATGGTCCACGGCAGCGTGGGCGGGATCGCGCCGGGGATCGTCCCCACCGTGTTCTCGGTCGACGGGACGCGGTTCGGCACGCTCATCTGCTACGAGGGGGTGTTCCCCGCGCTCACCCGCGAGTTCGTGGTGCACGGCGCCCAGTTCCTCGTGAACATCACCAACGACGCCTGGTACGGGCCGACGTCCGCGCCGTACCAGTCGCTCGCGCAGGTGACGCTGCGGGCGGTCGAGAACCGCGTGCCCGTCGTCCGCGCCGCCAACACCGGTTTCTCGGCGATCATCGACCCCGACGGCCGCATCCGCTGGCAGGGCCCGCTCGACGAGATGGCGTGGCACGTCGACGACGTCGCCTGGCCGGGGATCCGGACGGTCTACACCGCCTGGGGCGACGTGTTCGTCTACGCGTGCGCGCTCGCCACGCTCGTCGCCATCGGCTATGGTCTCCGGCGATGGCGCAGGACAAGGTGGCCGACGATCTGACCGTGCTCGCGGGGCTCCGCGAGCGCGCCCGCCGACTCGGGGAGCGCGTGGACGCGCTCGGGAGGCACCTTTGACCTGCCGGCGCTCGAGCGCCGGGCGGCCGAGCTAGGGCAGCAGTCCTCCGACCCGGCCGTCTGGCAGAACCCCGAGAAGGCGCAGGCCATCGGCCGCGAGAACGCCGCCATCCAGGCGACGCTCGGGAGCTGGAAGAAGCAGCGCGAGGGCGTCGACGAGACCCAGGTCTTCCTCGAGCTGGCCGAGGAGGGCGACGGCGACGCGCTCCAGGAGCTGGCCGCGAAGGTCGTGGAGGTGGAGCGCTCGCTCGACGAGCTGGAGCTCCGGCAGCTGCTCTCCGGCGAGCACGACGCCGGCAACGCGATCGTCGAGATCCACCCCGGCGCAGGCGGGCTCGAGGCGCAGGACTGGGCCGAGATGCTGCTCCGCATGTACCTCCGCTGGTGCGAGCGCCGCGGCTACAAGGTCGAGATGGTCGAGTATCAGCCCGGTGAGGGCGCGGGACTCAAGACCGCGAGCTTCACCGTCGGCGGGGCGTACGCGTACGGGTACCTCCGGCCCGAGGCCGGCGTGCACCGGTTGGTCCGCATCTCGCCGTTCGACGCCAACGCGCGCCGGCAGACGTCGTTCGCGTCGGTGTTCGTGTACCCGGACATCGAGGAGGACATCCAGATCGAGGTGCGCGACGAGGACCTGCGCGTCGACACCTACCGCTCGAGCGGCGCCGGCGGGCAGCACGTCAACAAGACCGACTCGGCGGTGCGGCTCACGCACCTGCCCACCGGGATCGTCGTCGCCTGCCAGAACGAGCGCTCGCAGCACAAGAACAAGGCGACCGCGATGAAGCTCCTGAAGGCCCGCCTCTATGACCTGGAGCGCCAGAAGCAGGAAGAGAAGATGGCGCAGTTCACCAAGGGCAAGACCGACATCGGCTTCGGGCACCAGATCCGGTCGTACGTGCTCCAGCCCTACCGGATGGTGAAGGACCACCGCACCAACACCGAGATCGGCAACACCGACGCGGTCCTCGACGGCGACATCGACCCGTTCATCGACGCGTACCTGCGGCAGCAGCTGGCGGTGGGCCGGCCGGCCGCGGGGGCGTGAGTCCGGGCGGCCGCAGCTAGCGGCCGAGCTCGCGCAGGGCCTGCTGCGCGACGGCGTCGTCGGGATTCAGGCGGAGGGCCTCCTCGTAGTGCGGGATGGCGTCGCGGGGACGGCCCGCCTGGGCGAGCACCAGCCCCAGGTTCGCATGCGCGTCGGCGTTCGACGGAGCTTGTTCTCGGCGGCCAGAACGTCGGCGAGGTCGCCGTGCAGGCGGGCGTCGTCCGGCCGGCGCCGCAGCACCTCGCGGAACTGCGCCTCCGTGTCCGCAAGGCGATCCTGCTGCGCGAGGAAGAGCTCCAGGTGCACGCGCGCCGTGTCGTAGTCGGGGCGCGCGCGGAGCGCGGCCGCGAAGTGGGCGAGCGCCTCGTCGACCCTGCCGCGGTCGGCGAGCGCGTTCGCGAGGTTGTTGTGCGCCTCGGCGTCGTCGGGGCGGAGGCGCAGCACGGTCGTGTACTGCGCGACGGCGTCGTCGACGTACCCTCCGCCGCCAGCGCCTTGCCGTAGCCGTTGCGCGCCTCGACGGCATTCGGATCGCAGCGCACGGCCTCGGCAGAGTGCGCGATCGCCTCTTCCATCCGGCCGCGGTCGACGAGCAGCAGCGCCAGGCTCTGGGGCGGGCATGCGCGGGCAGTCGGGCGCGGGACTGTAGCGTGGGCCCGTCGCGGGTGACAAGGCGACCGGACCGGGACGATGCCCGCGCATCCGGCGTGCAATCGGCATTGCCCCGGGCCCTGCCGCCGTCGTACATCTGGCGCCGTGACGGTCAGCAAGCCCTACGAGGTCACCCAGCCGCTGCCCCGTCGCGACGCCGTGCGCGCGGAGCTGATCGCGCGCATCCCGAGCTGGTACCGGCCGTGGGCGCACCTGGCGGTGCCGTCGCTGGTCGGGCTCACGGCGATCGTCGTGTCGATCAGCCTCCTGCACGACGTGACGCCGCTCGAGTGGCTGTTCGTGCCGGTGGTGTTCGTCGCGCTGAACTTCAACGAGTGGCGCATCCACCGGCACATCCTGCATCGCCGCATGTGGCCGCTGGAGGTGCTGTTCTGGCGCCACACGCCCGAGCACCACGTGATCTTCATCCGCGACGACATGGCGATGCGCTCGAGCAAGGAGTTCCGGCTCGTCCTGATCCCCGCCTACGGGATCGTCGCGATCTTCTTCACGACGCTGCCGATCACGCTCGCGCTCTGGTTCCTGGCGTCCCACAACCTGGCGCTGCTCTGGGTCGCGACCACGATGGGCTACACGGTCGCGTACGAGTGGCTGCATCTTTCGTATCACCTCCCTGCGGAGAGCCGGGTCGGGCGCAGCCCGCTCATCCGCTGGCTGCGTCGCAACCACGCGGCGCACCACACCCCAGAACTCATGCAGCGCTGGAACTTCAACGTGACGATCCCGCTCGCGGACTGGGTCCTCGGCACGATCCATCCGTCGACGCGTCGCGCGGGCTGAATCCGCGCCGCACGGTCCTGCCAACTCCGGGGCTACTCGAGGCAGGCGGAGATCCGCGCGAGCGCGGTCTCCGCCTCGCCGTCCGTCAGCACCAGCGGCGGCGCGAGGCGCACCACCGTGTCGCGGTGGAGCGTCCAGTTGAGGACGAGGTGCGCGTCCGTCGCCCGACGCGCGAAGCGCGCACAGGCGGCGGCGTCGGCGAACTCGAGCCCGACGAGCATCCCGAGCCCCCGGACCTCGCGGAGGCCGCCGCGGCCGACGAGCGCGCCCAGCCGCTGCCGGAGCCGCGCGCCCAGCGCGTCTGCGCGTGCGGGCAGGTCGTCGCGCAGCAGCACCTCGAGCGCCGCGAGCCCCGCCGCGCACGAGAGCGGGTGCCCGCCGAACGTCGTCACGTGGGCCAGCGGCGGATCGTGGCTGAGCGTGCCCATCAGCGCGCTGCTGCCGACGAACGCCCCCAGCGGAAGCCCGCCGCCCAGCGCCTTCGCCAGCACGAGCAGGTCCGGGACCACGCCCGCATGCTCGAAGCCGAACCGCCGCCCGGTCCGGCCGAACGCCGTCACCACCTCGTCGAAGACGAGCAGCGCGCCGGTCTCGTCGCAGCGGCGGCGGAGCGCGGCGAGATAGCCCGGCGGCGGCAGACGGACACCGCCTTCGGCCTGGACGGGCTCGATCACCACCGCGGCGGTCGCCTGGTCGATCGCGCCGAGCGCCTGCGCGTCGCTGAAGGGGAGGAGCGTGACGCCGGGGACGAGCGGCTCGAACGGCGCGCGGTACACCGGGTTCCCGCCGATCGACAGCGCACCCAGCGTGTCGCCGTGGAAGCTGCCTTCGAACGCGACGAACCGCGTGCGTCCGGTCGCCTTGCGCGCGGTCTTGAGCGCGCCCTCGACGGCCTCCGCGCCGCTCGACGTGAAGTAAACGACCTGCAGCGCGGGAGGGAGCACCCCCGCGAGCCGCGCTGCCAGCCGCACCTGGGCCTCCTGGACGAACTCGCCGTACACCATCACGTGGAGGTGGCGCTCGGCCTGCGCCCGCACCGCCGCCACGACCTCGGGGTGCGCGTGCCCGACGTTGGCGACGCCCATGCCGGCGAGCAGGTCGAGCCACGGGCGTCCGGCGGCGTCCCAGATCGTCGAGCCGGACGCGCGTGCGACCTCGAGCCCGAGCGGGGCGTCCGACGTCTGGCACACGTGGCGCCGGAAGAGGTCGTCGAGCTCGCTCATGCCGCTCCTTCTACACGGCCGCTCACGCCGGCTCGACCTCGAGCGCCGGCGCCGTCGCCACGCCGAGCAGCGCCGCCAGCGGCGGACGCTGCCCGCGCGGCCACGAGAGCCTGGGCTGCTGCATCCGTCCCGGCGGGCAGACGCGCGAGACCCCGAGCCGCGCGAGCGCCGGCGCCAGCGCCGCCGCGTCCGCCGGCGGCGCCGCGATCCCGACGCACTCGACGACGTCGCGCGGCAGCACCTCGGGCAGCGCCGCCAGCGCCGGCATCGGATGCACGCGCACGGTGCGGAGCCCGCACGCCGGCCGGAGCGCCGGCCGCGCGTGGTGGATCACGGTGCCGCCCGCCCCGACGCGCGCCCCGCCGCCGCGCTCCCACTCCGCCTCCAGCACGAACCCGCGCCGGACCGCGCGCTCCTCGACCGACGCCGGCGCGGGCGGCAGCCGGACCGCCAGCGCGTCGAGCGCGTCCGCGAGCAGGCGCGCGAAGGCGAGCGACGACACCGCGCCGCCGTCCTCGACGTAGACCGCGTGCGCCGAGAGACAGCCGCGTTGCTCGTAGAGCGCGACGTCCTGCGCAAGGGCGGCCGCGACCGCGGCCGCGTCATCGAGCGCCTCGCGGCCGACCGCGGCGATGCTCAGCCGGCTGCCGTAGCCGATCGGCGGGCGCCGGAGATGGCCGGCCAGCGCGGCGATGGTGGCGTCGCGCCCGGTCGCGACCACCACGTCGGCGCGCTGGAGCAGCGGCTCGTAGGCCGGGTCGCCGCCCGGCCAGTACGTCGCGACGACGGTCTCCGCCAGCTCCGGGTCGACGTCGGCGAGCGCGCGCCGGAACGCGGGCGCCGACTGCGTGTCGGCCCGTCCCGACTTGACCAGCGCCGCCGCGCCGGTGAGGCACGCGAGCGCGATCGCCGGCAGCGCCAGTCCCGGCACGTTCGACGCGAGGACATGCGCGACCAGCGCGGGCGCCGCAGGCGGGGCCACCGCCGGGATCCCGAACGCACGTTCGACGAGGGCCGTCATCTCGCCTTCGTCGAGCGCGCCCGCGATCAGCGGCAGCACGGCCGCGATCATCGACGGGTCGACCCGGCTCTCGGCAGGCAGCAGGCTCGTGAGCAGCGGATCGGCACGCCAGCGCCCGGCGGCGGCCGCGAGCGCGGCGATCGTGGCGCGGAGCGGGCGCCGGCGGAGCCGGTCCCGCGCGGCCAGCGCGCGCTCGACGTCGCGTGCCACGTCGTCGGCGGTGGGGATCACGGGGCGTCGGCCGCCAGCTCGGCGAGCAGCATCCCGCAGCCGCGCGGCGTCGCACCGGCGACGCGGCCGAGCACCACGATGCCGTCGTCGCCGACGGTGCAGCCCAGGTCCTCGGTGAGCACCACCGAGACCGAGCCGGCGTTGGCGAGGTCGTGGTGACAGAGCAGTCCGGTCGCGCCCGGGACGACGGGCTCGAGCGTGTCGGGATCGAGCACGCGCGTCCGCAGCCAGGGCGGCGCCAGCAGCCGGCGCGGCGCGAGACCGTGGCCGTGGAAGCGGTCGTGGAGTGCGCTGTCGTAGCGCTGCGAGCACAGCTCGGTCATGCCGTACTCGTTCACGCAGAAGTATCCGGCGACGCCGAGCGCGTTCCAGCACGCGCGGAAGAACCCGGCGCGCGACAGCGGCCGCGGCATGCCCTTCTGCCCGCCGGTGTCCATGATCCGGCTCGTTGGACCCATGCGGAACGTCCGACCGGTGTCGAACAGCCGCACGAACCCCGCCGTCGGCCCGGCGAGCAGCACGGCCTCGCCGCGCGCCTCCGCAGCGGCGAGGCGCGCGAGCAGCCGCTCGAGATCGAGCCCGCCCCGTCCCGCGAACCATTCCGCCGACGTGCCGAGCGCACCGGCCACGTCGGCGCACATGTGGACGAGCGAGGAGTCGGGACGGTAGGCCGGCGACGGCAGTAGGAAGAGACAAGGCAGCCGCGCCCCGTCCGGCAGCACGAAGCACGAGAACCCCGCCAGCGCCGACGCGCGATACAGCGCCACGTGCGGCACGAGGTGCGTGCCGCGGGCGTCGACGCCGCTGGTCGTGCCGCTGGTCCGGAACGTCGCCTCCGGCACGCCACACACCAACGCCGCGTGTCGGAACGCCGCCGTCGGCACCGCCGGCACGTCCTCCCACC
>Ga0335069_10015684_pt1 | contig 10592 bp, 8 predicted proteins | sample Lox_Sample_11_FD_206714 | JGI IMG/M metagenome (GOLD analysis project Ga0335069, IMG submission 206714) | Soil microbial communities from Loxahatchee National Wildlife Refuge, Florida, United States - Lox_Sample_1.1 | ecosystem: Environmental > Terrestrial > Soil > Wetlands | place: USA: Florida...
CATGACGCGCCGCCGCTTCTTCACGGATACGCGCGTCGCGCGCGTCGAGCGCAGCGCGCAGCCGCTGTTCTTCGTCGACAGTCAGTTCGCGGCCATGCTCGTCATCTTCCGGATCGACCTTGCAACGCAGACGCGCGCACGGATTGGCTGTCACGATCTCGTGCTCGACAGCGTGCGAGAACAGGCCGCCAATCGATCCGAGCACTCGGTTGATACCAGACGGCTTGCAGCCGTCCGCGATACGCTTCTCGATCCATTTTTTCATCATCGGCCGCGAGACTTCGTCGAGCCGCTTGTTCATCAGACCCGGGAAGTCGCGACGGATGTTTTTGATATTGGTCTCGGGCGTCTCGCTTTTGGTCGTGCCAAGCCAGAACGTCCGATAGTCGCCATCGAGATAGTCGCCGACCGTCGGCATTCCGACGGCTTTCTGATCGGCTACGCGCCGCTCGTGTTTCGCGACGCGCGCCGGTATCGTATCGGCCTTGTGGTCGGTGCGCGAGATAAACGCGCGGATCGCGTCGCGCGCTTCGTCGACGGTCATCGGCGGTCGGCCGATCGTGATTTTCTGCTGGCCGTCCGGCGCGGTCCAGCGATACAGAAACGAGAGCGTTCCGTTTGCGCGGATGCGTACACCGAAGCCGGTCAGCTGGTCGTCGTAGACTTCGCGCAGCGCGGGCGGCTGGCCGCCGGCCTTGATAGTCGCTTCGCGCTCGCGCTCGAGCCGTCTGATCAGTTCCCTGTTGATGCGTTCTTTAGCCATGGTTTTTGGGTCCGTTCGTTTGTCAGATCGCGGAGACTTCGCAGTCTCCAGTTTTTTTCGGCGGAGACTAATCGGAGACTAGTTCAGCCGAAGATGCCGCAAGACACGGCAAGACCTGCTAAGACGTAAGACCTTGATTTCATTTACAAAAGAATACACCAGACGATATTAAAACATAATCTGGTGGCCCCGCACAGGGGCAACCCAGGCAGACCGACACGAAAACAAGGAAAGGCCAAAACGACAAGAACCGCGACAAAAATCTAAAGACTAGAATCCCTGGAAGCACATGCATAGCGCGAGGCGGCAACCTGGCGGAGGCCGTGCTAGTCTTGCATGACGAACGCTGCCGATCCTTCCTTATTGCCAGGCACTGCAAATGAACAAAACGAACCCAACAAACCCAAAAATCCGCCCATTGAACGAGCGAGATGCCGACGCCTTTCACGCCATGCGCCTGCAGGCGGCTGAAAACTATCCCGCGGGCATCGTGCCGACTTATGAGGAGGAAGCGCGTTGCACGCGCGTAGAGACCGAAGCGCGCGTGCGCGCCACCGAGTATCAGATCGTGTTCGGCGCATTCGATGGCGACAAGCTCGTCGGCATAACGGGGCTCGCACGCGAGCCGCGCCGCAAGCTCGCGCACAAGGCCCTCATCTGGGGCGTATTCGTCAATCCGGCCTATCGAGGTGCGGGTCTCGCTCGGCAGCTGCTCGAAAGTGCGGTCGCTCACGCGCGCACGCTGGGCCTTGTGCAGGTGCAACTCGTGGTGAGCGTGAAGAATCCACGGGCGCAGGCGCTCTATCGTTCGTTCGGCTTCGTGCGGTATGGCGTCGAACCGCGCGGCCTTTGCATCGACGGCGAGTACGCCGACGACGAACTCATGGTGCTCTTCCTCGACAACCCCGCCGTGCCCGACTAAAGGATCGCCCCAAGTCTTACCTCGCGCGCACCGGCAGCCGGTCGCCGATTTCAGTGATGCCTGGCCTCGCCAGATCGCGTGAAGCCAAGGCAAATCGCACATCTTCATCATTTCGTCATACCTGAGCGTCGATAATCCACCGCGAATAAATTGGCCTCAGTGTCACGAGTCGCGCAGCCATAGCGCGACCGGCACGCGGCAGGCCCGGGGATTTCGACATGACCATTCGTCACCGCATCACGCTACTCATAGTCCTGATGTTCGTCGCGTTGACCGCCATTGGCGGCTACGCGGCCTATCAGGCCCGCCGCAGCGCCACCGAAGTTCGTCAGGTCACCCAGGGCGTCGTGCCGAGCGCGCTCGCATCGTCCGACCTCGTCGCGCTCGTGAAGGACGTGCAGCTCGCCACCATGACGCTCGTCTACGCGCCCGACGCCACCGTCGCCTCGCTCGCGCAAACCGAGCTGAAGGAGAAGGAAGCCGCGCTGCGCGCCGCACTCGACGTGCAGCGCATAGGCGCCGCGAGCCACGCCCAGGAAGGTCTCGTCGCGCAGGCGCAGGAAAGCCTCGCGAACTACTTCTCCGCGATCGACGACACCGCGACGATGAAGGCGAGCGGCAAGAACGAGCTTGCACAGGCCAATCTCTTCGCGAATGTCGCGCAGTACCGCGACGAACTCGAAGGCATCGTCACGACCATGCGCGTGGAAAAGAACCGCCAGAAAGACGATGCGATCCGCACGCTCAACGACACGCTCGACACCACCACGAGCGCCATTGCCGCCGTGACGGGCGGCGCGGTGCTGCTGCTCACGCTGATCGGAACGCTGCTGTACCGCCAGATCACGCGCCCGCTCTCGCGCATGCAGGCCATGATGAGCGAGATCGCGTCGAACCAGGACTTCACGCGCCGCGTGCCGGTGGGCCGCATGGACGAGATCGGACATTCGATCGTTGCCTTCAACGGCATGATCGAGAAGATCCAGCTCAGCTCCGCGCAGCTCAAGCGCAAGACCGCCGACATTCAGGCGATGTTGCAGAACATGCAGCAGGGTATTCTCACGGTGGTGGAAGGCGCGACGATCCACAGCGAATACTCGGCGTATCTCGAGGCGATCTTCGAAACGAACGAGATCGCGGGCCGTCCGCTCATGGACCTCGTGTTCTCGCATACCGATCTCGACGCCGACACGCTCGCGCAGATCGACGCCGCCGTGCACGCCTGCCTTGGCGAGGACGACGTGAACTTCGCGTTCAACCAGCATCTGCTCGTGAACGAAATCACGCGCACGCCGCCCGATGGCCGCGCGAAGGTGCTCGACCTCAGCTGGTCGGCGATCACCGACGAGAACGACGTGGTCGTGCGCCTCATGCTCTGCGTGCGCGACGTGACGGAGCTGCGCGAGCTTGCGGCCGAGGCCGGCGAGCAGAAGCGCCGCCTCGAGATGATCGGCGAAATTCTCGCGGTGAGCGAAGAGAAGTTCCAGCACTTCGTCGAGAGCTCGACGGGCTTCATCCACGAGAACGAGCACATCATTCGCCAGCACGATTGCGCGGACACGGGCGCGATTGCCGCGCTGTTCCGCAACATGCACACGATCAAGGGCAACGCCCGCACGTATAGCCTGCAGCATCTCACGGGTGTCGTGCACGAGGTCGAGCAGCGCTACGACGCGCTGCGCCGCGAAGACGCGAGCCACACGTGGGACCAACAGGCGCTGATCGCCGATCTCGAACGCGTGAAGGCCGCGCTAGAGCACTATTCGAGCATCAACGAGGTGAGCCTCGGGCGTGGTCCGCGTTCGGCCGGCGCGCAGAACACGGACGCACGCCTCACCGTCGGGCGCGAGGCGATCGAAGAGACGCTGCGCATCATCGATCGAACCGACGACAGCGATCTGCAGGCGCTGCGCGCGATGCGTGCCGAACTGCGCAGCACGCTGCGCCTGATCGGCACCGAGCGCGTGGCCGACGCGCTCGCAGGCGTGATCGGGTCGCTGCCTTCGCTCGCCCAGGAACTCGGCAAGGTCGAGCCGGCCGTGCATATCGTGGACAACGGGTGCCGTCTGCGCAGCGAGGCCGTCGGCACCGTGAAGAATGTGTTCATGCACTTGCTGCGCAATTCGCTCGATCACGGCATTGAAATGCCGGCGCAACGCCGCGCGCAGGGCAAGGACGAAGCCGGGCATATCGACATCGAAGTGAACGTGCGCAACGGCGCAATGCAGATGACGCTTGCCGACGACGGCCGCGGTCTCGCGCTCGCGCGCATTCGCGGCATCGCGGTCGAGCGCGGCTGGCTCGAAGCGCATGAAGCGGCCAGCGACGAGACGATCGCCTCGTTCATCTTCCGCCCGGGCTTTTCGACGGCAACGAACGTGACCGAAGTGTCGGGGCGCGGCGTGGGCATGGACGCGGTGCGCGACTTCCTCGAACGCGAGGGCGGCGCAATCGAGCTGCGTTTCACCGACGAGCGCCAGGGCGCCGACTACCGGCACTTCCAGACCATCGTGCGCCTGCCGCTGCAGTGGGCGGTGCAAACGGTGGAAGCAGCGCAGGCAAAACTAGAGGAAGCGCTGGCAAGCTAGCGCATGGCGGGGGTGGCAGTGGTCTTACCGTACTTGATCGAAGGCACGGCGCTTGCCGCGCTGGCAGCAGGCGCGGCCGTCGCGTGGCGCAGGCACGCGCAAGCGCAGGCGCAAGAGGCAGCGCGCGTGCAGGGCGCGACGCACGCCGCCGCGCTCGCACAGGCGCAAGCGCGCCACGTGGCGCAGCAGGAGGAGGCCGCGCACGAACATGAGGCGCTCGTCGCGCAGGTCGAATCGCTGCGCGCCGAACTCGCGCAGCGCAAGTTGGTGGCGGATGCGCTCGAAGCGGCGCTCGCGAGCGAACGCGCCCACCGCGACGACGCCATGCATCATGCCGCGCGCATCGCGAGCGAGGCCTCGCGGCTGAAGCTGATGTCCTCGACGTTCGAGCGCTGGCACGAGCAGATGATCTCGCTGATGGCGCAGAACCACGACATGCACCAGAAGAACCAGGAGCTGTCGTCGATCGTGAGCCACGTGCTGATCGTCTCGCTGAACGCCTCGATCGAAGCGGCGCGCGCGGGCGCGGCGGGGCGCGGGTTCTCGATCGTGGCGGGCGAGGTGCGTGCGCTCGCCACGCGCTCGCAGGAGCTCTCGAAGAGCTATCGCGACAGTCTGAACCGCAACGACCTCATCACGGCCGCGACGTTTCAGGACATTCAGGCAGGCGGCAAGATGATCGCGGCGTCGCTCGCGAGCGTCGAGTCCGCGTCGAACCAGTTGCACACCCAGCTCGAAGCGGCGCGCAGCGGGGCGCACGCATGATCGGCACGCATGCGAAGGACAGTATCGAGCGCATTTTCTTCGCGGCCGCGCGCACGCGGCTCGTGACCGACCAGCAGCATGCCTGTGATATCGCGCCGCGCCCGGGCGTGGCCGCACAGGGCGAGCACCTGGTCGTGCTGACGATCTCGTCGATGCAGTTCCGCCTGCTGCTGCTCCTGCACTTCGAAGACGACGAGCGCACGCGGCGCTACTACGTGGGCGATGCGGCACGCACGCTCACCGAATGCTTCATGGAGTTCGGCAACCTGTGCTGTGGCGCGATGAACCAGCAACTGGTCGAGCATTTCCCCGATCTGGGCATGTCGACACCCTATGCGCTCAGCAGTGGATGCCTGCCGTATCTGCGTGAATTGAAGCCGGATTCTGTGCAGTCCTACGCGATTACGATCGATCGGGAAGTGCGGATCGGCGCGACGCTATGCGTGTGCACGCAAACGCCGCTGGATTTCGTCGCGAGCCTCGCGGCCATCGAGGCGCACGACAGCGCGGGCGAACTCGAATTGTTTTGAGCGCGCATGGCGCGTGGGTATGAAATCAGGCAGGCGAAAGCAGAGAAGGGAAACATGAACGCGAACAAGCCAGTCAGCAAGCTGTTGCTGCTGGAAAGCAATACGGCGCGCGCCGATGCGATTGCGCAAATCGGCGCCGCGCATGATTGCGCGTGCGTGCCGGTGCGGCGCGAAGCGCTTTCGGCGGCGCTGAAGGCGCACTACGATCTGGGAGGCGTGCTGCTGGGCGAGGACTTCGGCGGTTCGCGCGAAGCCGCGGCGGCCGTGGCGGTGGCGCTCGAAGCGGAGCGTCCCGAACTGCCTGTCGTGCTGCGGCGCGCAGCACACGAGAGCGGCGGCGATCTGCCCGAGCCCTTGCGTCGCGTGCCTTGCGCGAGCTGGCTGGAAGGCGACGAGCAATCGCTGCTCGCGGCGCTCGGTGCGAACGTGTTCTCGCACGACTATCCGGACCCGCTCGTGGACGGCATCACCGACATGACACTCGGGCGCCTGCGCGGGCTCTTTCCCCAACTGGAGGTGAACTGGGACACGCCGGGCATCGTGCGCGACCGCATCCTCTTCGGCGAAGTGCTCACGCTGATTCCGATCGAGACCGCGTGGTGCCGTGGCTGGCTCCTCATGCAGACCGAAGAGGCGCCGCTGATCGAGTTGCTGCCGCCGCGCGCGGGTCGCGACGAGGCCAGCGACTTTCGTGACGTGAACGGCGTGCTGGCGGAGCTCACGAATCTCGTGTGGGGCGCGTTCCGCAATCGCTATCTGGGCAACGCGCGCGCGGCTGGCGAAGCGGGTTGGGGACGCGCGCAGGTGCAGGTGCCGCTGCTCATCAACCATCGGCGGCGTTATCTGTCGTTTGGCTCCGACAATCCGCAACTGTGCATCAAGTACCGGCTCACGTGCGCGGACACGGGCCGCGAGGTGGTCATCGACCAGCGTTTCGTGTTCAGCCTCGGCTGGTCGCGCGAAGGGTTCGACGAGACGGCCGCACAGGCCGCAGCCGCCGCCGAAGAAGAAGAACAGGCGAGCGGCGAACTCGAATTATTTTGATCAAGGACGCGCCGCACATGGCGCGAAGGACAAGGACAACATGGCGAAAATTCTGGTGGTGGACGATTCGAGCACGGTGCGCGACGAAGTGGCGGGCTTTCTGCGCAAGAACGGTCTGGACGTGGACACGGCGGTGGACGGCAAGGACGGCCTCGCGAAGCTGCGCTCGAACCCCGGCGTGAAGCTCGTGGTGAGCGACGTGAACATGCCGAACATGGACGGCCTCACGATGGTCGAGAAGATCCGCAGCGAGCTTGCGAATACGGCCGTAAACGTCGTGATGCTGACCACCGAGAGCAGCCCCGCAATGAAGGAGCGCGGCAAGGCGGCGGGTGTGCGCGGCTGGATCGTGAAGCCTTTCAAGGGCGAAGCCGTTCTCGAAACGTTTCGAAAGCTGGCGGGCTAGAGCCGGCGCGATCTTGCCTTCGAAATATTTCCCCCGCTTACGATCTGTTACAGCGACGATGGCGCAACGCCGTCTGCGCTGCACGGTGCGTTACAGCGCTAATAAAGTCCAATAGTGCGCCGTTGTCGCACGCGCACCACCCTGCTTGAATACGCCGCTCAACGGGTGAAGCGGGCGGCGCGATGGGCGAGCGGGATGGCAATGACGAAGCGGCGATCGCGCAGTGCGTGGCGCAAGCGCTGGGCGAGCAGCCGCAGGGGCTGGAACGACAGGTGCTCGCGCATAGCGGCAACGCGGTGTACCGCGCGCGCATGGCCGGGGGACGCTCTCTGGCGGTGCGCGTGAGCCCGCAAGCGCAAACGTTCTCGCATACCCGCTCGAATCTCGCCACGCTGCGCGGCCTCGGCTTGCCGGTGCAGGCAGTGCTCGCGCAGGGCGTTACGCCCTCGGGCGGGGAGTTCGTGGTGCTCGACTGGCTGCCTGGCCGCGATATCTACTATGCCTTTTCGACACTCAGCGATACGCAGTCCGAACGGATTGCGGAGGCGGTGACCGCGTTCCAGCGCCGTGTGACGGAGCGGCTGCCAGCGCCACCGGAAGGCGGCTTCGGCTGGGCTGCGATCGGCGAGCGCGCACCCCAGGCGCGCTGGACCGAAATCTTTGGTGCGCCCATACCGCAGGCGCAGCTCGCCGAGATGCTCGCGCGCGTGGACGCCACGCCGCTCGAACGCTTTCGCGCGCGCCTCGGCCTTGCGCGGGCTTCGCTGGAGGATTATTTCGACACGCTGCGCCCGGTCTGCTTCCTCGACGACCTCACCATCAAGAACGTGCTGGTGGACAACGGCGAACTGAGCGGCCTGATCGACCTCGATACGGTTTGCTATGGCGATCCGCTGCTTGTGCTGGGCGCGACGCTCGCGCATATCGATAGCGAGGTGGGCGAACATGGCCGCGCCTACGCGAGAGCGCTGTTGCACCACTGGTCGCCGGAGGGCGTGCAGCGGCGCGCGACGGGTTTCTATGCGTGCCTGTGGATCATCGGCTTTCTGACGCTAGCGCTGGAGCAGGGCAACGCGGCGCGCGTGCGCTGGCTCGTGCCGATTCTGAACCAGTTCCTGAACGTAGCGGAGGGACGCTGAGCCGCGACGCGCGCACTCAGGCCGCGATGGCCGCTTCACCCGCGCCGTTATCCGCCGTCGATCTTGCCGGGCTCAACAGCACCGGAATCGACTTCGACGTGGGCGTGCCCGCGCCATCGGCGACTGAGGAGAGCGGCACGAGCGGATTCGTCTCGGGGTAGTACGCGCCGAGGCAGCCGCGCGGAATGTCGTATTCCACGAGCAGGAAGTCCTCGACGTGGCGCTTGATGCCGTCATCCCACACGCTCGTGATGTCCACATGCTGGCCAGGCTCGAAGCCGAGCATCGTCATGTCCTCGCGGTTCGCGAACAGGACGCGGCGCAGGCCATATACACCACGATAGCGGTCGTCGAGACCGTATATCGTTGTGTTGTACTGATCGTGTGAGCGTGTCGTCATGAGCGTCATGAGACGCTTGCCGTGTTCGGCGCGCGCGCGGTGGATCGGCGTGTCGAGCGCGATGGCATGCACGACGAACTGCGCCTTGCCGCTGGGCGTCTTCCATACGCGCTCGCGCGAGGCGACGCCCAGGTGGAAGCCGCCCGGATGCTTCAGGCGCTCGTTGTAGTTCTCGAATCCGTCGAACACCTGCTCGATGCCGTCGCGAATCTTTGCGTAGTCGGCGGCGAGGCCAAGCCAGTCCACCTTCGCGCTGCCGAGCGTGGCGTGCGCCATGCGCGCGACGATCGCGATCTCCGAAAGCAGGTTCGGGGAAGCGGGCCGGTTCATGCCGTATGAAATGTGGACCATGCTCATCGAGTCCTCGACGCTCACGCCCTGCGGTACGCCATTCTGCAAGTCGATTTCGGTGCGGCCGAGCGTGGGCAGGATCAGCGCGTCGCGGCCGTGCACCAGATGGCTGCGGTTGAGCTTCGTCGTCACGTGCACCGTGAGCGCGCACGCGCGCATCGCTTCCCACGTGCGCGGCGTGTCGGGCGTGGCAATCGAGAAGTTGCCGCCTAGGCCAATGAACACCTTCACGCGCCCTTCGAGCATGGCGTGGATCGTCTCCACCACGTCGTAGCCGTGCTCGCGCGGCGGTTCGAAGTCGAAGGCCTTGCCGAGGCGGTCCAGAAACGCCTGCGTGGGCTTTTCCTCGATACCCACCGTGCGGTCGCCCTGCACGTTCGAGTGGCCGCGCACAGGGCACAGGCCCGCGCCGCGCCGGCCAATGTTCCCGCGCATCATCATGAGGTTGGAGAGCAACTGGATCGTCGCCAACGAATTCTTGTGCTGCGTGAGCCCCATGCCCCAGGTCGCGATGACGGCGCGACCTTTCACGTAGATATCGGCGAGCTTGAGCACGTCCTCCATCGGCACGCCCGCTTCGGCCAGGATCGTGTCCCACGATTCGGCGCGCAGGTCGGCGGCGAAAGCCTCGAAGCCCACGCAATGCCCGGCGATGAAATCGACGTCGAGCACGCGCTCCGTGCCGGTGGCGAGCGCTTCGTCATCGAGGTCGATCACGCGCTTGGCCACGCCCTTCAGGAGTGCGAAGTCGCCGCCCACGCGCGGGCGGATAAACACGGAGCTGATCTGCACGCCGACAGGCGAGAGCATGTCGAGCGTGTGCTGCGGGCTCGCGAAACGCTCGAGGCCGCGCTCCTTGAGCGGATTGATCGAGACGATGGTCGCGCCGCGCTTCGCGCATTCGCGCAGCTCGCCGAGCATGCGCGGATGGTTCGTCGCCGGGTTCTGGCCGAAGATCAGCAGGGTGTCGGCGTGCTCGAAGTCGTCGAGCGTGACCGTGCCCTTGCCGATGCCCACCGTGCCCGGCAACCCGCGGCTCGTGGCCTCGTGGCACATGTTCGAGCAGTCGGGGAAGTTGTTCGTGCCGTACATGCGCACGAACAGCTGGTAGAGGAACGCGGCTTCGTTGCTCGCGCGTCCCGAGGTGTAGAACGCGGCGCGGTTCGGGTCGTCCAGCGCGTTCAGGTGCTTCGCGATCAGCCTGAACGCGTCGTTCCATTCGATCGGCACGTAGCGATCCTGCGTCGCGTCGTAGACGAGCGGATCGGTGAGGCGGCCGTGCTGTTCGAGCTCGTAGTCCGATTGCGCCATCAGCTCGCTCACGGTGTGCGCCTCGAAGAACTGCGGCGTCACACGCTTGCTGGTCGCCTCCGCCGCCACGGCCTTCACGCCGTTCTCGCAGAACTCGAAGGTCGAGGCGTGCTCGCGGTCGGGCCACGCGCAGCCGGGGCAGTCGAAGCCGTCGGGCTGGTTCTGCTTGAGCAGCGTGCGGTAGTTGCCGCCCGTCACCTTTTCCTTGATGAGGTTGATGGCGACCTGTTTGAGCGCACCCCAGCCCGCGGCGGGGTGATGATACGGCTCGATGCGACCTTGCGGCTTCTTCATGATGCGGTTGGCTTTTCATCTGGCGTGGGCGGTTCGCCCCGATGAGCCAAGGCTACTGTGTTCCTGTGCTCCCGGAGAT
>Ga0335069_10015685_pt1 | contig 10591 bp, 13 predicted proteins | sample Lox_Sample_11_FD_206714 | JGI IMG/M metagenome (GOLD analysis project Ga0335069, IMG submission 206714) | Soil microbial communities from Loxahatchee National Wildlife Refuge, Florida, United States - Lox_Sample_1.1 | ecosystem: Environmental > Terrestrial > Soil > Wetlands | place: USA...
AGAGGGGAGGAGGAAGGGAATCGCGACCCGCTACGGCTGCGGATACTAAATGGGGTCATTTGAGTTGAAGCAACCGCGCCCAACCCTGCGCTGAAACCGAGTGGGGACTTCTCCCGACCTTATTTCTAGCTCAGTTCACCGACCAGCGCGCGCTGTTCTTCTGCTCATCGAGCAAAGGTAAATCAAGGCGTTCGCAAATGTCCTGGGCGTATGAGGTCTCGGCGATGAATTGCGCATTCAGTTTTTTGAGAAACGACAGCACCTCTTCCCCGATGACATCGATGAACATCATTTCGGTGAGATCGACGATGATTTGGAGCTTGCTGTCGCAGCGCGTAACGAGGGTGCGAACCTGCTCAGCTCCTTGCCCGGTGAATCGGCCTTCCAGCCTACAGATTAAAGTACCGTTCAATTCTTGTGTTCCTACACGTAACATGACGGCGCCTCTTAGCGATCAATTCCCTGCTGCAAATACATGCAGCTGACTTGCCATGGATTCGGCGCTTAAGCTATTGAAATCGAAAGACTTTCCAAGCAGCCCTCGCCTTCACCCACGGGCAGTGCCAGCATGAGGGCAGGCGCTCGGTACAAAGAAATCAAAGGCGGCTTCTTCAGCCGCCTTGAGTCGCACCACGAGAGGGGCAGATTGCTCAAAACGTGAACACCAGGCCTCCGGAGGGAACAGCAGCGTGAGTGTACTTATCGAGTTTGAGGCTGGACTGCCCGAAGTCCGGCGTCCGGTACAGAAAGCCCCGATATTGAGCGCGCACCAGGAAGTGTCTTGAGACGGCAACGTCCACACCTCCTCCATAAACAAACGCGGCGCGTGTTTGCTCGTTCAGTGACCCCTTTCGCGGGTTAAAGAACATCGCTCCGCCTCCGGCGAGCACGAATGGAGACACTCTCCTCGCCGCTGGCGCCTTGAACGAAGGAAGTTTCACGACTGCCATGCCAGTTAAGGCGTGCACGTTGATCGGGACGAAAGTCGTGCCGGCGCTCGAGGAGTAAGTCTCATGATTTCTGAAGAAGTCATAGTCGCCCTCAACGGCAAACCAGTTCTTCAGGTTGAATCGATACCCTGCCATCGCGCCACCAGAATTGGTCGAATAATTCGTGATTCCACCGCTGGTCGTCTGCTTTTGAAAGAACCCGGAGCCTTGAACCGTCACTTCGTTTCGGGTTTCCTGCGCCCAGGATGAGATTGCAAGCAAAATAAAAATGACTGCTAGTTCGGTAAACCGCTTCATGCTTTGGAGTCCCCTTTGGGCCACTTCTTGAGCAGCCGCAAGCAGAACGAGGCATGTCCTTTGCCGAACCGTAGCTTCTTGAGTAGCTCCTTTAAATGCTGTTAGTTAGAGAAACAGCGGGAGGCACACGTGGACGATCGAGTTGCCCTTATGCTGGCGGGCGACCACATGCTGTCAGGCAACATAGTCGGCTCGAGTAATATTCAGCCTTCGCATCTTGTTCTGCAAAGTAGTGCGCTTAAGGCCCAGGCGCTCCGCCGCTCCCCCGTTCCCAGCTATTTTTCCCGAAGCGCTCCTGAGAGCATCGACGATCGCCTGACGCTCGGCTTGCTCGAACGTCGAAGGCGATGACACAAGACTTCGCACTCCTGCTTTCCTTAGTTCCGCTCGGGGCACGTTCAATTCGTCGCCTTGGGTGAGAATCACACAGCGCTCGATGAAGTTCTCCAGTTCGCGGATATTCCCCGGCCAATCGGCATTCACCAGAGCTTCCATTGCATCTTTTGGCACAGAGCGGATACGCTTTTGCATGCGGCGCGATAGGCGTGACACAAAAAAATGGACCAGTAGCTGAATATCTTCGCGCCTCTCGCGCAGTGGGGGAATTTCGATGGGAAATACTCTGAGCCTGTAAAAGAGGTCCTCTCGGAACTGATTGTTGCGGATCATGCCTTCTAAATCCCGATGGGTCGCCGCAATCAGCCTGACATTGACCTTGATGGTCTTGGCACTTCCGAGCCGCTCGAATTCCTGCTCCTGCAGAGCGCGCAGAAGTTTCGGCTGCAAATCCATCGTGATGTCGCCGATCTCGTCGAGGAACAGAGTACCTTGATCCGCTATTTCAAAGCGGCCTCGTTTCTGCATCAAGGCGCCCGTAAACGCGCCTTTTTCGTGACCGAATAGCTCGCTTTCGACCAGCCCGGAAGGAATCGCGGCGCAGTTCAGCCGGACAAAAGTGCGCCCAGCGCGCGGGCTGAGATTGTGAATCGCTCGAGCGACCAGTTCTTTACCGGTGCCAGTCTCTCCATGCAATAACACCGTCGAACTGGTAGGTGCCACAATCGCCACCTGGTCCAGAACTTTGCGGATTGCCGCGCTCTTGCCGACGATGTCTTCGAAGTTGTACTCGGCTTCGATTTCCGATTCCAGATAAAGCCTCTGTTCCTCGAGATCGTCGCGGGATGCCCGCAGCCGGCCGTAGGCAAGCGCATTCTCAAGTAGCAAAGAGATCTGAGTGCCGATCTGCGACAGGAGATCGCGATCCGTCTCGCTGAACGCATTCGCCCTACGACTGCACATCGTGAGCAATCCCAGATTGCCTTCAGCCCCAAGCAGGGGTATAAGGGCCGCTGATTGGAGCGATTCAGCCCGGCAGGCCTCGCGCAGGGCCGGAGGTATATCTGCTTCGTAAGGTGAGTAAAACTGCGGTGTTCGCACCCGCGACCATTCGCTCCATAGATTCGTGGGCTCGACCGTGATGACCTTCTCCAGAAACCCTTTTCCACCCTGGAAATCAAGATACTTACGTTCCAAACACCCGGTCTCCTTGTTGAGAAGCCACAATGATGTGAGGTCGTTACCCAAGTGCCTGCGCATTGAACCAGCTACAGCCTGAAACATCTCCTCCGCTTCAAGTTTGCTGACAATGTGATTGTTAATCTCCAGCAGCAAACTCAGGCGGTCTCGCTGCCTGACCACCTCCAGGTGGTAACGCGTCGCAGTGTCTCGCGCCTGCGCACATTCAAGTGCAACCGCAACGTGAGAAGCCATAGCTTCCATCAGTTTCACGTCTTCGGACTGGAATTCCTTCCCACGCTCTTTCGTCAAGGCAAGAATTCCGTACTTTTTTCGCACGGTGGACACCGGAAACAGATACGTACTTCTACCCGCAGCTTGTTGTGCGAAGTAGGCCAGCTCAGGGTGCTTCAACATCTCACACGATACATCCGGAACGAAAATGGGCTCCTGCTTTTCAAGCACTTCAGCACATACGCCAACACAAGAAATCGTAGTGCCGACCTTAATGACGGGCGCGTCCGCTTCTTTGTCAGCCTCGAGCAGTTGCAGCGATGTTCCGGTCTCGCTCAATACAAATAGGTCGGCGCCGTGTAGTTCTGAAAGGTTGGAGAGAACATCGCGCAGGCTGCGCAAAACATCTTTCATTGTGGGCCGATCCACTATGGCGCTGGATACGTCCAGCATAGTGGCGTTACGGCGTTCGGGCATATTCATCACGTTTGTGCTCATTTGTAGTCCACCGCCTCGTTCCGCGACTCATTTGGCGCTTTGCCACGCAAATTGATTCTCTACTGGCTGATTTGCGCAGGAACCGTGACGAGCAACTTGCCGATGGCTTCGTCCATGGTACGATTCATCTGCGCCACCACCCCGGGAACACTCCGTTCAGGGACGCTTTCAATTTGCGAGACGGCATTGCTCCAAACCGTGGCGCCCGTTTTGACACTGGTGATCTGAGCGGATAAAGCAACTTCCACCTTAACCCCAGCCGGGTAGTCCACTTCTTCGAGCTTCTCCAATCTCCCGCTGAATACGTACTCGTGATCTGGACGGCCATTGTACGCCGAGACAAGCGCGAACTGCCCACTCGCACGCAAGTGATCGATCACGGCGCTCGTCACCAGCGCGCGAGGGTCAGCTGCCCAGCGGTGGTATTCGTAGAAGCCGACCTCCTCCGGCGTGGTTCGATACACGATCGGTCCTTGTCGCAGATAGTTAGGCGCTTGGAACTCGCGCACCGCGATGGACGCTCGGACGCCTTCGGGAGCGGGCGGGTCAGCCGGAGCTGGCAGGTTGAGGGTGTAGTAGGCAGGGTATCGAACCCGGCCGCAGCCAACCAATCCCGGCAATAGCATCAGCATCGATACGAACGCGATCCCAATGTTTTTCATTTCGCTTCTCCTTCGTTGGTGGGCCGCTATTTCGGAACCTGACGGTCCCCGGGTTGCTTGGTGCGGATTAGACTCCATGGACGCTGCTTCAGCGAATTTGTAAACTGATTCAGGTTGTCCGTTGCATCGCGCAGGTTTTCCATGGTGTCGTCAATCTTGTAATCGTTTGCCCTCACGATAACCTGGATCGACTGCATCACACCTTTCGCCTCTTCCAGGGTGGCTTGTAACTCAGCCAGATCTTTCCGCATCGGATTTCGCACATCCGTCACCGCGCCATTCACGTTCAAAATCGTGTCATCCGCATGCTCGGTAATCTTGGTAAGTTGGTCTGTCAAACGATCAATTTTGGGCCGCTCATTCGCTATCAATTGATCGATGTTATTAAGAATGGCCTGCACTTTTTTCTGGTTCGGGGGCCCCGTGATCGTATCCAGGTTTGCAAGGAGATGGTCAACGTTTCCGGTGATACCGTCGAGTTCTCCCTGCGCCTGCGTGATGAGCGTATTCGCGTTGTCAGCGACAGCCGCCAATTTTCCTGCGATCTCATCCAGGCTGGCTGCCTCTTGTGAGGTGATAGTCGACTCCGGCGGAAGTCGCTTGGCCTCGATTGTGCCGGTGGTGATCGATAAGGTGGCGCTGTTCATGACGCTGACGAATCCAAGCTTCGCAACCGATTTTTCATTCAGCGGCGTGTCTTTCTTGACATCAACTAGAATCTCGATTCGCGTCGGATCTGAGGCCCAAGGTCGCACGGCCTTAACTTTGCCAACATTTATGCCTCCGTATAGAACAGAAGCTCCCGGCTCGAGGCCGCCGGCATACCTTAAATAGGTACGGTACTGAACGGTGTCGCCGCTGAATTGCGCATTCAGCAGGTAGATCACGGTGAATGTGATCACCGCGAAGCAGCTGAGGACAAAGGCGCCTACCTTTGCTTCAGTGGTCATGGTTTTGCCTCCTGGCTTTGAACATAACGTTCCAGATAGGAGGCCAATGCCGGCGTATGCACCGGATTTTCCGGCACACGGTTCAGGAACTGCCTCACTCGTGGATGCTGGTTTTCGCGTAACTCGTCTTTTGTGCCGACCGCCAGGAGTCTGCCTTCGAATAACATCGCTATCCGGTCTGCGATTCGGAATGCGCTGGGCAACTCATGGGTAACGACTAGAGCTGTGATCTGAAAAGCTTCCTTAACAAACAAAATCAGTTCGTCCAATTCTGCCGCCACGATGGGATCGAGCCCTGCCGATGGCTCGTCCAGGATTAAAATTTCGGGATCCAAGGAGAGAGCCCGTGCGACCGCCGCGCGCTTCTTCATGCCTCCGGAAAGCTCCTGTGGATGCAGTTTGCCGAAATCCGCCAGCCCGACGACCGCCAACTTCATCCAGACGATCAGATCAATCACGGAAGGCGCCAAAGCACTGTGTTCCCGCAGCGTGAGTGCGACATTGTCTTCCAGAGACAGCGAATTGAACAGAGCCGCACTTTGGAAGGCGACTCCAACCGAGCGCCGAATTCGTTTCAACTCCGATTCTGAGCACCGCGTGATATCAGTACCTTTGATGTATATGCTCCCTGACTTCGGACGTTCCAAACCAAGGATCTGCCGTAATAACGTGCTCTTCCCAGAGCCGCTGCCTCCGAGCAGAACCGTGATCTGACCGGCTTCAATGTCGAGATTCAAACCATCGAGCACTCGCCGCCCGTCGTATTCCACCACTAAATCGCGTACTGAAATCAGTGACATCAGGCTTTCCCTATGAAGTAAAAGATGGCCGTGAATACTGCATCGGCTACAACGACCAGGAACGTCGATCTGACCACTGCCATGGTGGTAGAGCGACCTACCGCATCTGGCCCTCCGCGCACTCGAAGCCCTTCCAGGCATCCGACGTGGGCGATAATCGTGGCGAATGCCAGGCTTTTCACCAGACCGGCGAGTACATCCCGCAAGACGATCGAGGACAGTACGTCCCGGAAATAGAGCACCAAGCCCAAGCGCGTGCTGAAGAACATGAACAGGCCCCCTGCCAGAATGCCGAAAAGCCCGGCCACGATACTGAGACAAGGAACCACCACCAGTGCAGCCAGATACTTCGGCGCCAGCACAAACTCGACCGGGTCGAAGGCCATAACTTTCAGCGCATCAATCTCTTCGGTCACCTTCATCGTGCCGATCTCGGCTGCGAATGCTGATCCTGACCGTCCGCTCACCGCGATTGCCGTCAGCAGCGGCCCGAGTTCGCGCGTGAACCCCACGGCGACCAGATCAATCACGTAATGCAAGGCGCCAAACCGCCGCAGTTCCGATGCTCCTTGCATGGCCAGAATGAATCCGCTACACATGGCCAGGAGGGCTACCATCGGCAGCGCGTCGACCCCGATCTCAAGCATCTGGTGAACAGCCGCGTCCCAGCGATGCCGGTTTCCAATCAGGGGCAGAGCTCTGCGCATCCCGCGCAATGTATCCCACAGTTGAATATTGAGCTTTCCGACGTATTCCAGCTCAGCAAGCGTCTCTCTGCCGGCAGCCTCTAAGACATTGGACATCACTCCGCCTCCGGCCCAGACTGGGTTCGCGAACTTCCATTGAACAGAGACAGAATGCCCGTAGCTTCGAAGAGACGAAGCAACTGATTGTGCAGGCCCCGCAGTCTCAGTTCGGTCTTGCTGGCGCGCGCAGTCCTCAACACATCAATCAGAGTGGCCACTCCAGAGCCGTCCAGGTGATTGACGGCTGATAAGTCGATGCTCACCACGTTCGGGTGTGGGGAGTGCAACAATGCCAGAAGCCGCTCTCGTAACGCCGGTGCGGAATCAATATCGATTCGACCATGTAAGCACACCAGCGCACCACCTTCGCTGGTCACAACCATTCCCGACGGATCGACTACCTTGTTTTCAGCGAACACGGAATCAGCTCCTATCCGGGATGGTTCCCCACACTCCACGAGGGAGGAATGTCAACCATTCTTCGCCTTGTACTTGGCACGCGTATCGCCATCGCCGGGCAGCGAAGATTCCTATATTGTTCAAGGACTTACGGATGCCGCGAGTTGGTCGGGCAGCCGCGTGGGCAGTTTCTGGGCAGCCATGCCCGAATAAGGTCAGATCGGGTCAGCTGTCTGTGAGGTGTGACCGTATTCGGTCCGCGCGGAAAGAACTCAGCTGGGACGTTTGGACGCCAAATGGATCCGAGCGAGCAGCTTCGCTACAAACTTTACAAGGAAGGCGTGGAATCGCTAATTCTTCGACCGCGGGCCTTAGGAGAATGAGGTCGAGAACGAAGCCCCACTCGAATTGATTTCAGCAGTTTCGCTCGAGCCCGGGCCGTCTGCGCTTTTACTGTTCCGATGGGAACTCCCAGCACCCGGGCCGTCTCGCAGACCGAAAGATGATCGACATATCGCAGGTAAAACGTTCTCCGCAAAATGGGGGACAACCTGGCTGCTGATTTTCTCAAACGCGCGTTCAGGCGGGACACATGGCACTCGTCCTCGGGATTGGGCCGGCTGTCCACCAGAATGTCAGCGAGCGAATATTCCTGCTCTTCTCCAATTCGCGAATCGAGCGATACATGAACTTGCCGCGGCCGTTTGCGTAATTGCATTCTGGCGCAATTGATTACGATACTGGTTAGCCATGTGGAAAATTGAGCGTCGCCTCTGAATTGGCTGAAATGTTTCAAAGCAGCCAGCACTGCGTCCTGTACGGCATCTTCCGCATCATGTTTGTTTCCCAACAGCCTCAACGCGTGTCGTTGAAGGGACGGCAGGCAATGCGACAATGCAGGAAGCATCTGCGGGCGCGACAGCTTGCCCGCCCCCGTGGCGCCCACCTCTGCCAATTCAATCGAGTTCTTCAAATCGTGCATGCGATTCGCCGTACCTCCTGCAAGCTAAAGACCTATGAAAGCAACATTCCGGATAGACTCACGCCTTCTACCTTCCAGAACCGGCCGCAGAAAAAGGAGCCGTCAAAGCCGGGTCGGAGCGCGTGATTTTCAACGAACTGTTCGGTTGCTGGCCTGCTTCGTCGATATCGTGTTTTAGAACATCATGCAGGGCGCTAAGTACCTGATACTGCATCATGGCCGTCTGGTACCTTTGCTGGATGAGATATTCCGCCTGCTCGCGGCTAATCTGATTTGCTTGTTGAGCCTGCACGATGACTCCAAAGTCAGCCGATGTCTTATCTGCCACCAGGCTCATCGCGATTTCGTAGGACTTGAGCATGTCCTGTGGGCCTAAGGGCATCTGCGGCTCTGCTTTCGAACTCATCAAACTTTCTATAACCGGGCTCGAAGGCAGGCTTCGGCCCGCCAGAACCTTCTCAATCGCCGGCGCCTGTATCGGAAACCTGTCTTTCTTCGGCTGCGCAGCGGCAGTGTGCCACACCCCACCCAGCATCACGATCCCAAGAAGAACCCCTCGCAATTTCATCGTTGCCTCACTTGTGAGCTGTCGGCAGTCCCGCTGGCGGTGGCCGCGATTGGTCCGGCTTGCTCGGGCCCCTTCCATGGTGATTCCTTAATAATTTTGGCTATGTTCTTAGCCAAGTTGTGAGTAGCGCGCAGATTGCTGCCAAAAAAGCGCACCTTGCCGTCGACCGTTCGCTCCAGCACAATCGTTCCCTCTCTGGTCACGAGTTGGGTCCGGACGCGGAGCTTCGTCGCTCCACTGAACGTGGTCACCGCTCTTCGAGTTTCGCTACCCGCCGTGTAGTTGAGGACAGTCGTTTTCAGGATCAGCAAGTCCGCCGCATCGCTGGCCTGGTGCTCACCTTCGCGGAAAACACGTTTGAATCGGTGTGTTTTGTTCAATTCCTCTAGAAGATTCTCGTAGGTGGCAACTTGGAACGAGTACGCAAGTTCGGTCTCGCCTTGCTCAACCCGATCTACTTGTATGCTCCACTGCTTCTCGCCGCTGCTCCCCACCTCGGACTTGACCGCTCCCGTTTGCCCCCAAAGCCGCCCAGCTGACGCAATTGCGACCACCAGTACGATTGCCGCGAGGCAGATGAATACCTTTCGTTTAATTGTTGGCATGCGATGCCTCCGCGTTGCTGTGTTCTGCCGCCTGGTCGACTGCCCGATCGGCGAGTACGCCGCGAGCTACGAGCTCATTCCTGACCCGTTCCGCTTGGCCTTTGCTCATTTGAAAGACCGCGCCGTGGACTCCGCCATCACCGTCGGTGTATTCCAGAGTGAGCGTGTCATATTTCTTGTGGGCAAAAAGACTGACGACACGGCCGCCTCCGAACGGAGCTGCGGCTTTTCCCACTTTTACCGGCACTCCGCCGACCTGTTTGCTCTCGCCGCCTAGAAATACTCCCTGAATGGATGCGATCCTTACCTCCGCCGCGGGCTTGTCGGGCCGCTGAAATTGCAACGTATTCCCCTGGATTGTAAGAACCCCATTGCAGTCGCCCTTGGTATCGGGAAACCCCAGAAGATGAGTCGCTCGAATGCTGAACGGAGCGCCTTCATTCACCGCGGTAGCGGTACCCTGACCCCATGCCCCGATGCTGCAGCAGAACATAGCGCAGACACTCAAGAGTATGCAGCTGCCGAGGGAGCCCTTTTCGTATTGTTTTTGGATAGACAAAGATCAATCCTTTCCTCCAGCCTCATTCCATCAAGACCAACTACAATCCCTTGCCAGAAATGTTTCTGGCCCTACTCAACGCTACTTCGGTTTATGCTCACTCGCAGGTCTTTGGCTTTCGATTGGGACCTGAAGCGACCTGCCCAGGATGTCGTTGTAAGTGATCGTGTCCTTTCCAACCGACACGAGCAGTTCATGTCCGGCCGCATACTTCGGTGGGATTTCGCCCTGGGGCGTCGAGTACCGCACCAGGTATATGGTGTCGCCTACTTTCACCGATATGTCATAGGTGATCGGATCAGAGGCGTCCTCTCCGGCGGCAGGATGCGGCTTGACCTCAGTAACCGTCGCGACTTGCCACTTCGCGGCGGACTGGCAAAACGCCGGAACTGTCAGCAGACACAAAGCAAATGCAGGTAGCAGCTTCCGCAACATTCGACCTCCCGTGAGTTCCTCATTGCGAACCAATCGCCAGGGCGATGATCCATTCAACTGAGGAACCCGTTCACTTCCTCTGAGGCAATCGCTATGCCAATGATGGAAGCGCGAGCCAGGGCGCCGCAGAGGTTGCGTTTCATGAGTTTGCGAGTTGGCCTTTTGCAGCTCTGGACGTTCAAGATCGAATTGCGCCCACATCCGGGCATTCATGACTGATGCCGGGCACGTTGTAACGTCCGTGGCGCAGCGCACTTCCCACTCGGGTCGTGAGCGCGCCATTTCTCTTCCTTGGCGATTGGCAGCGCGCGTGCATCTCAGCGATTCAGCGAGGCGGCAGCCATCGCGCCGAGACGGACTCCGCAGCCAACCAGTTCGGAGCGCCCGAGAG
>Ga0335069_10015686_pt1 | contig 10591 bp, 8 predicted proteins | sample Lox_Sample_11_FD_206714 | JGI IMG/M metagenome (GOLD analysis project Ga0335069, IMG submission 206714) | Soil microbial communities from Loxahatchee National Wildlife Refuge, Florida, United States - Lox_Sample_1.1 | ecosystem: Environmental > Terrestrial > Soil > Wetlands | place: USA: Florida...
AAATACTGTTACGCGCGGTATACGCACGAGTACATGGAAATTGACGGCGGCGAATTCGAACGGAAGATTTTTGTGAAGCAGGATGCTGCAGCGCTGCTGGCGCGGGACGTGAACCAGAAGTATTCCTCTGCGTCGAAGGCGTCGGGGTACACGAAGGCGGAGCACATCGCGATCGGGACGGCGACTGATCCGTACCAGCCGGCGGAGCGGGAGTATGGCGTGACACGAGGGTGTCTGGAGGAACTGGCGAAGCGCGAAGGGCTGAGCATTTCGATTATCACCAAGTCGAATCAGATTGTGCGCGACCTGGACATCTTGAAAGTGATTGCGGGGAAATCTGCGCTTTCCGTGAATATCACGGTGACGACACTGAAGCCTCGGCTGGCACGGTTGCTGGAGCCGCGTGCGCCGCGGCCGGATTTGCGGCTGGCGGCGGTGAAGGAATTGCGGGATGCGGGGCTGCATGTGGGCGTTTCGGCTTCGCCGTTATTGCCGGGGATTTCTGATGGAGAGGGAGAGTTGGAAGCGGTGGCAGCGGCGGCGAAGGAAGCCGGGGCGGAGTGGTTCTTCTCCGGCGTGTTGTTCCTGATGCCGGCGTCGGCGCGGCAGTTTCTGCCGTTCATTGAGCGGAAGTTTCCGAAGCTGGCCAAGCAGTACCGGGAGTGGTATACGAAGAACGGATATGCGCCCGAGACTTATCGGAGAAAAGTTTCGGAGCGGGTGTTGCGCATCCGGCAGAGGTTTGGGTTTTCTTCACGGCCGTGGGAGGGTGAGCGGCCGGCCTTCAGGCAGGCGCAGATGTCGCTGGCCTGGGACGCGGGTGCAATTAGTGGACAACTTTTCGGAATGCGTTCCTGTTCGGCGGGTTGATGCGTCCGCGAATGCGAGGTCTGGTTCAGGGGAGGATGATGCGGGATTCTTCGCGCTTGAGTTCGGGGGCGGCGGGGAACTGGCCGCGGAGGAATTCGATGAAGCGGCGGGAGCGGGGGCGGCCGTTGGTGCGCAGCAGGCCCATGCGATAGAGAAAGACGAGGAGTTGGAAGATCTCGGAGTCCTTCGGGTGGCCGAGGGGGCTTTGCGGAGGAGACTGTTTGGTTTCGGCGAGGAAGGCGGAGAGGGAATCGTAGAGGCCGCGCTGTACGGCAGAAACCGGAGGCTTTTCGTAGACAATGCCGGAGGAGAGCGTCTTGTAGGTTTCGGCGAGGGCATGCACCGCAGCGAGAACATCGGGATCAGTTGTGGCGGGTTCACCGGCGCAGACTTTCGCGACGGCGAAGGCGATAGCAGAAAGAAATTGGGGGTGGAGGCGGACGAGGTCCGGAGCAAGGCGGACATCGAGCAGTGGAGTGTCCGCGGGAATGGGTCGCGGGTGCTGCTCTTCGTAGCGGTGAGCGGAGAGCAGATAGCCGCAGTCGGGTGGGCAGTCGAGCGTGACTTCGCGCTCGGTACCGCAACAGACGGCGCAGATTTTTTCGGCTTTGGCGGGGCAAAAGCGTTCCGCCTTGCGTTTTTGGCAGATTGGACAGGCCACGAGGTCCCCTGAATGGCGAGGAAATTATACCAGCGAAGAAGTGACTGGTGATTGGTGACTCGTGACTGGTGAAAGAGAGCGGCGGGGCCACTTGAAGGTGGCCGCTACGTGAAACGGCAATGGCCTCAAGCCATGATGACTTTGTTCTGGAAGCGGCGGGCGGCGATGACGAGCAGCAGCGAGCCGATGGTGAACAAGGCGAGGGCGTCGACCCAGAGATGTGCCAAGGTGGCGCCGCGGAGGATGATGCCGCGGGTGATATCAATGAAATAGGTGGCGGGAACAAAGTAGCTGAGGATGAAGAAGAATTTGGGCATGGTTTCTCGCGGGAAGATGTAGCCGGAAAAAAAGATGCTGGGGAGGATGGTGAGGAACGCGAGTTGCATGGCTTCGGCCTGAGAATTGGCTTTGCTAGAGATGAGGATGCCCAGCGAGAGAGAAACGAAGATATACGGGAGAGAAAGCAGAGCGAGCAGAAGCACGTTGCCATGAATGGGGACTTGGAAGACGAAGCGCATGAAGGTGAGGATCATGCCCAGCTCAAAGAAACCGATGATGAGATAAGGCAGCAATTTTCCAAGAAGCAGGCCCATCGGGCGCACCGGTGTGACGAAGAGCTGCTCGAGCGTGCCGCGCTCTTTTTCGCGAACGACGGAAAAAGCCGTGAGGAACGTGGTGACGTTGAGGAGCAATACGGCGGTGAGGCCGGGAAGAAAGAAATTCGGCGAGCGTGAATCGGGATTGAAGAGGATTTTCGGGCGCATGTCGACGGCGAAAGGCGCATTGCTATTGGCGAGAACGCGGCGCAGCGATTCATCCAGGCCGATGGAGGTAGTGACGTTGATGGCCTGCCCGGCGACGGAAGAATCGGAGCCGTCAATGAGCACCAGCACTTGCGCGCTCATTCCATGCAGCAACTTGTCCGAGTAGTCGACGGGGATCTTGATACCGACGCGGCATTTTCCGGAAACGATAGCGTCGGTGAGGTCGTGGTCGTTCTCGACGAAGCGCATGAGGTTAAAAGTATCGGAATTGCGCAGGCGGTCGAGGAGTTCGCGGCTTTCCCGGCGGCCGTCGGCGTTATAAACCACCGTGTTGATTTGGCGGATGTTGGTGTCAATGCCAAAGCCGAGCAGAAACATCTGCAGAAGCGGGATAATCAGCGAGAAAAACAAAGTTGCGAAATCGCGGCGCACGTGCAGCGCTTCCTTGTAGAAGACCGCGTTGAAGCCGCGGAAAGGGTTAAGCACGGGGGGCCTCAATCTGCGACTGGTGCCGGTAGGTGAGTTCGACGAAGACGTCTTCGAGTGAAGGCGCCAGTGGGCGGATTTCGGCGACGACGATGTTTTGTCTTAACAGGAACTCGCGCAAAAGATCGAGGTCCAGGTCGTCGTTGATGAGCGCGTGAATGGATTGACCGAAAATGGTGGCGCTGCGAATGCCCGGAAGAGTGCGAGTGATACGCAGGGCGCGGGTGACTTCGGGAGTGGTGATTTCCACGCGATAGGTGCCTTCGGGGCGGACCTCAGGAAGTTCGCGGAGTGAATCCGGAGTGCCATCGGCAATGATTTTACCGAAATAGATGTAGGCGACGTGATTGCAGCGTTCCGCCTCGTCCATGTAATGCGTGGTGACAAAAAACGTGATGCCGTGAGCGGAAAGTTCGAAGAGCAGATCCCAGAGCTGGCGGCGAGCGACAGGGTCAATTCCTGCGGTTGGCTCATCGAGGAAAATTAACTTGGGTTCGTGAAGCATGGCGCAGCCAAGGGCGAGGCGCTGCTTCCAACCGCCGGAAAGCTGCGCGGAGAGGCGATTGAGATACGGGCCCAGGCCGTTGAGTTGCACGATTTCGTCCATGCGTTTGCGGAGGCGATCCCCGGGGAGCCCATAGATTCGGCCGTAAAACGTGAGATTTTCCCTGACCGTCAAATCGGAATATAAGCTGAAGTTCTGGGACATGTAGCCGATGTTTTCGCGGACGCTTTCCGGGTCTTTGCGGACGTCAATGCCCAGGACAGAAGCTTCGCCACCGGAAAGAGGCAGAAGGCCCGTGAGCATTTTGATGACGGTGGTTTTCCCGCTGCCGTTCGGCCCGAGAAATCCGAAAATTTCTCCTTTTTGTACGCGGAAACTCACGTCGTTCACGGCCGTGAAATGGCCGAAGCGGCGCACGAGATTTTGCGCATCAATGGCGAGTTGGGTCGAGTCGTTCATTCATTTTCAACTGCCGGGAGCGAGAGTCACGTCGGCGGCCATGCCCGCGCGAACGCGGTGCGACGGATCGTCGATGCGCACCTTCACGCCGAAAACCTGATGGACCCGCTCTTCGACGGTCTGGACGTTGCGCGGCAAGAATTCCGCCTGCTGATTGATTTGTTCAACGGCGCCATCGAAGGTCTGCTTGGGAAACGAATCCACGCGAATCTGCGCTTTTTGTCCCAGATGCACGCGGCCGATCTGCGTTTCGGGGATGTAGATACGGACGTAAATCTGATCGCTTTCGAGGAGCGTGGCGATGGGAGTGTTGGGGGCGATCAGGTCGCCCGGGCGCACGTCGAGAACTTCGATGGAGGCATTGGCGGGAGCGATCACCTGGCGTTCGCGATAGAGAGCTTCCTGGTAAGCAAGGGCGGCATTTGCATTCTGAATGTCTTCGACGCGGTTGCCTTTTTCGTATTTCTCCAATGTGGCTTTTGTCTGGAGGTAGTGCGCTTCGGCTGAAGCGATCTCCTCGGGACGGTAGCCTCGGCGCAGTTCGTCGAGTTTGTGCTGGAGGTTGGCTTGAACGGCCACCGCCATTTTCCAGTTAGCTTCGGCAGTGTCGCGCTGTTGTTTCGAGACAAGGTCTTTCTGCGCGAGGGCGTCGTAGCGCTGGAAATCGAGATGGGTGCGGATTTCGTCGGCGTTGGCGCGTTCCACATCGGCCTGCGCCGCGGCAATGTCTTCCTTGCGGTAGCCGTTCAAGCGCTGCTCGTATTCGGCTTTGGCCTGCTCAGCGGAGGCGTGGGCTTCGGCAATTTCCTCGGGGCGGTAACCGCGCTGTGCCTTCAGAGCGTTGGCGCGGGCCTCTTCGAGGGCTGCGGCCAGTTCCTTGTCGTCAAAGGTAATCAGAATCTGGCCGGCTTTGACGGAATCGCCTTCGCGAACCAGAACTTTTTCGATGCGTCCGCTGATTTTGGAACCGACGCGAATGTCGTGAGCCTCTACGGTGCCGGAGCCGTGGAGAGTGTTGTCGCGACGGAGCATGCCGGAGGTGTAAACGGCCAGGACGACAAGGGCGGCGACAATAAGAACCGGAATCAGAGATTTGCGTTTCATAGGGTCAGACCCCATTGGAGCCAAGCGGCAGCTGAATCGGCGTTCACAGATGGCGAAGGCGCCGTGCGCGGGGCGAGTCCGGTCCAGAGCACTTCAAACGATCGCTCCATGCGCTGCAGCAGGGTGGCATCGCCGTAAAGCGACCAAATCAGGAGCGTTCCGAAAATGGTCTGACGGAAAACGTGGGCGAGCTCTTCCGGCGGCACGTCGTCGCGGATTTCTCCACGTTCCTGACCCATGCGGATCATCTCCGTGTGAATGGCAGTAACACGCCGTTGCAGGTCGAGCATCGGCTCGCGAACGGCGGTGTTGGCCAGGAAGGCCTGCAGCAGGATGCGAATGATGGAGGGATTGCGCATGGGCTCCTGGGTCATGCGCGGGCCAAGCGAACGCAAAAAATCGGGAACAGGCACATTGTTCTTCCGCATTTCGTCAAAGGCGGATTGCAGTTTGGCGAGTTGCATTTCGCCGAAGGCGAGGAGGATGTGTTCTTTGCTGGGGAAGTAATTGAAGAAGGTTCCCTTGCCGAGATCGGCGGCGTTGGTGATGTCTTCGACGGTGGTTTCGGCGAAGCCCTTGCGCGCGAAAAGTTCGAGAGCAGCACGGAAGAGGTGCTCGCGACGCTCGGCAGAGCGGCGTTCGCGGCGGCTTGGGGGTTCGGGAAAAGCAATGGGAGGCATAAAATGACCTGTGGACATACATGACTATAGGTCATATTTCAAAAGAAAGCAAGAAAAAAGGCCGCCTGCTGCCAGAGCGGCTGGTCTTCTCGTAACTAGTTATCGGGAAATGGCTTAAAGGCTAGATCTCCTTACCTGACGAGAGGTTTTTGGGCGATTTCTTATTCAGGTAAGAGATCATCTTTTGTGCGGATGCCGGAACAGGAACGACCCCTTTGAAGATTATATCTTGCGGAGGGACGCTCTTCTTGTACAGATCCGTGTTAGCGCCGTTATCCGGGCGAACAGTGGAGCCGGCGAGGGAAATGCCGACGAACAGTCCACGGGCACGGGAATAAGACAGGATTTCCGCGCGGAGAGTCACATCTGTGGATGCTTCGGCATTGCGGCCTTTGGGTCCAGCCGCGGCAGAGGCGTCCCCGCCAAGTTTCACTTTCGAGCTCAAAATGGCATTTGCCCCCCGCGCATTCATCACCAGCAGGACGAAGTCCGTGGCCTGACCGCCGATTTGCAGGCCAAAGCTGCCGCCTTCCAGCGCCATCATCGTGGGCGCGCTCCAGGGGCCGTTGAAATGCTCGCCGCTGCGGCAAGTCATGGCACCGCGGCCATAACTGCCGCCACCGATGAAAGCAGCCTTGAGAACCGAGGGATAAACGATGATGCAATCGGCCTTGTCGATGAGGTCCTGGGGAATGTTATCGGGGATGTCCATAATCTCCTGGATGACGGTGCCGCAGTTTTCCAAGCGGTCCTCCACTTTCTTTTCATCGGCCAGCAATGCCGGGCAGAGCAGCGACAGCGTCAGGAGAAACGAAGCGAGCTTTTTCATGCGAATCCACCTTTTCAGATTAGTGCCGACGACCGAGTAGATAAAACCAAATCGCCGGGGGGAAGTTGCGGGGCTTGGCTGGAGGAAATGCGCCCTGCATTTGCTTCCCGGAGCTGAGTAAGAAGAAGCGCTCACAGACTTTCGACTATACTTTCAGTCCATGGGAATTGCCAAGAGTCGAATTGCGATCCGTCTTCCGTGGCAAGCAACCTCAGCCTATGTATGGATGCTTGTTTTGTTGGTCGTGCTGTATGGAGCGCAGGCGCAGGAGAAGGGTTTTCAGGAGAAGAGCGGGCAGGAAGCCGCACGATTCGCAGTCCGGGCGGAGGCGTTGCTGGCCGGCGAGCCCGTGGATAAGGGCGAGTGGGGCTTGCTGGTGGCGGACGCCGAAAGCGGAGCAACGCTGTATGAAAAGAACGCGGACAAGTATTTTCTGCCGGCCTCGAACATGAAATTGCTGACCACCGCGCTGGCGCTGGATACCTTGGGCCCGGACTACCGGTTTCGCACGACGCTGGAAACGAACGGGACGATAGGGGCAGACGGAAAGCTGACCGGAGACCTGATCCTGGTGGGGCGCGGCGATCCGAATCTTTCGAACCGGAAATTTCCGTATGAGACGAAGGAGGAGTTCGACGGGCCGCCGGAGAAGGCGTTGGCCGAAATGGCGGACGCACTTGTGGCGCGCGGCGTAAAAGAGATAACCGGCGACGTCGTCGGGGATGATAGCTACTTTCCGAGGGAGCGCTATCCAGATGGCTGGGAAATAGATGACATGGTGTGGGAGTACGGCGCGGCGATTTCGGCGATGGTGGTGAATGACAACACGGTGACGCTGACTTTGACACCGGGACAAAAAGCCAGAGATGACGTGGCGACGACGATTGAGCCACCCACCAAGGAGTTCGCCGTCATTTGCGAGGTTAAGACGGTTGGCGCGAAGGAGAAAGAGGATCTCAGGCTGACACGTGATCCCGGGGGCGATACGGTTAGGGTGAGCGGAGTGATGCCAGCCAAGAGCGATCCGCGCAAGCTGGTCTTAGCGATCCAGCAGCCGGCATTGCAGGCAGCGAACATGCTGGCACAGGTACTGAAAGACCGAGGGATCAAAATTGATGGAAATGCGCGCGCGATGCATGATCCCGAACCTTTTCTTACTCAGGTCATGACACGCGTGGAATTGGCCGAGCACACGTCGATACCGTTGAAAGATTCGATCAAGCTGGTGAACAAAATCAGCCAGAACTTGCACACGGAAGTGCTGCTGCGGACGGTGGCGAGGCAGCAAGGAAGATGGGAAACGCCGGAGGATTTGCAGAAGTTTCCGGCGGCGTTTTACGCGAAAGCGGGAATCCGTGAGGGGGACGTGATTCAGACGGACGGTTCGGGATTGTCGCGGCACGATCTGGTGACGCCGCGGGCGCTCGTGGCGCTGCTCGAATACGCCCAGAAACAGGCGTGGTTTCCAGCGTATCTGGCGTCATTGCCGGTGGCGGGAGAAGACGGCACATTGAACGAGCGCATGAAATTGGCACCGCTCGCGGGGAAGATTCAGGCGAAGACGGGTTCGGTGACGCATGTGAGGGCGTTGTCCGGCTACGCGGAGACGCCGGGAGGAAGGAAACTGATTTTTTCGTTCCTGAGCAACAATCAGGGGGGGAAGAATCATGAAGTGCACGAGGCCATCGATGGGTTGTGTCTGGCGATGGTGGAAGAGTTTGATGAAAAAAAGGAAGTAATGAAGTAACGAGGTAATGAAGTAAAGAAAAAGCTGAGAAGAAGATGAAGACGGAGAAGATTATTACGGTGTTTGGGAGCTCGCGGCCGCGGGAAGGGGACGCGGAATACGAGGAAGCGCGGGAATTGGGGAAGCGGCTGGCGCGGCGCGGGCTGGCGGTGTGCACGGGCGGGTACGGCGGGGTGATGGAAGGCGTCTCGCGCGGGGCGAAGGACGAAGGCGGAACGACATACGGCGTGACCGCGGAGTTTTTCGAGCGTGCGGCCAACGAATGGGTCGATTCGGAAGTGCGGGTAAAGACATGGGAAGAGCGGCTGTTCGAGCTAATCCGGCTGGCCGATGGATACGCGGTGTGCAAGGGAGGAACGGGGACGCTGGTGGAGTTGGCCGTGGTTTGGGAGATGCTGAATAAGTCCGTAATCTCCGGAAAACCCATCGCCGTGGTGGGAGACTTCTGGCAACCGATTCTGGAGCGCGTGCGGGAAGTGGAGCAGGGGCCGAACTCATCTACGCAAGGAAGGGTGTGGGGCGAGGCGAACGGGAACCTGGTGCACGGCGCGGCTTCGGTTGCGGAGGCGGCGGAGTATTTGGCGTCGCGGCTGGGGATTGATGGCGAAATTTAACCGGGGATTCAACACAGAGGCCACAGAGGAAGAGCACAGAGGACACTGAGAAGAAGGCAGAGAAAAGATGTCACGGCGGGCGGAAGGCGTACTGGAGTTTGACAAGCTGCGGGAGTTGCTGCGGTTGCGGACGACGTGTGCGCCGGGGCGGCGGGCGGTTGACGCGCTGGAGGTAAGCACGAATCGCGAACGGCTGGAGCGCGCGTTTGCCTTGATCCGCGAGGCGCGGGAATGGTTGCGGTTGGGACGCGAGTTGGGATTTGGTGCGCTTGCGGATCCCGCGTTGTGGATGGAGCGGCTGGAAGCGCCGGGGACGGTGCTCGAGGCCAAAGAGTTTTTGGACGCGGGATCGCTGCTTGAGACCGCGGGCTGGCTGAAGCAGCAGTTTCGCGAAGACCAGGATAAATTCCCGTTGTTGGCTGCGCGCTGCGCGGCGCTGAGTGATTTTCGTGATTTGCAAGCGGCGATCCGGCGATGCGTCTTGCCCAACGGAGAGATCAGCGACGATGCTTCCAGCGCGTTGCGGCGGATTCGCGCGAGTATCCAGCAGACGCGCGATGCGATTCAGAAGGCGCTGCGGCAGATTCTGCGCTCGCGGCAAGCGGAGAGCGGCGAGGATTACGTCACGCTGCGCAACGAGCGGTTTGTGATTCCCGTGCGTGCGGAGCATCGGCGGAGCGTGCCCGGGGTGGTACACGGAGCAAGCGGCACGGGCCAGACGGTGTTCGTCGAGCCGTTTGAGACGGTGGAGACGAACAATCAGCTTGTGCAATTGGCCGAGGATGAGGCTGCGGAGATTTTCCGCATCTTGAAGGAACTTACCGACCGGCTGCGCGCCATGGCCGGGCCATTGCAGCTTGCGGCAGAGACGATCGCGGAACTCGACAGCATTTTTGCGCGGGGGCGCTTTGCGCGGGATTTTGACGCGTGCATGCCGGAGTTCGCCGGAGCGGCGGAGTTGCGGCTGGACGCTGCGCGGCACCCGGTGCTCGAAGACAAATTGCGGCGGGAGAATCGCGCGATTGTGCCGATGTCGCTGGCGCTGGGCGGCGAAGAGCGGTTGCTGGTGATCAGCGGGCCAAATACGGGCGGAAAAACCGTGGCACTGAAGACGACAGGGATCGCGGCGCTTTCGGCACAGGCGGGAATTCCGGTGGCGGCGCAGCGGGCAGTGCTGCCGCTGTTCGATCGCGTGCTTGTGGATATCGGCGATGAGCAGTCAATTGCCGCAGACCTTTCCACGTTTTCCGCGCACATGCTGAATTTGAAGGCGATGCTGGCGGAGGCCACGCCACACTCGCTGGTGCTGGTGGATGAAATGGGCACGGGCACGGCTCCGGAAGAAGGCGCGGCGCTGGCCGTGGCGCTGCTGGAAGAGTTTCGCAAGAGGAATTGCATCGCGCTGGCGACGACGCACCATGACCGGCTGAAGACGTATGCTTCGAAAACGCCGGGCATCGTGAATGCGGCGGTCGAGTTTGATGAAGTGAACCTGCGGCCGACGTACCGGTTAATGGTGGGCGTGCCCGGCGGGTCGAGCGGGATCGCGATCGCGCAGCGGCTGGGACTGGCGAAGGAGATTATCGAACACGCGCGTTCGCTGCTGACGCCGGAGGCGCAGGAGGCGGCGGATTTAATCGCGTACCTGCACCGCAGCAGGGATGAGCTGGACCGGTTGCAGAAGCAGATGGCCGAAGGGCAGCGGGAACTCGAGGAAGAACGGCGGAAACTGCGCTCGGATTGGGTGGAGCGGCAGAAGCAGCGGATTGCGGAACTGGAAAAGCAGTTTGGGGACATGCAGAGGCGGTTTGAGGAGAATGTGGCGGCGGTGGTGGCCGCGGTGAAGGACCGTGAACTGCGCGCGCAAATGGA
>Ga0335069_10015687_pt1 | contig 10591 bp, 9 predicted proteins | sample Lox_Sample_11_FD_206714 | JGI IMG/M metagenome (GOLD analysis project Ga0335069, IMG submission 206714) | Soil microbial communities from Loxahatchee National Wildlife Refuge, Florida, United States - Lox_Sample_1.1 | ecosystem: Environmental > Terrestrial > Soil > Wetlands | place: USA: Florida...
TCTCGGGCCGCAGGCGCTCGCGCAGGCGTATCGTTACGTCGGCGATCCGCGCGACGCCGAGACGCAAGAGCGGCTCGGCGAGTTGAGCAAGCCGGGCGGCATCTGGGATTGCACGCACTGCTTCGAGTGCGTCTCGCAGTGCCCGAAGGGCGTCGCGCCGCTCGAGCAGATCCTCAAGCTGCGCAAGCTGGCCGTCGACGCGGGCTACACGCACAATCCGGGCACGCGCCACGCCGACGCCTTCGCGGAGTCGGTGAAGCACAGCGGCCGCCTCAACGAGCTGACGCTGATGCCGAAATCCGTCGGTTTCTTCAACATCAAGGGTCAACTGAAGACGATTCCCAGCGCGTTCAACCTGATTCGCGCCGGAAAGTTCCCCCCGCTCATCCACAAAACGATCCCCGGCATCAGCCGCATCCGGGCGATTTTCGAACGTGTCGGAGGACGGTTTAAGTGAAGGTTGCGTTCTATCCCGGGTGCGTCTCGAAGGGCGCCTGCCCCGAATTGTACGTTGCGACGAAGGCGATCGCCGAGCCGCTCGGCCTCGAGCTGCACGAGTTGGAATCGGCGCCGTGCACCGGCGCCGGCGTGCTCAGCGAGCAGAACCGCGACCTCGCCGACGCGCTCAATGGCCTGACGCTTGCGATGGCCGAGGCGCAGGATGCCGATCTCATGACGATCTGCAGCACCTGTCAGGGCGTCCTCTCCGACCACAACTATCATCTGAAGAACGACGCCGAGCGGATGGAGCGCGCGAACGCGACGATTGCGGATCAAGGTTTCCAATACCGCGGCAAGACGAAGGTCAAGCATCTGCTCTGGATGCTCTTCGAAGACATCGGCATCGACCGCATCGCCTCGAAGATCAAGCGCAAACTCACCGGCTTGAAGATCGCGCCGTTCTACGGCTGCTACATCCTGCGTCCGGAGGAGGCGCTGGGCTTGCGCGAGCGTCCCGAGCGCAAGGGCTACCTCGAGAAGCTGATCGCGCTGCTCGGCGCAGAGCCCGTGGAGTACCGGGGCTCGACGAAGTGCTGCGGCTTTCCGATGATCACGTTCAACCGCGATAAGGCGCTCTCGATGGGCGGCAACCACATCATGGAGGCGAAGGAGAAGGGCGCCGACCTGCTTGTTACTCCCTGCCCGCTCTGCCACCTCAATCTCGACGGCCAACAGCCCGATGCGGCGCGCGTGCTGAAGAAAGACATCGGCGTTCCGATCTTCCATCTGCCGCAGCTCCTCGGATTGGCGTTCGGCTACGATCCGGCGGAGCTGCGCCTCAACCATCACGTCGTCTCGACAAAGGGCGCGCTCGAGAAAGTCGAGCTAAAGGTCTAGCGGCCCGCGGGCTCAAACCGAGCCTCGTGGAAATCGACGCTTTAATACGGGCGATCCCGGATTTTCCGATTCCCGGGATTCTCTTTCGCGACATCACCCCGCTGCTGAAGGACAAGCACGGCTTCCGCGCCGCGGTCGACCTCTTCGTCGAACGCTTCATCGCGCGCGGCATAGATCACGTCGTCGGCATCGAGGCCCGCGGTTACATTCTCGGCGCGCCGATCGCCTATGCAATCGGCGCCGGCTTCATTCCGGTGCGCAAGCCGGGCAAGTTGCCGTACGACACGTTGACCGAAGAGTACGCGCTCGAGTACGGCACGAACTCGCTCGAGATTCATTCCGATGCGATCTCGAAGGGCGAGCGCGTCCTGGTCGTGGACGATCTCCTCGCGACCGGCGGCACCGCCGCCGCGACGGGCCGGCTGCTCGCGCGTCTCGGCGCGAACGTCGACGCGTATGCGTTTCTCGTCGAACTCAAGGCGCTCGACGGCCGCAAGCAGCTCGGCGACGCCGAAATCGTCTCGATCGTGACCTACTGATGCGGATCGCAGGCGCGTTCGCGATCGCAATCGCGATCTTGCTGGCGGTGCTGGCGCCCGCGCCCGGTTCGGCGCGACCGCACGCGACGCCGACGCCCTCGCCGACGCCCGCTCCCGTTGCGGATCCGGCCGTGACGAAGATCGCGCGCACGCAGTTCGTGCAGTGGCAAGCCGGCACGGTCAACAAGAGCCTCTACGCGGATAAAGTGCTGCCGCAGCTCACCGATCAGAAGATCGCCGACACGTCGAAGGCGCTCGGCGAGCTCGGCGCGCTCACCGATACCACCTATATCGGGCGCTGGATCAACCCGGAGTTCCCGCCTGGCGCGACCGGCTACATCTACCAGATGCACTGCATCAGCGGCAACATCTACCTCTGGCTCGCGCTCGACGCCGAGGGGAAGATCGCGACGATATTCTTCAAGAGCCGCCTCGACGTCGAGACGATCACGCCGGCGCCGTCGGCGACGCCGGCCGAGCCGCCGGGCACGCTCCGGCGGAAGGGGTTATAATAGACGGATAGCCCATGACCATCGCCGAGCTCATCGAACGCGTTCGCCACTACGACCCCACCGCCGACCCGGGGTGGCTGACGCGCGTCTACGAGGTTGCCGACGCCGCCCACGCGGGCCAGCGGCGCGCCTCGGGCGAGTCGTACATCGAGCACCCCTTGGCCGTCGCCGGGATCCTCGCCGAGCTCGAGATGGACCCCCAGACGATCGCCGCCGCGTTGCTCCACGACGTCGTGGAAGACACGTCGGTTACGAGCGAGCAGGTCGGCGAGCAGTTCGGGGAAGACGTGGCGCGCCTCGTCGACGGCGTCACGAAGCTGACGCGCATCCCGTATCAATCGAAGGAAGACGCGCAGGTCGAAAACCTCCGCAAGATGTTCCTCGCGATGGCGAAAGACATACGCGTCATCATCATCAAGCTCGCCGACCGCCTGCACAACATGCGCACGCTCGCGAGCCTCCCCGAGCCGAAGCGCCAGGCGATCGCGCGCGAGACGCTCGACATCTACGCGCCGATCGCCCACCGCCTGGGGATCTGGAAGATCAAGTGGGAGATCGAGGACGAGTGCCTGCGCTATCTCGAGCCGTCGTCGTTCGGCGAGATCGTCGAGCGCGTCGCCAAGACGCGCCGCGAGCGCGAAGCCGACGTGGACAAAGCGATCGGGCGGCTGCGCGACGAGTTCGAGGAGATGAAGATCAACGCCGAGATCCAGGGGCGGCCGAAGCACTTCTACTCGATCTACTCCAAGATCAGCAAAGGGCGCGACTTCTCGACGATCTACGATCTCACGGCGATTCGCATCATCGTCGACAGCGTCAAGGATTGTTATGCGGCGCTCGGTGCCGTTCACGCGATGTGGACGCCGCTGCCCGGACGCTTCAAAGACTACATCGCGATGCCGAAGCCGAACATGTATCAATCGCTCCATACGACCGTCGTCGGGCCGAGCGGCGATCCGCTGGAGATTCAGATCCGCACCTGGGAGATGCACCGCACGAGCGAGTACGGAATCGCGGCGCATTGGCGCTACAAAGAGGGCGGCAAGGCCGACCAGTTCGAGAACAAGCTCTCCTGGCTGCGGGCGCTCCTCGAGTGGCAGAAGGACATGCGCGATTCGCGCGTCTTCATGGAGAACCTCAAACTCGATCTCTTCGATTCGCAGGTCTTCGTCTTTTCGCCGCGCGGCGACGTCTACTCGATGCCCGCCGGCGGCACGCCGCTCGATTTCGCCTATCAGGTGCACACCGACGTCGGCAACCACTGCGTCGGCGCGAAGACGAACGGGCGCATCGTGCCGCTCGACTACCAGATGCAGAACGGCGACATCTGCGAGATCCTCGTCAATAAGTCGAGCGGCCGGCCGTCGCTGGACTGGCTCTCGATCGTCAAGACGTCGAGCGCGAAGCACAAGATCAAGCAGTGGTTCCGCAAGGAACGACGCGAGGAGAACGTCCTCGCCGGGCAAGAGTCGCTCGAGCAAGAGCTGGCGCGCGCGGGTCTGCGAACGGATCTCGCCCGCGGCGCGTTGATCGAGCGCATCGCGACGCGGCTCAACTACGCGACGCCGGCCGACCTCTACGCCGCGATCGGTTTCGGCGACGCCTCCGCGCAGAGCGTCGTCAACCGTCTGCGCGACGAGGTCAAGCACGATAACGTCGTCGATTTCACGCGGATCGAGCGCAAGCCCGCCGCGCGGCGCGGCGTGCGCCGCTCGAGCGGCGTGCGAATCGCGGGCGTCGACGACGTCTTAGTGAGGCTCTCGAAGTGTTGCTCGCCGGTCCCCGGCGATCCGATCATCGGCTACGTCACGATCGGCCGCGGCGTCAGCGTCCACCGCGCCGACTGCCCCAACGTCGCTTACATGAACGCCACGCCGGAACGGATTCTGCAGGCGCAATGGCTCGAATCGGCCGGATTGACCCACGGCGTCGACGTCGAGGTCGAGGCCGACGACCGCTCGCAACTCCTCCAAGACATCATGGCCGTCTTCGCCGAGTTGAAGACGCAGGTCAGTTCGGTGAACGCGCGCGTCCGCCGCGACGGCGTCGCCGTCGCCAGCCTCACGGTGCAGATTCGCGATCTCGACCACCTTCACAAGCTGCTGACGAAGATCGAGACGCTGAAGAACGTCCGTCGCGTCTATCGCGTAACCAAGCGCGAGCGCACCGCGCTCTAACTCTCTTCCGAACGCGTGCCGAGCGAGCATCTCGCGGTTCTCGCGCTCGCAACGTTCGTCGCCGGCGCGATGAACAGCGTTGCGGGCGGCGGCAGCTTCCTCTCGTTCCCCGCGCTGCTCTTGGCGGGCGTCGCGCCGATATCGGCCAACGCAACGAACAACGCCGCGATGTGGGTGGGCACGCTCGGAAGCGCGCGCGGCTACCGCGAGGAGATCGCGGAGCATCGTGCGCTCTTGCTCCCGATCGTCGCCGCGAGCGTCGCCGGCTCGCTGATCGGCGCGCTGCTGCTGCTCGCAACGCCGCCCGCGCTCTTCGTGCGCATCATACCCTGGCTGCTGCTCTTTGCGACGGTCGTCTTTGCCGCAAGCCCACTGCTCGGACGCGAGAGCGGCGCGCCGCCGCGCCACGCACCGTGGCAGATCGCCGCGCAGTTCGCGGTCGCCGTCTACGGCGGCTACTTCGGCGCCGGCATGGGCATCCTAATGCTCGCGCTGCTTGCGTTCTCCGGCTTGCCGAGCCTCAACGCGCAGAACGCGATCAAGAACGTGCTGGCCGTCGCGATCAACGGCATCGCGCTCGTGCCGTTCGCGATCGCGCGCATCGTAGACTGGCGCTTCGCGGTTCCGATGGCCCTGATCGCGTTACTCGGGGGATACTTCGGCGCGCGCTTCTTTCGGCGCGTGCCGCAGCCGCTATCGCGCGCGCTCGTCGTCGTCATCGGTGCGGCGATGACTACGGTATTTTTTGTTAAAACTTTTCGCTGAAAGGTGACGGCGGTTGCTTGTTCTTGCAGGGCGAGCAAAAAGGCGATACGAAAAGCGGCGAATCCACCGCTCCACGATCAATGAGGTTTTTAGATGTCACTTAAGATGAATCGTGCCGTTTTGTTGGCCGCCGGGGTCCTTCTGGCGACGTCGGCCTGCGGCGGCAACGCGGCCGTTCCGGGGAGCTCGGCCGGCGCGGGCAACGCGGGGCAGTTTCTCTCCCGCATAACGGACGACGCATCGCCCGCCGACACGACGTCGATCCTGAAGAAGCTAACCAAGAACGTCGTTATCGGCTCGACGGTCGATCCGAAGAACGGCGACATGGGTCCGCACGGGCTCAGCGTCGTGAAGTCCACGTTCGGCCTCAAGAAGGGCCAACTCGTCACCTGCAACTTCGCCGATTCGACCGGCGCGGCAGGCAAAGGCACGACGATCGAGGTTCTCAACCCGTCGCCGGGCTCGAGTCCGGCGAATTTCGTGACGAGCACGAAGATCCAGGGATGCGACTCCGACACCGTGACGACGAACGACAGCGTCGTCGCCGCGGGTCAGACGAGCGGTCTGCTCGTCGAGTTCAACCATAACGGGAAGCTGACACAAACGTGGGGCTCGCCGTTCGCGCAGCCGTTCGGCGCGGTCGACGCCTCGAATCCGGGACTCTACTCCGCCGAATACATCTTCGGCAGCGATTCGAAGACCGGCGGCATCGTCAGCTTCAGCATCAACTACTACGGCAATCCCAAGCCGATCGAAGTCGCTAACGGCTTCGCCGTCAACAAGAAGACGGGCTGGAGCACGCTCGGGCCTTCCGGCGTCCAGTATTTTCCGAAGAAGGACGAGCTCTTCATCGCCGACGGCGTGACGAACACCGTCGTCTACTTCACGCACGCGGGCGAACTGCTCGTGAAGGACGAGATCACCGTCAATCCCGACGGCAAGACCTTCAGCTGCAAGTATCCGAAGACAACCTGCGGCAAGCTGGTCTTGGCGGGAAGCCCGCTCAACGCGCCGGTCGCGATGACGCTGCTTCCGAACGGAAATCTCATCGTCGCGAATACGAAGGGCGGCAACACGCTCGTCGAGATGACGCCCACCGGCCAGGTGCTCGACACCGAGGTCGTCGACAAGAGCAAGACGGCCGGCATCTTCGGCATCGCCGCGACCGGCAAGACCGACGACAACACCGTCCTCTTCTACACCGACGCAAACGATAACAGCATCCACGAACTGGAGCCGTAACCGAACGCACGGCCGAAAAAGCAAAGGGACCTCGGATTCGAGGTCCCTTTGCTTTATTGCGTGTCTACCGGTTCGTCGGACGGCGGTTCGTTGATGAAGTGCGACATCGGATACTTCGAGCTGATCGGCGTAAACGAGCGTGGCTTCTGCGTGAAGTCGAAGGCGTCGTCGAGGCTCGCCGCACGCCCGTCGGTGTAGCCCTTCGCAGTCGGCCCGATCGCGCCGGCCGGAATGCCGTTGACCTCTTCGATGAAGCGCAAGATGCTGCCGAACTCGTACTGCGTGTGCGCGACGTAGCCTTGCTTCGCATACGGCGAGATGATCAGGCACGGGACGCGAACGCCGAGACCGCGGTAATCGAGCTGCGGCGGCGCGGCGTTATCGTAGAATCCGCCCCAATCGTCCCAGACGATGATGATCGCGCTCGTCGGCCAGTACGAACTTTCCCCGATCGCGTTGACGACCGATGCAACCCACGACGGCCCCTCGTCCCCGTGATAGCCAGGATGGTCGGAGTCGGCGTGGCTCGGCGTGACCCAGCTGACCTTCGCGAGCTGACCGTAGCCGGGATCGGTGAGGATCTTCGTCTGCGGCGCGATGATCACGTTCGGATTCCAGTCCGGGCCGTAGCGAACGTATTTGATCGCCTCGAACGGCTCCCAGAAGCCCGCGTCGAGGAACTTCGTCGCGTAGTACTTCCACGAGACGCCCGCGTTGTCGAGCACCTCGGCCATCGTGTTGAACTGATCGAAGCACGGGAAGGGTCCTTTGAAACGGTGCATCTTCCGGTACGGCGACTGCGTGATGTACGAGGTCTTCGTTCCGCTCGGCGAGTCGCAGTCGTCGGGCGCCTTGCTCGGAAAATCCACCTCGGCCTCGCCCGGCAACTTGATGTCGTCGGTTCCGGCGACGAGCGTCAGATGCGCGGTGAAGCTGCCGCCGAACTCGGTCGGAAACATCTCGTCGGCGAGCACGTACTGCTGCGCCATCGTCCAATACGGCTGAATCTCCGACTGCTCGATATACGTGTACGCCTGATACTGGCCGTGCTTCGTGCCCCACTTCGAGAAGCCGTCCATCTGGCCGTTGTTCCAATCCACCAGCGACGAGTCCCAATCGTGGCGCAGATCCGGATTGTTCTTGAACGTATCTTGGTGCAGCGTCACTTGCGAGTCGCCCGGCGGACATCCCGAGCTCGACCCGCGCCGGATCGCACCGAACGGTCGCGGCGGCAGCGTCCGAACGCCGTCCTTCGGCGAAGGCGAGGCGCAGCCGGTCATCGGCGCGTTCGCGCCGGGATACCCGGCGAAAAAGTTTTCGAAGCTGCGGTTCTCTTGAACGATCACGACGACGTTGGAGAGGTATTGGCTCGCCGAACCGCCCGCGGGGTGCGTCGCCGGCGCGGCGATCGGGGGCTGCGAGCCAAGCGAGCCGCCGCCTCCGGCGCAGGCCGCGAGGGCAACGCCGAGCAGCGCGATCGTGAGGAACGCCCTTGAGCGCATCGTTGCTCCTATATCCCCGGCGGCGGGTCTCTCCTGCCCCGGCCCGGAATAGGCGGGCTTCCAACAACTACAGGGGAGACGGATGACCGACTACGAGGTAACCTACATTTTGCGCCCGTCGCTCGAGGAGAGCGAGGTCGAAGCGCGCGCGAACGCCATCGCCGAGATCGTGAAGGGTCAAGGCGGCGAGGTCGGCGCGATCGAGCGGCTGGGCAAAAAGCGGCTCGCTTACGAGATCAAGGACGTGCGCGAAGGCACCTACGTCGTGATGCAGTTCAAGAGCGGCGCCGCCGCGTCGAAGGAGCTCGAGCGCCAGCTCAAGCTGCACGAAGACGTGCTGCGCGCGCTCGTCGTGCGGCTCGACGGGAAGATGCTCACGCACATGGCGGCGCTCGCCGCCGCCGCGCCGCCCCAGGCGCCGCCCGCCGCGTAACCGCGAGCCGGCCACATCTGTGCCACACTGCTGACACTCGGGGACGATAGCCTCGTAGGAAGTGCGTTTTAGCGAAAGAGAGTAGAGTATGGCAGCTTCGTTCAACAAGGTGATTCTCGTCGGCAACCTCACGCGCGATCCGGAGATCCGTTACGTGACGTCCGGCTCCGCCGTGACCAAGTTCCGCATCGCCGTCAATCCCAACAAGCGCGACGCGAAACCGGAGGACACGATGTACGTGGACATCGTCGCTTGGGAACGGTTGGCCGAGACCTGCAACACCTACCTTAAGAAGGGCAGCCCCGTGCTCGTCGAGGGGCGCCTTGCGATCCGCTCGTACGACGACGCCAAGCTGCGCGACGAGAGCGGCCAACCGATTCGCCGCCAGGCGACCGAGGTCGTGATCTCCGGCATGCAGATGCTCTCCTCGCGCCGCGACGACGGCGACGGGCCGGATCGCGGCTTCAACGGCGGCCGCAGCGGCGCTCACTCACCCGCACCATCCGGCGGCGATCGTCTCCCCGACGAACTCGAGGACGAGATACCCTTCTAGCCGTTCTCGGTGGGTCATCGGCCGCAGGCAGACGAACGGGCCGTCGGACTTACCCGGCCGTTCGCGCGATTCAGGCCGGCTATAAGCTGACGCCGCGGAGAGTGGACTCCGCCGCCCGTCATTCGTCTGTCGCGCCGCTTGGACGGTTGACGCACGCGCTTTAACCATCTGGACAAAGGCGATCGCCGCGGCTCCGGCAACCCTTCGATCAACGTACTCGTCTATGACGCTCGAAGGAGAAGGACGATGAATTCGACGGACGTGCCGACCAGCGCCGAGTTGCGCGACTTTCTCACGCTGCCCTACGCCGCTTTAGAGGAGCTCAACCTCCGCGCGAAGGCGCAGCGCCAAGAGCGCGTGCCGATGCACGCGCTGCAAGAGGAGCGGCTGCGCTACCTCGCCGACGAGCCCCGGATCAAGGCGCTCACCGTGCTCTTCAGCGATCTCGAAGGGCGCCTCCACATGCTCGATTACGACAAGAAGTTCTTGCTGCGATCGCACGACAATCTCACGTTCGACGGTTCGTCGATTCGCGGCTTCACGCCGCAGCGCGAGAGCGACTTGCGTCTATCGCTCGACTGGAGCGCCTTTTACTGGGGCCCGGCCGACATCTTCGGACCCGGCAAGGTGCTCGCTTTTGCCGACGTCTTCGACCGCGAAGGCAAGCCCTTCACCGGCGACGTTCGCGGATCGCTCAAGAAGCTCGCCAACGAGTGCTACGCAAAGGAAGGCTACGCGCTCAACGCCGCCAACGAGATCGAGGGCTTCCTCTTCAAAGGCCTCGACGCCGAGCGCCGCTACCACGAGACCGGCAAGTTCGAGTACGTCAACACCGGCGGCTACTATCACTCTCTGCCGGGCGATCCGCTGCGCGACTTCATCGATACCGTCGCCGAGGTCCAGCGCGCGATGGGCTTCCAGAACGAGAAGGATCACCCCGAGGTCGCGCCTTCGCAGTTCGAGATCAACTACAACTACGGCGAGGTCGTCGCCGCCGCCGATCAGATCCAACTCTACAAGCTGATCTGCCGCCAGGTCGCCACGAAGCTCGGCATGACCGCGAGCTTCCTGCCCAAGCCGGTCGTCGGCGTCAATGGAAGCGGCATGCACACGAACGTCTCCGTCAGCAAGAACGGCAAGAACCTTTTCTGGGATCCGAAGGGACAGGAGCAACTCAGCGCGTTCGGCTGGAAGTTCGTCGATCGCATCCTGACGCATGGCAACGAGATCTGTTTGATGCTCAACGCGAGCGTGAACTCGTATCGGCGACTCGATCCGCACTTCGAAGCGCCCAACCAACTCAAGGCCTCCGCGATCGACCGCGGCTCGATGGTGCGCATCCCAATCGGCAACCAGCGTTCGATGCGCACCGAGGTCCGCTCGGTCGCGCCCGACGCGAATCCTTACATGGTGATGCTCGCCGTCTTCAAGACCGGCCTCGAAGGGAGCGTCAGCAGCATGCGCAACCTGCGCCAAGCCGATCGTTATCTGCCCGACAACATCTACGATGCGCTCGCGGCGTTCCGCGAG
>Ga0335069_10015688_pt1 | contig 10591 bp, 8 predicted proteins | sample Lox_Sample_11_FD_206714 | JGI IMG/M metagenome (GOLD analysis project Ga0335069, IMG submission 206714) | Soil microbial communities from Loxahatchee National Wildlife Refuge, Florida, United States - Lox_Sample_1.1 | ecosystem: Environmental > Terrestrial > Soil > Wetlands | place: USA: Florida...
CTTTGAGGGGGCGGGCGATATGGTCTACCGGGCAACGAACGATCAACAACGTCCGACCATCGCATTGCCTCTGACAACGCAGTTGTTTTGTTTAGCCGGAACAACGGCCGAATGCGGCGCATCTCAACCACCGCAGTCAGGGCCAATTCCAGAGAGCTCAAGAATTGCGGCGCGTCAGGAACTCGCAAGCACCGGTGTGTCGTGGGACTACGACCATTTTTTCAACGCCATAATCAACAAGGATTACGATACCATCGAATTGTTTGCCAAAGGCGGTATGAAATTAGCCTCGAATCCATACTCGCATGTATTTTGGTTTAATCCGGGATATTATGATCCAAAGACGGTCTCGATTATCAAAAAAAACAATTTTGATCCGCTTTCCGAGTGTCCGTTACCTACCCTCCGATCTGACATAGATAATCCAATTACGCCATTTCAGTACGATGATCTTTTTCATACACAACCTCGCGACGTATTAGATGATTACAAGAAATCTGGCCAGCCAGGCATAAATTTTTCATTGATAAGTGACATTTGCGTCGGTCCAGCGGTGATTGAAAAACTAAAATCAACTCTTGCTGAAGCAAAAGCCTATGTAGCGAAATTCAAAGATGACAAAGCGGCCACCTACGGAAATTGGCTTGCAGACTCAGAAATTGAAATTTCGGACTGCGAGCGTCTTCTGGCATACCTTCAAGGGCGTCAGCACCCGAAACCTCAATGAGCGCGACCATTTAATCAGCGAGCATCCCATCTAATTAATTTGCCGGTGGAGTTAATATCGCTTGGGCGAGGATATCCGCATTCGTGTGCCCTTGGCCAATAAGGATGGACAATGCCTCAAGTCGCCACTCCGGCGGGCCGCGCATCAAAAGCCATGCGGCGCTCAGTGTTGAGCGCTCGCCGACAGGTGCTATGCTGATGTTGGCTGGCAGGGTCGGCATTTGCGACGCATCTGGGACGACATAGATCGGAATCGATATTGAACTGCCGTCGCCACCAGTAATCCGAAGCTGATAAACTCCAAGCGGAAGCATACCAACGGTTATCTTTGCAACCTGACCGCTGATCTCGGTTGGCGGGGCCAAGGGCCTGTTCGGCGTCAGGCCCGGCAGGAACTCCACACGATACGGCGGCGTTCCTCCCTGCCAGCGCACATACAGCGGCTCGCTCCGATCAACGTACTGCCTTCCGCCGACCAAGCCCGGAACGATCAGGGATTGCGAGGAAGAGCGAGTGGCTCCGTCCACAGTGCCAGCCATGTTGGAGGCGGCGTCTAAATTCGTGAAGTCGTAGAGAATGCGCATGACGCGCCCGAAAGCGCCGCCGGATCGATATTCCGGGACGGTCACGGGATGTCCGTAGTCCACCTTCGCAACCTGTCGGTCTGGCATATCGATGAGTGCGTGCGCGCCCATTTCCGCACTGACAACGTCCCCCGCTTCCAGAATGCATCCCGCCCGACCTTCGCGCACAAGATTACCACGCTCAACATGAACGGCCGCAGTAGTATTGTCGCTGTCGCTGAAGGTTTTCGCGATGCGAGCCCTCAAACCGGCGGTCAATGCACAGATGCCTGAGCCTTGAGGCGATGCAAGCACCCGGGGCGCGACGTCCAAGGCCGCCAACAGCAGAAGAACGGCCGCCGCATATTGCGACTTGCGCAACAGTTTCCATACTAACGAAAACCGATCTTCCATATCAGTCTCCATCAAGTCGCACGGATGCGATCAGAGGACCTCGTCGATTGCGGATACATACTTCTTAAGACCGATACTGCGAACAACCATGTGCACGATACGTCTGATTTCATGGAGAATATTGAAAAAGCCCTCGACGACAATCACTGCGGCCGGAGTCAACACCGCGAGCACAGTGCCTGATTTCACCAGCTCGCTAAAAGCCCAAGAGATTCCGAAAATAAAGACGGTAGCCGCGGCCAGCAAAATGCCCAAGGCCGACCACATGATGTGTATCAGAACGCCGGAAATGGCTCCATGCCGGCGCGCGGAGCGCAGGCTCAGTACATGGACGAGCGCGTTAATTGCCGCCGCTACAGCAATCAGCAATGCCTCAAGCGAAATGTCCTCTCCTTCGTGAATGAGCGCCCCATCGGCATATGCCCGGACAGCGTTCGCGTGGACCATGACGCCCGGCATATTGGGCTGCAGCGGCGTGTTATGCAGATCGCCAGACGTCGCAAAGCTTCCTCCGATGACGACCACCGCGCCGCCGAGTTGACTCATATCGTCTTTGGTCATCGTTGCGGCATTGAGAACATTTATGGAAGAGGGAGAGAGTCCAAAATCGTCCGGGTTAACGGTGTCTTCAGTCACATAAGGCAGAAGAAATTGGAGCCGATCGATGCGAACCGGTGCGTCAACTGCTAGGGTGTATGGAGGATTTCCGAGCCTCACGGAACCGGTCCCGCACTGCTTCCTGTCGGGCGCTGGTTGCATCGCAGAACCGGGAAAAAGGCAGGACAGGTTCATCTTCTTATTGAGCGGGTTGAGCAACGCTGCCGCCAACATACCGATTCCCGCCGTCCGCGTTGGCTGGTTCGTTTGTCCATCTCGAAAGGTGTCCCACGCGTGAACCGATCTGACGACGCCATCGGAGTCGGCTTGAAGAAGCGGAGAACCAAACCAGACATTTGTCTTGCCCGGATCGACTGTTCCTGACTGTCCGCAGCGGATTCCATCACGGGTTGGACGAAGTATTGAAGCAAACGTCCTGACCCCGTTCGGGCCGATAATAGTCGGCCGCGGCACGATGACGGGCACGGTTTCCGAAAGTGCGTATATTGCGGCGCACAGGTCGTTATCAGAAGCAATTTGCTCTTGGCCGCTATTCGACGGCGACGGCGCCATCTCAATGTCCAATATAACCAAACGCGGTCGCTGCTCCGGCACATTGGACTGCTGCGCGAGATTGTTTGTGATAGCGGTTATCTGGCGGCGAAAGCTCGCCAAGCCCAAGGTGCAGGAAGTCCCCTCACTTCGGGCCCACGCCTCGCACGCTTTCTCGCTGATGTCCAAATCAACGAGACGAGGAAACGGAGCGCGCGTGTCTGCCAGCCGCTCGCGCGCCAGCTCTCGCATCAGAATATCGGCGATATGCCTGTTCGTGCTCTTAACGAAATTGACGTTTGCGAGCAGCGCCATCACCAAACCGACGACGGCGCCAAGCAAACAGAGAACCACGAACTCCACCAGGAAATCTACCAGCGGGTGCCCATATTCCTTCACCCCGCTCATTTTCCCCTCCGGCCAAGCGTCGCGCGTCACGCTTCCGATATTCCGGGGCAAATTTGCGACATAGGCAAGGCGGACTGGTGGAAATTTCGAGCACCAGTGCTGTGTGACAGCAAAAAATTGAGACTTGCCGCGGCCTTAATGCTCCTCCCCGCCAGGGGAGTGAGCGCGATGCGCGGCGACGGAACGAAGATCTACTGCAACGACAGATGCGCGCGTTGCGTGCCGCTTGGCGCGGGAACGGCGAAAGGGACGGAGCCATTGGCCGGCCTGCCTCGCCGCCGCTGTCCGTGGCGATGGCGACACTGGCCGCCGAACGCGCGACGCAGAAGATCGCCGGCCGCACGCCCGAATGCCGCGAAGGCGTGTCCGCCTTCCTCGAAAAGCGCAAGGCGCGGTTCAATACGCTCTAGAGTTTGCGTGCGCGGGGATGCGGGCAAGGCGCCCGCGCTCCGATGTCATCGTTCCGCGATCCCATTTCAAAAACTGAAAGGCGGCGAGGATTGACCCTCGTCGCCTTCAATCGGGCCGCGGCGCGGGCGCCTCGCCCGCACGTCGCGATCTATCGCTCTACTGCAACGACAAGTGGGCGCTTTGCGTGCCGCTTTGCGCCGGAACGGCTGCGAAGGGCCGCAGCCATTGCCCGGTCTGCAGGATGGAGCGGCCCGCATCGGTTGCAATGGCGACGCAGCCCGACCATTCGATCAGGTTTTCCTTCCACAGGAATGTGACATCGTCATCGGCAATACCTTCTGTGGGAAACCCTCTCCACGAGGAACGCCAACGCCGGTCACTGCATTTCCATATCGGCGCAATGTTTACCGTCATTAGAGCGAGAAGCTGATCAGTCGAAAGCTCGCGATATTCAATCATGACACCCGCCCCTTTTGCAGTTGCCCCTGCGAATCGACACTACATTCTAAAAGCGAAAAAACCCGGACGGCAATCAGGCAAAAAAGAGACACCCGGCAACTCGCGGGAACTTTCATGCGTTCCCCCGACGACAGCATGCGCCCGCCCAAGATCGTCGTACCCACCACGCGAAACCTCGCAACCAAACTCGATCTGAGGATCGTGCGCGTTGATCAGCTCACATGGCGGCGCAAACGTTGCGGTCACGGCTTCGCCTATTTCGATGAGACAGGTCGCCGCATACGCGAGAAATCAACACTAACGCGACTGAAATCGCTCGCCGTGCCGCCGGCCTACGAAAGCGTAATGTATTCTTCCGATGCCCGCGCGCATCTGCAGGCGATCGGCAGGGACGCCGCCGGAAGGCTGCAATATCGCTATCATCCCGACTGGGAGAAAGTGCGCGAAGCCCGCAAGGCGCACAGGCTGGCGCAGTTCGTCGAAGCGCTGCCGCGCATCCGACGCCGCATTAACCACTGTCTTTCGGGCTCCGATTGCAACCGCGAATTCGCGCTTGCGGCGTTGATCGAGCTGGTAGCGTCCAGCGCCATTCGCCCAGGAAGCGAAGAATATGCGAAACAACACGGCACGCGCGGCGCCGCCACGCTTCTGAAATCCAATCTCCATATGGCGGACGGGAAGCTGGTGCTCAGTTTTCGTGCCAAAGGCGGAAAACATGTGCAGCGCGAGGTGGACTCGCCGCTGCTGGCCGAGGCGATCGACAGGCTTCGCGCCATTCCAGGCAAGCGGCTGTTCCAGTATCGCGACGAAACCGGGATCCACGCCGTCAGCGCGCGCGACGCCAACGCCTTCCTGCAGGAGATCGCGGGCACCGCCATCACGCTCAAGGATTTCCGCACGCTCTGTGCGTCCGCCTCGGTGCTGGAGGAGCTTGCCAAGGTGAAACCCGAGCCGTCGATGCGCGGGCGCCGCAAGCAGATCCTCGAAGCCGTGCGCAGCGCCGCAGGCGAGCTCGCGAACACCGTCGCGGTCTGCCGCAAGAGCTATGTGCACCAGGCGGTCGTCGACGCCTTCGAGAACGGCGTGCTCGAGGATTACGCGGACGCTCTCAAATCGGCGCGCTCACAGGCGAAGCGCGAACGGGTTCTGGCGGAAGTGGTGGCAAGCCGGGCGTAGAGCAGAGCGCATTCAAACCACAGTGTCATTCCCGCGAAAGCGGGAACCCAGGGAGCAAAGGACACCGCTGGATCCCCGCTTTCGCGGGGATGACAGGCCTCAGAAAATACTGCAGACGGCTAATTCACGACCAGCGCCAGGCGCCAGCGGCTCTCCTCATTGCGCACGAACGCGAACTTCCCGCGGATGTGGCGATTGAAATAGATGCCTTTCGCGGGTGCGCTTCCCAGCGCCGCGGCGATGCCGCGCGGCACGTCCTGATAGGTATAGCTCCGGCCGCCCTGGAAATTGATCACCAGCTCGGTGGTCTCGGCGTCGTAACGATAGGAGCGGATGACGGTCGACGGCATGGTGCAACAACGCACTCACCTTTGCTGCGGCTCCAGCCACTTTGCGTTGAAATCTACGTGAGCGCCAATCGAAGCGTCTCGGCGACGCCTGCGGCGGCCGGACCGATGACGACATGGACGGAATGGCCGAGCTTGACCACGCCGCGCGCGCCGCCTCTTTTCAGTGCGGCCTCGTCGATGGCGTCGCTTTTCGCGACGCTGACGCGCAGTCGGCTCGAGCAGACGGAGATGTCGCGGACATTGGCGGGACCGCCGAGCGCTTCGAGGATGGCTTTGCCTGCCGCCGCACCGAACGGCGTCGCCGGGACGGTGCCAGGCGGCGCGGCGGATGATGCCGGAGCGAGCGCAGCGCCGCCGCGGGCGAGAAAGGCGCGCATTTCCGCCGCCACCTGATCGGCGATCGGTCCCAGGACGACCTGCAGCGCGTTCGCCGAGGGCCGCACGAGGCCGCGCGCGCCGAGCGATTTCAGTTTCTGCGCATCGGCCTTGCCGCCGTCGACCAGCACGAGCCTGAGACGCGTCGTGCAGGCATCGACGGTTTTGAGATTGGCCGCGCCCCCCAGCGCCGCGACGAAGGCGGGTCCGCGCGCGGCGGCATCGAACGGCGCTGTCTCGGCGATGGCTTCGCTCTCCGGCTCGCGCCCCAACGTCTTCAGATCGAAGAAGCGGATCGCGGCGCGGAAAACGCCGTAATAAAGCGCGAAATAGATCGCACCGACGGGCCACAGCCAGAGCGGTCGCGTCGCCTTGCCGAAATTGATCGCGTAGTCGAACAGACCTGCGGAAAAGCCGAAGCCGAGCTTCACATCCAGGAGGTTCATTGCGACCATCGAGACGCCGGTGAGGACGGCGTGCAGCAGGAACAGCGCCGGCGCGAGGAACATGAAGCTAAACTCGATCGGCTCGGTGACGCCGGTGAGGAACGACGTCAGCGCCATCGACAGCAGCAATCCGCCGACAGCCTTGCGGCGATCCGGGCGCGCGGCGTGGTACATGGCCAGACACGCCGCCGGCAGACCGAACATCATCACCGGAAAGAATCCCGACATGAAGGCGCCGGCATGCGGATCGCCGGCGAAGAAGCGTTTCAGGTCGCCGGTCGTGCCGTGATAGTCGCCGAGGATGAACCAGGCGATGTTGTTGATGATGTGATGAAGACCCGTCACGAGCAGAAGCCGATTGAGCACGCCATAGGCGAAGAGCCCGAAATTGCCGGCCCCGAGGACGGCGTGGCTCAACGCATCCATGCCTTCGGACAACGACGCCCAGCCCCAGCCCAGGATCGCCGCGAAAACGAGACCCGCGAAACCGGCCGCAATCGGCACGAACCGCCGTCCGCCGAAGAAGGCGAGATAGTCGGGAAGCCTGATGGCATGGAAGCGATTGTAGAGTCCCCCGGCGGCAAGGCCTGAAATCAGTCCGGCCGGCACGCTGAGCTTGGAGATCGCATCGGCCTTGAACGCGTCCCTGGCGAGATCGAGAGACTTGCCGCCGAGACCCGCGACGGCATCGGGCGGTACCGCGATGATCGCTTTGGCGCCTTCCGTCATCACGAGGTAGCAGACGACGCCTGCGAGACCCGCGGCGCCATGATTTTCCTTCGCCAATCCGACCGCGACGCCGATGGCGAACAGAAGCCCGAGATTGGAGAAGATCGCGTTGCCGGCCGCGGCGACGAACGGCAGCACGGGATGAATATGCGAGGCCCAGGCGCCCGGAAGTGCGTCCCAGATGTCCGGCTGTCCGAGCCTGAGCAGGATCGCGGCGACGGGCAGCACCGCTATCGGCAGCATCAGCGCGCGGCCGAGCGGCTGCAGCGTTTCGAGCGCGGATTTCATACGGCCTCCCTCTTCATCTCCGAGGCGAAGCGCGCGAGAAGCGCGCGCACCTCCTGCGCGGATGCTTCCTGCAAGGCCTTCTCGGCGAGCGCACGGCATTCGGCGATGCGCGATTCGCGAATGGTCTGCTTCAATGCCGGAATGCCGGCGGCAGGCCCGGACAATTCCGTCACGCCCAGCCCGATCAGAAGCGGCGCGGCAAGGCGATCGCCGCCCAGGCCGCCGCACACGGCCACCATCTTGCCGTTTGCGCCGCGCACGGCCTGCGCAATGAGCCGCAGGACCGCCGGATGCAGCGCATCGATCCGGCCCGCCAGCTGCGCATGGCCGCGATCCATGGCGAGCACATATTGGGTGAGATCGTTGGTGCCGACGGAGAAGAAGTCCGCGTCTCCGGCGAGATGATCGGTGATCATGGCGGACGCCGGCGTCTCCACCATCACCCCAAGCGAAATACCGAGGTCGATCCCGCGCTCGCGCGCTATTTCACCGAGCATGGAACGCACAGCGGCAAGCTCGGCGACCGCACTCACCATCGGCAGCATGATGCGGGGCTTCGGCGTCACGCGCAGGATCGCCGCAAGCTGCGCGCGCAGCAGGTCCGGCTTCCAGAATCCGGTGCGCACGCCGCGAAGGCCCAGCGCCGGATTTTCTTCCGGCGGCAATGCCAGATACGGCACCGGCTTGTCGCCGCCGATATCGAAGGTGCGGATGATGAAGGGACGGCCGCCGAGCGCGTCGGCGATCGCCTGATACTGCGATGCCTGCTCGTCTTCCGTCGGCGGGACGCTGCGATCCTGGAACAGGAATTCGGTACGCAGCAAGCCGCAGCCTTCGGCGCCCAGCGCCACGGCCTCGGCGGCTTCGCGCGCGCCGGCGCCGAGATTGGCGAACACTTCGATGCGCACGCCGTCGGCGGTGCGGCAGTCTTCGCGGGCGCGTCTCTGCGCAGCATCGGTTTCGCTCCGCCGGACTTCGATGCGCAGGCGAAGCTCCCGCAAGTCCGCCGCGTCGGTTTCGAGCCGCAGCTCGCCGTGATCGGCATCGAGCACCGCTTCCGCACCGTCCGGAATTTCGAGCACGCGCTCGCCGGCGCTGACGATCGCGGGGATGTTCATGCCGGCGGCCAGGATCGCGACATGCGCGGTCGGCCCGCCGCCGGCGGTGCAGACTCCTGCGATGCCGCGTGCGGCCGCGGCAATCAGCTCCGACGGCAACAGCTCGCGCGCAACGAGGATCGCGCCCCGCGGCACCCGCATCGGTGCGTCGCCGCCGCCGAGCGCCGTCAGAACCTGGCGCTCGAGATCGAGCAGGTCCTGCACGCGCTCGCGCTGTCGTGGATCCTGCAGGCTTTCGAGCAGGCGCGCATAATTGCGCACGGCGTGCCGCCAGGCGAAGCCCGCGCTTTTTCCTTCCGCGATGGCGCAGCGCGCAGCGTCGCCCAGTTCGGGATCGTCCAGCAGCGCGATATGCGCCGCGAGGATATCGCGGTGTTGGCGGCCACCGCCCGACGCCGACACTTCGATTTTCGTGCGCACGCCGGCCAGCGCGCGGGCCAGCTCTGCCGCCTCATGCGCCATCCCCGCGCCTTTCTCGACGACGGCGATCTCGGCAAGCTTCACATGCGCGACAGGTCCGATGGCGATGCCTGGCGCGGCGGAGACGCCCCGAATACGTTTCGGATCGCTCGCGTCGTCGCGGATGACCGCTGCGACGACGGGCGCGGGCCGGCTTTCCGCGACCGCTGCCTCACCGAGGCCTGCCGCGATCAGATCGACGAGAGCGTCGACGGCTTTGCGCGCCTCCGGCCCGGTCGCCGCCACGGTCACGCGCGCATCCTTGCGCACGCCGAGCGCCATCAGCGCCACGACGCTTTTCGCGTTGACGCGGCGGCCGTCGAGCACCAGCGCCACATCGCAGGCGAAGCGTTTCGCGGCATTGGCGAGCGCCGCGGCCGGCCGGGCGTGGATTCCGTGCGCCAGCGTCACGACGACGTCGCGGCTTTCCTCGGAAGGGACGCCGCCCTGCTCCGCCGATGCTTCGACATTGAGCGGCCGCAGCTCCATCAGAAACTCGCCGACTTCGGTCTCGCGATTTTCCTCGCGCCGCAGGATTTCGAAATCATCGCCATTGGTGATGACGACCGGCGAGATGAGGCTCTTCACCTTCAACGCCAGGAAATCGAGATCGAAGGTCAGGAGCGGATCGCCGGTGCGCACCGAGCGGCCTTCGCCGACATGGGACACGAAACCCTGACCCGACAGCGCCACCGTCTCGAGCCCCACATGAACGAGGATTTCGGCGCCGCAGGTTGCGCGCAGCGTCACCGCATGCTTCGCCGAGGTCATGATCGTCCCGTCGCACGGCGCGTAGACGGTGTTGCCGGTCGGATCGACGGCGACACCGTCGCCCAGCAGCCGCTCGGCGAATACCGGATCGGGCACTTCATCGAGCGGCCCGACCCAGCCCTTTATCGGCGAAACCAGAACCAGATTGGACAAGCCGCTGCTCTCCCTGCCGATCAATGCGCTTTGGGCACCAATTGTACCCAGTCGAGGAGCCAAAGCGGATCGAGTTTTTTCTGTGTAAAGACGAAACAGAGGTCGTGGCTGCCGGAGACCGCCGTCAGCGGCGCGGCGATCTCTGTGACTCCGGGATCGGAGACCGCCGGTTTCAGCGACAGAACAGCGATATTCGGACCGTCGCAGGCGTCCTGATGGACTTCCAGCTCGCCGTAAGGCGTCGCCGGCGGTCTCAGCACGATCTTGTTGCGATCGTCGCCAACCTCGAAATTGAACGGCACCTGGCCGACGCCCGCTTGGATGCTCCCGAGGTTCGAGAGATCGGCGCCACGCCAGATCCAGCAGGGATTCATGATATCCGTCAGAAAGATCGCGCGAGGCCCCTTCGGCGGCCAGTCGTCTTCGAGGTTCAGCGCGATGTTCCTGCTGCACAGCTCGAGCTCCTGGCTGAAGCGATGCGTCGGCGACAGCGGGCGCGGCACTTCGAACTGGGTATCCGAGGCCGCAATGCCGAGCGCGCGATAGCGCGCCATCTGCGGGCCCAGACGCTCGAGAAAGCCCGGCCAGTCGCGCCT
>Ga0335069_10015689_pt1 | contig 10590 bp, 9 predicted proteins | sample Lox_Sample_11_FD_206714 | JGI IMG/M metagenome (GOLD analysis project Ga0335069, IMG submission 206714) | Soil microbial communities from Loxahatchee National Wildlife Refuge, Florida, United States - Lox_Sample_1.1 | ecosystem: Environmental > Terrestrial > Soil > Wetlands | place: USA: Florida...
TAGACCCGGCATCATGACAGAACCAGTACCGGATTCCCTTACGGGAAAACCCGCTCCAGCATTCTGCCTGCCGGATGCAGGTGGAAAGAAGATTTGTCTTGAAGACTACCGGGGGAAATGGGTAATTTTGTATTTTTACCCCAAAGACAACACCCCCGGCTGCACGATTGAAGCTCTCCAGTTCAATGCGGCGCTCGAGCAGTTTGCAGATCTGGGTGCGCAGATCATCGGAATAAGCGGTGATTCCGGAGAGAGCCACCAGAAGTTTTCCGAAAAATACCATCTCTCCATCATGCTTCTCTCCGACACAGGTCATGAAATAACAAGGGCATATGATTCGTGGAAACCCATGACCCTTTTCGGGAAGGATCTCCTGGGGACGCGGCGGGACACTTTTCTGATCAATCCCGCCGGAACAATCGTTCATGTCTGGCGCAGCGTGAACCCGAAGGGCCACGCCGAAGAGGTCCGGAATGTGCTGCTGGATAACATGGAAAAATCCCCATAGATCTGGTTCGTTTCGAAAAGACGAACGGTTTTTTCCGGATCTCGCCATAATTCTTTTATCCAAGGTCGTGCAGTTACATCACGGGTGAACCCCCGAAATGGTATACATGGAGGCGGATGGGAGGACCATGGTTGAGGAACTGAGGATAACTGAAGAACTGACAGAAGACCTTCTTAACCGGCTCGGCAGCAGCGATACAGACGAACGGGAGACCGCAGCAGAGGCACTGGCGGTAAGCACTGAGGATGAAGGATGGCGGCCGAACGAGCTGATCCGCCAGGGGGGAATCGAGACTGTCGCAGCGCTCCTCCACGATGATAATCCTCACATCGTTTTGTCTGCCATATCAATCATCATCGCGGTTGCATCCGCCGGCGAAGAGGAAGCGCTCATCTCTGGAGGCGTTATCGCCCGCCTCGATCCCATGCGGGAACACGCAGACCCGGCAGTACGCAAGAGGGTGCAGGAAGCTTTGTGGCTGCTCGAGCCTGAGGTCGAAGAAGTCGTAACGTCGAAGCCGCAGAACGAATATTAGGACCCTCACCGGATGGCCGGACGAATCCCGTACCCATCTATCTCCTCAAATCGGCTGACTATTCTCGTAGGGGAGAGATACCCCGTTACTCCGGAGCCGGACCACCAAAAAGATAAATAAATTGAACCGGTCATAGGGCCTCATCGCCAACAGGTGGATATGATGAAGTCCATTTTATTCCACATCTGCATTTTTATATTTGTAGCAGCGGTCATGATACCGTCTCTTTCGGGAGTTCAGGATCCCCCCAGCCCTTCCGAAAACATGTCTCTCACAAAAGCGGACCAATCTACGGATACTGCGTCGTTTCAAGCGGCGGACCAGACCGCTGGTCCTGCGGTAACAGCTACCCCGCAACCGACCCAGCGACGGATATCCGGGGAAGTTGAACATCCAATCACTCACCCCATCAGACCGTTTACACCGGGTCCGACACCGGTCTCAGTGCCCCCTCCCCGTCCGACGGTGAGGACGCCTTTGCCAACTCCACGCGGGACTCCGCCGGTAACAACTATCCCGCGAACCCCCCCTCCGCGAACGACGTCGCCGACCCCCCAGACAACTACACCTGAAAGGACACCGACGCCTGTTCCGACATCGGGTGCTACGACCAGCCCGACGACGGTGTCGACAACTGCGCCGACAACCTCACCTACGGTCCAGGAGACGACTGCGCCCACTCCGACGCCTTCGCCGACCCCGGTAACTACCGTTGTTGTTACGGTCACTGTTCCGGTCTATCGTTACCCCAACGGGAGAGCCTATTCCCCAGTCTATTATTATCCCCCGGGTTATGGCTATCCCATTACCTCCTATTACCCGTCAGGGACGCTGACCGTCACATCCAACCCTTCGGATGCGATCGTTTTACTTGACGGAACCAATTCCGAGACAACCCCCTGGATCTATACAAATCTTGTAACAGGATACCACACTGTGGAAGTGGATTACCCGGGATACGAAGCGTACGTAACCAACGTCTATGTCGACAACGGCGCCAGCCCGGAAGTCGATGCGGAACTGACCCCTCTCCAGACATATGGTTCGATGCTGGTCGATTCTTCTCCGGAAGGTGCCGGAATTTTTATAGACGGTAACTATGAAGGTATTACTCCCACGACCGTCGGCGGGCTCTCGCCCGGACTCCACCAGGTTGAAGCCCACCTTGCCGGATACATGGTGCAGACTCAGATGGTGACCATTTCCTCCGGGCAGGGAAACAACATCAACATCGCAATGCAGCCCTATTCGACCGTTACGACGTCTGAGGGATCAATCGAAATCACTTCGAATGTTCCAGGTGCGCTGGTTTACCTCGACGGTATCTATAAAGGCGCGGTAAAGTCCGGCAACACTTTTGACGTCATCGCAATAAGCCCCGGTTCGCATACCCTGCTCCTTCATTCAGATGGGTTCACGGATTTCACCCAGACCATTGATGTCTCCGGCGGCCAGGTATCATATGTGACCGCGGACCTTGGGCCAGTGTCCCTCCAGGGACCGGCTTCGGCAACGCAGACGGGGTCCCTCGTAATTACCTCATCCCCGGCCGGTGGGCAGGTGTTCCTTGACAATGTATTCCGCGGCGTGGCGCCGGTAACTATCTACGATGTTGCTCCCGGAGACCATATTGTCAACATGAAACTCGCCGGATACAGCGACTGGTCAGGCTCGGCAACGGTCCAGTCCGGACAGGTAGCACAGGTGGCAGCCCAGTTCGCGCCCAGTAGCGCTCCTGCTGCAGCGGCGACCCGTACCGCACTTCCGGTAGGGGTCTCTCTGGCAGCAATAACTTTCGTGGCAGTTACGGCCGCAAAGAGGAAGCTGAAGCGCTGATCTTTTTTATACCATTGAAAATACGTTCCGGTTGGATGCTTCCGGGACCGGGACTAAATACTATTTATCTGGGAGGACAATATGAAATTACGGTGAAAATATGAAAAAAGACCGTGAACCAACGTATTCTTTCGATATCCTCACGCTGGTGCTGATCGTTGTCGACACCGTCCTTGCATGGCTCTCTCTCACAATTTTGCCGGCAAGCGCTGCCGGAGTTTCCATTCTGTACATAGCCGTCGCCTTCATGATACTCTTTACCTTATGGTTTGGAGCATACGGGGCAATTGCGGCATATGCCGGAACGCTGATTAGTGGGAGCCTCCTCCCTGTGATAGGATGGCAGGTTGCAATTTACTGGTCTATAGCCGGCCTCCTCCAGGTCCTCATCCCTCTTGTTGCGTTCAGGGCATTCGATGTTGATCCCGCACTCGGAAACCGCAGGGACTGGACATATCTCCTCCTCTTCGGTGTACTCATCAACAACATAATCGGCGCCGGGTGGGGCGCAGCAACACTCGCGATTGGTGAAGTGATTAGGAACGACCAAATCGGCAGCGTCTTCTCTGCCTGGCTGCTCGGCAACATCATCGTTACCCTTATTATCCTCCCCATCGCGCTCACGCGTCTGACACCGAAAGTCCAGAGATCGAAACTCTTTGTTAAGCATTACTGGAATTAAAAAAATTTTTACGGCAGGAAATTTGCGAGTTTTCTCGGTGAATTAAAGACTGCCTGCTGTACCTAAAGCAAACATCATTGGTCAAATAGTCTTATGTGACTTGCAATTCTTTTCCGGCAAAGAGAAGTCAAGGGAAAAAGAAACCCCCGTGCGCATATTTATGAATCCCCGTACTCATCACTACAATGGTGAACGTTTTCCATGAAGATCATCGGTATCAACGGAAGCCCGAAGGGAGAGAAGAGCCAGACCCGGCGCCTCGTTATGGCCGTCCTAGAAGGGGCGAGAAAAACAGGGGCGGACGTGACATTTATTGATGTTTGCAGCCTCGATATCAGTTATTGTACTGCCTGTGGGACATGCTACGCGAAGGGCGAATGTATCCATGACGACGACTTTGCGATGCTGTACGAGAAAATGCGAGGTGCCGACGGGATCGTGCTCGGTTCGCCGAATTATATCAACCAGGTCTCTGCCCAGCTCAAGACGCTGTTCGATCGTATGGCAGACGGTATCCACTGCCAGGACTTTATCGGTAAATACGGGTGTTCCGTGTGCACTGCCGGCGGATCCATGGCAGACGAAATTGCTGCTTATATGAATTCTGCCCTGTCTCATCTCGGGGCGACCACTGTAGGTACCGTGGGTGTGAATTTTATGGGTAACCCGGATGCGATCGTCCCCGCCGAACAAAAAGCGCGTGAGCTGGGGAAAAACCTTGCGAACGCGATAAAAACCGGCTGGAAGGACCCTGAACAGGAAAAGGCCCTTGCCGGGCGAAAGGAGTATTTCAAGAAGCTTGTCTCTGCCAACAAAGATATCTGGGCGCATGAATACGAACACTGGAAAGAGCTCGGCGAATTATAATTATTTTTTCCGGGAGCCAGCCGCAGGAATCCCAGGAATCAAAAAAACATAATTTTCCAGAATCCCGGCTTCGGATATTGTTAAGGATAGAATTTCATCAGTTTTTGGTAAGATATTTTCGATAACGTTTCCTTCAGGGTTCCGGCAGGTACCCTGCTTTTGCTATCGCCCTGAGGATATCAGTCGCGTGGCTCTGCCCCCTGGTCTCGATCTCCAGAACGATTCGTTCCATAAAAACGGGAACTCCTTTCTCTCCGGGAGGGTGCCGGATCCCGACGATCTTCCCTCCTCCCCCGTTAATCGTATCAAGCAGCCGGGGGAGGGCGCCGGGTATATCATCGAGATCGATTGCGACGTCGATGAGACGTCCACTCCGGATGAGCGAAGACCGGATAATCCGGAAGAGCTTGTTAATCTCTACATTCCCCCCGCTAATCACAAGAACGATCGTGCTTCCCGGCACAATTGCGATCGAACCGTTCAGGATGGCGGCTACCGGGACTGCGCCGGCCCCTTCCGCAATAATATGCTTTCGCTCAAGCAGGAGCAGCATTGCATCCGCAATCTCCTCTTCTTTGGCGAGTGTTACCTGATCGACCCAATCCTGAATCACATGCATCGGCAATGAACCAAGCCCCTCCACACGAATACCATCGGCGATAGTTTTTCGTGCCGGAACACATTCGGGTGTTTTGTGCTCAAGCGCATTCTTTGCTGATGGGCATTCCGTGGTCTGGACACCGATGATACGGATTTCCCTGCGAAGGGATTTAGCCGCAAGGGCAATACCCGCGATGAGGCCGCCTCCACCCACTGGCACTACGATCATATCGGTTCCCGGGAGGTCTTCGAGAATTTCTAGACCGATCGTTCCCTGCCCGGCAATGATCTCCTCATCATTGAAGGGATGAATAAAGAGTGCTCCGTTTTTTGCCATCTCTTCAGCCCGGGCGATACTCTCCTCAAGACTGGCACCCTGGATTATCACACTCGCTCCATACCCCCGGGTTGCTTCTTGTTTCGGAAGGGAAGCCCACTCAGGCATAACCACGGTAGCAGGCATGCCAAGACCGCTTGCAGCGACTGCCACTCCCTGGGCATGGTTCCCCGCGGATGCTGCGATCACCCCGGAAGCGAGAATCTCACTGTGGTGGATCATGATCTTATTCGTTGCACCGCGAACTTTGAATGATCCCGCCTTCTGGAGCGTCTCGAGTTTCAGATATATTTTTGCCCCGGTCATCCGGGAAAGGGTCGGCGAATAAACGAGCGGGGTCCGGATAACCTTGCCGGAGATTCTCCTTTCCGCAGCCTGAATATCGGCCAGCGTGACCATGGAGAGAAAGACTACGGCAATGGATTTGATGATTGTGGTCGGCTGGATCGGATGCCAAAGGGTGCGGGATCGTATTATACGGTGTTGAGGCACTGGCCGAAAGTGGATTAACAAGAAAAAAAAATTATCCGACGAGAGCTCGTTTCTTTATCATCTCGAGAGCTTCGAACGCCTCCCTCCGGACCGCCACATTGTCGTCGGAAAGGAGGGCGGTGAGGTGATCCACGGCTTTCTGGTCGCCGATCTCCCCGAGCAGAAGTGCCGATCGCTTGCGAACATCGCTCTGATCATCCTTGAGAACCATAATGAGGGGAGTCGTAGCCGGCTGTCCAAGCATCCAGAGCGCCTCCATGGCACCGGTCCGTAATCTTGCATCCCCCTCGCGGAACAGCTGCATAAGAGGTGCTATAGCGGGGACACCGAGTGCGGCTATGCTTTTTATGGCCTCTATGCGGACTGAGCGTTCGCTGTCATCGAGGGATTCGATAATGGAGGGTATTGCCCGCGTATTCCCTATCTGGCCGAGTACTTCGACTGCACCTCTGCGGATACCCGGATTCTGGTCCTTGAGTGACCGTATCAGGGAATCGATACTCGGTTCTCCAATGGTCGCCAGGGCAAGAGCAGCCCTGCGGCTGACGTCGTCATTGGTGTCGATAAGTGCACGGATCAGGGGGTCGATTGCGGCATCCCCGAGTGCACAGAGGGTATCCGTGGCGGCCATGCGGACGAGTTCTTTCTGGTCATTGAGGGTCTCTATGAGGGGGCCGACTGCCTGCGGGTCCCCTATTCTGCCGAGTGCTATTGCGCTTTCATACCGGACCTGTGGGTCTGGGTCTTTGAGCGATTCGATCAGTGGCGAGACCGCTCTCCTCTCGCCCATAACGCCGAGTGCCTGGGCTGCTCCACGCCGGATAGCAGGCTGGTGGTTTTTTAATGCCTGGATGAGTGGGCCGACAGATGGCTCACCCACCAGCTGGAGCGCCCGGATCGTTTCCTGGCGGACATCATCGCCCGGTTCATTCAGTGCTTCGATGAGGGGAGGGACGGCAGCAGATCCGATCTTTCCGAGAGTGTCTGCCGATCCCCGCCGGATGATCCAGAACTCATCTTTCAGCCCCCGGATCAGGGGTTCTATGAAGGGTTCGCCGAGGTCGCCGACCGATCGGACTGCATTCCACCGGGTGTCCAGATCTCCTTCGGTGAGTGCCTTCAGGAAACTGTCATAGCGCTCCTTCTGGGCACGTTGACGCGCCTCTTCCTCTTCGCTTTTTCCGGACTTGAAGAGGTTGAGGAATTTTTTGATAATACTCATATCAGTACTCCGCTAACGATTATTAGTATAAAATCCTTCAAATAGGTATCGGATTGCAGGCACGGGCTATTATTTTTATTGCGCCGGTTATATCGTGATTAATCGGTTTATCTGGCAGAAAATAGGATTTTTACTTTTTATTGTCATGCGGATGCATTCCGGGTTTTCAAAAAAGTGAAAACATGGAAACGCCTTTTATCACCCGTTCAGGATGGAAAATGTTGCCGAACCCGATGCTGTCTGCTGTGCGTCCTGAGCATAAATCGTATAGGAGCCAACCGACATTGCGTAGCTCGTGAGATATTTATAACTCCAGGAATCGTCAGGGTTGACGGTCTGGGCACCGAGAGAGACACCGTTCATGAACTGACCCGGGCCGTAAAGGGTCAGGATGACGGTTTTTGCACCGGTCGTGCACCTGCCGGAGAACTGGACAGGATCCCCGAGCGTATAGGTCGCCCGGCCGGTAGCAACGGTTACATGCCCACCGCCGATGACAGCGAAAGTGGTTCTTGCTGAAACGGTTTTTCGGGCATCATACACAACAATGAGGTAGGATCCTGACTGGACAGAATATCCCGGATTCCAGGTATAACTCCATACCCCGTCACCCGCCACATTTGCCTGGATAAGTTGAACCCCATTGACGTATTTGCCGGGACCGTACAGCATCAGGAGAACATTTTCCCCGGGGGTTCCCGTTCCGGTGAAGATCTGGGAATTACCGACGATCATCGGATCCCTTTCGGCGCTTACTGTAATCTCAGCCTGCTGGGGAGACTGGGTTCCGGGTTCGCCCGGCAACGGGACCTGGGTGTGTTGCGCCACAACGGGGGTAAGTTCAGCGTAATACGTTGACGAACCCGAAGGCACGCTTATAGCAGAGCGCCAGTTCTGATAGCCGGTTAAGCGGTATTCAAGAACGTGGCTCCCCGGGTCCACACCGGAGAGGTTGCTTGGAGTAGTTCCCCGGTATTGGTTGTCGAGGTAGATCTGAGCGCCTGGCGGTGACGAAGCAAAGAGGAGAGTTCCCTGTGCAGGTTGGCCGGAGATGCAGCCGGAAACAAGCAGCGTGAAAATGAGGGCGGGAATTAAGAGTTTCTGGAACATTCCGGCTCCTTTGTATCCTCCGGATATCTGAATCGTTATGTTAAAATACTTTTGTAGTTGCCTGCCGCATCGGGCCGGGAACGATACACGTGTTTTTTTCGAAATGCCGCCCGGTTCGTCCAGTCTCTGATAATTGCTCAGCAACCTGGTGCACCGGGATTTTCTGAGACCTTAAGAAATCCTGCTACTTTCCATCAAGTTCAAGGATGGCACGGGCAAGTCCGACGCTCTTTTCCTCGTCGGTCATCAGGGTATCAAGCCTCACAGAACCGTCGACATTGACAGGATCGCGTATGTCCTGAACAAAAATATCTACCATGTCCCGGTAACAGGCATAAGTGCCGGCGGAGGTGGGTTCAAAACCGGCAGCTTCCATAAGTACGCCGGCCGGACCACTCACCGGCTCATTCCCGATGAATGGGCTCACGGCTATCACAATCTTGTCGCGGATCGCCGACCTCATCCCTTCGCATTCAAGAATAGGTGAGATGCTGGTTATGGGGTTTGAGGGGCCAATAACGACGAAATCGCTTGCATCGATCGCCATAAGTGTCTCTTCAGTCGCGACAGGAACCTCGTTAAAGCTTCTGATTATTTCGTGTATCTTAAGCTGGCCTTTGGCACGGATCCAGAAATCCTGAAAATGGAGGAGGCCTAGTTCTGTCCTGATCTGGGTGGTCACTTCCGTATCTGCCATGGGCAGGACATTTTCACGGACACCGAACCGGTCGCATAACTGGCGGGTGGCGTTTGTCAACCGCATTCCTGTTCGGAGCATCTCCCCGCGGGCGATGTGGACAGCCCGGTCCCGATCACCGATTGCGATGAATTCGTCCCGGCCGAGACGTTTGGTCTCTTCGTGGGTGATGAAGGTGTCGTCCCGGAGCCCCCACCACCTTTCGGTATTGAGGACCCCCGCAAAAAGGTACATTACTGTGTCTATGTCCGGGGAGATGTGGTTCCCCGATATCCAGATATCCTCTCCGGTGTTGACGATCACCGAGATCTCATGGCGATCCATGACCTTCTGCGCACCCCGCAGGAGTTTCGGGGTCCCGGTGCCGCCCGAAAGAAACGTGATCATTACTCAATACTTTTATGCGATGTATATGAAGATTCTTTAGTGAACTGGTTTTGAAGATCATCAAGGACCCGGTCCATGGGTACGTCGAAGTCGAGGATTTTGCACTCTCCCTGCTGGACTCCCCGGCTCTCCAGCGGCTCCGGTACATCAAGCAGCTGGGGTTTTCTTATCTCGTTTACCCGGGGGCCAACCACACCCGGTTCGAGCACTCACTGGGCACAATGTTCCTCGCAGATATGGCATCGAGAAGGTTCGGCCTCTCCGACGACGAAAGGACACTCGTTATCGCAGCAGCGCTCCTTCACGATATCGGCCACGGACCCTTCTCACACGCCAGCGAGCCGCTGATGGAGGAATTCCTCCGGCATTCTCATGATAATATTGCCGGAATTGTTCACGGGCACGAAGAAAATATTCTCCGGACATCCGGGATCGATCCCGACGAGATCTGCAGTGTGGTTGCTGGAAACCACCCCTTATCCGGTATAATCCACGGGCACCTCGATGTCGACCGGATGGACTACCTTCTCCGCGATGCGTACTATACCGGAGCTCCTTATGGGAAGGTGGACGCGCAGCGCCTCATCCGGCACCTTGTGAGGACCGACGATGGCATAGTACTCGAGGAGAACGGAATTAATGCCGCGGAATCGCTCCTGATCGCACGAACCCAGATGCGGCCGAACGTTTACTTCCACCATGTAAGCCGGATTGGCGAGAGCATGTTCCAGCTTGCGGCACTTGAATATATCCGCAAGGCCCCCTCAGGGGCATCTCACGCCCTCTTTTTTATGGACGATGCGACTTCCCTGCATACCCTGGGAAATTGCGGCAGCCCCGTCGCAGTCGACCTTGTGCGGCGCCTGTATGAGCGGCGCTTGTACAAACGTGCCCTCTACGTCGGCAGCGACCAGGTGAATATGCCCTCGTACGAATCGGGGGTGCCTTTGCAGAAACGCCTGGCGCTTGCTACCCGTATCGCACGCAGTGCAGGGATCGAGCCGCACGAGGTTTTGGTGGATATCCCCCCGGTACCGAAGGAAATGTCGTTCGGCGTAAGGGTGAAGAACAGGCACGCCATCGTCGGTTTCGAAGAGCTCTCGCCAAGGATACGGATCCTGAACGCTACCCGCCGGGAGCAATGGCGGCTTGGTGTTTACACCCCCACCGAACACCGGGAGGAGGTCGTCGAGGCAGCCTGTGATGTTCTGCAGATCCGGAAACCAACCCGGCAGGACACACTGTTCTGAAGCCCGGGTTTGATCGGGAAAAAGATTCCAGGAAGACAGTGGACACGGGAGTCTCCCGGCGGGCATG
>Ga0335069_10015690_pt1 | contig 10589 bp, 8 predicted proteins | sample Lox_Sample_11_FD_206714 | JGI IMG/M metagenome (GOLD analysis project Ga0335069, IMG submission 206714) | Soil microbial communities from Loxahatchee National Wildlife Refuge, Florida, United States - Lox_Sample_1.1 | ecosystem: Environmental > Terrestrial > Soil > Wetlands | place: USA: Florida...
CGACCTTGCCGGGCTCGCAGATCACCGCGGCGGATGCGGCGGGCGTGATCACGACGCGCGCGGCGGGCGAGGCCTTCTTCAAGGCCGGCACCAACCGCCGCATGTTCCGCTTCACCGCGATCAACTATTTGTGTCGCGACCTCGAGCAGCTGAAGGACGTGTCGCGCCCGGCGGATCGCATCCGCCAGGACGTGAACCGCAGCCCCGGCGGCGACTCGAACGTCTTCCACACGCAGTGCATCGGCTGCCACTCGGGGATGGACCCGATGGCCGGCGCCTTCGCCTTCTTCCAGTGGGACGACACGGCGGGGCGTACCGTGTTCACGCGCAATCAGGTGCAGCCGAAGTATCTGATCAACGCGAACGTCTTCCCGGGCGGCTACGTCACCGTCGACGACCGCTGGGACAACTTCTGGCGCGAGGGCCCGCGCGCCGAGCTCGGCTGGCGCGCGGCCGCCTCCGGCGGCTTCGGGCCGAAGAGCTTCGGCGAGGAGATCGTGAGCTCGCGCGCGTTCTCCGTCTGTCAGGTGGAGAAGGTCTTCCAGCAGGTCTGCTTCCGGCCTGCGCAGACCTCGGACGACGCGAACGAGATCGAGCACATCGCCGACGACTTCGAGGCGGGCAACTACCGGATGAAGTCGGTCTTCGCCGAAGTGGCCGTCTACTGCATGGGGCAGTGAGGTCGTGATGGGGACGCAGAGCCTTCCGAGCACTCCGACCTCCCGGGCCGCGCGCCTCGCCGGCGCGCTCGGCGCCACCTGGCTCGCGCTCGCGGCCGCCGGCTGCGGCGACTTCTCGGGCGCGGCCGATTCCGGCAACTCGACTCCGACGTCCGGACCCGGCACGGTGTTCGACCCGACCAACGTCCCGGGCAGCCGCGAGGCCTTCGAGACGACGCTCTATCCGCTTCTGACCCAGTATTGCGTCAACTGCCACGCGAACGGCCCGGGCTCGCCGCAGTTCGCGAACCCGACGTCGGGCACCGCGTACACCGAGATCCTCGCCCAGAACAAGGTGAACCTCGCCGACCCGCCGAGCTCCCGCATCGTGCGCAAGCTGATCGACGAGCAGCACAACTGCTGGAGTGACTGCACGACCGACGCCAACATGCTGGAGGCCGCGGTGCAGGCGTGGGCCGACGCGATCCACTTCGGCCAGGGCGGCGTCAGCATCGGGGAGACGCTCTCGAGCACGAGCCTGCGCCTCGCGGACGGCACCGAGGACACGAGCGTGCAGCGCTACGACACGGACATCATCGCGCGCTGGGACTTCAAGGAGGGCGCGGGCGCCGTCGCCTTCGACACGAGCGGCGTGCAGCCTTCGATCGACCTCGCGCTGCAGGGCGGGGTGACCTGGCTCACCGCGTGGGGCGTCCAGATCGACACGGGCATCGTGCAGGGCATGTCCGGCAACCGGAAGCTCTACGACCGCATCGCCGATCCGAAGACCGGCAGCGGCCAGTACACCGTCGAGGCGTGGATCACGAACGCGAGCACCGCGCTCGAGGGGCCCGCGCGCATCATCACGTACTCGGCCAACACCAACGCGCGAAACTTCACGCTCGGCCAGGTGATGTACCAGTACGACTTCCGAAACCGGGGCGTGTCGCCAGACGTCAGCGGCAACGGCACGCCCTCGCTGATCACCTACGACGCCGACCAGGACCTACAGGACCGGCTCCAGCACGTCGTCATCACCTACGACGCGCTGCGCGGCCGCCGCATCAACGTGGACGGAAAGTGGACCGAAGACGTCGACCCGGTGTCGCCGCCGCCGCGCCTCTGGAACTGGGACCGCAACTTCACCTTCGCGCTCGGCAACGAGATCACGCAGGACCGCCAGTGGAAGGGCCAGGTGCGTTTCGTCGCGATCTACGATCGCGCGCTGACCGACGCGCAGATCGTTCAGAACTTCAACGCGGGCGTCGGCAAGCGGATCTCGATGAACTTCGACGTGAGCCACTGGGCGGGGCCCGGCAGCTCGATCGAGTTCCAGGTCTCGGAGTTCGACAACGCCAGCTACATGTTCTGCAACCCGATCTTCCACACGCCGCAGCCGAGCGGCTACGAGCTCGCGCACGTGCGCATCGCGGTCAACGGCACCCTGGCGCCGACGGGTCAGGGCTTCGTCACGCTCGACACGCCGATCACCGACACGCGCACGGTGCTGAGTCAGCGCTGCACCGTGATCCCGAAGGGCCCGGACCCGGCGACGGACGAGTTCAACATCGTCTTCGAGGACCTCGGCGGCTTCCAGAACGTGATCACCGAGCCGGTTCCGCCGCCGGCGGTCGTGCAGCTCGACCCGACCGCGCGGCCGACCTACGGAGTCCGCGACTACGCGCGCATCCGCGAGTCGATGGCGTCCGTGACCGGCGTGAGCGCGCTGGTGCCGGCGATCGACGCGGCCTACCAGGACCTCGAGCAGCAGCTGCCGTCGACCTTCGACGTGCGCTCGTTCGTGTCGTCGCAGCAGGTCGGCATCTCGAAGCTGGCGCTCGAGTTCTGCGACGCCCTGGTGGAATCGGCGCCGCTGCGGACCACCTTCTTCGGCAGCTTCCCCTTCACCACCGAGCCGGTGGCGGTGTTCGGAGCGGCTGCCACGCCGAACACGGTGAACCGCAACCAGATCGCGGACGCGCTCTACAACCACATGGTCGGCTCGGGCCTCACGGTCCAGCCGTCGCTCACCGACATGCGCGCGGATCTATCGGGCCTCGTCGACACGCTGGTCGCGTCGTGCCTCGGCACGCCCTGCGACGCGGAGCGCACGCAGGCGATCGTGAAGGGCGAGTGCACGGCGGTGCTCGCGAGCGCCGCGGTGTCGATGCACTAGGAGCGCGAAACGAGGACGCCATGAGCAAGCGAAGAAACCCCGAGCCCGGCTTCCCGCCGTTCCTGCACCTGGACCATCCGCGTCCGGTCACCCGGCGCCAGTTCCTGGCGCAGGGCTTGATCACCGGCTCCGCCATCGTGATCGCCCCATCGATCGCCGGGTTCTTCCGCTCGTCCGAGGCGCGCGCGGACGTGCTCGCATGCGACGCCGGCTTCACGCCGACCGGGCGCATTCCGTTCATCGTCTTCGACCTCGCCGGCGGCGCCAACACGGCGGGCTCGAACGTGATGGTCGGCAAGCAGGGCGGCCAGCTCGACCCGCTGACACAGGACGGCTACGGCCTGCTCGGGATCCCGCCCGCGATGACTCCGGTCAGCAACCCCGCGAATGCGGACCCCGAGCTCGGCCTCGTCTTCCACGCCGACAGCGCGATCCTGCGCGGCATCCGCGCGCGCAGCAGCGCGACGACGCGCGCGAAGGTCAACGGCGCGGTCTTCTGCGCGAAGTCCGACAACGACACGGGCAACAACCCGCACAATCCGATGTACGGGATCCACAAGGCGGGCGCTGACGGCCAGCTCGTGACCTTGATCGGCACGCAGGCGTCCGACTCCGGCGGCAACTCGGCGGCGCCGGCGTCGATGATCGACCCGACCGTGCGGCCGACCAAGATCAACCAACCGTCGGACGCGACCGGCCTCGTCGACACGGGCAAGCTGATCCAGATCCTGCCGAACCCGGCGGACGCCTCTGCCGTGATGATGGCCGCGCAGAACATCAGCGACCAGAAGGTCGCGCTGATGAACGAGAGCACCTTGGTCTCCCAGCTGATCCAGTGCGCCTTCCGCGACACCACGCACCTGGTCGAGACCTTCGGGGACCCGAACGCGCTGAACCCGCTCGCCGACCCGATCATCACGGGCAGCCCGACCAGCCTCTTCACGGCCGCGGAGCTGCAGACGAACGAGTTCCGCGGGACCGCGTCCGTCATGAAGCTCGTGGTGAACGGCTTCGCGGGCGCCGGGACGATCGAGCTCGGCGGCTACGACTACCACGACGGCACGCGCGCCACCGGCGAGGGCCGCGACTTCAACGCGGGCCAGTCGATCGGCGCGGTGCTCGAGTACGCGGCGCGCCTCAACACGCCGATCGCGATCTACGTGCTCTCCGACGGCTCGCTCTCGGCCAACGGCCAGATCGACAACTCGACGGGTGGCCGCGGCAAGTTCGGCTGGGCGGGCGACAACTCGTCGACGGCCGCCACGTTCATGCTGGTCTTCGACCCGGACGGCCGCCCGCCGCTCGGTCCGGCCGGCAACCAGGTCGGCTGGTTCCGTGCCACCGGCAACGTGGAGACCGCGGCGACGCGCATCAGCGACGAGGTGGACCTGCTCGCGCAGGCGATCGTGCTCAACTACCTCGCGCTGCACAATCAGACCGGCACCTTCAACACCGTGCTGCCCGGCCAGGGCCTCGGCTCGGGCTCGCAGCTCGATCCGCTGATCGCCTTCGCGAATCTGCCGCGATTCACCTAGGCCGGCGCTGATACAATGCGCCTCTCTCTCGAGGAGGCGCGTCATGGAGCTCCGAAATCGCACGGCCGTCGTCACCGGCGCGGCCAGCGGCATCGGGCGCGCGCTCGCGCGCCGCTGCGCCGCCTCGGGCATGCGCGTCGTGCTCGCCGACGTCGAGGCCGCGCCGCTGTCCGAGGCCGCGCGCGAGCTCGAGAAGCAGGGCGCGGAAGCGCTGGCGGTCGTGACCGACGTCTCGCGGCCCGCCGAGCTCGAGGCGCTTGCCGCGCGCGCCGAGGACGCCTTCGGCGCGGTCCACCTCGTGTGCAACAACGCCGGCGTGTTCGCGGGCGGGCTCTCCTACGAGGCGCCGCTCTCGGACTACGAGTGGGTCTTCGCGGTCAACGTGTGGGGCGTGCTGCACGGGCTCCGCACCTTCGTGCCGCGCCTGCTCGCGCAGGGCGAGGGCCACGTGCTGATCACCGCGTCGATGGCCGCGCTGACGGCGACTCCCTTCGCCGCGCCCTACGTGATGAGCAAGCATGCGGTGCTCGCGCTCGCCGAGTCGCTCCACCTCGAGCTGCGCGCGCGCAGCGCGCCGGTCGGTGTCTCGGTCGTCTGCCCCGAGATGATCCGCACCGGCATCGGCGAGTCCCGCCGCAACCAGCCGGGCGGCGCGAGCGGGGGCGCGAGCCCGGAGCGCGAGCTGGTCGAGGGCGCGCTGCGCGCCGGCTGCGCGACCGGCATCGACCCGGATGTGATCGCGGTGCGCGCGCTCGAGGCGGTGCGCGAGGGCCGCTTCTACGTGCTGCCGCCGGCGGGAGATCCGTGGAACACGGCCATGCGCGCGCGTCAGGACGACCTGCGCGCCGGCGGCGACCTGCGCCTCTCGCTGCCTGGCACGGAGACCTGAGGAAAGCAGCAAGCGGCTTCCGCGCGCAGCGAGGCGAAGCCGAGCGGAGTCGACCGAGATGGATATCGGACTGCTTCTCATCTTCCAGAACTACCAGGGGCGCCGCAGCGACGCCGAGATGGTGCGCGACCAGATGCGCCTGGCTCTGCTCGCCGAGCCGCTCGGCTACGACGCGCTGTGGCCGCCCGAGCACCACTTCACCGACTACTCGGCCTGCCCCGACAACGTGCAGTTCCTCTCCTGGCTGGCCGGCAAGACGACGCGCCTCAAGCTCGCGACGGGCGCCGTGATCGTGCCGTGGAACGACCCGCTGCGCGTGGTCGAGAAGATGGCCTTCCTCGATCACCTCTCCGGCGGGCGCGCCGTGCTGGGCCTCGGCCGCGGTCTCGCGCGCGTCGAGTACCACCACTTCGGCATCGAGATGGCGTCGTCGCGCGACCGCTTCGACGAGGCCGCGCGCATGATCGTCGACGGGCTCGAGAAGGGCTTCGTCGAGGGCGCGGGCCCGTACTACCCGCAGGTCCGCACCGAGGTGCGGCCGCGCCCGCTGCGGAGCTTCCGCGATCGCCTCTTCGCGGTCGGCATCTCGCCCGAGTCGGTCGAGGCGGTGGCTCGGCTCGGCGCGCGCCTCATGGTCTTCTCGCAGCAGCCGTGGGAGATGTTCGCACAGGGCACGCTGGCGGCGTATCGCGCGCACTGGTCGAGGCTCCAGCAGGGCACGGCGCCGGCCCCGCTGACCGGCGACCTGATGTTCTGCCACGAGAACGCGGCCGAGGCCGAGCGCCTGGCCCTCGAGTACATGAGCAACTACTACCTCTCGATCATCCACCACTACGAGCTGCTCGGTCACCACCTCGAGGGCGTGAAGGGCTACGAGCTCTACAACGACGCCGCGCAGGCGCTGCGCGCGATCGGCGCCGAGAATTCGGCGAAGATCTACTGCGGCATCCAGACCTGGGGGACGCCCGAGCAGATCCTCGACAAGCTGCGCGCGCGCAAGGCGCTGCTCGGAGACTTCGACCTCGCTCTGATCGCTCACTACGGCGGCATGCCGGTCGAGCTCGCGGAGCAGAGCATCCGTCTCTTCGCGACGCGCGTGCTGCCCGAGCTGAAGGGCTGAACCGGAGCCTTCCGACCCGCACCCGTGGCCCGCGCAACCGGACCCGGATAGCGACCACAATGGCACCGGCGATGCCTTCCTTACCGCGCAGCAGTCTCCCTGGTCGCTATGCGCCGGAGCAACACGGCGTGAGCGCGAGCGCTGCGGGTTGCGCGGGTTGGTCCGAGCGCAGCCGCGATCCGGAACCGGAGACACCGAGCGTGCTTGACTCGCCGGGCAAGTTGAATCGACAATCCGACCCTGCACCGGGGCCGAGCTCTCCGGCGGTGTAGTTAGTCGAAGCCGTAGCGTTCGCGAGGAGGCCTCTGATGGCGCGAGGCGGGAATCCCTGGCTGAAGTGGTTCGGCCTCTGGACGGTGGCCTCGGGCGCGAGCTTCGCCGCGCTCGAGGCCGCTGCGCAGGCTCCTCCCGTGCCCCAGGGCACGCAGTTCCAGATCAACACCTACACGACGGGGTATCAATACCGCGCCAGCGTGGCGGCGGCTTCGAACGGAGACTTCGTGGTGGTGTGGAACAGCGACCTGTACTCCGGGTCCAGCATCCAGGGTCAGCGCTACGCCTCGAACGGCTCTGCTCAGGGCGCGCAGTTCCAGATCAACAGCGGCACGTCGAGCCATCAGGCTAATTCGAGCGTGGCGGTCGCTCCCAATGGGGACTTCGTCGTGGTGTGGGAGAGCGACGGCTCGGCCGGGACGGACACGAGCGTTTGGAGCATCCAGGGCCGGCGTTACGCCTCGAACGGCTCTGCTCAGGGGGTGCAGTTCCAGGTCAACACCTACACGACGGGTGCTCAGGCTCAGCCCGTCGCGGCGGTCGCTTCGAACGGAGACTTCGTGGTGGTGTGGGCCAGCCTCGGCTCGTCCGGGACGGACACGAGTGGCGCCAGCATCCAGGGTCAGCGCTACGCCTCGAACGGCTCTGCTCAAGGCGCGCAGTTCCAGATCAACAGCTACACGTCGGGCTACCAGTCTGTTCCGAGCGCGGCGGTCGCTCCCAACGGGGACTTCGTCGTGGTGTGGCAGAGCCGCGGCTCGTCCGGGACGGACACGAGCTACTACAGCGTCCAGGGTCAGCGCTACGCCTCGAGCGGCTCTGCTCAGGGCACGCAGTTCCAGATCAACAGCTACACGCCGGGCTACCAGATCGCTCCGAGCGTGGCGGTCGCTCCCAATGGGGACTTCGTCGTGGTGTGGACGGGCGACGTCGCGTTCGGGCCGGACACTGGCCCCTTCAGCATCCTGGGCCAGCGCTACACCTCGGACGGCTCCGCCCAGGGCGCGCAGTTCCAGGTCAACACCGACACGACGAACACACAGGAGCGGCCCTCCGTGGCGGCGGATGCCAACGGGGACTTCGTCGTGGTATGGGACAGCGCCCCGCTCGGGAAGCTCACGACCAGTGTCCAGGGCCGGCGCTACGCCTCGAACGGCTCTGCTCAGAGCGAGCAGTTCCAGATCAACAGCTACACGTCAGGCTACCCGTTTGCTCCAAGCGTGGCGGTCGCCAGCAACGGGGACTTCGTCGTGGTCTGGAACACCGACGACATCCAGGGTCAGCGTTATCTGCCCGAGCCTTCGTCCGTGGCGAGTCTCGGTGCGATGCTCGCGATGCTGTGGGCGTGCGCGCGGCGACGCGGGCCCGTGATCGCGTGTGACGCTTTCCTGTTTGGGTCCGCTCGACGAAGCTCGTGAGCTCTAGCGGCGTCAGGGGGCGGCCGCGCACCACGCGGCGAGTTCTTCGAGCACCCGCCCGACGGCGCGGTTCGCCGCCACGACGCCGCCGTAGGGATCCTCCGAGTCCGCCTGTTCCGTGGCCTCGATCTCGGTCTCCGCGACGAAGCGCCCGCTCGCGTCGTCGAGCCGCGCGCGGAGTGCGAACCGGACCTGGCTCGGGCGCACGGTGAACTCGTGCTGGAGCGCAACGATCTCGGTCTCGAGACGCAGGGCCGGCGGCTCCGCTTCGTTCGCCTCCACCACGCGGAGTCGGCCGCGCCGCGCCAGGGCGACGCGGAGGAGCGGCGCGAGGAGGCGTGCGGGCGGCTCGACCCACTCGTGCGTCGCGAAGTACTGGATCTCGTAGGGGCGCGTCACGTAGGCCATGCGCGGGCCCTCGAAGCCCGGACCTGCGGAGGGCGGCGAGATCGCGATCGTGCGCCGAGAAGCAGGATCTGCCGCGCCGTCCACGGTCGTGAAGCTCGGCTGCAAGGTGAAGAGTCGGGGTGCCGGCGCTCGCGTCGGAAGGAGCAGGCTGCAGCCCGCGAGCGCCCCGGCAAGGATCCCGACGAGAGCGCGCTTCGCCAGCGGGTGTGGTGCGGCGATCATCTCATTCTCCGGGGCCGGGCGGGGTGGGCTCGCGCCCCACGACGAGCGCGTTCGGGCTCCGCTGGAGCTCCTGCGCAAGACGAACGATCGAGGCCGCGGCGCCGCGCGCGTCGGTGACGAGGCGCTGGAGTTCGGGGAGCGTGTCGGCGCGGAGCTGCTGCACTCCGCTCGTGGCGCCCGCCGCCGCCGCGTACAGCGCTTCGCTCGCCCGATTCGTCTGGTCCGCCGCACGCTCGACCGCCGCGGCACTGCGCGCGATCTCGCGGACGAGCGCCGGCAGGTCGTCGCTCGCCCTCGCGCTGTTCTCGAGGGTCCGGCTCCCCTCCACGGCGAGCGCGTGCACCACGGTGTCGAGGTCGAGGATCGTGCGCTGGAGCTTCGCGCGCGTCGGCTCGTCGATCAGCGCGTTGATGTTGCGCGCGGTCTCCGAGAGGTTCGTGACGAGCGCGGTCGCCTGAGTGTCGAGACGCCGGAAGAGGGAGGGGCGCGTCGCGATCACCGGGTTGCCCTCCGGGCCGGGCGCGAGCAGCGGCGAGTCGCGCGACCCGCCCTCGAGGTCGAGGAAGGCGATGCCCGTCAGGCCCTGCGTGCTGAGGGTCGCCACGGTGTCCTGCTTGATCGGAGTGCCGCGCTCGATCGAGAGTACGACGCGCACGCGCTGCGGATCCTCGGTGTCGATGGCGATCTCGCGCACGAAGCCGACCTCGACGCCACGATACTTGACGGGCGCCTGGCGGTTCAGCCCCGACACCGACTCGGTGAAGTACGCGAGGTAGCCGTCGTACTCCTTACCGGCGGTCCTGCCCGAGGCGATCCACAGCACCGCGGCGATGATGGCGACGAAGAGGATGACCACGAACGCGCCGACGAGCGTGTAGTTCACTTTCGTTTCCATGCCTGCTCCCGGGCGCCCCTGCCGCGGGGCCCATAGAAATACTCTCGCACCAGGGGCTCTTGTGACTTCGAGAGCTCCTGCATGGTGCCGACGCCCACGATCCTCCCCCCGACCATGAACGCCACGCGGTCCGCCACGCGCCAGAGCAGATCGAGGTCGTGCGTGACCATGAAGATCGTGAGCCCGAGGAGCTCCTTCAGCTGGCGCACGAGCTCGTCGAATCCGGCGGCGCTCAGCGGATCGAGCCCGGCCGTGGGTTCGTCGAGGAAGAGCAGCTTCGGGTCGAGGGCGATGGCCCGCGCGAGAGCCGCTCGCTTGCGCATGCCGCCGGAGAGCTCGGACGGGTACTTGAGACCGGCGCTCGGCGGAAGGCCTGTGAGCGCGATCTTCACCGCGGCGATCTCGTCGATCAGGCGGTCGCTGAGGCGCGTGTGCTCGCGGAGCGGAAGACCGACGTTCTCGCTCACCGTGAGCGACCCGAACAGCGCTCCGCGCTCGAACAGGACGCCCCAGTTGCGGCGCAGCGCCAGCGCCTCCTCGTCGCCGAGGCCCGAGATGTCGCGCCCGAACACGCGGATCGAGCCCGAGTCGGGCCGGTGCAGCAGGATCAGCTCGCGCAGCAAGGTGGACTTGCCGCAGCCGCTCGCGCCCGCGAGGGCGAAGATCTCACCCTCGCACACGTCGAGGCTGACACCGTCGTGCACCACGGCTTCCCCGAAGCGAGTGCACAGTGCGCGCACCGTGATGATCGGCTCGCGCGCGCGACCCGGCTCGCCCATCTCAGATCCCGAGCCGCGCGAAGACGACGGAGAAGAGAGCGTCGGCGACGATGACGAGGAAGATCGACTGCACCACGCTCACCGTCGTCCGGTGCCCCACGCTCTCTGCGTCGCCCGCGACCTGGAAGCCCTGGAAGCAGCCGATCACCGAGATGATCGCAGCGAAGACTGGCGCCTTGCCGATACCGACCAGGAAGTCCGAGAGGTAGAGAGCG
>Ga0335069_10015692_pt1 | contig 10588 bp, 11 predicted proteins | sample Lox_Sample_11_FD_206714 | JGI IMG/M metagenome (GOLD analysis project Ga0335069, IMG submission 206714) | Soil microbial communities from Loxahatchee National Wildlife Refuge, Florida, United States - Lox_Sample_1.1 | ecosystem: Environmental > Terrestrial > Soil > Wetlands | place: USA...
CGAATGCCGCCGCTGTTGGAAAACGTGCGCGGGTCCTTCGCGACCGCGATGACGTCCTCGTAGCGCGTGATCCCCCACGCTTGGCCGGCGTCGTCCCAATACACCGGTGCGTTGGCGCGCAGCCATCGGAAGTGTGGATGCGGATCGGCGGCGTAGAAATTTCCGTCGGTGAGTCGAATGTCTGGATGAATCGGATGGCTGGGCACGGGAACTCCTTGCGTCGAGTCGAACGGGTCAGGAACGAGCGGTGAACGTGATCGGCATCGAGGCGAAACCGCGCACGTTGGGGGAGTGAACGCGCACCAATCGGCTCGCGTCGATTTCGTAGTCCGGCAAGCGCGCGTGAATGGCTTCGAGCGCGATGCGGCTCTCCAAACGCGCCAGCGAGGCACCGAGGCAAAAGTGGGTCCCCTTGCCGAACGCGAGGTGCTGGCTCGCGTCGCGCGCGATGTCGAACACCTCGGCATTCGGGAACACACGCTCGTCGCGATTGGCCGATCCGACGAGCAGCACGAGCCGATCGCCGGCGTGGATGTGCTGACCGTGAATCTCCACCTCGCGCGTGACCGTGCGGGCGAGCATTTGGGTCGAGCTGTCGTAACGCAGGGTTTCCTCGATCCAGCTCGGAATCAGACTCGGGTCGCGGCGAATCCGTTCGCGTTGGCTCGGGTTGCGCCACAGCCAGTAGAGCGCGTTGCCGATCAGCTTGGTGGTCGTCTCGTTGCCGGCGATGATCATCAGAAACAGAAACGCCACCACGTCGGCGTCGTCGAGACGGTCGCCGTCGATCTCGGCTTCGAGCAGCGCGCTGGTCAGATCGCTGCGTCGCTGCTGCTTCCGCTCGCCCACCAGCGTGCGGAAGTATGTCAGCAATTGCCCGGTCGCCTGCATCGCCGAGGCCGGAATCTCCTGCTTGCCCTCTTCGCGATGCAGCACGGCATCGGCGAGGTGCCGCAAAGTGTCGCGATCGGCCTGCGGCACGCCGAGCAGCTCGCTGACCACGTCCATCGGCAGCTTGCCGGCGAAGTCCTGAATGATGTCGGCGCGCCCGGCGGCGATGAGGCGGTCGAGGTGCTCGGTGCTCAGCTCGCGAATACGCGGTTCGAGGTCGGTGACCCGCCGCGGCGTGAAGCCGCGCGAGACCAGCGCGCGCATCTGATCGTGGCGCGGCGGGTCCATCGCCAGAAACGACGCCAGCGCCGACGCCTTGCCGCCGCTCGAGCTTTCGAGCGACACGCCCTGCGCGTTCGAAAACGTCAGCGGATCCTTGAATGCCGCCAACACGTCATCGTAGCGCGACAGCGCCCAGAACCCGATGGTGTCGTTGCGATAGACGGGCGCGTGCTCGCGCAAGCGGCGATACGTCGGGTACGGGTCTTCGTGCAGCTCGTACGAGTACGGGTTGAAGTCGATCGCGGCCATGACGATCTCGGCGGATGCGCGGTGACGCCTAGCGCTGGGCTCGCAATTGGCGCGCGACGGTGCTGCCCATCGCGGCGACCGGCCACCCGGCGTAGTGGGCCAGATGGATCATCAGCTCGTCGATGTCCGCATCGCTCAGATCGCCCGACCGGGTCGCGGCGGTGAGATGCATCTTGAGCGTCGGTTCGTGCCCCAAGCACGACAAGACGGTAAGCGTGACCAATCGACGCTCGCGCCGCGACAACCCACCTCGACCCCACACGTTGGGGAAGAGGTGGTCGAGCGTCATGTCGAAGAACGGGTCGTCGACCTCGGGCGGCGGAACGCCCATCACCTCCTGGAATTTCGCGATGCCCTTTTCGCGTTGTGCCGACTTCGCCATAGTTCTCCTCCTCTGGCTCCAAGTTGAGATACGGTACCGCCACGCCGCAAGGCGCGGATGAGCGTCGCGCGCAGCAGATCGAGTTCACCGCGCGGCACGATGCGATTGCGCCCCTGCAGGACCAAGTTGATCGCCAAGCCGGACAGCGACGAGATCGTGTAGCGTTCGAGCACCAGCCGCTGTGCCCGCGGCAGCGCGGAGTCGCCGAACAGCCGGGTCCACAGCCGATCCCACGCGCCAAGCATGCGGGCTTGCAGCGTTGGCATTTCGCGCGGCCGATGTTGAGGCAGATAGTGCAGCAGAATTTCGAACGTGGTGCGATAGTGTGCGCTGCCAAAATGTTCCCACGCGCGTTCGATGAACATCGCGACTCGCTCGTCGACGCTGGCGGTGACGGGAAAGTCCTCGAAGCGGTCCGCGAAGCGGCTGAAGCTGTCCTCGATGACGGCGGCGAGAATGCCGTCCTTGCCGCCGAAGTGATGCTGCACCGCGCCCCACGTCATGCCGGCGCGCCGGGCGATGGCGCTGGCAGTGGTGCGCTGGAAGCCGACGTCGTCGATGGATTGCACCACCGCGTGTTTGATGCGTGCGCGGGTCTCGGCGCTGCGTTGCGCTTGGGTGCGCGGCGCTCGCGGCGTCATCTGAACTCGCGCGACCGCCGTCATCGGCGCTTGTCATCCCGCAGTCCATACACGCGCGCCATGAGTTGCTGGCACACCGCGGCGCCGGGCAAGGTCACGCCTTGCTCGCGCGCGAACGCCAGCGTGACGGCGAGGTCCTTCTCGGCGAGATCGGTGAGGTTGCGCACCCTGGTTTGCAGTGCGGCGTCGTCGCGTTGCTGCTCGACGGTTTGCCGAAAGCGGACGAACGACGCGGTGGCGTCCGACAAGTATCCGTTCGAGCGCGTGACTTCGATCAAGGGATCGAGCGAGCGGCCGCTCTGCGTCGCCAGGAGCGCCGCCTCGAACACCGCGAGGAAGCCCATATAGCCGATCAGGTTGTTGCACAGTTTGGTGACCGCGCCCGAACCCAACTCGCCGCAGTGGACGATCTGTTTGGCTGAGGCGGCGAGCACCGGCCGGCAGCGTTCGAGCAGGCGTGGGTCGCCGCCGACCATGTACGTCAGCGTTCCGCGCTGGGCGCCGGCGGCCGCCCCGGTCATCGGCGCATCGATCAGCCCGATGCCGCGGGCATCCGCGGCTCGTCCGATCTCCTGCACCGTGCGGGGAAGGATCGTGCTGTGGAGCGCGATGATCGCATCGGGTCGTGCATGCGCGATCACGCCGTCCGGGCCCAGCGTGACATGACGCACGTCGTTGTCGTCGCGAACGCAGACGCCGATCACCTCGCTCGCCGCCGCGACCGCGGCGCACGACTCGGCGGCGCGCGCGCCCAACTCGGTCAGCTCACGCCGCGCATCGGCGCGCACGTCGTAGACGATCGTCTCGAACCCGGCTTGCACCAAGCGTTGTGCCATCGGTTTGCCGATGTTGCCCAGGCCGATGAACCCGGCACGAATTGCCATCGTTGCGCTCCGATCCGCGACCGCCGAATGTCGATGCAACGCTCCTACTACACTTTACATTGCAGGAGAAATGTTTTTTTCGCCGATCGGATCGGCGCCCGGCCAGTTATCCTTCTTTCGCCTGGCGGCGGACGATGTCGATGCCGGCGGGATCGACGAGCGCGCCGAACAGGCGCTGGTTGTGGTTGTGGCCGACGTGGTGCAAGCCGAACGCCGATTGGATCGCCGTCCACATGCCCATGGCGTCGAGGGTTTGATTCACCGATTGCTTGGCCAGCGTGAGGCCGAAGCTGGACCGCTCGGCGATGTGCTGGGCGAGCGCGAGCGTCTCGGCTTCGAGGCGATCGCGCGGCACGACCTGGTTGACCATGCCGCGTTGGAACGCCTCGGCTGCCGAGATCGCGCGACCGGTGAACAGCATCTCCTTGGCCAGACGCGCGCCGGCTTCGAACGGGTGCACGAAGTACTCGTGGCCGTTGACGCCGAACGCCACCACCGGATCGGAGAAGCTGGCATCGTCGGAGCAGACAATCAGATCCATCGGCCAGACCAGCATGAGGCCGCCGGCGATGACCTTGCCCTGCACCTGCGCGATCGTTGGCTTGGGCAGATTGCGCCACCGCCAGCACAAGCCGACGTACATTTCGGCTTCGCGATGCATGTAGCCCTCGGCGCCAGGCTGATCGAAGCTCGCCCACGTGCCGACGGTCGGGAAGTGGCACATGTCGGGGTTGAGGTCGCGCAAATCGTGACCCGACGAGAAGTGCTTGCCGTCGGCAGCGAGGATGATCACGCGCACCGCAGGGTCCTGCGCGGCGCGGTCGAACGCTTGGTTCAACTCCGAGAGCAGGCGGTAGTCTTGCGCGTTGGCGGTTTCCGCGCGCGCCAAGACGATGCGAGCGACGCGCTCGGCGGGTTGTTCGTAACGAATGCGGGTCCACTCGGTGCTCATCGCGTCCTCCTGTGCGAGGTTCAGACCTTGGCGATCACCATGTCCGCGTACTGGCGGAGCAGATCGAGCTTCTGTTGTAGCGTTTGCGAATCAACCGGCTCGACGTACGGGTTGCGAAATCCGACGATGACGTCTGTGACGCCGACGTCTTCCAAGCGCCGCACCCCGTCGAGGTGGTACGCGTCGAGCGAGATGACGTGAATCTCGAACGGCGTGCGCTCGCGGCCGTAGTGTGTGCGCAGGTCCGCGAGTCGACGAATCATCGCCGGCAAATCGTCGCTGCCCGCGTGCATCCAGCCGTCGCCGACGCGGGCGGCGCGTTTCAACGCCGGCTCGGCGTGGCCGCCGATGAGAATCGGTACCGGTTCTGTCGGTACGGGGCACAGCTTGATGCTCGGGATGTCGTAGTGGCGGCCGTGAAACTGGTAGAAGCCGCCGCGCGTGAGGCCGCGGATGATTTCGATCATCTCGTCCATCCGCCGGCCGCGCGTCTGCCACTCCTGTCCGGTGACCTGGAAATCCTCGGGCCACGGGCTGGTGCCGACGCCGAAGCCGAAGCGGTTGCCGCTCAGCACCGCGACCGAGCTGACCGACTTCGCCACCAGCACCGGCTGACGGATCGGCAACTTGACCACGAAGGTGGTGAAGCGCAGCCGCGTGGTCACCGCCGCCAGCGCCGGAATCAGCGTGAAGGGCTCGATGAACGGCTTGTCCTCGAGAAAATGTCGATCGCCGTCGGCGGTGTAGGGATATTTGCTGTCCGACACTTCGGGATAGCAAATGCTGTCGGGCACGATGAAAGAGGTCCACCCGCATGCTTCCGCAGCTTGCGCCAGCGGGATGTAGTGCGTCGGATCGCACATCGACTCGGCATAGGAGAAGCGCATGGATCACTCCCGGTTTGATGGTTGTTCGCCGCGCACCATATCTTCAGGTGGTCGCTGCCTGCAATGCGTTGAGCGTGGCAGCGGCGGCAAATGGGAAATCGGAAACCGGAGATCGAAAACCGTAAGCCGAAGACCCAAGACGAGCGACCCGAAACCAGAGACCAATGAATGTTGACCACGGTCGCGATGGGTGTAGCCTTGATCGCGATTCTCACGATCGGGGTGGGTCGTTCAATGTTCCGTCGTCCTACACGCTACGTTTCCACAGCCACCCGCTGCGTGACCGTTGGGCAAGTGCTGCTCAATGCGACATTGCTCTCGACCGGCGTATGGTTGATGTGGTCGGGGATTCGGCTGGCGCTGTTCGTGGTGGCGCTGGTGCCGTTGGCGTTCGTTCCGTTCTCCTACGCGCGCGTCCGACTGCATCGGTTGATCGAGGGGCACTTCAATCGATTCGCGATGTGGACGGTGGTCGCGATCGGTCTTGGCTGCGATGCGATCATGGCGGCGCAGATGGTGACCGCGCGTCAAATGCGGCCGCCGGCCGTCGTGTCGGGTTTCGGCATCACGTGGGTCGGCGCGGTGTGGTTCAGTGCCCACGCCTTGCTGCTGCTCGGGTACGGACTCCTCGCGGTTGCCCGCGGCTCGCGCCGAACGCTTTGGAAGCTCGTGCCGTCGCGTCCCGCGGTCGCGCGACCCGATGAGCGATCGCTCGCGCGCCGCGAGTTGTTGCAGAGAGTCGGCTTGGTTGGAGCGGCGTTGCCCTTCGGTGTTTCGCTGTCGAGCGCGCGACTGTCGTACGACTTCCGCGTCGAGCAGCGCGAGATCGTGCTGCCGCTCTGGCCCGCTGCGCTCGACGGCCTGCGGATCGTGCATTTGTCCGACATTCACGTCGGCGGTTCAATGGATCGCCGGCGTGTGCTGCGCGTGGCCGCGCTGGCCAACCAGTGTCGCCCTGATCTGGTGCTACACACCGGGGATTTTCTCACGCATCGTGCCGGCGACTTCGACGCCCCGTTGTACGAAGCGGTCGCCCGCATCCAGGCACCGCACGGCCAATTCGCGTGTCTGGGCAACCACGACTTCGACGATCCGCAACGGTTGGAGCGACGCTTACGTGAGAGCGGGGTGATCGTGCTGCGCAACCGAATGGTTGCGATTGTGGTGCGCGGCGAGGCGCTCGAAATCGCCGGCCTCGATTTTCAACATGATCGCTTGCAGCGCGCCGCGGTGCAGCAGCGCATCATTGAGAGTTGGGGACCGCGAGGCCGCGCACCACGCATTCTGCTCGACCACGATCCCACCATGTTCGCCGCGTTACCCGACGGCTGCGCCGATCTCGTGCTCTCCGGCCACACGCACGGCGGCCACATCGGCGTCCAACTCGACTCGTCGCACGCGATCACACTCGTCGGCCTTGCCGGCTTTCCCGATCAAGGCCTGTTCAGCCGCGGCGACTTGCGCATGTACGTCACCCGCTGCGTCGGGTTTTACGGTTACCCGATGCGCATCGGTATCCCGCCGGAGATCGCTCTGTTGATCCTGCGCTCCCCCCGACCGATCTGACGACCTTCATCCCAACGTTCCAAGTCGAGCCGTGCGGCTTCGGCTCCGCGCCCGTTAGTTTCGAAGAGCTAGGGTCGCGTCGCTCTCGCGCGGCGCTGCGCCAACGCGGATCGCTTGAATCGCCAGCCAGCTCGACTCAGGACACGGATGACGTCCGTTGCCGTGCATGACGGCAGACGGGTACTCATGCTTTCGCGAGGCTCACCGACATGCGGTGCGCGATGAGGTAGCCGTGTTCGACCGGGATTTGCTCGCCGTCCTCACGGAGGCATTCCAGGTAACCGCGGATGGCATCCTGGGCCATTGCACACGCCTCCTCGAAGGTATCGCCCTCAGTGTGCAGACCCGGCAGCGCGAGCACACTAACGACGTAGCCGCCTTCCTCAGCTGGTTCGAAGCTGACGGTGTACTCGTACTGCGCACCGCGCAGTGTCGCCGTGCACTTCGCCTTGGTTGTTCTTGTCTTTGCCTTCGCCATTGATGGTCAGTGTAGCGTGCGTCACCGCCCTTGAAGTCGAGGTGCGCCGCCGTGCGGCAACCACTATCTCAGGGAGCAGGAACAGTGCGAAAGGGGGGACTTGAACCCGAAAAAGGGGTTGAAATGATTGAAGAATTTCGCGGTCGGTGTTGCACTGTGTGGCGCCTTGTGGCGTAGATTGGCCCCCCGGGGGCCAATCCCGTGGTTGGTTGTCTATCGATGGGCTTTCTCCACGCGAATGTCACCAGAGGTTATTCCAAGATTTAACGGCGCCACGCGCCGAATCGAGTTCGATGGTGTTCTTGAAGCGCTCCGCGAGCGGCCGGTTCACCCGGTGACCACCGGACTCAGGGGCGCGGTCGGTGTTGGACCCGCGGCCAGAAGCCACGAGGTGGTACGGGGATCTGGAGGCGCTGACACGGCTTCGACAAGCCGCGACCGGAGAGCCCCCACCGTCCTCGAAAACGTTCGGATGTGCAGGTATGATCGGGGACGCAGATAACTGATAGGCAGGAGGGACGTCCATGACGAAGAGTGCACTGAAGGTGCGCCACCCGCACATCGTGGCTCGAAGGGGGTACTGCGGGGGAAGCCCGGTGATCGCAGGAACGAAATTTCCGGTGCGCTCCGTCGTGAACTACGTCTTGCGGCAGGGCATGGCCCCCGAAGAGCTGGTTGCCGAATTCCGCCATCTCACGCTCGCACAAATCCATGATGCGCTTTCCTACTATTATGACCATCAGGGTGAGGTCGAGCGGGACATAGCCGCCAACACCGAGACCAGCGTGCGTTCGCAGCTGGGGGCTGCGCGTGGCAATTCGCCTGCTACTCGATGAGGATGTTCGGCCGTTGCTGGCGCAGACTCTTCGGCAACGGGGTTTCGATGCCCGGCACGTCGACGAGCTGAGGCGAAGCGGCCTCAGCGATCCGGAGCAGCTAGCCTTCGCCGCCAAGCAGCGACGGGCATTCCTCACGCACAATATTCGCGACTTCGTGCTGCTCGATCGCGAGTACCGGACGAGGAGCCAGACCCACTACGGCATCCTGGTGTGCGATCAAGTGCCCTTTCGCGAGTTGCTTCGGCGTACCTTGCGGTGCCTGGATCGAGCGTCGGAAGCGGAGATCCGCAACCAGGTCCTCTGGCTTCAGGACTTCAAGTAGCCCCATCGAGCGACGTGAGGTTTGGGTCATGCAAAACGGTCTCTCCTCGGACGGTAGAGGCAGGCCCTTTGACTTCTGATGACGCCGCGCCCCTGGTCGTAATTTTTGCGAGCCTGAAGCAAACGGCAGCGCGCTACTGCCGGTTTCGAGGGCGTCTTGCCTTGGGGCGCTTCAACCTTCACTGGATTCGCGAGAGACATGCGTGGGAGGAGGGGGAAGGTTGACGTCGCAGTAGGCTCTCGTTCACTCCGGCACACGAATCACGATCTCTACGGCTTCACCGGACGGGAGCTCGGGAAGACGCGGTCGACGCATTTTCTGACCATGTTGGACCCGCGCCCAGAAGCCGCGAGGCGGCACGGGGATCTGAAGGCGCTGACACGCCTTCGACAAGCCGCGACCGGAGAGCCCCCCACTGTTTGGCTAGTTTCTCGACGGGCTCGGTCCAGACTTGCTCGAAGAGCGTCGCTCGATCGAGGCGGATCTCTCGACCGTCGACGTGCCACGGACCGATACGCGCAGAGTATGGAAGCCGAGGCTTTGCTTGTGGAACCTCGACGCCGAATTTGGCGAGGACCTCCCGTGATCGCGTTGGTCGCACTTGGTCGAAGTGCCGCCGGTCTTCGGGTGGCGGCGGAATGAACCCGACTTTCTTCATGCGTGCGCGCATCGTGGGTGTTCGGCCGAGCGCCTCAAGGATCGCCTGGGAGCAGTAGTCACGCGTCGCAAGAATCTTCATGACATCGACCAACGTGCTGTCTGACATCCTTAGCAGCGAACGACGCACCCAAGCGATCTGCTCCCCGGAGCTTGTCTCCCATCGTACTCCGACTTCGAAGAGGCAGCGCAGCGGATCGACCGATTGCTGCTGACCGAACGGTGGTATCTCTAGCCAGCGTAGGTGTGACTGGATGACGTCTCCGGGGTTGTTCGGCAGGGCGAAGCGGGCCAGGAACTTCACCACATAGCCGGTTCGCGCCATGCGGTAGAGGTCGTCGAACGAATCGCGAGTGGGGTCAGGTCCGAGCCTCTCCAGAATCTTCAAATTGCCGGTGCGACAGGCCTCCTCGATCGCGGACCAGCCAAGAAAACGGTCCTCGTCATCTTGCTCGCTATTGTCAGCGTCAAGGTCGCTCGGGAAGCGAAAACTCGGGGCCGGCGCATGGGGATCGGCACCCGCCCAGAGGCACAGTAGTACGCCCTTTTCGTTGTCCTCTTCCGTGTGGTGCAAGAGCGCAATGTTCAATTGGCGTTGAAAGCCCGGATCGTGCTCACGCTGTCGCCTCGCAAATCCGAACAACGGCTTGTTGCTGGTGTGATAGGCGAGCGCTTCTGCCAGCGCATGACCTTCGGTGAGATCGACACCGAGTGCCTGAAATCGATTCCAGAGGTCCGAATTGTAACTGTCGAAGAGGTCGCTGAGGGACACCCGGTGCACGTCGGCCCCCCACTCGAGGAGCATGTTCACCAGATCCCAGCGCCGCGATCGAATCGCGAGATCAAGCGGGCAACGCACTTCGAGGTTAGGGTCGTAGCCGTTGCACAGGAGAAGCAAGACCAGCGAATGATTTCTGGCGTCGAGAGCGATCTCAAGAGCCGAGTTCAGGCGCCGCCTTTTGATCGTAATGCCTTGGGTCACCTGGAGCGGTCGGCCCGCCTGAATCCAGCGCTCGACGTCATAGAGACGACCATCACGGCAGAGCTGATGGAGTTCGGTCAGGGTCGCCAGATCTGAGGTCGTCAGCGAGGGAAACCTGGCAGCACCGGCTTTCTGATCGGATCGTGGGTCAATGAATGCCGTCATTGGTATCGCGACTAGATACCATCACAAGGGTTGTTCGTCTCGAAGCGATGCGGTTAAGTCACTTCAGCGCTCTGGTGGACGGCATGCTGCCGAGGCTGGGGTTGTCTGGATGCGGAAACTCGATATGAAGCAGGACACTTCGAGACTTGCTGAGGCGCTACTGAAGGCGTTGATTTTCGCCGCCCGCAAGCACCGCGACCAGCGGCGCAAGGATGCGGAAGCGTCGCCGTATATCAACCACCCGATCGAAGTAGCTGAGATCATCGCGCGCATCGGCGGCGTTGACGACGTCACGGTCCTGCAGGCGGCGCTGTTGCACGACACGGTGGAGGATACGCAGACATCACCTGACGAACTCGAACGTGAGTTTGGGGCCACCATCCGCAAGCTCGTCGAGGAAGTAACCGACGA
>Ga0335069_10015693_pt1 | contig 10587 bp, 7 predicted proteins | sample Lox_Sample_11_FD_206714 | JGI IMG/M metagenome (GOLD analysis project Ga0335069, IMG submission 206714) | Soil microbial communities from Loxahatchee National Wildlife Refuge, Florida, United States - Lox_Sample_1.1 | ecosystem: Environmental > Terrestrial > Soil > Wetlands | place: USA: Florida...
GAGTGCCGGTTGTCTGCACCCCTTGCCTGCACTTGGGCGAACCCGGCAACCGAGTGGTGAGCCGCCATTACCTGCGATCCCATCAAGTGGAGTTGCTGCGACATTGCGACCGGGTGCTGTGCATGACCGAAGTGGAGCGCGAGCACTTGCGGAGCATGGGGGTCGCGGCCGACCGACTCTCGACTATTGGACATGGCATTGACCTGCAGAATGTCACGGGAGGAGATGGGGAGCGGATTCGCCGCCGGTACAGCATCGACGGCCCCATCGTGTTGCACTTGGGGGTGAAGGCCTATGAAAAAGGTTCGATGACGCTGGTGGAGGCGATGAAGCGGCTGTGGGCCGACGGTTCTAATGCATGGCTGGTGATGGCAGGCCCCAGCATGTCGCAGTTCGAGGAGTATCTCTCCTCCCAACAGCCAATGCCGAGGATGGTGAACCTGCCGGCGTTTGCGGATGAGGACAAGCGCGATCTGCTGGCCTCTGCGACCGTGGTGGCGCAGCCGTCGCGGGTGGAGTCATTGGGGCTGATCATGATGGAAGCGTGGGCGAACGGTAAGCCGGTGGTGGCGGCGGACATCGAAGTATCGCGTCAACTGGTGGGGGCGAGCGGTGCGGGGGCTGTGATTCCATTTGGCGACCATGCGGCGCTGGCGAGGGAACTGGAGCGGCTGCTGAGCGATCCCGCCGTGTGCGACGAGATGGGAAGACGGGGTCATCGGGCTGCACAGAATTATGACGGCAGAGTGTTATGGCGCCGGAATGCAGAAGCGTTCGAGAAGTTGGCGACGGCCAATTCCGCCGACCACGTGTTCTCGTAGCTCTCGGCGACTTCAGAGGGATTGCCGTCAGCCACAATCGAGCCTTTGTCCAGCAGAATGGCCCGATCGCAGTGCTCCTTAACATCGGGCATGCTGTGGGAGACGAAGAGGATGGTCTTGCCGGCCTTGCGGAAGGTGTTGATGCGGCTAAAACACTTCTGTTGGAACGCGGCATCGCCGACGGCAAGGATCTCGTCGAGAATCAGAATGTCGGGATCGACTTCCGTCGCCACGGCGAAGGCGAGGCGGGTTTGCATTCCCGAGGAGTACTGCTTGATGGGAGCATCGATGAAATCGCCGATTTCGGCGAAGTCGATGATGCTTTGCTCGCGGGCCAGCATTTCCTCCTTGGAGTAGCCCATAAGCAGACCGTTGAGCAGGATGTTCTCGCGTCCGGTCAACTCGTGATGGAACCCGGCGCCCAGTTCGATCAGCGGGGCGAGCGTGCCGTCGACGTGTACCTTGCCGGATGCAGGACGGAAAACCCCGGCGATAATCTTGAGCAGCGTGCTCTTGCCCGATCCGTTGCGCCCAAGAATCCCCAGCATCTGGCCCTGCGGGACTTCTAAGGAGACATCCTTCACCGCGTCAAGTTCGTAATAGTTGAAGTGTATGTCGTAGAAACTTCGAGAACAGCTCGCGGAGCGAATCCGGACGCTCGTGAATGACCCGAAACCGCTGCGTGACGTTTTCGAGCTCTACCAAATACCCGTTGGATGCCGATAAGGACCTAGCAGGCCGTGGTGCAAGTCTGGGTTCGTAGGCAAAAACGTGTGAGGTATCCACAGACATTATCCGTAGAATCGCGCTATGGCGATGGGCACGCGCAAGCAGCGGGAGAAGCAAGAGGGATTGTGGATCGCGCACACCGAGTTGGCAACCGCTCCAGGGCATCCTTTCTACCAGAAGCTGAATGAGTTACTGGAAGCCGAGCACTTTGACGAGTTTGTCGAGCAGCGGTGTGCGAAGTTCTATGCGGCCAAGTACGGCCGGCCGTCGCTGACGCCGGGGATCTACTTTCGCTCGCTGCTGATCGGGTATTTCGAGGGCCTCGGGGCGGAGCGCGGTATTGCCTGGCGGTTGGCGGATTCGCTGGCACTACGGCGTTTTGTGGGGATTGCGCTGGACGAGTACACGCCGGACCACTCCACCATCTCGCGGACGCGACGGCTGATCGATGTGGACACGCATCGGGAAGTGTTCGCTTGGGTGCTGGGGGTGTTGGCGGATCGTGGACTGCTGAAGGGCCAGCGGATCGCCATCGATGCGACGACGCTGGAAGCCAACGCGGCGATGCGCTCGATCGTGCGGCGCGACACGGGGGAGAGCTACGAGGAGTTTCTGCGCGGATTGGCGAAGGCATCCGGCATTGCAACGCCAAGCCGGGAAGAGCTGGCACGGCTGGATCGCAAGCGCAAGAAGCGGACGTCCAACAAGGACTGGAAGAGTCCAGCGGACGAGGATGCGCGGGTGGCGAAGATGAAAGATGGGCGCACGCACTTGGCGCACAAGGCCGAGCACGCGGTCGATCTGGACACGGGTGCGGTGGTGGCGGTGACGTTGCAGGGCGCCGACCAGGGCGACACGACGACGCTGGACCAGACGTTGTGCGAGGCGGGCATGGCGGTGGCGGAACAGATGGGGCGCGAGGCCGAGTTACGGCCCGGCGATAAACCAAAAGTGAACGTCAACGGCATCGAAGAGTTAGTCACCGATAAGGGCTACCACAGCGGCGCGGTGGTCAAGCGGGTGAAGAGTTACGAGGTGCGCAGCTACATTCCGGAGAAGCAGCAGAAGGGGCAGCGGAATTGGGCGGGCAAGCCGGCTGAGCAACAAGCGGTGTATGCGAACCGGCGGCGAGTGCGGGGCGAGTACGGCAAGAGTCTATTGCGGCGGCGCGGCGAGTTCGTGGAGCGCAGCTTCGCGCATTGCTACGAGACGGGTGGAATGCGGCGCTGCCATCTACGGGGACGGGACAACATCTTGAAGCGGCAGTTGGTTCATGTGGGCGCGTTCAACCTGAGCCTGATCCTGCGCCGGTTGTTGGGCGCGGGCACGCCGCGCGAGCTGAGAAACCGCCTTGGCAGGCTCGTTTTGTTGGTCTATTTACTCTTCCGGGGTCGGATAAATCAGAATCGGCCTCGCAGAAGCCGAACCTCCGCATCCCTTGCCAAGTGCTTCGTCGGATCTCGTATCCGGCTACGTCGTGAGCCTTGCAGAAAACCCGCCACTTGCGCCACGGACTGCTAGACATAAAAGACAAACTCGTCTTGATACTTGCGGAAGATCCAGAAGCCGATGAATAGCGTCACCAACCCCCATGCAAACGAAGCCGCAATGGATTGCCACCGCGGCAGTTGTCCGTAGTAAACGGCGAGGCGAAAGCCGTTAATCACGTAAATGATGGGATTCAACTTGAACAGCCAGCGTTGGTGCGGCGGGATGAAGTCCAGGGCATAGATGATGGGCGTGAAATAGAACCAGGCCGAAAGCACCACCTGCAGAATGTGGGCGACGTCCCGGTAGTACACGTTTGCCGTGGCGAACAGAAACGTCATGCCGAGGGTAAACAGCACCAGCGCCAGCATCGGAACCGGCAAGTAGAGCCATGTGGCATAGAAGGGATGCCGCATCCCCAGAACCAACAGGGCCATCGGGATCATGGACAGCATAAGGTTGATGATGTTCGAGACCACCGCGGCCACGGGAAAGACCAACTTGGGGACCGACACCTTCTTGATCAGCTCGCCGTTGCCCACAATGGACTCAACCGCATAGCTCAACGACTGGGAGAAAAACGTCCAGGGCAAGAGCACGCTGAGCAGGAATATTGCGTAATGGGGTATCCCAAACCGCAGGATGGTGGAGAAGACCACCGTGAGCACGAGCATCATGAGCGCGGGATTCAGCAAGGCCCAGAGGAAGCCGAGGACCGAACGCTTATAGCGAACCTTCAGCTCCTTGAGTGCGAGGGCCCAAATCAGCTCGCGAAAGCGATAGACATCACGAACCAGTGTGATCAATGCATCGAACTCCTGGGCACTTCGGATGCGGCACTCCCGCGCCACTGCTTCATTATCAAGGAGAGCGCAGAGGGACGCAAATTCCGCCAGCGCAGTGGACGGAGACAATTGCTTGCAGTGGGCGAAGGCGTGCACTGCACATATTGTGGCTCCAGCGCACCCGCCGCAAAGAAGCCCGGCATGGCTTGCGGTGAATCCGGCGGAAGTGGCTTGGTCCGGTATTGCCGAAGACTCGACCGAGATGGCAGATTCTGCTTCGGGTTCGCAATCAGCGATCGCACCGGCCGCCGGGCGGAACCTTCGGGTCCTCGCCTGGCTAGGTGGCCCGCTGCGCTCACGATGCTACGATTGTGTTGGAGGATGGCGAACAGATGGCAATGTCTGACAGCGAATTGCTCCAAGCGCATCTGGCGCGGGCTTTGGAGGAGCTTCCGGGGCCTGATTACTATTCGGTGTTGCGCTGGATCCACCAGGTGCTGTGCCCGGCACGCTACCTGGAAATCGGAATACGGCACGGAGATTCTTTACGACTGGCACTACCCGGAACCAAATGCACCGGCATCGATCCCGCCCCCGTGCTGGATCACCCACTGGACTCAGTACCAGGATATTTGCTCTTACAAGCATGGAGTTCTTCCAGACTCAAAACCTCGAGGATATTTGGGGAGCGAACAGCTTTTCGCTGGCCTTCCTCGACGGACTACACTTGTTCGAGCAGGCCCTGCTGGACTTCGCCTACCTTGAATGCTTGGCATCATGCTCTGCCGAATATTCGAAAGTACAGCTTGAGGATCGACGAGCGTTCGCCTTTGGGCTGCGATTGATGCCATTCGTAGACCTGGCGCTCCGACATTTGCATGAGAGCGAGCAATTGTTGGTCATCGATCTTGCGCTTGGCCATTATGTCGCGGTGTTTCAGCTGCATGCGTTTTCTGCCGCGGATGGCGCCGCGCAGGCCCCGCACATAGGAGAACAAGCCCCCACGGCGGATGGCAAACAGGAGCCACAGCGCTTGATACACCACAATGCGCGGCAGCAACTGGCGAAAAACCGCCTTGGGATAGTCCTTCATGAGCACGAAGAGCTGATTGCGGGTGATGTACTCCACCACGCGCGGATGCAGCGCCTGTCGCAGCGTCGCGCTGCCGAGGTGATGGGCAACAGCATCGGGAACGTAAACACCTCGATAGCCGATGAAGTGGGTGCGCAGGGCAAGGTCGAGGTCGTCGAGGTAGGCAAAAAAGTCGGCATCCAGGGCCCCACATAGGAGAAACGCCTTGGAGCGGTACAGCACGGCCGCTCCACAAGCGGACAGCAGGGGCATGGGCTGATCGAACTGGCCCTGGTCGGCGTCGAGGTGGCCAAGCCGGTACGAGGCTCCGGCCAGGAGCATCGCATCGCCGGCGCCGTCCAGTCGCGTGGGATCGCTGGCCCGCAACAGTTTTCCAGTGGCAAAGCCAAGCGTCTCGTCTGCATCTAGCATCTTTACCAGCTTCTCCAGGTAGTCGGGAGCAAGCTCGACATCGTTGTTCAGCAGCAGCACGTAGGGCGAGGGCACCGCCGCCATGCCACGGTTGATGGAATTCGTCGTGCCTTCATTGGTGCGAAGCTCGATGCGCATGGTGTTACGCGGCAAGGGATCAGGGAGAATGCTGCCGGCGCGCGCCTCATTCTCGATGACGACGATCTTCCACTGCTCGGCGGGTAGCGTCTGGCGTTGAATGGAATCGATGCAGCGCGCGGTGAGATCGGGCCGATGCAGGGACGGAATGGTGATGGCGACGGTCTTCACACGGGTCTAACGGGATTGTACACAGCGAAGATGGGGCGCGGCCGTTCCTCCTGCGCCGTGCTGCACCAGCTCAATGCCTGTAGCAATCACGCTTCGAGTCCGCCACATGACTCCCACAAGCACAACTTTTTTCTTCTGAGGAACCCATTCAAGCTACGACCCGTGTTTGGGCGATCTGGAGTGGAACGAGTTGGAAGCCCAAGAATAGAGCGTGCGCTTTGCGCTTGTCGGTAGTGCGAGCGCGGGATTGCTGTTGCTATTTCGCATCGATGGTCTCGTCATCCGTTGTTGGGTGCAGAGCAGGCAATCAACGACACGGGCACGCTTGTAAGCGGCGGCCGTGATGGCTTTGAGGATCCGAACCAGGATTGACAACAGGCTTCTCAAAACTCCATCGATAGGTCGGCCTTGGCTGCCGTCACCCTCGGCGTTCTTTCGTCATCCCACCCGAAATGCCTTCGTGTTCCTGCTCTTGGCGTGACCGGTCCCGCCGGTCCCCTTGCTTGACAAGTGCCGCAGCCGCGCCACTCGATATCACCTTCGCCCTCGAACCACAGCAGCGTCTGTTCTGCTGCCGTAGACCTTGATCTCGGTGCTGTTCCTATCCAGCCACTTCCCGCTCCGGCGAATCCAACACAGAAGGAATGAGCGCCAAGCTCGGCGGTGCGCGTCGGGGCTCGAATGTCAAAGATTGACATCAGGCGAAAGCAGCCTGGAATGCGGGGGTAACAGGGGGTAACAAAAGATCAGATGAATGCGTTGATTACTGATCGTCGCGCGGAGGAGCCGCCGCCCGGTCCTCGGTTTTCCTCCGGTTCTTGCAGTGCGATCGGTATCGCCCCCGCATCCCGGATTAGCAGTCGGTCGCCGGTGCGGGTCGCGTCGTCCCTAGCACCAAAAGAAAAATGTGAGGAATGCGCTTGACTCAAGCGACGACGCAACTGTATATTCCTGCCGTCGCGTCGTCCCTGGCATCAAAAGAAAAAACAAAGAATGTGCTTGACTCAGGGGACGACGCAACTGTATATTCCAGTCGTATCAGGGGTTGTATCCAAATTTCGCACCTGCTAAGGAGCCAAATCCAATGCGCCGAATGCTTGCCGCAGCGCTTTTTCTGTGCTTCCTCACGATAACCTTCATTGCTCAGGCACAGACACCGTTATATTATCAGCCGATCGGTCCGTGTCGCTTGGCGGATACGAGGGATGCTAACGAGCCTCCCGGTTTCGGCCCGCCATCGCTGATAGCCACGCAAACCCGGACATTCACGCCTCCGACGAATAACAACTGCCATATCCCCGACGACGCGTCAGCGTATGCACTGAATCTCACGGTGGTCCCCAAGACCGGCTTCTTGAATTACGTGACGGTTTGGCCTGACGATCAGACGCAGCCCGTTGTTTCCACGCTGAACTCTTACGACGGTCGCATAAAAGCAAACGCCCTCATCGTGGGAGCGGGTGCCACGGACCAAGGCATTTCTGTCTATGCCACCGACACCACTGATGTGATCTTGGATATCACTGGCTACTTCGTCGGTCCGTATTTTAAAACCAGCGATACCGGGCTGAACTACTTTGCCCTGCCGGGCGTCGCAGCCTGCAACGTGTACAACACGCTAGCTTCGGGAAATACGTCAATACCGGCCGGCAAAATCACCAAAATTAACGTTGGGAATGCCCCGAATTGCGCGATACCTGGGAACGCGACAGCGTATGCGTTAAACTTCACTGCGATTCCGGTGGGGCAGCAGCCTTTGGGCTACCTCCAGGTGTGGCCAGGGGACCAGCCCGTAAACCCGCATACCTCTGTTCTGAACGCTCCAACGGGTACGACGGTCGCGAACATGTCGATCGTGGAAACATCCGATGGCACGATTAACGTGTATGCCTCCGATGCCACTGACCTGAGTGTGGACATCTACGGGTACTTTGCACCATCTGGCCCCGATCCGCTGGCGCTGTATCCCCTTACGCCCGCGCGTTGCTATGATTCGCGGCCAAACCCGATCGACCTGGGTCCGTATGGCATCGATATCCACACGAACAATCTCACCGATACTTGCTACTCGTCCTTCCCGCCGGACTTTCTTCCCAACACCGAGGCGTATGTGCTGAACGCAACGGTTCTGCCGTTTACCAACGGGGGCCCGGGGGGATTGGGTGCCCTCTACGTGTTCCCGTACGGCGTGGAGGATCCTCAGCTGCCGGTTCTGGCGGCTTTGGATGGGCAGGTTACCTCGAACATGACGATCACGCCGAGCTTGTTTGGGCTGAGCAGCCCGGGTGCAGTTAACACTGCCGTAAGCAATCCGACCAATGTGCTCTTCGACGTGAGCGCTTTCTTTGCAACCGATGCGCTCAGCGTTGCTAGCAGCAATCTGCCGCCAGCACAGCAACACGTCTCGTACTCCTATCAGATGGTTGGGTGGGGTGGCGTTGGCCCGGCGTACAGCTGGGTTGGCGGTGGGTTCCCGGCTGATCTTGGGATTGATTCGAGTGGCGTAGTTTCCGGTTGCCCGACAGATCCCATTGGTACCTACCAGCCAGCCGCTCAGGTGTCTGACGCTGCCGGCAATGTCTCGCCGCTAGCAGTGCTATCTATGACTGTTGCGGGAGCGCCGTCGTATCCTCAGATCTCAAGCTTGGTCCTGCCGCCTGCGCCGGTCAACCAGCCTTACAGTTATCAGCTGCAGGTCGCCGGAGGATTGGCGCCCTTCACGTGGAGCCTCGCCGGGGGAAACTTGCCGGATAACATGACGCTGTCATCGTCCGGCTTGATCTCGGGAACGGCGCCCATATGGGATAACGGCATTACCTACACGTTCCAGGTGACGGTTACTGACGATGAGTGCCCCGGCGGGTATGGGTCCGATACCGTTACGCTGTCCATTACCGTTCCTCCAAATTCGTAGGACGGGGTTGGAACTATACGGGCAAGGCTCCTGGGTAATATCCCGGGAGCCTTATCCCAAAGGATAGAGCTTGGCGGCGAATCATCCGAGTACTTTCGGGCCCGGCCCGGCGGTGGTTGGATGGGGGCGGCTCAAAGTTAACTTCCGAATAGGAGAAAAGTAATGACGAGGAGCAGGTTACTGACGTTTACAGCGCTTGTGTCGTTTGCCTTGGCCGCTTCCGTACTAGGGGTGGCTCAGAATAAGAATAAAGCGGGAGACCTTGCAGCTCACACTGGGCCGAGGCCGCCGGCAGTCCACCAGGTAGCGAACCCCAATGTTTATCAGCCCGCGGGCACGATCATCACGCCGAAGAGCAACACGGCTTCCCCGCGTCACGCGCACACCAACTATAAGATTTTTGTCCCTCAAGGGCAGCCGATGGTTATTCGGCCGGATCAACCACTTCCTAATGCTTTTGAGACTCCCGCGTCGTTGGGCTGCGTTAATAAAGTAGGCCCGAGCTACCCGGGATGCAACCCGCACACCGGTGGCACCAATCACCCTACTGGCGGTTGGGGCGCGATCGTGTTGGTAGACGCATACGACAACCCGAACGCCGCGGCTGATTTGGCGTTTTTCTCTAAGTCCTTCAGCCTGCCAGCCGCCAAATTCAGGAAGGTCTATGCCAACGCGGCCTATGGAACCTTCACCATCGGAGACGGAGGCTCCTTGACACCTAGCTGCCTACACGCACCGCCAACCGACTATGACTGGGGTCTTGAGGAGGATTTGGACATCGAGTGGGCGCACGCGATGGCACCCAGTGCGCAGATCGTCCTGGTAGAGGCCTGCAGCAACTCCTACGAAGACTTGCTTTATGCGGAAGTTGTGGCCAACATCGTGGCGCAAGAATACGGCGGTGGCGACATCTCCAACAGTTGGGGCGGATCGGAGGATCCAGGTCAGCTGGGAGACCCCTCGGGGTTGCCAGCTAGCGGATGGGACAACGTTTTCTACCGCTGGGATATTTGCAATCTGAACGATCAGTGTACCGTTTCTTCTAACATCACCTACTTTGCGTCGGCTGGCGACTATGGATGGGGAGCGCAATTTCCGAGCAGCGTCCCATGGGTAGTCTCCGCAGGGGGCACCACCGTCCAGCGCGATCGTACCGGTAATTTCCTGGGTGAGAGCTGCTGGTCCGGTTCCGGTGGCGGTCCTAGCGCGATTGAATACTGGCAAGATGCGTCCATCTACGACGGACCGGGGCCATGGACTAACTTTCAGTATGGACTGTTTGGGGCCTTCGATGTTCCGCGGGACACTCCTGACATAGCGTTTGACGCCGATCCCGGCAGTGGCGTGTACGTTTACGATTCGTTCGGGGTGGGCGGCTGGATTGTTGTGGGTGGTACCAGCGTGTCTTCGCCCGCCTTGGCTGGGATCGTTAACAGCGCCGGCAACCGCTTGGGGAATACTGCCCTAACATTCCCGGGCTTTTACACCCCCGAAGAGAACAACTATCTCTATAGTCAACTCGACGGCTATCTGACCTACCCAACTAACTTCTACGATGTCGTGACGGGATCGAACGGAGCCCCCTATGTGGGTCCAGGCTATGATGAGTGTACCGGCCTGGGAAGCCTCCGCGGCAAGTTGGGCAAGTAGAGTTTCCTAGCCGCAACGAACAATTCCATTCCTTGAGGCCCTGCCTGGCAGGGCCTCTTTTCATATTCTCAGCTCGCGCTGCTCGAGCCGTCCTGCAGTTAAATTTGGCCCTCCCGCCGCGCGGCAGCGAGGATAGGACCGCTGTCAGCAAGGGATGGAATTGCATTTCCGTTGCGGTGTTTCGCATAACGCAGCTTTCACGCCGGTTGTGCCCTGCGGCGGATGCGCCCCCGTCCAACCCTAGGGCGTGTTAACACTAGATGAGTTTTTGTGGTATTGTGGGTAGGTGGAGATCAGCGAAACGCAATTCCAGCGCATCGAGTCCAGCCTGCCGCGGCAACGCGGCAATGTGAAAGTGACTAACCTGCAGTTCCTCAACGCCCTGCT
>Ga0335069_10015694_pt1 | contig 10587 bp, 7 predicted proteins | sample Lox_Sample_11_FD_206714 | JGI IMG/M metagenome (GOLD analysis project Ga0335069, IMG submission 206714) | Soil microbial communities from Loxahatchee National Wildlife Refuge, Florida, United States - Lox_Sample_1.1 | ecosystem: Environmental > Terrestrial > Soil > Wetlands | place: USA: Florida...
CACCACGCCCGATGGATCGACGGCGATCTCTTCCGGATAACTCAGTTGCGCCTTCACAGCGGAACCGCCATCGCCGCTGAACCCGGAAGTACCCGTGCCGGCGAGCGTCGTGATTATGCCGGCGGTATTCACCATTCGAACGCGCGGCTGCGGCGTGCTCTCGCTGATGTACAGAGTGCCTTTCCCATCGATCGCCAAGCCTTGGGGTGTTTGCAGGAAGGCGCTGGTCGCTGGCCCGCCATCGCCCGGAATCGCACTGCCGCCGCCCGCAACCGTGATCATCTTGCCATCGGGTGTGACCTTGCGTACCACGGACAGCCCATCGATGAAGTAAAGATTGCCCGAAGAATCCACCACCGGTGCGATCGGGAAAGATAAGGGAGACGTCGCCGGAATCGAGCCCGAAGCGGAGGTGAACTGGTTTCGGCCATTTCCGGCAACCGTCGATATCGTTCCATTGGCTTCGATGCGCCGAATGCGGCCGTCATCCCGGTCAGCGAGATAAATCAGACCAGTCGGGCCGATCGCTACTCCATATAGCGCTTTGAAAAACGCCAGGTTCGCCGGCGTCCCATCGGGCGTGTTTCGATAGAGTCCGTTGCCCGCCACAGTATTGATGTTGCCGTTGCTGATGCTGCGCAATCGGCCGTTCAGAATGTCGGTGATCACGATGTTGCCCGACGCGTCTAACGCGACGCAGGTCGGATAGTTGAGCTGAGCCTTGTTTGCCGCACCGCCATCGCCGCTGAAGCCCGCCGAACCTGCCCCCGCGATAATCGACGTCACCCCCTGTGTCGTCACCTTGTAGACGACTCCGTTTCCCGCTACGTACAGATTGCCAGACGCGTCAAGATCCACGGCCTCGGGAAACACGACTGCAGGACTCGCCGGAACCGAATCGATGATTCCGTTGGTCACTTTGCGAATGCGTCCATTTCGAGAATCGGAGATGTAGAGATTACCCGCCGCATCCACTCGCACTCCGATGGGATGGTTGAGGGAAGCCGACGTAGCCGGCCCCTTGTCTCCGGAAAACGCCGCAGTGCCGTTTCCGGCAACCGTGGTGATAACGCCCGCTTGCGTGATCATCCGAACTACATTGCTCGTGAAATCCGCGTAGTACACGTTGTTGGAGGCGTTGACTGCGACCGCTTGCCCCGCTCCTCCGATCGGCGCTCCCGAAGTCAGCTTCAGATCCGCGAATGGGTGCATGATTCCATCGGGCGTGACCTTCTTGATGAATCCTCCGAATTCGGCGATGTACACGCTTCCGTCGGGTCCCACCGCGACTGCATCTATGTCGCCCAATGAAGCCTTGCGCGCGTCCCCGCCGTCGCCGCTGTTCCCTTGGATTCCGTTTCCGGCGAACGCATGCAGGATCCCGTCTCGCGTGATCTTGAACACCATGAAGTTCGCTTCGTCGCTAACGTACGTGTTGCCTTGTGTATCGAAGGCCACGCTGTTTGGTTGGCCCAACGGAGCACTCAGCGCGGGCAGGTCTCCGGGAAAAGTCCAGTCGGTTCCGGCGTAGGTTTGAATGATCGCGCCCGCCGTCACCGCCGTCGGAGTGGATACGGCAGGGCTCGCGTCCCCGATACTGGCCCGGGTCGATGGCGCACTAGCCCGATAGACAACCAGGCATAGCCCGGAAGTATCCGTGACCACGAACGGCTGCCCAAGCGGTGCGGCTTGCGTGAACTCCTCACCCGGCTCGAGCGTTCTTAGAAGCAAGCGGTGCCGCGACTCGTTCCGCAAGTGTACCTGGACCGTCCTGCCGCTGCGATTCACAAAATCGATCGTGGACGAGCGGTCCGGTGAGCCCACATTCATCGAAGTCTCCAGCGAGCAATTCATGGGCACCGCCGCCGTCTGAGCAAACAGCGGGCCGAACGCGGTTAACGCAATTAACACGAAGCGCATAGGATTAAGGCGAAGTACGAACATTATGTCATTGTTTCGTTACCGCCAAAACCTGCCGGAAATATTCTCGTCGTGTCATCGATGGACGGGCAAGCGGTTGGCACATGCTACGATGGCCCTGGCGTTTCAGGACGCCACCGTGTCCGCGGGAAGGACTGCGTCCCCCTGAGCCTTTCAAAGCTGATCGAGTCGTTTTGACTGAACTCTTTTCTGCCCGAGCGAGCGGACACCGGGTATAGCGGCCGGCGCGGATAGCGCAGCCGCGGAGAAAGGAGCTCATCGTGAATCGCAGCCTGCCGACTCGCAAACTTCGCGAGCATCCGGATCTTGATCAACTCAAGCGTCAGGCAAAGGAACTGCTCGACGCGTTTTCCATGGGGGACAGCGCCGCCGTCGCGGAGGTCAACACACATTTCCGCGATGCAAGGCCTGCCACGTTTGCGCTGCATGACGCTCAACTTGTCCTGGCGCGTGTCTACGGCTTCGAAAGTTGGCCGAAACTGAAAGCCTTCGTGGACGGTGTCACTGTCAAGCGATTCGAAGAAGCCGCGCGGAGCGGAGACATCGACCAGCTTCGCGCGATGCTGAAGCAGCGGCCCGAGCTCGTGAACAGCGCCGCTCTGCGCCATGCAGTCCTGCGGCGCGATGACGCAATGGTGCGTGTCCTGATGGACCACGGAGCCAATGCACGGATTGGCGTGTATCCGCATCGGGACGCAACCACGCCGCTGGTCATCGCCGCGGATCGCGGCTACGACGAGATCGTCGCGATTATCAAGGAGGCTGAACAACGGCGCCGCGAAGACACCAGTGGCGGCGGGGCCCCGGATCCGGAAGAAGTGTTTGGAGCGATTGCTTCCGGAGAGAATGATCGAGCCATCAGCCTGTTGGAGCGAGATCCGTCACTGATCCAGGCACGGCTTCTACCTCATGGATGGACGCTCTTGCATGTTGCCGCCGCCAGGCTAAACGTCAGCATGGTGGATTGGTTGATCCAGCGCGGGGCGGACGTGAATGCCAGGGGTCGCAATTGGACGGAGCAGGCGCCACTCGATCGCGCGGCGCACTCTTCCGACGCCGATGAAAGCGCGGCGTTCGCCGTTGTTGCCAACCTGCTAGTACGCGCGGGCGCTCAAATGACACCCTGGGCCGCCGTGGCGCTCGGCGATGCGGTCTGGCTGCGCGCGCGGAACGCTCAGGGCTCGCTGGTCAATCCGATCGAAGGGACCGGAGGTATGCTTCGCATCGCAGCTAGCCACAATCGCCCGGATATTCTGCAATTGCTGCTCGATTTTGGCTTTGACCCGAACGAACGATCCCGCATGGCAGACATGGACGCTGACGGCATCGCGTTCACCTGGGGAATGCCGCTCTATCACTGCGCCCAGTTCGCCAAGTACGAAATGGCGGAAATTCTGCTAAAACACGGAGCGGACCCGAACGGCAAAGTTTACGCCAGCGGCGATCCCGTCTTTCAGGCGTTCGACAAGCACGACTGGAAAATGCTCGAACTATTGCAGCGTTACGGTGGTGTGCCGGAAGCCACCAATGCGGGCCTGTTTCGTCAAACGGATTTGGCTCGCCAGATGCTGGCTGGTGAAGCAAAGTACGGGACCGCCGGTGTCGGGGGCGATACTCTCGCCGAGCAGCTATTGTGGGGCAGCGCCTGCGGTGGCGATGCGGAAATTGTACGCATGGTACTGGAGCACATCGAACGCTCCAAGGATGACCCGTGGTGGTTCCACATCATGGAGCAGCCGATCCGGATGTGGAGCGACGGCGGTGCCCAGCTCGACTGCCTCAAGCTGATTTTCAAGCGCTGCGACCCGAACATCCTGGGACGCTCCAGCGACGGCTTCAATCTCACGATCCTTCACAGCGTAGCCGGAGCGCGCCAGCATGTAACCGCGGAGCAGCGCCTCGCTTTCGCAACTGCCTTGCTGGACGCGGGCGCCCGAACCGATCTTCGTGATGGCCTGCTCAACAGCACCCCTCTTGGCTGGGCCTGCCGTTGGGGCCAGATCGAGTTGGTCGAGTTGCTCTTACAGCGAGGAGCGGATCCGGCGGAACCGGATGCAGAACCCTGGGCCACTCCAAAGGCATGGGCGGAAAAGATGGGCCACGCCGCGATCGTTTCGCTCCTCCAGGTCCACAATCGCTGAGCAGCCAAGCAGTACTACCCTCCATCAAACTCTTCCCCGCCTTTCGAAGAATCCGAAGTAGGGCAGACCTCCAGGTCTGCGCGGGACGTCCACGTCCCGCTTCCCGCAAAAGCGCGAAAAGCTAATTCTGCGCCCGCCGCCCAGTGTGCAGACGCCCTCGTCTGCGCCGGCCCCCAGGTCCGGCATGTTTTAATCCAGCAAACCAATCATCAGATCCAGCTCCTTCAATCGTCTTTCCGCATCCTCCCGAAGCTGCGGAGACAAACCAGGCCCGATCTGCACTTTGAGCTGTTCCAGCTCGCTTCTCAGCTTCATCGTCTTCGCAAAGTCAGCTTGGGAGTACTCTTTCTGATGTTTTTCGTCGAAGCGCCTCAGCCGGTCCACCAGCATTTCGATGCGATGCGATAAATCGACCGTCGGCACTTCAACATTGACGATGACGTTGGTAGACGGAACATACCAAACACGGATCGGTTGCCTGATCTTGAACCCCAATTGCGTACCGGGATCCGCGGCCTCCCGAGCGCGCGTATCCACTAACGGGCGTTCGCCGATTGTCAGCAGCTTGCTCAAGTGTCCACACGATTTCAGATCGAATTCATGACCCCCGGCATGGAGCGTCTTGAGCGGAGTTCCCCCTCGGCCCGCGTATGCGGGAGTTCGGCCAGAAAAAACGGGAGGACCCTCAACCATTGCAAGCTGCGATCCGCTGAACAGGTAAGCGCGCGAGCGCACCAGCCGGCCAAAAACGCGCCAGCGCTCCAGCGGAAGATAAACGATCATGAACGCGAGCATCAAACCCGCAAGAATCGCCAAGCCTGTCAGAACCACCCGCCACACTGCTTGTGCGGGAGTCTGTTGGGAAAGAATCACTATGTTCTGGTGCCAGTTTTGTGCCAGGTACACGGGGATCGCCAGCAGGAAGATTGTCGGCAATCCCAAGCCGGCAACCGTGACCAAAGTGAAGAAGACGTTGACGAGGAATGGACCGGCAAGAATACCGCGAAGATAGGAATTGCGGTAGACCTCTTGAAACTCGGCCATTGCCTTGTTATACGGCGAAAACTCCGCCGCGTCTAGCACTATCAAATTCTTAAAAGAAATCCGCAGTGGGGTAGACCTCCAGGTCTGCGCGGGACGTCCACGTCCCGCTTCCCGCAAAAACGCGAAAAGCTGATATTGGTTGCGGCTCTGCTGCTTTGTGGGGCAGACGCCCTCGTCTGCGCCGGACCCCCAGGTCCGGCATGTTCGACCAGTCGAAAAGGGACGCAAATGAGACGGTCCTCGAAAAACCTATCCAATTCCTACAAAATCCCCACTCATCCCACTGCTAAATGCCGCAACCCGACCTGCACCGCGAAGGCTACGGCGCTGAAGGGTGGGTTCTCGGCACAGGGCGAACAATCGCGACTTCTGAGTGCGAACCAGGCGGAAGCCCGACAAGCCTTAAGCGATAACTCAACATCCGAAAATATTTCTCCCCACCAACCAGCGCCTTACCGCACTACTCTACCCGAGTTGAACCTCACATCGCTCTACCATATCGATGAGCCACATCATGCACTCCAAACCCCCGCAAAAAGGTGACGCATCGCAAAATCGCGCGCACCACGCCGTCGGCAACCAACACAAATTCAGCAACTTACTAATGAAATCACCGCAAACACAAGACCGGCCCGATGCGTCACCAACATCCACGCACGTCCTCAGGGCGCATCGCAAAAATCTCCACCCCTCTCCGGAAACAGCGCTTACAAAAACCCCACCGCCGCGCACAAGAACAACGCGATGCGCCCCAGATCCTGTAGCGCATGCCTCCGGCTTGCGAACGCGCGAAGCGGAGCGCGCGGCGTTATAACCACATAGAAGAAAGAGGACAACTCACGGCCTGGTCTAGAATCGAAAGACGATGGATGTTTGGGCGCAAGGTACCCAACTCGGTCCGTACGTGTTGCTCGCCCCCTTGGGCGCTGGCGGCATGGGCGAGGTGTGGCAAGCCCGCGACACTCGCCTCGACCGCATCGTCGCCATCAAGAAACTCCAGGCGCAACACACCGATCGTTTCGCGCAAGAAGCCCGCGCCATCGCCGCGTTGAACCATCCGCACATCTGCCAGGTCTACGACGTCGGCCCCGATTATCTCGTTCTCGAATACGTGGAAGGCCGCCAGCTTCCTTGTCCGCTCCCCCTCGAAGAAGCCACCCGCTTCGCCATCGATATCGCCGCCGCGCTCGAGGCCGCGCACCGCAAAGGCATCATCCATCGCGATCTCAAGCCGGCGAACATCATGGTCACTGGCGACAAATCGGTCAAGCTGCTCGACTTCGGACTCGCCAAGCTGCTGGATCCTTCCGATAGCGAACGCACTCGCAGCCTCGAAGGCGTCGTAGTCGGCACACTTTCCTACATGTCGCCCGAGCAGGCAGAAGGCAAACCGCTCGATGAGCGCTCGGATATTTTTAGCTTCGGCGCAGTCTTATATGAAATGCTTTCCGGCAACCGTGCCTTCGATGGCGACTCCATGGTCCAAGTCCTTCGCGCCGTCTTGGACTCCGAGCCCGCGCCGATCGGGTCTTCATCCGCTCTGCACCGCATCGTCAAACGATGCCTCGCCAAGCAACCGGCGCAGCGCTTCCAAACCATGCGCGAAGTGCGCCTGGCGCTGGAACAACTTTCCGCAAAACCTGCCGAAACGAAACCATCCGTCGCCGCGCTCCCGTTCTCTACGATGAGCGCCAACAAAGAAGACGAGTACTTCAGCGATGGCCTCACCGAGGAGATCATCAACGCTCTCGCTCAGATCCCTGGCTTAAACGTCACGGCGCGCACATCATCATTCGCCTTCCGTGGCAAGGAGCAGGACGTCCGCAAAATCGCCGAGACGCTCGACGTCCGCAATATCCTCGAAGGCAGCGTGCGCCGATCCGGAAATCGCATCCGTGTAACCGCACAGCTCATCGATGCCGCTAGCGGATATCATCTTTGGTCCGAACGCTACGATCGCGAAATGGCCGATGTCTTCGAGATCCAGGATGAGATCTCGCAAGCCATCGCTGTTGCGTTGAAGCTCAAGCTCTCACCGCAACAGAGTGCTCCCCGCAAGCACACTCCGTCTCTACCCGCTCATGAGGCTTTCCTGAAGGCGCGGTACTTCTTGGGCAAACTGAGGCCCGATATGCTGCAACAGACCAAGGAGTGGTTGGAGCAGGCGATCGCCCTCGATCCAGATTTCGCGCTGCCACACGCTATGCTCGCCACCTATTATCAGCGGCTCGCATTCCTTGGCGCGTCGCCAGCCACTCAAATCCTTCCGTTGGCGAGGAACGCCGCACTGCGCGCGCTCGAGATCGATCCCGATCTGGCAGAAGCTCGTGCGGAATTGGCCGTCGCGGCGACTCTCGATTACGATTGGGCCGAGGCTGGGCGCCAGTTTGCCATGGCTATGGCTGGCGATCCTGTTCCAGGCAGCGTGCGGAATCTCTATGGATTTTTCTATCTGCTGCCGCTCGGACGGCTGCACGAAGCCACCGTGGAACTCGAAACTGCAATCAAGTCCGATCCGCTCAACGTCCAGTGTCAAACGCAGCTTGCAGTCTGTTATTGGGTGGCCGGTAATAGCGAACTGGCGGCTGAACAGTTTCGCAGGGCGCTCGAATTGGATGAGAATTTCTGGCTGGCGCTCATGGTTCAGTCGATCTGGCATGCCGAAGAAGGGCGGCTCGATCAGGCACGCGCGTTCGCGGAAAGGGTGTATGCCGTGGCCCCGAAGAACCCCCGAAGCATCGGGCACATGGCTGGAATTCTCTCGCTCACCGGCGAACTCGAGCGATCTAGAGAGTTGCTTCAACAGCTCGGCGACGGCACCACTTATGGCTACCCGTTTGGATTCGTCGTTTATCACACCGTGCGATTGGAATACGAACAGGCCGCCGACTGGGCCGAGAAAGCCGTCGCTCAGCGTGACCCCAACGCGATTCCCGCGATCTGCGGTCCCAACCGCAGAGGTTTCGTCGCCCACGGCCGCTGGCCAAAATTAGCTCAAATGATGAACCTGCCTCAGACCGCGACCGGCCAGTTCGTGTAACAGGCATTTTTATCTCGTGTGCTCGGCAGCGTCACGGTGTGTCAGATATTCGCCATGCTGAGGAAGAATGTCGCGTCTGGTCCGGGCGTTCCCATGTAGTTCCAATGACATCGCCGGACTGAATTGTTTGGCCACAAGCTTGCATTGAATGCCAGCGAGATGAAGCTCAAGATCGATCAACGAAAAAGTCAAGGAATCTTCATCTTGGATTTGAAAGGGCGCTTGCTTCTTGGGGAGGAAGATCTCGCGCTCCGCCAGCAGCTTACATCGTTGCTGCTGGAAACTGCGAAACCCAAGGTGATCCTCAACTTGAAAGAAGTATCCGCTATCGATACCACTGCGCTCGGTACGCTCGTATTTTTTTCGGAGAGGTTTCGCGAGGCGAGTGGAAGGCTGGTGCTGCTTCAGTTGAACGAATCGGAAGCCAAGCTGCCGGAAACGCTGAAGCTTAATACTGTTTTCGACATTTACCGCGATGAAGTGGATGCGGTAAACAGCTTCTTCCCCGATCGAGTCGTACCCCGCTACGATATTTTGGATTTCGTCGCGCAGCAAGCACAGCGGCAAGAGCTACGCTGATCGCCGGATTCGTTCCGCGGCTTCGACCCCTCGATATTGCGCTTCCTCGAAAATCGAGAATCCGCTCAAATCCGAATTTGCGAAATGAATGTTTCCAAGCGGCTTCAGCCAGAGCTGCCGTTCTCGCGAGAACAGGAAGCCCGGAGCCGGCCGTACCATCGCGTGCCCCAGCCGCATGATGTCGATCCGGCTGACACAATCGCGAATGTCTGGGTGCGCTCGCGCCAGATCGTTGAGGATCGCTTCCTTCCAGTAGTTCCAATCCTTCGCCAGCAGCAAGCGCCGCCCATCGGCCGGCGCATACTCGGCCAACGACCAATAATAAGTCCAAACGGTCCGCTCGATATGCGTTGCCAGACTCATATGCGTTGCGTTCACGTAGCCGAGCGCCGGCGAATCGTAGATCACGTTGTCCCAGGCCGCATCGAATCCCTTCTGTGCCGGAATGCGATCGAGCGTCAGGTTCGCCGTCAACCAGGGCGAGTATTTGAAACCGGTTGCCAGCGGTGCTCCTTCGATCAAGTAGGATGCGAGAAAAGTCGGTGCAGCAAAGATCACGTGATCGGCGATGTATTCGGTGCGCTCGGTCATGACTCGCAGCTTCGTTCCGTCGCGAGTGATTCGATACACAACGGCGCCGGTCTGAATATACCTAACTAGCTTCTTGATCAACTGCGCCGCGACCCAGCCGTTGCCTTCGGGCCAGGTAAGCGGTCCTTTTTCCTCTGGCTCGCGCGAGGCGAAGTAGTGAATCCCGGCCCAGGCCGAGGTGTCCTTCGCCAATGCCCCGTAATCATCGCGGCAGGCGTAGTTGATGTACCAGCGGAGCTGCGGCGAAGTGAAACGTTGCTCAACCAGCCAATCGGCCATCGACATTCGATCCAGCGGCGATGGCTTCGCGCCCCGCTCCATCGGGATGGTGAATTCCCCCGAGGCTCGAAACGCTTTGATCTTGTCGTTGAATCGCCGATATTCGTCCCGGTCGCTGGACTCCGGCTCAATTCCTTCCTGCCAGCGGCCATACACGAACAACCTCTCCTGCGGATCGAAGCACAGGGCCCGCTCGTCCCACTTGCCGTCGCGCAGCACGCCAAGTTCTTCGAACAACTCCCGTGCGAGCGACTCGCCCTTGGCCGGAACAGGAACATAGTGCGCTGCCCACGGGAATTTCGAGATTTCGTTTTCACCCCAGCGCGAGTTGCCGCCCGCGTGCCCTTCCATTTCGAGCAGTACAAAATCGCGGATGCCGAGTTTGTCGAGCCGCCAGGCAGCGCTCAATCCGGCGATCCCGCCGCCAACGATCACAATCGGAATTCGAACCTGCCGCGATGGTTTCGCGAATGCCGCATGATCTCTCAACCGGTGACCGATGGGAAAGGAATCGTTGACGAAGCTGCCCGTTATCGGCCGGCCAGCCTTGCGGCTGAGCCCAACCAGTGCAGGTGCGCCGAGAAATACTCGGCGCGTTAGCGCGCGATCTCTTTCCATTCGCGCTCGTAGTAGCGGACGAGGATCTGATCGTTGAGGTGATTCGTTTCCACCGGCACCGGCCGCATATCATTCGGAAAGTCGAACATCTCCCGGACGTTCGAAAGGTAGCGCAGCCCGGTCGGCAGTTGCTGCGGAAGTTCATACGGCGTGAGGCTTCCGATCACGAAACCCCATTCGCCGAACGATGGTACATACAGATGATAGGGATAGGTTCGCAGGCCGGCTTCTTTCACCGTCTCGACGATGCACCAGTAGGATTGCCGGGCAAACAGCGGCGAAGTGCTCTGCACCACCAGCAATCCGCCGCTGCTGAGATGCTTCGCCGTCAGCCGGTAGAAAGCCGTCGTGAAA